>Ga0335081_10001244_pt1 | contig 40606 bp, 36 predicted proteins | sample Lox_Sample_35_FD_206713 | JGI IMG/M metagenome (GOLD analysis project Ga0335081, IMG submission 206713) | Soil microbial communities from Loxahatchee National Wildlife Refuge, Florida, United States - Lox_Sample_3.5 | ecosystem: Environmental > Terrestrial > Soil > Wetlands | place: USA... | reverse complement strand
CGCAACGGAATCCAATCCGCCGAGCCAGACGGCTGAAAGAGACGGAGACTCGCACCCGGAAGCAGATTTCCCAAGCACTGAGGTTGCCCGATCTAAGAAACAGTGCTTATTCAGAGTGTCCCTAAGCACGGTTTTATAGTTGGCCCCGCCGAATTGATCCACGATGGCGAAGTCGGTGATGCCATCGTGGTTGAGGTCAATGTTGATCTTCGTGTTTCGCGCAATGTGGAGCTTGGTTGGGGTGACCACGATCTCGCCGCTGGCGGGTTGCGCCAAGGCGAGCAGCCCCACTCCCGCGGCGCTGGCAGCCAAGGCATAGGCCTTCAACTGCGTTTCGACCTCACTCAACAACACAGCTGTTGCCCGCGGCTTTTGCTTTTGAGACATAATCTCCTCAGTTCTTTGCGATTTTTTGAGGACGCGGGTAGGTTCCCTGAGCGAGGGCCAGCGACGTGACAAGTAGAATCGCGAAAGTGAAAATTGTCCTAGCTAGAGTGGGCATGGATGTCTCCTGCAAAGCTAATTCGATCAGGGGCCCGGCCCGATTACCGCGGGGAAGACGCGAATCGAGCGGGGGGAAGCGTATCACAGTTTTGGGGCGGAAAGCGGGAGAAATTTACGAGGAGGGCCCGGTCTTCGAAAGTCAACCCTCAGGCGCTAAAGCGCGAAACTCTGGGCACAGCTCGGATCACAGCGCTGGGGCGCCGCGCCGATGGAACGGTCCCCACCCTAACCTTTCGCGGCGCGATCGGCCAGGAGTTGAGCACCTCACTCCAAACTACGTTCTCTGTTTGAACTTATCCAGAAGGGCGAAGAGGAATACCGCTAGGATCGCATTAGCGAACGCCGAGCCGAGTTCGTGAGGCCAGCTCCAGAGCAAGGTCAGCCCGACCATGCCGCGCGCGACAGCAAAATAGATCACCTCGTGCATAACATAAAAAACCAGAGTCACCAGAAAGCGCGAGCCGGCATTCTCGACGTCGAGCTTTACGCCAAGGGACGAGGCGCCGAAGCCTACGGCCGTTTTGGCGATTCCATACAGACCGATGGGCTGGTGCGTGAGCGAATCCTGTAGCAAGCCGATAGCCGCTCCCGTCAGCAATCCGGCGACCTGGCTGCGGCGGGTGACCGCAAAGAAAATCACAGCCAGCAGAGGCAGATCGAAGATGGAAAAGAAGTGAAAGCGTAAAGGAATGAAAGCCTGCAAAAAGACCGCGGTCAGCGAAATAAGAACGGCGGCGGGAATACTGAAGCGGTAAACCTCAACCTGTTCCTGCGATGTGTAGGTGATGGGCACGTTATTGCGGCTTGTCCTCGGCGGGCGGGGCGTCAGCGCTGCGTGGATTGGCAGGCTGTGGTTTGTTGGCTGCCGCGGGACTGGCCGGACCAACTCCCGAGGAATTCGCCGCACCCGCAGTTGACTCCGGTTTTTGCGCCTCTTCCGGTCTGGCGATTTGGGTTGCGGCGGTCTTCGGCGTACCGGTGATATTTTTCGTCGCCGCAGGCGGGATGGATGCCGGTTTCGCAGCGCCCGAAGCATTGCTTGCCACAGCCCCCTGATTTTGCGCTGGCTTTGATTCGGCGCTGGCGGCCGGGCTGGTACCGGGGGCCGGCTGGTCCGGCACCGAAGGCAGGCGCTGAGCCAGGATGTCGGCAGCGCGCGCTCTTCCGGGCTCGGCCGGTTCGGACTCGCGAAGTTCCTGCTGCGTAATCACCAGGACTTCTTCCAACTTGCCAAGGTCGGCGCTGGGCTTGACGGCAATCTTCAGGAACAGCTGCGATCCGGGCGAAACCTTGCTCACCGTGCCGACGGGCAATCCTTTGGGAAATATCTGGTCGCCGCCGCTGGTCAGGACTTTTTCTCCGGGCTGCACTGCCTCATCCGACATGACTTTTTCAAGCATTACCTGGCCGCCCGCCGTTCCGCGCAGAATTCCCTGGAGTCGTGACTGTTCAAGGATCGCGCCCACGCCGCTGGTTTGATCGTCAATCAACAACACTTGCGAGGTGGGGCCGAACACGCGGAGAACTTTACCCACGACTCCGTCAGCGGTGATCACCGCCATGTCAGGCTTGATCCCGTCTTTTGCTCCTTTGTCTATGTACACCGAGCGCGACTGCTCGCTGCCGCTCGAGCCGATTACCTGGGCGGCAACGGTTTGTGAAATGAACTGTTCCTTGAATCCGAGCAGGGCCTGGATTCTGCGCGCCTGCCCGGCGTCCTCGCTCAGCCGGACCTGCTGAAGGCGAAGCTGCTGGATTTCTGCTTTAAGATCGCGGTTTTCCTGGCGCACGCCGCGCAAATACAAGTAGCCGTGCCATAAATTGCCGGCGCTGGACTGGCACCACACGATGCCCCTTTCCAGCGGCGTGACCGCGTCAACCGCCCAGATGCGGATGAGCCGGGTGGATTCCTGCTCCGTGGTGCGCTTGACCTGAACCGCCAGGCCCAGCACCTGGGCAAACAGGACCGCCACCAGGATGGTGACATTACGGTAGCGGCTAATCAGGTTTTCCATAGAAACGTCGTTCGTCGCTTGTCGTCCGTTGCCGGCAAATTTCATTTTGCCATGAGCGGACCGTCAGTTGTTGGGCTTGTAGCGGGCGACTAACGACCGCCGCCAACGACGTTTATTCGATCGAAATCTTCCTCAGCAGCTTGAAATCGCTGAGCATCTTGCCGGTCCCCAGCACCACGCTGCAGAGCGGATCATCGGCGATCGAAACCGGCAATCCGGTTTCTTCGCGGATGCGCTTGTCCAGGTTCTTGAGCAGCGCGCCGCCGCCGGTGAGCACAATGCCACGGTCGCTGATGTCGGCGGAAAGTTCGGGCGGAGTGCGCTCTAGGGCAACGCGAATCGCATTCATGATCGTGGAGACGCATTCGCTGAGGGCTTCGCGAATCTCGCTGTCATCCACGGTGATGGTCTTCGGAACTCCCTCGATGAGGTTGCGGCCCTTGATCTCCATGGTCAGCGGCTTATCCAGGGGATAGGCCGAGCCGATTTCCATCTTGATCTGCTCGGCGGTGCGCTCGCCAATCAGCAGGTTATATTTCCGCTTGAGGTAATTCATGATGGCTTCATCCATCTGGTTGCCGGCCATCCGCACCGACCGCGAATAGACGATGCCGCTCAGGGAAATGACCGCAATGTCGGTGGTGCCTCCGCCGATGTCAACCACCATGTTGCCGCTCGGTTCGGTAATCGGCAAGCCCGCGCCGATGGCCGCGACCATGGCCTGCTCCACCAGATGAACTTCACTCGCCTTGGCCCGGTAGGCCGAATCCATCACGGCCCGCTTTTCCACCTGAGTGATTTCAGAAGGCACGCCAATCACGATGCGGGGATGCACCAGCATCTTGCGGTTGTGCGCCTTCTGAATGAAATAATTCAGCATTTTCTCGGTGACCTTGAAGTCGGCGATCACGCCGTCTTTCATGGGCTTGATGGCCACGATGTTGCCCGGTGTGCGGCCCAGCATTTCTTTGGCTTCTTTGCCCACGGCTTCCACTTCGCCGCTGTTCTTGTTGATCGCCACAATGGAAGGTTCGTTGACCACGATTCCTTTGCCCCGCGCATATACCAGGGTGTTGGCGGTGCCGAGGTCAATGGCGAGATCGCTGGAGAAAACGCTGAACAGCGACCTCAGGTTGTGCATCCGTGTCCCGCTGGAATGAAATCCGTTCGATGACATACGAGAATTTTTCTCTTGTTCCTTGATTATCTCGCCGGTTCACACCGCCCCGGCATCAGTCCGCGGCCTCGAGCGGGCCTATCATTAATTCTATGCGCCGCCGCGAATCCGCTTTCCCAAACTAAAGTTGCTGCACTTCGGGCAAACTGCGCCCGCAGGCTTTCTTCACTGAATCACAACTTTTTTCTGAAGCGTGTTGACCCCGCCTTTGGCGTTTTGTGCCGTTATCGTAATTACATTTTCTCCCGTAGGCAATGGGGGCATAAAGTAATGAAAGCTGCCATCAATCCCGACCACGGGCACTTCGCGGCCGTTGACCATGACCCGCGCGCCTGCCTCGGTTTTTCCGGTCAACTCGAGGACGTGCCCATGTTGAATAAATGGATCAAGGTCCAGATTCATGGAGGCCGCTTCGTCGCCTTTGGGAATGATCGTAAAACGGTTCTTTTCGCTTTCCGTGGAAACCTTGCCCAGGGCATCCTCGGATTGCACCAGCCAGTAGTACGCTCCCTGGTCCAGCCCCGAAACCAGCACGTCGGCCGTTTTGACCTTGCGATCCACGATGGTGGATGAGAAGTAGGGATTTCGTGAGATGCGCAGCCGGTACCCGGCGGCATTGGTCATGGGCGTCCAGGAAAATTCGATGGGTTTGGGATCTTTGGAGACGAAGATGGGCATCATGTTGGCGGGGGAAATCGGCGTCGGGGGGCCGATTTCCTTGAACTTCTCCATGTGAGGCGATTGCGTCTGGAAGTTGACTTTTTCCCAATCCGCCAGCCGGACCACCTCCCCATTACGGGCAATTTCGCCGCTGCCCTTCTTCAGCAAAATCTCATGCTGGTCAACCTTGGGATCGTTGTGCACCATCGCAGCGCTCTCCGGCGCCAGAGACGCAGTCGCGCCGGCGACGATCACCTGCGATTTCGAACCCTGCACGTAGGTGGCGGTGACCAGGTCCACGGTTCCGGTGCTCACCGCCACGGCGACGCGGGTCTGCTGCTGGTCATTGGCGGAGTCTTCTTCGATCACAATCAGGGAATCCTGTTTTACCGTGTAATTCGTGCCGTCGTTGAAAACAATTTTGGCCATGCCTTCCGAGCCAGTCTGCACCACGTCGCCTTGTTCCAGGGGCAGACCATAGTCGGCGTTCACCCAGCTGTTGCTGTTCGACCGCTTCACCCGTACGGTTCCATCCAGCGCCGTGAAGTGCGCCTGCTGTTGCAACAAGTTCGTGGAGCCCGGCTTGGCAGGCCCTGCAGCGACCCGCTCCAGCAGGTTTGTGGTCAGGCGTCCTGCGCTTCGCAATTCGTTCTCGGCGAATTGTGGAGCGGCGAAGTGCACGCTTGCCACAATGAGCAACAGGATCGCGATCACCGTCAGAACAACGCTGCGGTAGGTGACCGTTTTCCACGCAATGTGGAGTCCCGACCTGCTGTCTGGGGACACTGAAGTCACTGAAACCAGCCAAACATGAGAAGATGTGGGATTACTCCCACATTATCACACGCGTCATAGCAGGCAAGAACTCGTAATCAGGCTGCAAGGTTACTATCGTGCATCTTGCGGACCCCGATTAAGAGCTGCTGGCGAGGAGCATTCTTTGGCGAACCGCGCTCGGGTAAAGCAGGTTGCGAGTCTAAACGCTGGCATGGTGGGCCCTCCAGGATTTGAACCTGGGACCAATGGATATGAGTACTTGTGGAACGAAGAATCAACACTTTAGCGGTGCTTGTATGTACTGAGATTCGCTAGTAAAAATGCGGGTTTCAGCATATTGCCCTAACTTGCAACCCAACGCGTCCAAGCGGCCACTGGGCACAATTTTAGGCACAATTCTCTATCGGAGCATTGACGCTAAGGCGTGATCTCGAATACCGTCTTTTCGCTGTACTCGCCGACCGAGTTCGTCGTGCTATAGAGATTGCCGGCGGCGTCGGAGATCAGACTTGCGTAGGGCGAGAAACCGTCTGAGCCGTCGTCGTTGAAGCTATGCAAGGTCGCCTCGGTCCAGCCCCCGCTCGCTGTCGGAGTCAACTCGAACACCGTACCGTAGTTGTAGTGTGCTCCACCACTTGCGGTGGTGCCGTAGAGATTGCCGGCGGCATCGAAGATCAGGCCCGCGGTGGGATTACTGCCGTCACTGCCGTTCCGATTGAAGCTATGCAGCACCGTCTCAGTCCAGCCGCCGCCAGTGGGAGTCAACTCGAACACCGTACCCTCACCATATGCGCCGCCTTCCAGGTTGTGCCGTAAAGATTGCCGGAGGCATCGAAGATCAGGCCGGCGAAGCGTGCCCAGCCGTCTATGCCGTTGTCGTTGAAGCTATACAAGGTCGCCTCGGTCCAGCCCCCGCCCCCTGTCGGAGCCAACTCGAACACCGTACCGAAGCTGTAAGCGCCCCCATCGCTCGTCGCGCCGTAGAGATTACCGGAGTCGTCGAAGATCAGGTTGCCTTGCGGACGCGCAGCGTCTGTGCCGTTGTCGTTGAAGCTATGCAGAATCATCTCGGTCCAACCCCGCCCACCCTGGGCGTCAACTCGAACACCACACCCCAGCTGTATGTGCCTCCGTTGTAGGCTGTGCCGTAGAGATTACCGGAGTCGTCGAAGATTCCTGACGACGCGGGGGACGTTTCAAAAGTTGTTCGAGCAGCATGAACTTCGAGACTGGATCGAGTCGACCCTTGGGGAAAGTACGGTTGCCGCAGCTCCTGGGATTTTCTATGTGTTTAAGGACCCTACCGCTCGGGAGGCGTACTCTGTCTCAAGATTCGCGCGGTCAGATGTGCGCCCACGGATAAGTCGCACCACTCGCGTCTATGAGCAGTACAAAGAAGAATTCCAGGCACTCTCAGAATTCGTGCGTGTGTACGGCAGGCTCCCCCACCCGCATGAGTCCGCGGATGCAAGCATTTTGCAGACCGAACTAGGAAGCATTCGCCGTGCTTTTCTGGTTTTGCAAAGAATCGAGAAGGCTGAAAAGTGGGCGGAGACTCGTGAGAAAAGGACCCAGGATACTCTGGTATACCTTGCGCTCAGTCGCTTTCCGAAGCGATGCAAGTACTCCGAGCTGCCGGAGTCGACTCAGCTTGATATCAGAGCATTCTTTGGTACCTACAATCGGGCTCGTGAGCAAGCCGACAGTCTTCTTTTCTCAGCAGGCAAGTCGAGCGCGATAGAGGAGGCTTGTTGCTCGTCGACTGTGGGCAAGCTGACTGGGGAAGCAATATATCTCCATGAAAGTGCTGTGAGCGAACTGCCGCCGCTGCTACGTGTTTACGAGGGCTGTGCCCGTGTCCTAGTGGGTAGAGTGGAGGGCGCCAACGTGGTTAAACTGCATCGCGGTAGACCGGCGGTCTCATACCTTTCATATCCGGGATTTGAAACGGTGGCACACCCCGCTCTCTATGGTTCCCTGATCGTCGATCTGCAGAAACTTCGGGTTAAGTACCGCGACTACGCAAGCTCGGAAAACCGTCCCATTCTTCACCGAAAAGATCAGTTCATTTCTGCGGCCCATCCACTTTATAAGAAGTTTTCAAGACTGACGCGCCAGGAAGAAAGCAGGAAGTTGTTCGACGAGCCCGGATTGATCGGTCACGAACAGTACTGGCAAGACCTGCTTGAATCACGCGGATTGAAGATTGCTGGACACCGGCTCATGCGGCACAGGAATGGAGCCGAGGCTATGAAACCAGAAGACAAAGCCGAAATTGCCGTTGTCGAATCGCTGCGCGGCTTCTGAGCGAGGCCTGCTTGGCTCAAAAGGTGCATAAACACTGAGCAGAGCAAGAAATTTGCACTTGAATTGGGCCTATTTAGTGAGTTACACAAATTGGAGTTTCCAGCCTTCAAATGGGGTTTGCTGTTCGCAGGTTAAACGCTTGACCCACAAGCTAAAATCGTCAATATATGCACTGCGAGAAACATCCCAGCACGGTACTAGTCTGTCCCGCGTGTGCTGGCGAACGTGGCGGTCAGGCGCGTGCTAACAAATTGAGCTGGGATCAGCGGCGTGAGATCGCACGTCTCGGCGGATTGGCAACGCGGGGACAGCGCAAGAGACGGCGCAAGGACCAGCCGACCGGTGAGCTGCGATTGAGTCAGGGACCGCCGACGCCGGTAAGGGTGAGGTCGATAGATGATGATGAGTGGTGAAATCGCCAGAGGGGAGCGGCAATACCATGCCTAGAAGGGCTAGACGAGATCCACGAACCGGACCCCTGCCCAAGATTCCGAGTGAGCAACAAAACCGTTTCACCAGCGCAGAACGTAGAGCCAAGGCTCTCAGAAAGCTCGGCGTTTCGGCAGATCAACTTGCCAGCGCCCGCCAAATCACCCCGTTCTTGAAGGGCACCCGGGGCGGTCTCAAGGCAATGCTTGGAGCGATGCGTTTTTCTCAAGACCCGGTGGTGCAGTGCTTCCTTGCTAAACGGGATTCGCTGGGAGTGTGGGCGCGCAAGAATACCCCTTTGGAAGCCATTGGCCTTGCTGCTGGCATTGACCTGTCACACCTGCTCGGAGCCGCGCTGCTGGATTTCCGGAGCACACAATGACGGTAGGGAAGGTCATAGCTATGTCTCACTATCCGGAAGTGGTGAAAAAGCAAATCGAGTACGCCAAGCTCCCCGGCGGGTGGCGAGATCGCGATGCTCTCGCCAAGTTATTCCGGTCGCTCTGATTTTTTCTTGTATCAAGGGTCCTTTTCTTTTTTCCCAGATTGTTTCCAAATCCAAGAGGCGAAAATCCGTCCATGCGCCGACGCACCCCCGTACGCCAGGACAACTATTTCCGCCCAAGAGCCACCATCCGCTTCGAGAAGTTGTCCAATTTTGGACGACTCGAATAAGAAGGGCGCGTCAGATCGCCTTTTGTGTCACGGTTTGTGTCGTAACCCTCACATCCCTGCCCGGCTCGCGTGAGTTTGCTCAGTGTCGTTAGGACACAGGTGAAGGACAGGGAACAGCGCCAAAGCCGCATGAACATTGCCGCTCGGTATCACTCAGGTTCTTGTCTGTGTCGCTCCGTTACAATCGAAGATGAGAAATGGCACTACGATCTACGGCGGGGGCAACAACTTTGGGACAGTCTTCAGAATCACATCCGGAGGTGTGCTGACCACCCTGCACAGCTTCAACTCGACTGACGGGACCGGCCCCTACGGAGGCTTGGTTCAAGCCACCAACGGAAAGTTGTACGGGACGACCAGCGAAGGCGGGACCAATAACGATGGCACGCTCTTCAGCCTCGCCGTGGGGCTCGGCCCGTTCGTGGAAACGCTGCCCACCTCCGGTAAAGTCGGCGCGAAAGTCATGATCTTAGGAAGCCATCTGACTGGCGCGACCGCCGTCACCTTCAACGGCACGGCAGCAACCTTCACTGTGGTTTCCAGTACCGCGATCAATGCTGCGGTCCCAACCGGCGCAACCACCGGCAAGGTGCAAGTGACAACTCCCAGCGGCACGCTTATGAGCAATGTTGTGTTCCGAATCAGGTAGAGACTCCTTACTCTTTTTATCAGGTCAGACCATCGTCGCGGGGTCACCTGGTGGCCGTACTCTCGGTCAGGGCGATGCATATATTTTGTCGAGCGAGCCGGTCAGAGACTACCGGCCAGCGTGTGCAAGCTGAGGAGGAATAAGCGCCATGCGTAGATGCTGCTCAAGCCGATACCACATTTTCACGCGGTCATCAGAGCAATTCAAAGGTTCCTGCTGCATCACCACAACCTCATCGAAATCGAGGTTCTCAATGGGAACGGACAGATCTCTGTGACGTGGGCTCAGCTCGTTTGGGCAGCTATAACCGTTGGCCGCGGCGATTGCGGTGGCCGAGTATCAGGATGGCAGCTTTCCACCGCCAACTTTGGTCCATCCCATCATGTCAGTGGTAGATTTTTGTTATGAAGCTGATTTTTCTGTATGGCCCTCCGGCGTCTGGGAAATATACGATCGCGAAGTTGGTTTCCGAAAAAACGGGCTACAAGCTATTTCACAATCATCTCACCGTCGACCTATTGAAGTCGGTCTTTGAGTGGGGCACCCCTGACTTTTGCAGGCAAAGCCAGAAAATTCGCCTTGATGTTTTTGCAGAAGCGGCGCGACAGAACATCCCCGGCATCGTACACACATTTGTGTACGAAAAGGACGTCGATGATCCATTTATCAAATCGCTTCTCGACATCGTGCAATCAAACGGAGGCGAAGTGAAGTTCATCCAAATCTATTGCGACAGGAACGAGCTTATGAAGCGCGTAACGGAAGAGTCGCGGACGGAATTCCAGAAAGTACTTACCACCGAGCATCTCGCAAAGACGTTGGATGAGAGAGAATGGACGGCTCCGATTTCCTTCGTCGAGAGCATCAAAATCGACAGCACCCACCTTTCCATATCGGAAACTCTTGAAAAAATTCTGGAGGCGATTGGCCCAACGTAGCTGTTTCGCGCAAATGGTACGCGAGCAAAAGCCCCGACTTTCGTTTGGGCGGTTTGACGCCAAGGATTTTTGGGAAATCGATCTTCGGTTTCAGCACGATTTCAAGCGAACATTCGCCGTTCAAAATGCTTGAACCGTGGTCGGCAAGAATTCCATCCCAAAACTCGAAATCATTAAAACGTGGAACATTTGGTCCCGCACAGCACATGCGATTTTCCATGCTAATGCCAGCCGGACGTCGCTTTTCCAGCAAATTTCCCAGATTTTGCACGCGCCGAAATTGCGTCCCGATAGATCGACAGAAGAGCGTGGTAGTTCGTATCCTCGCTGAAGCGCTTCTCATAGACGCGGCGGGCGGCAGAACCCATTTCAGTCATGCGATCGGGATGGGTAATCGCCCAGGCAACCTTGGTTGCCAGATCGTCCCGATCACCCGCCGTGAAGTGCAGACCGGTGACGCCGTCTTCGATGAGATCGGCCATTCCACCAAGTCGGCTTGCGATCACGGGCAACCCATGGGCGAATGCTTCCACAATAGCCATCGGAAAACCCTCGATACACTCGGACGGCATAATCAGGAATTGCGCCTGCCGCATCGCGGCTCCGACCTCGGCCTGAGTTTTATGACCGAGAATGCTGATCCATCGGCTCTGGTTCGCGGAGAGGGAGACGAGCAAAGGCCCACCGCCCAGGATACGCAAGGGAAATTCGATACCATCCCACGCCTTCATGAGCGTTTGTAATCCTTTCTCAGGACTTAGCCGACCCACGAACAAGGCACCATCGCGCGAACAGGCCGGCGGGGTGCCGGGATCGGACATGAAGTTCGGTTTGACGATGATCCGCTCTTCCGGCAGCCCGGCGGTTACGAACTGACGCCGGGACAGTTCGGACAACGCGATAAAACGCTGCACGCGCCGTTGCAGCGTTCCCGCACGGCGGTGATGATCGAGTGCATGGGCTGTAATGAATGAGCCGATCCAGGAATCGCGATAGCAGCGATGCCAGGCGCCCCAGTACGACGAACCCCCGACGCACAGTTCGCAGGTATGGCCGTTGCGGAACAGAAAGCCGTTGATGCAGCAGACGGCCCGAAAATCGTGGAAGGTTTGTACAACCGGGATACCGGCTTCCGCCGCGGCATCGTAAGCGGACACAGTAATCCGCGGAAACAGATTGTGGCAGTGCATCACATCGGGCCGAAACTCAGCGATATGCCGGGATAGTTGAGCCTTGGATTCTCGACTGTAAGTCAGGCTCAGCGCGGTGTGGATCTGGCTGCGAAGGGTGGTCAAATCCTTGTTGTGCACCGACCACAGGGATACCTCGTGCCCCTTTGCGGAGAGCAGTGATGACTCGTTGGCAACAACCACGTCATCGCCCCCAAAGCCGATGTAATGATTCTGCACAACGAGAATGCGTAAAGGTTCGGACATCTAGGGTCGGGGCATCGGTACGCTCTCGCGGGTGCGGCGGCTCATTGTACCTTGCCTGACCGCCTCTTCGCTGATTACTTCGAGCAGCCCCTGCTCGAAGGTAATCCTGGGGTTGAAGTCGAGGAGCGACATCGCTTTTTGAATGTCGTAGAGCGGTCCCCCAAGCAATATCGACGCGTGCGTCGACCTTGCTCCGTAAGCTCCGAAAAGCGAGTCGGGCGTTGTTTGCCCAAGGTTTTTTGCGGCCCACTTTAGCGACATCGCTGCGCGAAGCATTGACTCCGGAATTGGAAACTTAATTCCGCGCGCTTTTTTCCCAACCAGCCTGGCGTAAATCGACGCCATCTCGATCAACGAAGTCTTCTCTTTAGAAGAAAGATTGACGATGGCGCCGTCGATATCTTTATCTTTGCGTTCTCCCGCGGCACAAAGGCCGTCGAGTACGTCCGAAACGTGAATAAGACTGAAGCTACGGCCCCGCAGGCCCGCAACGGGCAGCAAGGGAGACTTGACGAGCCCCAGTAGTTTCTGCGTGAAACCCGTCCGGTCCATGGTGCCGAAAATCTGGCACGGCCGTGCGATCACGAGTTCCAACCGTCCTCGACAAATATTGGTTGCTACTGTTTCGGTCATCGCCTTGCTCCGGCCATAAGGCGTGATGCCGCCGACCGGCGCCGATTCCGAGACCACGTCGGGTAGGGGCGCCTTGTAGACCGCAATCGAACTCACCAAAACCAGCCTTCGCACTCCGGCGCGAACACAGGCCTCCGCAACGCTGCGTGTTCCGTTCACATTGGTCTCCCACATCTGGGCGTCGTTGCCTGCGCCGAGCACTATCGCGGCAGCGTGGTAGACCGTTTCTACCCCTGCCATGGCCGTTTCAAGCAAGGTCGCGTCCTGGATATTCCCTGCGATGTGCTCGACATGCGGGGGAAGGCCACCGCGCGAACGGGAGAGAGTACGAACGCAATGGCCACGAGGCAGAAGTCTATCCACCAGGTGACGGCCCAGGAAACCAGACGCTCCAGTGACGAGGATGGTCATTGGCCTTTAGCGGCTGGCGCCCATCGCTTCCCTGGCGGCATGTACGAGCGCATGCGGATATTTGAGGACCAGCCGCGTGTTGTAAAAGAAATCGCGACTGGCGGTCAGAGTGCGCCAAACGAAGATACGCATGCGCTGCCAGTGGTATTGCTCATAAAGTTGGCTGACTTGATCTGGATTGAAATCAGCCGTGGTCACCTGGTTGTGTCTGGTTTGAAGCTTGCCTCTGAAGAAACCCATTTTGAGAATTCGCCGATAGATGGGGGTTCCCGGAATTGGGATCAACACTTGAAGAAAGGGTGTGACGCCGAAGCGACGATAGCGGTCGAGTGCGAAAGCAATGGTTGTCTTCATCTCGTCCAGGGTCTCACCCGGAAAGCCGATGATGTAGAAGGCGTGCAAGCGAAGGTCAAATTCATGACACCAACGGATCATCTCCTCAACCCGGTCCAGGTCGAGTTTCTTTTTAACGATGTCGTTCACGATCCGGGGGACAGCGGATTCGATTGCGACTGTCAGGAATTCGCAGCCCGATTCCTTAGCTTTCTTGATACGCTCGCGCGTCCAGGAATCACCCCGCACTCCGTTCGGTGTGTCCCATCCGATTCGAGGACGAATCGTCGATACTACCTTGATGATCTCGTCATACCGCTCCGGCACGTGGGTGAAGTTGTCGTCTTCGAAATGGATGAAGTCGACACCGTATTTGGATACGAGATGGTTGATGTGGTGGCGTATGGCGTCAATGGAGTGAGTACGATATTTGTACCCCATGGTCGTATGGATGGAGCAGAAGGTACAGACGTGGGGACAGCCCCGACTGGTAATCATAGTGATGGGGCGTTTTCCCCATTCACGGTAACGCGGGGAAAAACCCCTTCGAGCTAAATCGAAATAAGCCTCCAGGTCGACCAGGTCATATGCCGGCAGCGGCATGCGATCAAGATCGGCGATAAAGCGAATCGGCCACTTCTTATCCTGTGGTGATTCGGTAGCCTCGGTTTTTCCGACAATGCCCTCGCCTCCCGGAACTTCACCGGCGAGAAGGGATGCGATAAGACTCGTGAATCGCTCCTCGCCCTCACCCAGAACGACGTAATCGATGGAGGGACGCGCAAGCGCCTCCTGGGGAAAGACGGTCACATGAGGACCACCGATGACGACAACCGTTTCCGGCAGGGCAGCTTTAATGAGATCGGCCAGGGCATAGGCTCGCTCGATCTGAGCCGTGAACATGTTCGAGATGCCGACCACGTCGGGTTTTTCTTGTACCACCCGTTTGACAGAGTCGATGTCGGTGTCGCCAAAAATCGTTTCGCCTTGTTCGTTGACCGTGACGGTTGCCGACAGCCTGGCGTCATAGACTTTGATTTCGCAAGGCAAGCCACTGCCGCGGAGATGGCCGGCGATCATGAGCAACCCGAGCGGCGGCCCGACCATGGGCCGCGCCTTCAACCCTTGAAAGGTGACCTTCTGGTTTGGATGACAGAGCAGGACTTTCATCAGAATCTCATAATTACTGACTCGCCGGCATGACTGATCACTCGCGCATCACCACGAACCAGCTGTAGGGCCCGCACAAAGCGGCCCCAGACGCCGCCAAGTCCCCGGCTCTTGAAACCGCGCGCGACGAATCGACACTGCCTGAGCAGCCACTTTGGGTGTTTGCACTTTGCTCTCGTCCAGTTGGAATGAGCCAGCGCCATGAATGCTTCAATGTCTTCCTGGGAGATGTCCCGGTAGCGGATTACAGTGTGATTGGCCCCGTCGAAATCAGCCCAGCCGCTGGCCGTCAAATCACCGGCCAGTTCAAGGTCGCGGTACATGGGCGTGCCGGGTAGCGGCGTGGCTAAACTGAATTGGATCGAATCGATATCAAGTTCACAGACGTAGGCAAAGGTATTGTGCAATGTCTCTTTGGTTTCGCCTGAAAGTCCGAGAACAACGCTTGCGTGAGTCTTGATGCCCAATTTCCTGGCAGTTTCCACGATTCGTTCCAAATTCTCGAGCTTGAGCGGCTTATTAATGGTATGGAGAACCTGGGTATCGGCGCTGTCCAGACCGAACTTGATACCGATGCAGCCGGAGGCGGACATTTTTTTCAACAGGTCGGGGGTCAGAACAATCGCGTCGCACATGGCCGACCACGGTACATTAACCTTGCAGCGGACGATTTCATCGCACAGCGCGATGACGTGGGCCTTGTTGCTGGTGAAATTGTCGTCATCGAAATAAACTTCACGGGCGCCTGCGGCCTTTACGTCCAGCATTTCTCTTACAACTCGAGCGGGCGAAAAGAAGCGCTGTTTATTGTCTGCGAAGAGAACATGGATGCGGTCGCAGAAATTGCATTTAAACGGGCAGCCGCGGCTGGTGTGCATGTGATAGGCCGGGCTATGCTGGCAAAAACCGTCGTAGTAAACGGCCATGTTGGTTTCGAAGTATGCCGGGAAAAGATGGCGGGCGGGGATAGGAAGGTCGTCGAGGGGGGCGATCGCTTCCGATCTTTCGTTTAAGATCGCTTTTCCGCTCTCGTTCCGGTAAGCAATCCCGCGAAGCGAGGCGACGGATCCACCATCGCGCAGACATTCCATAAGCCGGAGGAGGGATATTTCGTACTCTCCGATAATCACGTAGTCGATGCACGCATAGCTTTCCAGCAACACCTGCGCACGGGAGGTCGCGTGTGAGCCTCCCAAAACCAGTGTGGCCGGCACAATCTCGCGCACATTTTTCATGAGGCGGAGCGTATCGTCTATGCCGGCGGCGTTGGGCTCGAAGAAAATCACATCCGGAGAAGTCTCCTGGACGCGCGCCAGAAATTCGTTTTCCCGCAAGTTCAATGGCACGCCATCGATGACCCTGACAGCGAAGCCTTCCTGTTCCAGAAGAGCGGCAGCGTACGCCAGGAAGAGCGGAAACATCGCGTAGCGCGGCCGGTCGCACGAACGTTTCAACAGCGACCAGGGATAGCGCATTCCCGCGCCCAACATGTAGCGTTCCAGCCCATTACCGAGGTCTCGCGTAAAAGCCGGATTGGCGAGGAGGACGCGCATGGTTGGCTTTTTCTCGAAGGGTGTCATTCGGCGCTCCTGTGACCTGAGGCGGTAGCAGCACTCATCATATGACGTACGAACAAGAGGGTACCGGCCGTGTAGCGGCCCCTTTTCCGGGGCTCGAAGCACATACGGTGCAGCCATTCCAAACCGAATTTCATCATGACAGCCGGAGCGCGGCGCTTGGTCCCGGCCCATTGCTTCAGCGACCCGGCGCCCACATGCCAACAGAGGGCGTGATGACAGATTTCCGAAGCCAGGAGCAGGATGCGCTCCGATCGAGGGGAGCCCATGCCAACCAGAACAAGCGACGCGTCGGCGTGATTTTGCAAAATGGCGCGGTATTCGTGATCCTGACCAAAGCCGTGGTGGATGGCGACAAAATCCGCCATGGGTGCGGCCTGGCGGAGTTGTTGGGCAGCGCGCGTGATCTCCTGGTCCCTAATGCCGAAGAGAACGACCGGTCCTCGCACCAATCCGGCCGCGATACTGAAATCGAATAGCCGGTGCATTACGACGCGGTCGAGACGGGATCGAGCGAACAGGCTTGCCGCTATGACTGCGCCGATACCATCAAGGCAAACGGTGTCGCAGCGTTGCAGGAATTCGGCGACCGCCGGATAGGTTACAGCCTCATTGTAGACATGGGGGTTCATATACCCGAGACAGGCGGAGGTCGCGCGGGGTGACGTCACCGAGCGCTGGATTAAGTCGACGGCGTCGTCTCGAGTGCCGATGTTAAGTTTAAGGGACCCAATACGAACGGAGTGCATGAGTAACCCTCTCGCATCGTTGAATAGTAGGAATAAAGTCTCGCCAATGCAGCGTCCAGGTCTATGGCCGGAGTCCAACCAGTGTCGGCCTTTGTCTTGTCGATGCAAGGCGATTTCGCCGAGGCTTCCAGATAGTGCGCGCCGAACCTCTGCGTTGGATCCACGGTCTGCAATTGCGAATCGGACGCGCAAAGCTCACGAATCCGCATTGCGAGGTCACGGATAGTGACTGCATTGCGCGGATTGCCCACATTGTAAGTGTGGCGGTCTTTTCCGCGTTCCTGGATTGCGACCAGGCCGCGGACGACATCTTCTGCATGGCAGAAGCAGCGTATTTGGTTTCCCCCATTGAAGAGGGGCAGCGGCTTTCCTGCCAGGGCATTCTGGAAAAAAGTCGGGACCACAAATCCGATCCGCGCACTCTGGCCTTCGCCGAGTGCGTTAAACGGCCGCACCACGGTCAGGCGGAAGCCAAACCTGGCAGCCAAGTTACGCAGGAGATGCTCTCCCGCCAGCTTTCCGAGGGAATACTCCATCCGCGTTCCCGTCTGCACCGGAACCGTCAGTTCGTCGTCCTCTCCTTGAAAGCCGGCTTTGCCGTAGACTTCCGAAGAAGATACATAGAGGACCGCCGCGCCAGTGTCCGCGGCGAGCTCGCCCGCACGCAAGGCAAGATCGGTAATCTCCTTAGCAACATACCCACTTTTCGTCAGAATCCCCAGCGATCCTACTGGGCTAGCTAAATGGTAGATGTGGCTGAATCGTCTGCCGGCGAGCGAGACGGTTCTAAAATCCGAAGTTAATATCTCGGCACGATTGCGAAGCCATCGATAATCGATCTTTGATGAACTCAAATTATCGACAATTGTCAGTTGGCAACCGGGATCAGTGCGGAGAAGATACTGGGCAAGATGCTGGCCGAGAAAACCCAGCCCGCCGGTGATGAGTATTCTTTTATCCATCGGCCTTACCTCCCACGACCATTCTTTTTACCGTAAACCCTTCGGCAAAGGGCAATCCCGCTTGGGCCCCGCGGAGTTGCGCGATTGCAGAAACGAGCTCCGGCGATCGATGGCGGCGGACCTGGGATGCGTAGAGCGAATAGCTATGAAGCTTTTCCTTGAGAGAGATCGCCTGAAAGTAGTTCGGCTGAGTTTCACCGCCATGTGGCCACAATAGCGAGTCCGGCTGCTCGAACACCAAGACGTTCCTGACATACCAATTCTGATCGTGAGGACGTAATGCGGTGATCGCGGCATCGTAGACAGCCCGATGGTCCTGGTTGTAGGACGGCTGCGGGAGCAGTACGGTGTCCGGTTTACGCTCCTGAATGATTCTCTCCAAATCCGGTATCAGATCAGGCACTCGGTATGCATTGACTGAATGGTTCAGCGCTTCCCATTGGAATCCCAACTTTGCCGCGCTCTCGTTGACTTCCGAGATTCGTTCATTTCTAGACACATTCGCTCGATCCTCGATCCCGAGATACACCACACGGGAAGACGGTGACAGAAATGAGAAGCAACCTAAGACTTCGTCATCGGCGTGAGGCGCGAAGATCACGACGCTTGTTGCTTTTCTGGCCACCGGAAGGAGCTCTCCTGCCCATGCCACGGCAACAGAATGGTACAAAATTTTATAACATTTACGAAGTCAACGCAAGATTTATCTTGGGTAGCGTCGTTGCCGCAGAAAGATCTGCCGCAGAAAGATCTTGAAAAAAATATAAGTCTTTAGTATATTTGCGCGCGCGCGTTGTTGGGACGTCCTCACATTTTAGAGCCACCGAACAATGAGCACCTTGCGGAAAGTTCGATACCGCGCGGCCAAGAGCGGATTGCGAATCCCAATAATCTGGATTCGTCATCGCGGGCTGACCCACAACGACGTTTTTATAGCTTCCTACCCGCGCTCGGGTAGCACCTGGTTGCGCTTCATGCTGTTTGAGATTCTGACGCAGAAGGATGCCGAGTTCGATGATGTAAACCGCCACATTCCCGTCGTGGGCGCTCAGCGCGATGCGATGGCACTGCTGCCGAACCAAGGCCGGTTGATTAGGACCGAAGAGGCTTTTCGGCCAGATTACAGGCGCGCCATTTACATTGTTCGCGATGGGCGTGATGTAGCGCTGTCCGAATATGCCTACCAGAAGGCACAAGGCTGGATTGATTGCTCATTTGACGACTATTTAAAGACGTTCGTGAATGGCAAGGCCAGCCCCTATGGTTCGTGGGAAGAGAATGTCCGCAGCTGGATCGAGTCTCCGTTGAATGCGCGCGGCGATCTAATGCTGGTTTCGTACCGGGAACTGAGGCAGAGGACTGAACCGACGCTGACGCGCATCGCGGAGTTCCTGAAAGTTCGGTTCCCGGCTCAGGTCATTCAGAACGCGATCCATAACAACAATCTTCAGAGCATGCGGAAGAAAGAAGATCGCGCTCCACAAATTGGCTACGATCCTCGAACCAACTCCATCCCCGAGGAGAAGCGGTTTGTGCGTAGCGGCGCCGTAGGGGGATGGCGCGTGGGGCTGACTCCGGCCCAAGCAGAATATCTGCGACGCAATCTGGGTAAGATGCTGGTCCGGCTCGGATTTGAAAAAGGCCCTAGCGCAGTACCGGCCTCAGCGGCGAGCGCTGGCTATCTGCAGCCAGGTCAAAAGATTGCAAGGACGTTTTCGTTGAACAATCGCAGTACAGCTTGTCCTTCAGCAATTGCCGGATGGGTGAAATCGTCTGGCGCCGAGCAGATAGAAATCATGGAGGGTAACGTGGGGTCCGTTGTCGGAAGGTCTGAAATAGTCGATGAATAGCACGCGGGAAGAAAACTTCGCACTTGCTTCCCTTCTTCAGACGGTTGGTCAGCGGTAGGCAGTTGGAGACTTGGTTTTGAACCGAGTAAACGAAAAACTCGGGAACGATGCCGCACCCGGCTGGCAGATCGTGCTGTTCGCGGGTGCAGGATCGATAGGATTCCTGATCATTCTCGCCTGCGGCGATTTTGTATACAAGCGCACCCTCGACCATCGCGCCTACAGTGACCTGCTTTGGGTGGGACTGATGGTGGGTGGAATCGTCGGCGCAGTTTACCTCTATCGCCCCCTCACTCAAGGCTATCACTTGGGAATCGAGTTCTTCCGCCGGTTGCAGTGGTATCACTGGCTGTGGGCCGTCATCTTCATCAGCGGCCTAGTATTCCACAAACGTACCGCCGCCGAGGACATTGCCGCCCCGGTCGATTCTGCGGCCCTCTTTCGCGTCGTCCTGGTGGGGGCGGTGGGCACGGTTCTACTTGCCGCACTTTTCCTGCGTCGGGTCGAGTGGTTGCGCTCTGCCTTCACCGGCATCATCGGAGTGCTGCTTTGGTTCGACCTGATGACGTTGCTTTCGACCATCTGGTCGGTGTATTGGCAGTGGACCTTCTACAAGGCCGTCGAGTACGGTGTTGACGTTTGCATGCTGGCGGCCGTGATGTACATGGTCAAGACGAACGCGGACTACAAGAAATTCTTCGATTGGACTTGGATCCTCTACGGCGTCATGTTGCTGAATATCTGGTTCGGCTGTGTGTGGGATCCGAAGGATGCGCTATCCAAGAGCGGTATATACGGCCAAGAAGGCGTTCCCGGTATTGGCGTGTGGTTACAGGGAGTCGTTCCCGACGTGTCTTCCAATCAGATCGGCGAATTTGCGGCTTGCTTCACCATGGTCGCCCTCTGTCGGCTATTGCCGATGAACCGCAAGCGCGAGAATACATCCTGGTACCTGTTCTTGTTCGTAGCCGGCTTTGTGACCATGATCCTCGCGCAGACGCGCTCCGCCATCGGCGGTTTCGGCATCGCTGTCTTCCTCGTCTACTTGCTATCGAGCCGTGTCCTGCAGGGCGCAATGATCGTCTGCTCCAGCTTACTTATGTTCATCGTCTCTGGGCTCGGTGACACCATTCTCGATTACCTGAAGCGCGGCCAGAGCGCTGCCGAGATGTCATCATTCAGCGGCCGGTTGGAGTGGTGGGAAGTGGCTATGGAGAAATTCGCCACATATCCCTTGACCGGCCTCGGGATGTGGGCTGCGGCACGATTCGGTGTGCTGGCGAAAATCGGCTTCACTCAGACGGCCACTATTCACAGCGACTGGGTCGAGATCATCGTCGGAACCGGTGCTTGGGGCGTCACCCCCGTCATCATCCTCCTCGCGATGTCATGGTGGGTCCTGGTCAAGAACACCATCAATACGCGCCTCAGCATGGAGGACCGCCAGCTTGCCTACGAAGGCATGGCGGTGCTCGCGGTAGTTTCGGTACGTATGTTCTTCGGAACCGACTTGAGTTTGCATCCGCCCTGTCACTTCTTTGCAGCTCTGGGCGCCGCGGAATTCCTCCGCCGCAAGTTGAAGCGGCAGGAGAGCCGGAAGCAGCTTCCGGGACACGTTTCTCCCGTCAGAGCCTAAGTTGTTGTTGTAGTCCGCTGTAGCAATTTGTGCTAGACCCTGGAGACACGAACCTTCATGAGCGTCGGCTGGATTGTGGGTACGAGAAAAGTCGTGACTTTACGGCCGAATGAGCGCAGTCGTGTGATTGGTCTCGCAATGAAACGACTGCTGGATGTGGCCTTTTCGGTCGTAGGGTTGGCGGCCGCCATACCCATACTGGCCGCTGCAGCTCTTGTGATCAAACTCGGCTCCCAAGGACCAGTCCTGTACCGCTCGGTGCGGGTAGGCAAAAAAGGGCGACACTTTACTTGTTACAAGCTGCGAACCATGGTGGCAGACGCCGAGGTTCGGAAGCAGGACCTGCGTGGACGGAATCAACGGCAGGGTGCGTTCTTCAAAATTGCGGCCGATCCTCGGATCACACGTGTAGGCCGTTGGCTGCGGCGTTTCAGTTTGGACGAACTGCCACAGCTCTGGAACGTACTGAGAGGCGAAATGAGTTTGGTCGGCCCGCGGCCTCATCCTCTCGATGATTGCGAAAAATACGAACTGGACGACTGGCGCCGCTTGACCATGACCCCGGGTCTGACCGGACTTTGGCAAGTGACCGCGCGGTGCGACCCTTCATTCGCGCGCAGCATGGCCCTCGACTTGGAATACATATCCACCTGGAGCTTATGGACAGATTTCATCATTCTCTGCAAAACAATTCCAGCTGTCTTGAGCGGGAGCGGAGCATAAATGGGCAGCACAGGGCAGGCGTAGGCGATTTGAACTAGAGTGCGCTGAGGTCTCTGCACGCACTAAGAAGAACAAAGCGCGTGCGCCCCAAACGGTTCCCCATATCATTCACACTGCCTAGCCCCTCGTTGTGCCGCGCCGAGCGCAAGATGCACGATCGGTTCCCTTAGTCGTGGGACAGATGTGGATCCTCGAGGGCAAAAAAAGGAAATGTTTCGTCTGTCCATGGGCTTTCTCCAGTTCAAGCTTCAGCTAATCGGCTGCTGGCGATGTTCGACAAGCCAAAATCGACATCGGAATACCGAAAGGCTTCTCAATCGTGAAGCTTGCCGTAGGGAAGAACTCCTTCATGTCGCGGACGCCCAGAGGACTGTAGTCCATTTTCCAACGCTTGCCATTCTCAAGCACCTTGTAAGCGGGACCCGGCCCAATGCGCGACCTTATCGGGGACGGATAGAGCGCAAAAAATGGGAAATACGGTCGGTGTGGGTCGATCGGAGAAAATTTATTCGGCACTTGAATGAAATATGGCAGTCCGCTCGTAGCGATCATTTTCGCCAGTGCTTTTTGAGCTTTACGCGTTTGCAGGTGTTCCAGCGTGCTGTTTGAAAATATCAGGTCGTACTTGCTCAGGTCGGCTGGCGTCAGTGTAGTCGCGTCCTGACATACGCTGTCAATCATTGATCCAGTCGACTGCCATGTCTTCTCGTCAGGATACAATTTGTAATCGTTCAAGAGGGTAACGTGCAGCCGATCCTGTTCGGATATCCGCCACCAGTTTTCCCAGAACACTTTCGTCCCGCCGACATCGAGCACCTGGAGTATCCCATCTTTGTTCCCGGAGGCGGTTCGGACTTCTTGCACGAACGCTTTGAATCTATCGAAGCGATCACCACGCGTTTTGCGTCTGATTCCTTGCAAGTACCGGAACAGGGTGCGTGGAGGATTGACCAAAACACCGACAGTTTCGGCAGACTGAACCATAGCGCCTCCTCGGAGTCGGTCTTTTCGCCTGTGAGAGTGTTGCAACCAGTGGGGCGCCCTTAGACGGGCAAGACAAGACTCGACCGCGATCTTATAACCCGGCCATTTGATTGTCAATGATCCGATGATTACACTTTCCTTGCTTTCGTTTAGATGGCAGTTGAAACACAAAGTGCTCCGCGGAGCCCTGTGGAGGGGGTCCAAATCCGTTCCGCAATCTGCGTGGAGCGGTTACAGAAAGGGCGGATAAGCCGTGGCCCACGTCCCCTTGTCTGACTCAGAAGCGCGCGGATTTGTATCAGGCTCGCAAGGGCAAGATGGGTGTCTGCAATGCGCAAAAAGCGGCACCTCATGACTTTGACCGCGTGCCCAGAGACTTCGAAAAAGCAGGAGTAACAAATACGGCTCGTCATAAGGTTTATTCTAGGAAGCGTGCCCTGTGGGATATTCAGTGTAGTGAACCTCGGCCCCGACCTGCTTCATGGCTTAGTACATCCGCTGAGATTCGGTGAAAGGAGCGATATCGTCGGCAGCCCCGTGAAAAATCTATACCGGTACGTTGCCGATGCGCTCAGCCGCAGCCGCATAGCTCTTCGCCGAATCTGGCAGGATCACCTTGTCAAGGTTCGGGAGGCTTTCAATACCTACGCGCGCGGGCGAATGCCGCCGACGATTGCGGCGAATTTTCCAGGATCTTCTGTGCCAGGTGCCACCCCCATAGCCAGCCATGGATAGTCCGGTCAGATATGTCTGCTGGAAGTCCCAATGGAACTCTTTTGTCGCCTCATCCAAGATTGCCACGGCGAGTTCGTCCATGGGCGGCAGCATCCACCAAAGATTCTTCGGAAACTGCAACATAACGACGATCGCCTCAATCAGGCTTCGAGACGCTGGTGATGGCGAAGAGGCGAGAGAATGCCTGCGTGATGTCGGGAGCGGCAACGTCCGAAGCGCATTTTGAGGCGACGCTGGACTCGAATTATTTTTCGCTTCCGGAGATCTTCGATCTTGTCATCCTTAGTGCAGCGAAGGATGTGTTCATTTCTCCGTGTGTGTAGGTTCGTCGCCGTTCCTTCGCTGGAGCGATGGTACATGCTCGCGGGTCTAACAAATGCGGTGAGACCCGGGCTACCCCCGGGGACGGGAGCGCTCCAGAGGGAGAAAGCAACTAAAAAGCGCGGCAATTTGCCCGCGTAAATACGGCAGCGATCAGTTGTTTACAATCTGGATGAACGGCATCACGGCGGGAACGCCGAAGGTGCTCACAATGGAAATCATGTAGTATTCCGGCGGCGCGAGGTTGGAATTCGCTGGAGCAGTGGCCGTAATTACGCCATTCCCACCGTGTATGAGAGCGTGACGTAAACGCTGCTCCCAATCCTGCGCGTGGGTAGTGGCACTGGGACGGATGAGAGCTACGCTCTGGATGGTAGAAGCGTCTGGTGTACTGATGGTGAACTGCGCTCCGTAAGCGACCGACGCCGGCGTAGAAGTGATCGTGGGGCGTGTGCCGTTCGAGAGGTACGGCGGGCTAAAGATCTCGACCGTCCAGGCGCCTTGCTGAGTGAAATCAGAACCGGCGGAAAGCACGCAGCCATCGGGCAGGAGGACGCCGGTGGAGTGATATCCGCGAATCTCCTGCTGCGAAGCCATGGTCGTCCATGTGCCAGTCGTCGGATTGTAGAGTTCGGCGGCTTTGATCGGATTCTCGTAACGCAGAATACTGTTTCCGCCGATTGCCAGATAGGTGCCATCGGCCAAAGCTTCCAGAATCGCGTCGTAGCGCGCGTACTGCATGTTCCCGGTGTAGCTCCAGGTGTTGGTTGTCATGTTAGAAATTTCTGCGCTATTGGTCACGCAGGTATTGACGTCTTGCCACGTACAAAGGGTGCTGCTGGGGCGACCGCCAATGGCGAGAACCGTGTTTAGTCCCGGCAACAGAGCATTGCTGCCGTAGATTCGATTGCCCCAGTTCATCGCCCCCAGCACGCTCCACGTGTTGGTGGCGGCGCTCAACAGGCGTGTCCTCTGCATTTGGCCAACGACAAGCAGGTTGCCGTCCTGCGTCACGTAAACGTGCGGGTAGCTCTCGATATTTACGGGAAGCTTTGCAGAGGCCTTCAGAAGCGCCCACTTGTTTGAGGCTTCCGTGTATTCCTCGAGCGGACCGACAGTTGCTGTGCCTTGAGAGTTGGTGCCCGAAATCGCCATCGCTCCGCCGTTGGGAAGAGCAACGGTGGTGGGATACCAGCGACCATAGTTCATGTTCGGCCCCGGAGACCAGCTAGAAGTCGCGGGCCAAAGATTTCGGTTTCAGGGATGCCGAGATCTTCGGAGGGCGGGATTCCACTGAGCCCACCGCTGACGATCACGTTGCCATCGGGCAGCACACTCTCGCCCACGCAGAAGAATTCGCTCACGAGACCGTCACTCCCGATGCTGACGGGGATGTCCACATTGGTGATCTGGTTCGTGGTCGGGTTGTAGAGAACGGCGGGCTCGGTGGTGGAGGTCACCGTCGCCGGATACGACCATAGCAGCACCTTGCCGGTGTAGAGCATGACGGCGTGGATACCGATCACGCCGATGTTGAACGGCTGCGTCCACGAGCCTTGATTGGTGGAGTTAGCTTTGGCTGCCTCTTTGGGGGCTCTGCCGGCGTTGGCGGGAGAAACGAATGATCCAGCCATCCTCGGTGAGGATCCGTCAGGAGTTGCGTCGCTTCCTCACAGACGTGAAAACCATTTGCGACAAAAACCATTTTGCGCTGTTGACATTGTTGAATTTGAAGGTCATACTTCCGGCGGCTTGTCTGTGATGTGGGTTTAAGGGGCCATTTGCAATTCTTTTAACTTCGTGGACAGCAGCGAGAATCGCGCAGTCAACGGACGAGCGGCATCAATCCCCGCAAAATCAGGAGCTTTGTCTTTGCATAAGAGTATTGGCTCCGAACCGTGGGAGGTATCAGGCCTTGATTCACAACGGAAAGAAAAACGTTCTTGGAGTCATGGTTGACGAAATTGACTACGAAGGCGCCGTCGAATATGTGACACGGGCAGCGAAAGAGCGCCAGGCAAGGTCGCTTTCGGCGTTGGCGGTCCATGGCGTAATGACGGGCGTCTTCGACAAAGAACATCTTTACCGTTTGAATCATCTTGACGTTGTGTTGCCGGATGGCCAGCCGGTGCGCTGGGCCTTGAATTTACTTTATCGGTCTCCGCTGACTGCCCGCTGTTATGGCCCCAAGCTGACCCTCAAGCTATGTGCCCGCGCTGAGCAGGAAGGCTTGCCGGTGTTTTTCTATGGCGCCACTCAGTGGATGCTCGATGACATGCGCAAGAACCTGCTGAAGGAGCATCCCAAGTTGATGATTGCGGGCATGGAGCCTTCGAAGTTTCGCCGTCTAAATGCGCGGGAAAAAATTGAATTAGCCGATCGTATTCGCTCCAGCGGAGCAACCATGCTTTTTGTTGGTCTGGGATGCCCGAGACAGGAAATCTTTGTCTACGAGTTTCGCGACTTGTTGCCTATGCCAGCCCTTGCGGTAGGGGCAGCCTTTACCTTTGTCTCCGGCGAACTGCCCCATGCACCTTTGTGGATCGAGAACATAGGCATGGAGTGGTTGTTCCGGTTCTGCACGGAGCCTGGCCGCTTGTGGCGCCACCATGTGTTCCACAACCCTGCGTACGCTACTCTCGTGACACTTCAGTTACTTGGATTAAGATCGTTCGATTCTAACGGTGTGCCGCCCAGGTCTGAGTTGCGTTACGGATAATCTGCCCGCAGCGCTTACGAGCTACGGATTGCACACCAACAAGGTGACGACGCTATGTTCGAAAATCTGCGTGCTGACTTGGTTAGAACCAAGAGCGATATGGCCTGGGCCTTGGAACAGGAAGGAATTAAGGGTTCTGCCTTCCTTGAGAACATCCGAGTCCTGATGTCACTGGCCATCTGGGCAATTTCCTACCGGTTGTCCAGCCCCCGAGGGCGGCGCGAGGGCAATGACGGCACGCTTCCACCCGCTCATGGATCAGACTTTAGCCATGCGCCTCCAACCTGTAGGAGCCGCACTGGCGTTGGCAACTTTGCTCACGCTAGCCGCTGCTGCCCCGCCAGCGGGAGCGCAGACTTTCACTGTGTTTCACACTTTCACAGGCTCGCCGGACGGCCAGGTCCCCTTTGATGGCTTAGTACTGGACACGGCAGGAAACCTTTACGGCACAACCTCGCACGGTGGAGATGAGAGAAACTGCAGGGGCGTCGGCTGCGGTACCGTATTCAAGGTAGACACGATCGGCACGGAGACTGTGCTTCGAGAACCTTGGCTGGAAGATTCATCGCATATGGTCAACAGATTGGTTCAAGAGCAGGGACGCCGAGATTAAACGATTGACACCCCGAATTGAAGAACTCCTGGAGAAATATCCCGCCTACCGTGCGACCAAGGATAGGGCCAGCAGAATAGAGTTGCTGCGCCAGCGTCTAATCGTTTTGCGAGAAACCGAGATTAAGCCAGCCTTTCCTGATTCTCTTCCTGAAAATGGCGTCCTCCGGAAGAGTCTTCTTGAAGAGTTTCTTGAAAGGAAACCCAAGACGAAGGACGATTGGTTTCGCAAAATCGCACAAAACGTCCGCGTCAGCGTTGATTCAAGACAAGTGGGGAAATATCTCGACCGGGTGCTGGAGATTATCGCGCAGAGCGGAGCGTAGCCTAAAGGAAGCCGCCTTATTCGCTTGACCGTCCGTCACGGAAGAGCCCTGGTCATTCTTACGACCTTGCCGTGTAGGAAAAACATCTGTTTGAGGGCAGGCGATCAGAGCATTTTGCACCCGCGCAGACTCAAGCACTTGCGGAGCTGCGACGATGGAGGTTTTTGGGCAACCAACCGCGGCCAACAAATGGTAAGACAATTTCGCAAATTGTGTAGGTTGGGTTTTTGATCACGAGGTCGGAAGCCGATTGCTGGGAAGGTTATTTCATGCCATCCACAACATAAAGGTCTGAGAGAATGCGAAAACTGGAATAGGCGTAGGACTGACCGTCGGCGCTAAACCTGAGACTAGGGATGCTTTTCAAGCCGGCGGTGTCGGCGGGCGCGATTGTTTTCCAGGGCTCCCGGCCTCCGGTTGCAATATCGACCCGCGTGATGCGGACGGGAAGCGTGCGGGTGCGAACGAGCAGGCCCTTGCCGTCACTCGCAAAAGCCATAACGCTCTCTTCCGGCGCAACTGTGATGTTAACTTTCTCAGGCTCGCCACCTGCAATGGGATAGAGCCAGCGCTGGTGATTCCCATCACTGGCGAGAAGATTCTTCCCATCGGGCGTAATTAGGCCGCCTGCGGTCCCCTCCGGCGTGAGCGGTTTAGCAAGGCTTCCGTCAATGGATTGCAAGTATGTGCGCCTTCCATGACCGGGTGACTCAGTGGAGAAGACGAACGACTTGCTATCCGGCATCCACGCGACTCCAAAGTGGTCGGTTTTATTATCGGTGAGTTCTCGCGTCTCGCCGACGCCGGTCGGAAGTAGCACAAGCTTAGCGGGTGAACCCACAGCGCTGATCACGTAGCGGCCGTCGGGCGCGAGCGCCGCGAACCCTCCGTCGCCAAGGCGAACAGCGGGTGAGCCATCGGTCTTGCGCAGAAAGATGCTGTAGTTCGTGCCGATAGCTTCACCAGTCTCCGAGAAAACGATGGTTTTTCCATCCTGCGACATGCCAGTGAGCAGCGACCAGTCGAACCACGAGAGGCTGCGCTCACGGGTCTCGCCGGGTGGCAGCGCGGAAAGGCTGATGCGCGCCTGATCTTCGGTCAAAAGAACCAGCCCATTGCGGCTGATGTCGTGAATGGTAAGTCCACCCGGCGCGCGGTAGATGAGGCGCTCTTTTCCAGAGAGGTCCATGCCATAAACCGAACGCACCGACCCGGCAGGAACGGCGGAGTACCAGACTTCTTTTCCATTCGGAGTCCACGCAAGTCCTTCTACGCTGCCGTAGAATGACGAACTAGCCTTGTGCATTCCATGAGAGTCGATGATGACGACTCGCCCGTCATCGCCGCCGGCAACGTGGTCTGCAATCGCAATCAAATCGCCTCGCGGGGAAATGCGCACGTGACTCACCCAACCTTCCGGCTTGTAAATGACTTTCCCCGGCGGCAACTCGAGGCCAGGGTTTCCTTGATTGCTTCGGCGAATCACGGCGAGGGACTGGCCATCCGGTGTCCAGTCAGCCCATGCCACTCCTTCCAACACTTCGCGCGGAGCGCCTCCGGCAAGCGGAACACGGGCTAAGGTGCCAGTCTGCGCAAAGGCGCCGTTGTCCACGGGATGCAGCGACACGGCCAGCTCGCCGCTCCCTGAAACGGCAAGTACCTGCGCATCGGGCAGGCCAACTGGGCGTGAGTCGGAGCTATCGTAACGCGATGTGAAGACTTCCTGCGGCTGGCCGTCCCACGCCGCGCCGTAAATGATGGTCTGGCCGTCTGGCGCGAAGCGCGCTTCCCAGATCGTACCGCGACGGAATGTAACCTGATGAAAAGTGGGATTCGTCGGTTGCATGCCGCGGCGCGCCAGTGCGTACACACCGGCCCATGAGGCCAGCAGAAGACAGACGCCGAGAAGCGGCACCAGCCAGCGGTGAGATGCAACTTGTCCCGGCACGGCCCTCACCGCGGAACTGGGGCTGGAGGCGGAAATCTCGGTCAGCGCCTCGAGATTGAAGCCGACGTCGCGAGCCGACTGGAAACGTTCGGCTGGATTCTTTTCCAGGCAATGGCGGACGATTCGTTCCAAGGCAGGAGGGACGTTGCGATTCGTTTCGGTCAGTTCCGGTGGATCGTCCTTGAGAATCGAACTCATGGTCTCAGCGGCCGAGTCCCCATGGAAAGCCCGCTGGCCCGACATCATCTCGTAGAGAATCGCTCCGAAGGCGAAGATGTCCGAGCGTTGGTCGGCTGCCTTACCCCGCACCTGCTCCGGCGACATGTAACCAACCGTGCCCATCACCAGGCCTGGTTCGGTTGCAGCCTGCATCGTCAGGGCATCGCCACTTTCACCTTGCGTTGTGGGGAGCATCAGCTTGGCCAAACCGAAATCGAGAATCTTGACGCGGCCATCACTGGTGAGAAAAAGGTTCTCTGGCTTCAGATCGCGATGCACGATGCCCTTGTCGTGGGCGGCCGCCAACCCGCGTGTGATCTGTAATGCATATTCAATCGCCTTGCGGACGGGAAGCGGACCGCCCCGAAGCCGGTCGCGGAGCGTCTCGCCTTCCAGCAACTCCGAGATGACATAAGGTGTTCCACGCTCTTCGCCGATGTCGAAGATCGAGAGAATGTTCGGATGGTTGAGCGCTGCGGCGGCGCGCGCCTCCTGCGCGAAGCGTTGCAGGCGTTCACGGTCGGATGAGAACGAGGCCGGCAGAACTTTGATCGCTACCGTGCGGTCCAGGCGTCCATCTTGCGCTCGATACACTTCGCCCATTCCGCCTGCGCCTAACGGGGCCTGAATTTCGTAAGGACCTAGCTTTGTGCCGGAGGCCAGTATCATCAGTGTGCGCCATTATATTCCACCGATGCGATAACAGTCGCTCTTCTCCCAATTTGAAATTACTCGCTTGTTCCCGAGTCACGGGCAACCCGTAAAGTGGCCGAGGAAGGCAGACCATCCTAGCGCGGTTTAAGGAGGACCGCGAACGATGTCTCGCAAGCCTACCCCGAAACGAACCCGCCCCAAGCCCAAAGCAGTTCTTCGCCTGCCTTATTTGGACCAGGCAAAATCTGCCGTTCTGAACAGCTTGACCTCAGCCGACGCCCAACGTGGATACCGACATGCCATTGATGAATTCGTGGATTGGTACTGCTCAGAACCAAGGCTCTCATTCAACAGGGCTGTTGTGCTCCGCTACCGAATTCATCTCGAAACCCGAAGACTCGCTCCAGGGACAGTCAATCTTCGCCTAGGAGCGGTGCATCGCTTGGCATATGAGGCCGCCGACTGTGGCCTCCTTAGCCCTGATCTGGCTGCAGGCATCCGACGAGTGAAGGGAGTTAAGAAGATCGGCGTGAGGCTAGGAAACTGGCTCACCGCGGAACAGTCGCAGAATTTGTGGCAAGCTCCCGGCCGTGAGCGCTTGAAGGAAAAGCGCGATCGAGCACTTTTGGCCGTCTTGCTTGCGTGTGGGCTGCGGCGCCACGAGGCAGTTGAGCTGAACTTCGGCCACATTCAGCGGCGTGAAGAACACTGGGCCATTGTCGATCTGAAGGGAAAGGCAGGGCACATCCGCACCATCCCGATGCCTGCGTGGGTAAAGAACGTCCTCGACCAGTGGCTTCAGGCAGCGAACATTACATCGGGAAAGTTATTTCGTCGTGTGCACAAAATGGGGAGAACCTGGGGGGAGAGGCTGACGGAGAAAGCTGTGTGGCACGTGGTTCGGGAGTATGCCACGAAAGCCGGTATCGACAAGTTAGCGCCGCACGACCTCCGCCGAACCTGTGCACGGCTTTGCCCGCCGCAGGAGGCGAACTGGAGCAGATCCAGTTTCTGCTCGGTCACATTTCCATTCAGACAACCGAACGATATCTTGGTTGCAAACAGCGCATTCAAGGTGCCGCCAACGACAAAATCGGAATAGAGCCGTCGGGCTGAGCGAGCCGCTCACCGTCCGCTTTGCCGACAACACACGCGGCCATCGCCGCCGGTCCACGTCTCGCCATGCTCCATCGGGGCTATAATTACGCCCACGAATGGGGCTCCTCTCCGGTGCGAAACTCGGTGCGTATGAAATCCGGTCAGCGCTCGGCGCAGGCGGGATGGGCGAAGTGTATCGCGCCCTGGATACGAAATTGGGCCGGGATGTCGCGCTCAAGGTGCTGCCCGCCGAGATGGCACAAGACGCCGAACGGCTAGGGCGTTTTCGCCGAGAAGCCAAGGTCCTGGCGCAACTCGATCATCCGAACATTGTCACGATTTACTCGGTGGAAGAATCGGAAGGCGTCCACTTCCTGACGATGCAACTTGTTGAAGGACTGCCACTCGACCGCTTGATCAACCAAAACGGCCTGCCGATCGAGCAGATCGTAGAAATAGCGGCGGGCTTGGCCGATGCGCTCGCGGCTGCCCACGAAAAAGGTATCGTCCACCGTGATCTGAAACCCGCCAACGTCATGGTCACAAATGAAGGCCGTGTCAAAGTTCTTGATTTCGGCCTGGCGAAGGATGTTCGTGGCACCGGTCTTGGCGACGCTACTATGACGTCCGACAGCCGGACGCAGGTCGGCGTGGTCATGGGAACGCCAGCCTACATGTCGCCGGAACAGACCTCTGGCCGTCCGCTCGATCATCGCACCGACATTTTTTCGATGGGCGTAATGCTTTTTGAAATGTCGACCGGAAGGCGCCCATTCGATGGCAGTTCTTCAGCTGAGTTGGTTTCGGCAATTTTGCGGGATACTCCGCCGTCAGTGACGGACTCGCGTGCCGATCTGCCCAGTGATCTGGCGCGGATTATCCGCCGCTGCCTGGAAAAAGATCCGCGACACCGCGTGCAGACCGCGCGTGATGTAAGCAACGAGTTCCGCGACCTCGCGCGAAGCGCAATGAGGCCACAATCGGGTTTCGTATCGCCGCGCTCTGCACCTGCTGCCGGTTCAGGGGCAGCACGGGCCGACGACGGCTTCTGGGTCGCGGTGTTGCCGTTCAAGTACAGCGGAGCCAATACTGATCTCGCTGCGCTCGCTGAAGGGTTGTCGGATGAGATTGTGACGGGGCTCTCGCGTTTTTCCTACTTGAAAGTGATCGCGCGGAGTTCGACGGCACGGTACGCAGGACAAGCGGCGGATGTGCGAACCGCAGGCAAAGAACTAGGCGCACGCTATGTCATGGAGGGAACTCTTCGCCAGGCCGGAGCGAAAATTCGTATTGCCGTGCAGTTGGTCGATGCGCAGACCGGATCGCATCTCTGGGCAGAGAACTATGAGCGTGCATTCGCCAGCGAAGCCTTGTTTGAGCTGCAGGATGACCTTGTCCCGCGGATAGTTTCCACCGTTGCGGAGACACAAGGTGTTCTGCCGCGCAGCATGGCTGAGACACTGCGAACCAGGAACCCCGACCGCTTGAGTCCTTATGAGGCGCTGCTACGTGGTTTCGCATACTTCCAGCAGATCAACAGGGAAGAGCACGCGGCAGTGATGGCACTCCTTGAGCGGGCGGTAGAACAGGCGCCTGACAATAGCGATTGCTGGGCCCTGCTGTCTCTTTTCTATAGCGAAGGATACGCCCACGGTTTCAGCACGAGGGCTGATTTGCTTGAGCTTGCCTATAGGGCTTCGGGGCGCGCCATTGAAGCTTCGCCATCCAATCATCTTGCCCATCACGCCCGTGCCAAGGTTGCCTTCTTTCGACGCGAAGTTCGCGCTTTCCGAAGCGCCGCCAAGCGAGCCATCGATCTGAACCCGATGGATGGATTCACGATTGCCCACATGAGTTTTCTGATCGCTTATTCCGGCGACTGGGAGCAGGGCTGTGGACTGGCGGAGAAGGCCCGCAGCCTCAATCCCAGCCATCCGGGATGGTGCTGGTTCCCACCCTTTTTCGACGCCTATCGCAAAGGCGACTACCCGGGTGCGCTGGAGTTCGCCCTCAAAGTGAATATGCCTGGTTTCTGGCGCGATAGTTTAGCGCGCGCGGTAGCCTACGGACAGCTTGGCGAGTTGGAAGCGGCGGAGAAGGCGCTACAGGAACTTCTGGCCGTGAGGCCTAATTTCGCTTCGCAAGCGCGGCAAGAGTGCGAGAAGTGGTGGCAACCAGAGCTGGCGGACAGTTTGTTGGAGGGTTTGCGCAAAGCGGGACTGGAGATTCCGGAGGCTGTCATTCCGGATCGCGAGAAGGTTTCGGCGACTACATCGAGCGCGGTCATGGCGCGAAATTCAGGCAGTTCTCGCGTCGACGAAGGCTTCTGGGTTGGCGTGCTGCCGTTCAAGTACTCCGGCAACAATGAAAATCTGAAAGCCCTAGCGGAGGGATTGACCGAGGAGATCATTACCGGCATGTCGCGCTTCTCCTACCTGCGCGTGATCGCGCGGAGCTCCACGGCGAAGTATTCGAGTGAATCAGGCGATATCCGCACGATCGGCAAGGAACTCGGCGCGCGATACGTGATGGAGGGCAGTCTGCGCCGGGCCGGCTCCAAGCTAAGGCTCGCGGTACAACTCGTGGATGCAGTCTCCGGTGCGCATCTCTGGGCTGAGAACTACGAACGCAGCTACACTCCCGAAGCAGTCTTCGAGATCCAGGACGATCTCGTCCCACGAATCGTTTCTACCATCGCCGATATGCACGGCGCTCTGCCCCGGAGCATGTCTGCCGCCGTGCGGCTGAAGCCCTCCGATCAACTGACGCCCTATGAAGCGCTGTTGCGCGGCTTCGGCCTCAGTGCAGATTTCAAACCCGCCGACATCGCGGAAGTGCAAAACTGCCTGGAGCGCGCCGTGCAACAGTCGCCAGATAAGGCCGACCGTCTGGCGATGCTGTCTATTGTGCAGAGTGATGCATACGGAATGTGTGACGACGTCTCGGCGGATATTCTCGAGCCGGCCTTCCGCTCGGCGCAGGCAGCCGTGGAGGCCGCTCCGACCAACGCGCTGTGCTATCACGCTCTGGCAAAAGTGTTGTTTTTCAAGCGGAACCTTAAGGCTTTTTTCCCCGCGGCGGAACAAGCGATTGCCCTAAATCCTATGGATGGCGCGACCACCGCCTATATGGGAATTTTGATGGCTTTTGCCGGTGATTGGGAGCGAGGGGAGGCACTGACAGAGAAAGGCATGCAGTTGAATGCCAACCATCCGGGCTGGCATCTCATGACTGCGTGGCACGATGCGTACCGCATGAAGGATTACCAGAAAGCGCTCCAGCTGGCGCTGAAGCTCCATGCGCCTAAGAACCCGTGGGTTCAGCGGTCACTGACGGTCAGCTACGCGCAGCTTGGAATGAAAGCGGAGGCCGCCAATTCGCTCCGCGATCTGCTTGCCCTGGTTCCACACTACGCGCAGGTGACGCGGGAGATGCACAGCCGCTGGCTTGAGCCCGAACTGGTGGAGCACATGCTCGAGGGACTGCGCAATGCTGGGCTGGAGATTCCAGACGAAAGTTCTTCGACAGTAGCTCAGGGTTCGACTTCTTTCGGCGCCACACACCAGAAAGCCACATCGGGCGCAATTCGCGCTGATGAAGGTTTCTGGGTCGCTGTGCTGCCGTTCAAATACGCCGGCAAAAACGATGATCTAAAGGCACTGGCCGAAGGCTTGTCGGAAGAAGTGATCACCGGCCTTTCGCGCTTCTCGTACCTCCGGGTGATCGCCCGCGGCTCGACGGCAAAGTATTCGAGTGAATCCGGGGACGTCCGTGCGATCGGAAAAGAACTGGGCGCGCGCTACGTAATAGAAGCCAGCCTGCGGCAGGCGGGGAACAAGCTGAGGCTCGCGGTGCAGCTCTCAGATGCAGTCTCAGGCGCGCATCTCTGGGCCGAAACCTATGAGCGCCCCTTTACTCCGGAATCCGTTTTCGAAGTGCAGGACGATTTGGTTCCGCGTATCGTCGCGACGGTCGCTGACCAATATGGAGTTTTGCCGCGTAGCATGAGTGAAGTTTTGCGCAGCAAGGACATGGACACATTGACACCGCTCGAAGCCGTGCTGCGCGCCTTCAGCTATTTCACGCGCCTCAATCCCGAGGAGCATGGGGCGGTGCGGGAACTTCTGGAGCGAACCGTCCGCCAAACGCCGGGTCATGCCGACAGCTGGGCGATGTTATCCATGTTGTATCGCGGCGAGTTTGCGCAGGGATTCAACGCTGGCCCGAAACCTCTCGAGCGCGCGCTGGCGGCAGCGCTGCGCGCCGTAGATCTTGCACCCACTCATGCGCTCGGCCATTACGCGCTGGCGACAGTGTATTTCTTCCGGAAGGAAAAGGTTCCCTTCCGTGCGGCGACGGAACGGGCGCTCGCGCTTAATCCGATGGATGGTTCGGTCCTTGCCTACCTTGGTCTGCTGACCGCCCGGTTCGGAGAAAGGGATCGGGGTTGCCAGATGGTGGACTCGGCTATGCGGCTGAATCCCAACTATCCCGGGTGGTTTCATATTGCGGCCTTCGATAAGGCCTTTAGTCAAGGCAAATATGAAGAAGCGATGGAGGCGATCGCCCGCATGAACATGCCAGGCTATTTCCATGTGCATGCGGCGCGAGCTGCGGCGTTGGGTCAGCTCGGGCAATTCGAAGAAGCGAGGAAGGCGGTGCAGGACTTGTTGGCCCTGCGTCCTGACTTCGCCGTGGCAGCGAGGCAGGAATACTCCAAATGGTACGAGCCCGAGGAAATCGAGCGTCTCCTTGATGGCCTGCGCAAGGCCGGGCTAGAAATTCGCGACCAGGGCTAGTGCACGACCATCCAACTCTATCTTGACAAACGCGAAAGCCAACCTCTCGCCAACTGTAGAGCGATGAGAACTCTGCGGCCGGAGACGGACAAACTAGGGTGCTGGCTCGGCTCGCAATGTCGTCCGGAACCTTGTGCGGGTGGCGTGCTATGAATCCCAATGAGTTGTCTTTTATTTCTGCTGAGCCAATTCCGAAGCCCGGGTTGTTTCCACCTACTGCGGGTGTTAGACTCGGGACCTGTTTAGGGGTGACTTATGCTGATTAGCCGCCGGGACGTCCTGGCCAAATGTATGGCGCTCGGAGTGGTAACTAGCACGGCCAACCTTTTGCCCTCCACTCTCGCTGAGGCATGGGATCACAATGAAATTATTCGTCAGTTGACGCCGCCAGATCAGTTGGGTCCCTTCTATAAGCGGCGGGCCCCCGGCTCGAACGCGTTGCGCGAAGCTGGAGATCCGGGCATGCCGCTGGTGGTGACCGGGCAGGTCTTCGACACACGCGGTTCGGTAATTCCCGAAGCGACAATCGAAATCTGGCAAACAGATCACCTGGGACTTTACGACGTGGACGGTTACCGGTATCGCGCCAGGCTGGCCGCGAACGCCGAAGGCAAATACGATTTTTCTTCTGTAATGCCGGGGCATTATCCGGCACGTGTCTGCCAGCACATCCACTATCTGGTCACAGCGCGCGGTCATAAGCCACTGATTACCCAGCTTTACTTCGCGACCGATCCGGTGTTCGATGGTGATCCCGACAGGAATTTCAAGCATGGAGATTCACCGAGCCGAGAACTTATTCGTCCCGTTACTCTAGTCGGCGATCCCAAAGACATCCACGCCGCTGTGCAGTTCGAGTTGGTCATGGGGGTGCTATGAGGGGACGGTGTGGATGGCTGATGCTGCTGGTGGCGGTCGCAATTTGTTCGAACGCACAAGATGTTCGCAAGCTGGTGACAATCGCTACGCCTCTTCGCATTCGTAGTGCGTCAGTGTGTGGCTCCAGCGGCCTGGTTGCGGGACGTGCGCGTGATGGGTCGGTTTATGTGTGGCGGCTGCCATCGGGTGAACTGGCAAGCAATCGCTCGGCCGAAGATGGCGTCACTTCGTTGGCGTGCTCGCCCGATGGGAAGTGGCTTGCCATCGGTAAGGGTGATGGTTCTGTGATCCTTGCGGACATTTCAGGAAAACCTGCGAAGACTTTAGCCGTAGGTCGGCGTGTTAGCGATCTCGCATTTTCTCCGGATGGCTCATTGCTTGCAGTTAGCGTGGACGAAGCCCCGGTGCAACTGTGGGATCCGGCGCAGGGTACGCGTGTCGCCGTTCTGAAAACGGACTTCAGCGGTAGTACAAGTATGGATTTTTCTCCTGACGGCGCTTGGCTGGCAACTGCCGACGCCGACACTGCCGTGAGGATCTACGATCGGAACGGCAAACTCAAGGCAACGTATTCTGATCTGCTTCTGGAGCCTTTTGCCATCAGCTTCATGCCCGATGGCAAGGACGTAGTGATTGGCGGAGTGGACTGCATCGTGACCATACTGGATGCCGCGGATGCGCATGTTGTGCGGCAGCTTCCAAAACAATCCGATCCGATATTCGGGGTGGCGGCATTGCCGGATGGCATGGGGCTAGTCAGTGTTCACATCGACGCTGCGCGCCTGGAGAAATTTACGACGTTCATGTGGGACATCCGAACCGGTGGACGAAGAGAGCTTTCCATCGATAGTGCTCACATCGTTGGTTACGGAACAACCGCTGGTCGCAAGGCGGTGCTGTTCACAGCCGATTCTGACTCTACTCTGACTGCTTGGATATTCCCCAACTGACCGATTCGTGGCCGCTATGCGGCTGCCTAACTAGATCATGGATCACGGGCTATTCGGACGTGATCCGCTAGTTTCTGGATTGCCGACAAACCGGTAGCTATCGCACAGGGGTGTGCCGGAATACAAGTTCGTCCACCTGTATGGATAGCCCTTAAGGACACGTGACCAGAATCGGATTTGATCGCAGGGTTACTGCTTGACGCTCGCCAGCAACTTGCTTTCGTCCGCCGTGGCAGGTTCAAATCTCCCTCTCAAGTATTTCGCCAAGAATTCCTCCGAGGCGGCATTGAAGGCCATGTTGTTGGCCGGTCGCACAAAGCCGTGTCCTTCATCGGGGAAGACGTAATACTGAACTGGTTTCTCGTTCTTGCGCATTGCCGCCACGATCTGGTCACTCTCCGCTTTGTTTACGCGCGGGTCGTTGGCGCCCTGGCCAATTAGCAGCGGAGCCTTGATCTGATCTGCCTTAAACAGCGGCGACTCCTCCTTCAGCACCGCTTCCGAGTCGCCCATGCGCTTGTGGAAAGTCGCCAACAATGTTGACCAATAAGGTGGAATGGTCTTGAGTAGGGTGTTCAGATTGGATGGACCAACAATGTCCACTCCGCAGGCGAACGCATCCGGCGAAAACGTCACTCCTGCAAGAGTCGCATAGCCCCCGTAGCTGCCACCCATGATGCAGACGTTTGCCGGATCGGCGATTCCCTGTTTTGCGATCCAGTCTTTGCCATCCAGCAAGTCCGTATGCATCGTACCTGCCCACTGGCGGTCGCCAGCATTCACGTACTGCTTACCATAACCCGTCGATCCACGGAAATTAACCTGTAAAACCGCGTATCCGCGGTTAGCCAGCCATTGCGCGTAACGGTTGTAGCCCCACTCGTCACGTCCCCATGGACCACCATGCACGAACTCCACCATGGGTAGGTTCCTAGCTTCCATGCCCGCCGGCGTGGTCAGATAACCATACAGTTTCATGCCATCGCGGGCGGTGAACTCGATAGGTTTCATCGCCGAGAGTGTGTACTTCTCCAATTGCGGCCGGTTGCTGAACAGGAGCGTGGCTTGTTGCTTCGACCGGTCATACAGATACCAATACTCCGGCGCGTCATCGCTGACGAAGCCCACAATCCATCTGTTGTCATCTAAGCTCTGTGAAATACCAGCGATATCCCCCCTGCGAACCCTTTGCAGAGCCTCGAAATCGGCTTTCGCCCTGGCATCGATGAACACATATTCCGTGCGCTGCTTGGCGTAGCTGACCGCTTCCAGAGCATTGGTCTTGGGATTGTTAATGGTGCTGTTGACGTCGAACTGCGGATCCTCCGTGATGACTTTGCGTTTTCCGCTGCCCAGGTCAATCTCGAGCAAGCGAGCGGCGTTCACGCCAAGACTCGTCGTGACCCAAAGGGCTTGGTTGTCTGGCGAAAAACCGTTGACCCCGCCAAAGGTCTCGTCCGGGCCCCACTTGATCAGCTCGCGCCAAGGGGACTTGCTGTTATCACGAATCCGAATGATCGTTCCACCGTCGTCAGTCTGCACTTGCGCTGCTCGGATCCGCAGAGCATTGTCGGCCTGCCAGCTTTGAACGTCTCCCGGGTTCTCGGTATCAAGTTCGACTTCCCCCGTTTTCAGATCAATTCGATGTACGTCAAAAAGCTTTGGATCGCGCTTGTTCATCTGCACCAGGATCGTGTCCGGTAAACTCCATTCGTAGGCGACGATATCCACACGAACCTTGTCGAAGGGTGTCAAATCCTTCGTTTGCTTGGTAGCCAGGTCGGTCTGATATAGCCGCCAGTTTTCGTCCCCGCCAATGTCCTGTACGTAGAGGATGTGCTTATTGTCGTATTGCCAAAGAAAATTTCGAATGCCCCGGTGTTTGTCGACGGTCACCGCGCGGTCATCGGTTTTCCCGAGCGTGCGAATCCACACGTTCAGCACACCATCGACGGGCGCAAGATAACCAATCTGTGTGCCATCCGGCGAAATCTGGGGATTAGCGCGCTCCGGATTCCCGAACAGCACTTCGCGGGGAATCAGGGGCGTCGTGAACTTCTCCTGGGCGGCAACCAGACCGACGAACCATCCGCAGAACACCAGAACCACGACAGCTTGTCTCAGTATGCGCATACCGCCTCCGACATTCGTGACCATAATAGGCGCAAATCCAGGGATCGGTCTACGCACCAACTCCCGGTTCGCAAGACCCTGACCACCTTCAGACGTGAGTTAGCTTATATTGAAGCACGTCGCGGAGGATTCCAACGTGTATACCGACGAAGCTCCCGGCTACAACAAGCTGAGTCAGAACTTCGTGCATGAGATCGTGAATCACACACAGCAATATGTGCGTGGTCGCATCCACACCAACGGAATTGAAAATTTCTGGTCACTCTTGAAGCGTGGCTTGAATGGCACCTACGTTGCGGTTGAGCCATTTCACCTTCACCGCTATCTGGACGAGCAAGTGTTTCGTTACAATTATCGCGGCACAAAAGACAATCCGCTCACCGATGCCGACAGGTTTGATTTAGCAATTCGGAATCTAGTTGGAAGGCGATTGACCTACAACGAGCTGACCGGGAAGGAGGGTGAAACGGAGGCTTTCTAATCGCTATCGTGGTGACCTGATCCCCTGTTTCGGAACAAGGCTGAGTATGATTTCAGCGAAAGAAAGGGGAAGCGGGTATGTCGAGGAGCAGGCACACAGAGGCACAGATGATCGGAGCGCTGAAGCAGTTGGAGGCA
>Ga0335081_10001243_pt1 | contig 40625 bp, 38 predicted proteins | sample Lox_Sample_35_FD_206713 | JGI IMG/M metagenome (GOLD analysis project Ga0335081, IMG submission 206713) | Soil microbial communities from Loxahatchee National Wildlife Refuge, Florida, United States - Lox_Sample_3.5 | ecosystem: Environmental > Terrestrial > Soil > Wetlands | place: USA... | reverse complement strand
CCCTCGCAGGCCTTCCAGCACAATCTGCAGCTTCTCCCTGCCTGTCCATTTCCTGCGTTTCATCGAGTCCTTTCCTGCCTTTAGGACTCTCAAATTCACCGCCATCTTTCAAGGGGAGCAGTATATACGTACATCAGATACCCACCGAACACGGAACGGATAATGTCGTGGTGTTGCCGGAAACAGACAGCGACCGCATCATAATCCGCGATGCATTTACAGCAAGGCTTGCAATTATCAAGGAAGCGTTTGTTCGGTTCTTAGACAGGTGCCGTCGCGAGATACTACAAAAATTCGAAGCTGATTTCCCCTCTATCAATGCAAGGGAAGTGGCGGAGCTTCTCAGACGATTAGAGGCGGACATTTTACCCAATATGATTCCCGATAACAGCTTGCTTGGTGTCCCAGCGCATCTGAGGGCGATATTGAATGCGTCAGCATTTTATCGGCAGTATGTTCTGCTTCAGCACGGACTAAAAGAAGGGTGCAAGGAAACATTTGAGGACTTACAGAAGATTGAAAGACTCACTGCAAAGGCGCTAGAAGTTTCATACATCCAACGGGATTTCAACAAGAAGAGAGAAGGGCATGTCAGTTCTGAGTAATGTCGAGATTCGCAATAGAATTGGCCGACCGAACTATAAGGATAAGCTTATAGTAACGCCATTGTTGTCTGAAAAACAAATTGGTACGGCGTCAATAGACATTCGTCTTGGATCCTCCATCATTGTTCCAAAGAAAACATATGTTGAGAGCCACGACATGACGCGCCGCAAAAGTGTGCGGCAAGTAGAACGAAAGCTTTACGACCGAGTTCGTCTAAGGTATCATTCGAAATTTATCCTTCATCCGGATGAGCTAATCCTTGGTGTTACGTTCGAGTACATTTGTCTACCACACGATACCTTTTGTTCAGTAACGAGCCGCTCATCTTGGGGAAGATTGGGTTTAGTTGTGGCTACTGCTTCCATCGTGCAACCAGGTTTCAAAGGTTCCTTAACTTTGGAATTGGCCAATTTAAGCAATAGTCCAGTTACGCTGTACCCGGGGCTTTTGGTGGGGCAATTAGTCTTTTACGATATCGCTGGTTTACGCCTCGGTGATCCTGTGTATAAAGGGCGTTATGATTGTCCCACTGAAGCAGGCCGACCACAGTTTTACACGCAGGCCATTGACGACGAAATGTCGTATTGGGGACAGGAAGAGCGCTCTTAAGCATTAGAAACCGAACCCGAATTTCGCCTAACGCCTATCTGGATCAAGGTGCTGGCGCTTTTCGCGAAGCTGCAGAACACCGTAATCTGCTACGTCCTGCAGAGATATCTTCGATACGTCACAAACAAGAGCGGTGTACCAAAGCATGTCGGATAATCTGTCGCGAAGTTCAATGCGCTGTTGACGCGTCAAGGTCAATTCACCTGAAGCGGAGGCCAACTGTAGCATAGATCCTATTTTGCCCGCCTCTTGCTGCAATCCCAAGATAGGAAGTTCTATTTTGCTGCGATTGTTTCTCAGGGCGAGAGGCACTGAAGTCGCAATACTCTGGTATTCTTGAAATGTGCTCATATTTGCCTCAGCAGCTTAAGTTGTGACTTTCTCAGGCAGCGGAACACCTAATGCCGCAGCCTTAGCTCGCAGCAAAAGCAGGTTCTCCAGACAGAGTCGAGACCACGATTCATAACTCGCCGTATCGTCGACTGCTTTATGAATTGGAATGAACTCAGGCGCTAAGATACCGCTTCGACGTCCCGCCACATTCTCCCTGTAAACGTGCGCAACATGCACAACGCCAAAATGCACGGATCCAACTTCGGTGCTTTCATCATTGATTACGGCAACAGGAATGTCCTTTGCCTCATCCATATCAACTTCTTCGAGCAGCTCACGTCGCATACCATCTTGGTATCCTCGATCCACGGAAAACAATCCATGGTCTTCTTCGGAGATGTGACCTCCAATGCCCACAGAGAACAATCCGTGTAACCTAGTTTCCTGGCCGCCCTTGCCGCGTCGATAACGCAAAATCTTTCCGGTGCAAAAGATGAGAACGTAAGGGATGAGTTGCTTATACGACGGATCACGTTCTGCGTCGCTCCTGTTCAGATAAACAAGGTTTTCCGGAGCCGTCACCACGGGCAAATATCTCTCTACATTAAGACTCAACCCTTGGAATGCCCCTAACTCTTCGAACAGTGACCGCCTGAAACAAAGGACTCTTTCTTCTCGCATCTTTTGCTCGCCTCCTCGTTGTGTCTGTCCACAAAGTACACGAGCACATATTAGGCGACGAGTACAAAGACGCGCCATTCTTATTTTCATCAGCCTACTTCCATCCCCAAACATCTTTTGTGTTGTACGGCTTCATCACACAATTCCTGAGAACAAAATCCAAGTTCTGCCGAAAGCGCCAGAGCGGAATCTCTAGTTTCATCGCGGTCAGATCTCCACTCGTGACATTCGCGGATGAAGCAACGACAGTGATTCCCGCAGCGGCCATCTTTTTTCCGAAAGCAGATTGCTGATGGCCGAGCGCTGCACTACAATGGCCCTCCGAAAGCGTTCGTGGCGCCGAATTCATTTGCGAAATGAACAACCCGCGCTTCGTTCACCCCGAAAGCTTTCGGGGCAGGGAAGCGCGGCTACAATAGTCAAAGGGGTCAACTCTTGAAACTTGAAAATCGGCTCGACACCGGTTGTTGAAGCTGTTATCAAGCGGGGCATGGCACGACCAATTCGCGTAGAGTTTGCGGGGGCGGTATATCACGTCACGGCTCGGGGCAATGAGCGGCGTGCGATTTTTCGCGATGATCAGGATCGGCGGCGGTTCTTGCAGACGGTGGGGGAGATGGTCGAGGAATTCGGGGTGCGGGTGCTGGCTTATTGTCTGATGCCGAATCATTATCACCTGGTTGTCAGCACACCGTTGGGCAACTTGAGCCAGGCGCTGGGATGGTTGCAGGTGACGTACACGGTGCGGTTCAACCGGCGGCATCGGCGCAGTGGGCATTTGTTTCAGGGACGGTTCAAGGCACAGTTGGTGGAGGCGGACGAATATGCCCGCTGGTTGGTGGAGTACGTGCATCTGAATCCGGTGCGGACGCGGCAGAGGGTCGGACCGATTCCGGTGGAGCAGGCGGCGGAGTTGGCGCGCTACGAGTGGAGCAGTCACCGGGATTACGCGGGGCTGCGGAAGAAACCGGCGGGGTGGTTGTGTTTGGACTGGTTGCGCTACTGGGATGAGAACGTGGCGGACGCCCAACGAGAGTATCGGCGAGCGATGGGACGATGGTTCAGCGAAGCAGTGCCAAGTCCGTGGACGGAGTTGCGGAGCGGGCTGGTACTGGGTGGCGAAGCGTTGCTGGGAAAGGCCCATGAATTGATCGGGAAAAAGAAAGGGCAGGACGAAGCGCGTTGGACTGTGGTGGAACAGGCGTCAGCTATGCGGGACCGGGTGCGGGAGTCGGTGAAAGACGAGTCCGATGAGATCAAGATCTGGGCCCGGATCCACTTGGGCCGAGAGCGACGTGTAGTGGTGGCCAGGGAATTCGGCTATCGCGACGGCAGCGGCGTGACGCACCTGCTAAAGAAGCTGGAGCAAAACGTCGCGAGCAATCCTCGCGAGCAGCAGAAATTGACTCACTTGAAGCAAGTGATTTCAAGTTTCAAGAGTTGACCCCAATGGTGACCAGATTCATTCTCATCTTGTTCGTCGCCGCCGCGTTGTCCGTGCGCGCCGCAGAGCCCGTTTCACCGCAGGATTCACCCAACATGGACGCCAAGCACGATGTCGCGTCCCAGTCCGGATTTCTCACGGACGCGAACCGCAGTTTCCCCATGTTGTTCATCGTGGGCGATTCCACGGTGCACAATCGGCAAGACACCAAGCGCGGCTGGGGCGATGTTATCGGGCAATACTTCGAGACCAACAAAATCCGCGTGGAGAACCGCGCGCTCGGCGGGCGCAGCAGCCGCACGTTCATCACGCAAGGTTGGTGGGACAAGGTCCTCGCCGGGGCGAAGCCCGGCGATTTCGTGTTGCTCCAAATGGGCCACAACGATGCCGGTCCACTCGACGATACCAAGCGTGCCCGCGGCACGATTCGCGGTCTCGGCGACGAGACGAAAGACATTTTCAATCCCGTCACGAAGCAGCCGGAGACCGTTCACACGTACGGCTGGTATCTGCGCAAATACATCACCGACGCGCACGCCAAGGGCATGACACTCATCCTCTGTTCGCCAGTCCCGCGTTGTCCGAAGACCGAAGCCAATGACGGTGACGTGGAGAAAAACGATTACGTCCGGCTGTCCGCCGCCGTGGCGGAAGCGGAGAAAGTTCCCTTCATCAACCTGAACCAGATCGTGATGAGCCATTATGCCAGTCTGAAGCCCCAGGAAATTAAGGAGAAGTATTTCACGTCTGCCGACAACACGCACACCAGCCTCTCCGGCGCCGAACTGAACGCCCGATCCGTCATCGAAGGTTTGAAACGGTTGGAAAATTGTCCGCTGGCCGGTTACCTGAAACCGGACGCGGCGAAATGATACGATTCTCCGTGCTCGATATTTTTCGGCTTCACGCTCGTGGATGGGCTCAACTGTTGGAACTTGAAATGGGGATCGATGGGTACGGGACGATCTCCTTGACACTCACAGCTAGAGGGAATACGCTGCAAAAAATGGCGCATCCCGGCGTTTCGAGGGAGCCCGTGGTGGGGTTGAATACACCAGTGTGAAGAAGGCGGAGCATCCCTGACGCAACGCTTGATACAGGACTGGAAACTGCAAGCCGTGGTTAACAAACGGGAAGCCCGAATGTCTGATGCCTAGATTTGACACTACTCTCTGGCTTTCGTGCCTAGTCGGTCACCCCCAGCAGGCGTCGTTCGGCGTTGGTCACGGGCCGCCATTGGGCATACGCTTGGCGAATGGTCTGACAGCAGATCGTGCTCCACATCCGTCTTGTTGGCGGCGGCATTTCATCGCTTCACGGAGACCGATGCCCTGTCAGGCAGCTACGCACAGTTGTAGAGCCCGGTGCCGTCGAGAATCCGGTCGGGATCGCCAGCGCACAACCAGCACGCGGACATGACAGAGTCCCAACTCCCAGTGTTATGGCGGACGCTCTTTTCGCGCGTTCTCGCCCCTTGGCGAACAAACACCGTTCTGATTTTGTTCCTTTGCGCATTCTCTGCAAGAGTTGCGTTCGTCCTCGTGTTTGGTCCAACGTCCCCGCCCGTTCCGTGGGGTGACGACGCTTCTTATGACAGGATCGCCTATCTCTGGGTTACGCAGCACCAGTACGTCAACATTTCGTATCCACCCGGATACCCCATATTTCTCGCGTTGATCTATGCGTTGGTCGGCAGATCTTGGCTCGTCGTTCGCTTCTTACAGGCAGCGATCGGCGCGGAGACGTGTGTGCTGACTTACCGCCTCGGGACAAAGCTGTTCACAGAACGCGAGGGCATCGTCGCGGGGTTTCTGCTGGCGATATATCCGGGCCATTTGTTCATGTCTTGGCGGATCATGGCTGAGACATTGTACATGTTGTTGCTTGTGCTGAGTGTGTTGCTGGCTTTGGAGATCGCCGAGAACCCTCGGCCCATGCAATCTTTGCTCCTTGGGGTGACCGTTGGATGCGCCCAGTTGGTAAAGTCGAATCTCTACATCTTCCCGCCCATGCTGGTGGTTTGGTTCATTTTCGCAGTGCACGGGAGATGGAAGAGGCGTTTGCAGTGTCTTGCTCTGTTGATCAGCGGGCTCGTGCTTGTGATGATGCTTACTCCGATTACCAATCTCGTTTCACCCGGCCGCCAAACCGCACCGCTGCCCGGCAACGCTGGTCGCACGTTCTGGACTGCCAACAATCCCTTGGCCGACGGATATTTCATCCATGCCGAGGATCGGCCTGAAGGGAAAGCGTTCATCGAACGTAATGGCTTGAGCGAGCGATTCGAAACGGCTTCCTACTTTGAGAAGGATCGTCTCTATCGCACGCTGGGCCTACTTTGGATTCGAGAAAACCCAGGGAAGTATATGGTGTTATGCCTCAAGAAACTCAACAACGCCTTCGGGCTGTTTCCTCGCGCGAAGGTGTTCGCGCAAGATTCGCGAGCTCGACTCGTCTACCTGCTCTCCTACGGCTTGATTGCGCCTTTCGCTTTGGGGGGCCTGTTCACCTCGCGTCGCCGTTGGCGCACGTGCTCGCTACTCTACGTTGTCTTGCTGAGCTATGTGTTGATGGTCCTCCTGTTCTACGGAACCCCACGATTCACTGTCGTCGTGATCCCTTTTCTCCTGGTCTTTGCAGGCGACTCGCTCGTGAAGTGCTACGATTACCTGTTCTGGGCCCATCACGAAACACCGGATTGAGTTCCCCTGCCAAATAGCCGTCTCGCTGCTGGAGACGGTTGGCTACAAGGTGACACGCGTCACGGCGCGAATTCGAGTTGTTCCTGACCAACTGGCCGAGCGCCGATTCCGATAACCCAAAACTTGCGGAAGCGTGTCGTGACGTGTCAAAGTACAGAACAAATGTCAGGAGACCATATGATTCGCGGTGTGTTATTCGACCTCGACGGCGTGATCGTCGATACCCTTCACTACCATTATCTTGCCTGGAAGCACATGTTCGAGAAATACGGCGCCCGCTCTCCTGTTACCGAGCTGTCGACGCTTCTGCACGAGGGGAGGAACTCTCGCGAGATTCTGCCGATGCTGATGAAGGAAGCCGGAGTGGAAATTCCCGAGGCCGAACGGCCGGCCTTTATCGAGGAGAAACGCGCCTATTATCGGAGCATCGTGAAGGTCACCGCCTATCCCGGAGCTTTTGAGACCATCGACGAGCTACGAAAACGCGGATTCAAAGTGGGGCTCGTCACGGCCTGCGCCTTGAAGAACATGCGGCATTGCCTCAATGACGAGCAGCAGGCCCATTTTGAATTTATCATCACCGGCGATGAGGTTCCCCGCGCCAAACCGTTTCCCGATCCGTACCTGACGGCGGCCCGCCAACTGGGATTGAGTCCTCAAGAATGCGTCGTCGTGGAAAATGCGCCGCTCGGCATTGAGGCGGCACGCGCTGCGGGGATGTACTGCGTGGCCATCGAGACCACTTTGGGAAAAGAGTACCTCACGTCTGCCGACCTCGTTGTGAAGAAAGTCACTGATTTGCTAACTCTGCCGATCTTAAGTGCGCCTACCAAAGCCAGCTAGCCCTGTTGTAGCCGCGGCGCTCTGTCGCCGCGCCTACTGGGTCGGCAAGCCCGCGTGCCCCACGCCGACAGAGCGGCGTGGCTACAAGAACTGGTTTCGTTGGGCGCACTAAGTCGAAATTCGAGTTGAGATTAGGCGGTTGCCATTGAAGCCTTTCGGGGTGAATGAAACGCCGAATTCCTTCGGGAAATGAACGACCCGCGCTTCGCAGAAGCGCAGCTACAACAGCAAGCGGCATTTAAGCAGTAGATTCGGCGTCTCGCCGAAGCAGATTGCTGATTCAGAACATCGGAGTCGGCACGCTGCCCCAACCACTGCCGGCGGGCAGGTCTTGCACCCGCAGGATTTCGTCGGTGTGCAGGTGAACATCCACGAAGAACAGCGGAGTCCGCTCGACGTTGATGCCGAAATCATCGTTGCCGGCAATGTCGAGGAAGATGACGCGGCGTTGCATCATCGGGCTGTTGTACATCGTCATGTCGTGGGTCTGACCCGCCATGTGGTGCATGTGGCCACCCGTCAGATGCGTAAACGGATGGAGAATGTAGTCGACGATCATGCGGACGGTTTTGTGATGGTGGAATAATTTCCATTGGTCACCGGTATCGGCGATCATCCCTTGCATGACGTAGTCAATGGGAATGAAATAGGCGAGCACGCGGTGGCCAGCGCGTCCGCGCTCGGCCTGAAGTTTCGCGGCCACACGGGCATCTTCCAGCACCGCCGGCAATAGTTGGTTCGCCGCCGCCAGGTCATCTCGGGTAATCGTGATGACATCGACGCCGGCAATCTGCGCCACCGGCAGGTGACGCACGGTATAAGCTCGCAGCATGAACCCGCTGCCGATGCACACAACCAGTAGCGCCAGCAAGATGCCGGTGGTTTTCGGCACCGTCAGCGGTTGCCGGCTCCGTTCGCGTTTGACCAAGCGCGGCAGGAACATTCCGGTCCGCTCCAGGTGCGCGCGGTAGCGGTCTCCGAATCGATTCAGCATCCGCCGTTCTTCGTCGCGCGCCAACAGGTAATAGAGAAAGAGCATGACCGCGAACAATGTCAGCGTGAGAAACCGGGGCCACATCACCGTCAGTCCCCATGCCGCGAAGGCCAACGCGACATATTGGGGATGGCGAATGACGGTGTAAAGACCTTTGACGGCCGGCCCTTTCCTGAAGAAGCGGCCCAGATAAATCTGCGCCGCGCAGACAAGAAACATCGCCATTCCGCCCAGGAAAAACCACGAGCCGAGAATGCGGAGGATCTTCAACGGCTGATTCGGCGGCACGACCATGTGCGGCAGAAAAAACGCCGTGAGCCAGCGCGTCAGGATCGATTGGTTGAGCGCGAGGAGAAACGGATTCAGGGCCGCATAAAACACGAACGCGAACGGGCTGATCATGATGACGAATTCCAACGCGACGATGAAGGAAAGAACAATCACGCTGGTGGCGGCGAGTCGCCTGCCGCCACTTCCGGATGGGTTCGCAGATTCTTTCATCGTGAGGACAGCGTCCACGCATACCAGATCGAGCCAATACATCAAACGGCCAGAGAGGCACGCCACCGGCAGTCCGCCGTTCCCCCGGCTACAATCTTCGACAAATAACGGACTGGATGGCGGAACACGTCGCCGAAAAGTTCAACCTTGATCGGTTGGCGGCTCAAGTTGGGCTGAGCAAGTTTCACTTTGATCGCTCGTTCAAGAGCGCCACGGGCGTATCGCCTTCGCGCTACCACATCAATCTGCGGATGGATGAAACGAAACGCCTGCCCCGCGAAACCGGCCAATCTCCGAGCGATTACCGACGGCAGCGTTGAGCAGTAGGAAATCTATCGCGATTCGATGTGCCTCACGCCCTGTGACCTCGAAGTATTTGAAATCTCTCGTGTCATGCGTATGGTTCTCGGACATGGCCAATCCACGAGCGGCCCGATGGACGAAACGATGAGCGGCGTGTTTGGGGGACCGACCCTAACGGCAAAACTTTCTTCTGAAGAGCAAAACTTATGAAAACGCCGCCCACCAAGGCGTCGCAGGCGACCATGACACCCCAGCAGGCGTTGACGGAATTGAAGGCTGGGAACGAGCGATTCGTGGCCGGTCGCCCGCTGAGCCGCAATCTGCCGGCAGATGTCAAAGCCTCTGCCCAAGCCCAGTATCCCTTTGCCGTGGTCCTGAACTGCATCGACTCGCGCCAACCCGTGGAAATCGTCCTCGACCAGGGCCTCGGCGATATTTTCAGCGCCCGCGTCGCCGGCAATGTGCTGAACGACGATATCCTCGGCAGCATGGAGTTCGCCTGCAGAGTCTGCGGGGCGAAACTGATTGCCGTGATCGGCCACACCAATTGCGGCGCCATCAAGGGCGTTGTGGACGACGTGCAACTCGGCAACCTCACCGGCCTGCTCGACAAGATCAAGCCCGCGTTGGACTCGGTTCCCGCCAACGTCCAGCCGCGCACGTCAGAAAATCTGGATTACATGAATCAAGTGGCTGCGGCGAACGTCCGCCTGGTCATGCAACAGATTCATGACCGCAGTCCGATCCTGCACGAGATGCTCGACAAAGGTCAGATCAGATTGGTCGGCGGCATGTATGACCTCGCCACCGGCAAAGTTCATTTCTTTGCGGATTAAACGAGCACAACTCACAAGCCGCAGTTGCGGAAAATGCGCTGTCGCCACCACATGAATTTGCGGATGGACGTTGCCCGTGAGGTCGGCTACGCCATTCCCAGCCATTTCGCGCAACTCTTCCGCCGCGAAACCGTCCGCTCGCCAAGCGACTACCGCCGCCAGCGGTGACGCTGCCCCTGCTGGCAGACTCGCGAGCGATCGTGAGAAGGAAGCGCGGATGGAATCGCAACGCAGCCCAATCAGCAGTCTGTACGAATGCTCCTCATAGGCCGTGGAGCAAAAACCAGTGTGCCGATAGGCTACTCACCGAATGAAGAATCCAAAACTCGTCGCTCTTGGCCAGCAAATCCGTCGTTTACGCGAGGCTAAGAATCTCTCGCAGGAGGAGTTCGCTGGTCTGGCCGGCATTGATCGCGCCTATTACGGCGGAATTGAACGCGGGGAGCGCAATGTTGCCGCGCTTAATCTCATGAGAATTGCTGACGCGTTGGAGGTTGGGGTTGGGAGGTTATTTCCGCCACGGTCAACCTTCCGCCGAGCGAAAGGAGGTCACAATTAACGCTGAACAATTGCGCGACGGAATCTTCGCGTTAAGAACGCGCCGCTTTGGCTCGGTGGCGGAATGCATGGTCAAGCGACTCTTGAAGTTCTCGCAGGGCCGCAACCTGTTCCACGATCTCTACGACGACTCGCAGCGTCACCGCATCGAGGTCAAGTTCTCCGTCGTGCAGAAGAAAGCGGAGAGAACGATCACCAAAGAAACGGTTGTCCGTTGCGTCGAGGAAGCGATCGCCGAGAAGCGAATGGTTGCATTCTCAGAGTGGCAACAACACGAATTCGACTGCAACATCCAGCAGGTGAAGCGCCGTGAGTTCGACGTGCTCTATTACGGCCTCTTCTTCTCAGACTGCATCAAGATTTTCCGAATCGAGAGCCAAGACATCAAAGAGAACAGCCGTGGCGGTTTGATTTACTACTCCGACTTCCAGCACAAGGGCAACGTTGGTGAAGGGCAATTCCACATTAACACGCGAACATTTCAGGCTCATTTGGATCACCACCTCCACAAGACGCTGACTTACGAACAACTTCTTCAACCCCTGACATCTGGAAGTTAGCGGAAAAGCATTGGCTGACGAGCGGGAGATTCTGGGTCGGAGACGAGTGATGAATTCTCGTTTTTGTTACTTTCGGACGGAACCAGCCGCCTCAATTCGCTGTCCTCCTCGATTTCAGCGGCAAAAGGATTACTGTTCTGCCACCCCGTTTTTCCGGTCGTGCGGAAACGCTCCAAGCGCCGAATCGCGATCTCGCAGAACACCGGGTCAACATCCATCGTGTAGCACTGTCGTCCAAGAATCTCGGACGCAAGAAGCGTTGAGCCGGAATGCGCAAAGAAGTCGAACACCAAGTCACCGGGATTTGAACTTGCTCGAATGATGCGCTCGCAACTCTTGAGCGGCTTTTGAGCGTAGCAGCCGTTCACGTTTTCTTCCATACGGTAAAACACCTGTTGAATGTCCACCCAAACGTTTCCGGCCCTGATATTGTCGGACTTACTTCGTTCCAAGTTCTCGGTCACAACGCCATTCACTTCCTTGTAATAGCCGCGAAGAATCTTAGGAATGTCCGTGTATTCGGCTTCGATGTTGAATGTAGGTGAGCCTTTGACGTAGTAAAGTAGTTCCTGGCGAACAGCCATCCAGTTCTTCAGCGTTCCATAGCCACGCTGATTACGCATCGTTATGAACGAGCGCGGACGAAAACTTGTTCCCCGCATCATCAGCATGAAATCCGGGAGCGGTTGAAAACCTTCGTTTTGGTCAGCGCCAATCCAAACGTAAAGCGATGCATCATCGGCCAGAACCCGGTCGCTATTTGCAATCCAGCGCTTACACCAATCCACGAACTCCTTCGCAGTCCGCTTCTCAAAGGCGACGAGGTTGTAGGGCGGATCATGCAATGCGAGTCGAGCCAAGTGGCCTTCGGCCAGCGTCTGCACGTGCTCCCCCTGCGTCGCGTCCAAACATCCAACCTGATGTTTGCCAAGAGGATCTTTCCATATTTGACCGGGTTGAAGACGGCAATACTTTTGAAGCACCGCAGTCACTTCGGGTGCTTGGTCAAGCCTTGGCAACGGATGGTTCTGCATACGCTTACGTTTAGCAGCTTTACCCTTTCACGTAAAGCTCACAAGCTCAGGCGCTCAAACTGGCAGCTGCGAACCTATACTGTGGCACGTTTGGATCGATTCGCTCGACCCAAGGGTTGACGCTGCCACGTGACAGATTACGCCTGCGCCGTCATCCACCCTTTTCGAGCAACATCGCAACAGGTTGAGGTAGACCGAGTGCGACGGTCAAACTTATGTGAAGTAGATTCACCGCAGCGGTTAACTCGAAGAAGGAGTTCAGAAAATGCAAAAGTGCAGACTTGGAAAGAGTAATGTGGAAGTTTCGGCGGTCGGACTCGGCCCGGAGCGGTTTAGTCGCTGTCCACAGCAGTCGCCGGTGGCGGGACGAGCGACTTGCGCCTTGGCGGAGGAGGCAATCCGTGTTGCTTGTTACTCGCCGACTCGCATCTCCATTGCAGTTCATCGCAGAATTGTACCGGTCCCAAAGCTTTGTCTTCCTCCTTCATCAACTCCTCAGGACTGGGGCTTCCATACAACATGAAATCGGAGAGGCGCTTGCGGAAAAGCTTGTCCTTGGCCGCGGCCATGGTCGTCGCCATCCGATAGACTTCGACCTTTGTGAGAGTTCCCTTTCGAGCCCAGATGGCAGCGATCTGATCGCATCCGGAGACCGTATCCCGATGACCACCCAAGGCCGCGACCAGCCCTGCGCGCGCCTGAGCAACGACCCTGCGTTTTTGCCACCATGACGTGCGACTGGCCGCGAACACGGCAACAAGAGCCAGGAGCAGCAAGATGCCGATCCCGATCTTCACCGCCTCAATGAGCCTACTCCTTGGCCGCGCTGCAATCGGCTCGAGAACCGGCGAGGCTGGGGCTGACTCGGTGAGCGGACGCCCGCAGAACCGGCACACGTTGGCTCCCTCCTTGATTGTTTCGCCGCAGAAGGAGCAGCGCCCCGTAGCGACGGGCTCACGCTGTCGGGGCTCCGGCGATGGGACGATGAGAAGCTGACCACACCCTGGGCACTGTACCTGAATGCCCGCGCCGGCCTCGTCGATCGCGACCTGCTGCCCGCATTTCTCGCAAGCAAACGTGATGTCCATGTTGACGCCTTTCTCTTCAGCGTACCGTAACGCCGGGTGTTTCCGCTGGCAAGGAACCAAGACCGTGGCTGGTGACCTGTTTTGGAGGGCCATGCTCTGTCATGGCCGCATTTCCCGAACGGATGCGCCTGCGCCGCCGTAGCGGCTTCGTCGCCGCAAAGGCGCGACGGAGCGCGTCCCTCCAGCCGGCAAATTAGGACACTACCAGATCACCAAAACCGTGCACATACACCGCCGGCTCCTGTGCTCGCACTTGCGCTTTTCCAGCAATCTCGCAACAGGTCGAGCAAAACTCCATGCGACAGACACGCCGATGTGAAGTAGATTCGCCTCGGCGTTAAACTCAAAAAAGGGGTTCACAAAATGCAAAAGCGCAAACTTGGAAAACGTAACCTAGAGGTTTCGGCCATCGGGCTCGGCTGCATGGGAATGAGCTTTTCCTACGGTCCGCCCAAAGACAAAAAGGAGATGACCGCACTTCTTCACGCAGCCGTGGATCGTGGCGTCACATTCTTTGACACCGCTGAAGTTTACGGGCCATACACAAACGAAAAACTCGTCGGTGAAGCCCTTGCTCCGTTCCGCAAGCAGGTGGTGATCGCCACCAAATTCGGGTTCGACCTCAGTGGCAGCGATACGCGGCCCGGTGCGGCGGGCTTGAACAGCCAGCCGGAGCACATCAAGCAGGCCGTTGAAGGTTCGCTCAAACGCCTCAAGATCGAGACCATCGATTTGCTCTATCAGCATCGGGTTGATCCGAACGTACCAATCGAAGACGTCGCCGGAGCAGTGAAGCAACTGATTCAGCAGGGCAAGGTGAAACACTTCGGCCTTTCCGAAGCCGGAGTGCAGACGATCCGTCGCGCGCACAAAGTCCAGCCGCTGACGGCTCTTCAGAGCGAATATTCGCTGTGGACGAGAACCCCCGAGAAGGAAGTGATACCCACGCTCGAAGAACTCGGCATCGGCTTCGTTACATACAGTCCGTTGGGCAAGGGGTTCCTCACGGGCAAGATTGACGAAAACGCCAAGTTCGACAGCTCCGACTTCCGCAGCACGCTCCCGCGATTCACGCCGGAGGCGCTCAAGGCGAATCAGGCTCTGATTAATTTGCTTGGCAAAATCGGTCAGCGGAAGAAAGCAACCATCGCGCAGGTCGCTCTCGCCTGGTTGCTGGCGCAGAAGCCGTGGATTGTTCCCATTCCCGGCACCACGAAGTTGAATCGTCTCGACGAGAATATCGAGGCAGTTGCGGTCGAACTGACGACGGACGACCTGCGCGAGATTGAAAACGCCGCATCAAAGATTACTGTGCAAGGGGCCCGGTATCCCGAAAAGCTGGAGCAAATGACTGGTCGCTGAGTGATCGGAAAACAGGAAACAAGGGTATGAGCAATAACATCAAAGGAAAAGTCGTCGTCATCACGGGTGCGAGCAGTGGGCTGGGCGAGGCGACAGCCCGGCTTCTCTCCGCAGAAGGCGCAACCGTTGTGCTGGGTGCCCGGCGCGTTGATCGCCTCAAGTCGTTAGCGGACGAACTGACCGCCAAGGGCGGCAAGGCGCTCGCCATCGCCACGGACGTTACGCACTACGACCAGGTCAAGAAATTGGTTGATGCAGCCGTGCAGAAATACGGGCGGATTGATGTCATGATCAACAACGCCGGGTTGATGCCGCATTCGCCGCTTGAGCGCCTCAAGATTGAAGACTGGAACCGGACGATTGACGTGAACATCAAAGGCGTGCTGTATGGCATCGCCGCCGCACTGCCGTATATGAAGCAACAGAAAGCCGGGCACATCATCAATGTCTCCTCTGTGGCCGGCCACAAGGTCACCCCGAATGGAGCGGTCTACTGCGCGACCAAGCATGCCGTGCGGGCGCTTTCCGAAGGGCTGCGCGTGGAAGTGAAGCCCTACAACATCCGCACGACGATCATCTCACCGGGCGCCGTGGCCACGGAACTGCCGGATAGCGTCACCGAGCCGGATGTCGCCGAGCGCATGCATAAGTTCTACAAGGACGTCGCGATTCCTGCCGATTCTTTCGCGCGGGCCGTCGCGTTCGCCATGAGCCAGCCGGAAGACGTGGACGTGAACGAGATTCTATTCCGGCCCACGCGGCAGGAGTTGTAGGCTCCCGCTGGCAATAGGATGACCAAATAAGAAAGCAATCAATTTGGAGGAATTCAAAATATGGAAATCGAGCGAATTGGCTCACAACCTTCCGGCAAAGGACCAGCCGACTGGTTTACCGGCACGGTGCGCATTGATCCCCTGTTCAAAGCCGACGCGCCGGCACGCGTGGCTGGCGCCAGCGTCACGTTCGAACCCGGCGCTCGAACAGCATGGCACACCCACCCGCTGGGCCAGACGCTGATCGTCACGGCTGGCTGCGGACGCGTGCAGCGGTGGGGCGGCCCAATCGAAGAAATTCGGCCGGGCGACGTGGTCTGGTTTCCGCCGGGCGAAAAGCATTGGCACGGCGCCGCGCCCACCACCGCCATGATGCATATCGCCATTCAAGAATCGCTCGACGGCAAAGTGGTTGACTGGATGGAAAAGGTCAGCAACGAACAATATCGTGGCTGAACGAGGCAAAACCGAAAGGATTCAAGTTGGCCGACGCTTGAAGTGAAAGCATGAACAGCATCAGAAGCAATAAAAAGCAGTTGTCACCAAAACCACGTGAAAAATTGCTCAGAGCGTTGAAAGCCCGTTTTGAAAAGCATATGAACCGCCATGAAGGTCTTGAATGGGCTAAAGTACAAGCAAGGCTGGAAGCAAATACTGAAAAACTGTGGTCGCTCAATGAAATGGAGAAGACCGGCGGCGAACCGGATGTTGTGGGTCATGACAAAAAGACGGGGGAATATGTTTTTTATGATTGTTCAGCGCAAAGCCCCAAAGGCCGCACCAGCCTGTGTTACGACCGGAAAGCGCTGGATTCGAGGAAAGAATTTAAACCGAAAAATAACGCCATGGATATGGCAGCCGCCATGGGCATTGAGCTTTTAACGGAAGAACAATATCAAGAGCTGCAAAAGCTCGGAGAGTTCGATTCAAAGTCGTCGAGCTGGGTGAAAACACCTGCTGACATGAGAAAACTCGGCGGCGCCCTTTTTGGTGATCGCCGCTTCGGACGCGTCTTCTTTTATCACAACGGTGCGGAGTCTTACTACAGCGGCAGGGGGTTCCGCGGCTCGCTAAGGGTCTAAAGTTTGCAGGAAATCCATGAAACCGATCCAAGGTTAGCATCTCATCAAGCCGGAAGACCTCTTCTGGCGGCCGTCGAACCTGATGAAAATCCCGAATGCCGATTATCTGGAGTGCACCGGCAGCGAGAACCTCGCCGCGCGGCTCTGGCGGTTTCCGCCCCAAAGCGCCACCACGCTGCACAAACACATTCGGCAGGAAGAGTTTTATTTCGTGCTGGAAGGCACGGGCCGTTTGCGCGTGGGCGACGAAACGTTGACTGTGCCGAAATACGGGAGCGTGCTGGTCGGGCCGGACCAGTTGCGGCAGGTGTTCAACGACACCGACGCCGAGGTGCTCTGGCTCATCATCGGCGCGCCCGAGGAATTGGAGTTTCTGCAGGGCTCAAAATCGAAAATGGACCTCTCGCTCATTTACCCGGTTGACCCGACGCAATTGCCCAAGGAACTCGACGGCAAGGTGTGGCCACCGAAGAGTTGACCGCCGCGACAGTTCACGCCAGGGCGCAATGACGCAAGGGACGGCGCGATACCTAAACGACAGGCATCGTGCCCTACAAAACTTCGCGGACTTGGCGGCTTTGCGTGAGACTGATCGTCAATCCGGTAGGGCGGGGTAATCGGTGTAGCCTTTCGGGCCGTCGGCATAGAACGTTTGCTGGTCGGGTGTGTTGAGCGGGGCGTTGCGGGCGAAACGCTTCGGGAGGTCTGGGTTGGCGATGAAAAGTTTGCCGAAAGCGATGGCGTCAGCTTCAACAGCCCGCAGAAGCTGTTCCGCGCTATCGCGGGTGTGGGATTCGTTGGCCACGTAGATTCCGCCAAATTGTTTCTTCAGTTCCGGACCGAGGCGATTCGGGCCAACAGATTCCCGGACGCAGATGAATGCAATCTTGCGACGGCCGAGTCCGCGAGCAACGTAGCCGAACGTGGCCGCGGGATTGGAGTCGCCCATGTCGTGGGCGTCGCCGCGCGGCGCGAGGTGCATGGCAACGCGCTGGGCGCCCCAGACCGAAATCACAGCGTCGGTGACAGCAAGCATGAGACGCGCGCGGTTTTCAATGGGGCCGCCATATTCGTCGGTGCGGTGGTTGGTGCTGTCTTGGAGGAATTGATCGAGCAGGTAGCCGTTGGCCCCGTGAATCTCCACGCCGTCAAAGCCGGCCGCCAACGCGTTGGCCGCGCCCTGCCGGTAGGCTTCGATGATGCTGGGGATCTCGTTCGTTTCCAGCGCGCGGGGCGTGACGAACGGGCGTTGGGGACGGATGAGGCTGACGTGGCCTTTGGCGGCGATCGCGCTGGGAGCGACCGGCAGCGCGCCGTCGAGGTAACTGGGATCGGAGATGCGTCCGACGTGCCAGAGTTGCAGGAACATCTTTCCGCCGGCGGCGTGGACGGCAGCAGTGATTTGTTTCCAACCTTTTATTTGTTCGGGCGACCAGATGCCGGGGGTGTTGGGATAGCCCACGCCCATCGGCGTGACCGATGTGGCTTCGCTGATAATCAGTCCCGCCGAAGCACGTTGTACGTAATACTCGCGCATCAGGGTGTTCGGCACGCGTCCCACGCTGGCGCGACAGCGCGTGAGTGGCGACATGAAGACGCGATTGGCGAGGCGCAAATTGCCAATGGTAATCGGTTCGAGAAGTTTGAGCTTATCGGTCATGGCTATTTCAGTAGGTTAAGAGATGCTAAGAGTAGCCCGAAGGTTTCGCAACTGTGCGTCCAAAATGCAGGAGTGACCATTTGCAGACGAGTTTGAGCAGCAGGTTGCGCCAGAGTTGAATTCTCGCTGTGCTGGAAGCGAAAGCTGGTACGCCCGGCGGGAGTTGAACCCACAACCTTTGGCTCCGGAGGCCAACGCTCTATCCAGTTGAGCTACGGGCGCACAAGCACCAACAAAACCAAATCTGCCGGCGATTGACGATACGGACTTATAGCAGTGCGAAAACCGCATGGCAAGCCGCGTTGCTGTGTCAAAGGTAAAGGAGCTGACTGCGTCGCCTTTCTGCGGGCTCTAACAAAGATGCAGCCGCAGGCCTTAGCCTGCGGGGCAACGCACGCACCCGTTAAGGGCGCGGCTACAAATACAAAGCCTAAGTTAGGATGGGTCGATTGCGTATCCCATCCCTCGGAGACGCTGCAATTTGTACAAAAGCGCACGGCGACTGATGCCGAGCGCTTTCGCCGTCTCGGTCCGGTTGAAATGATGTTTGCGAAGGGCTTCGAGAATCGCAGCACGCTCGATGTCATTCAGTTGTTGGGCACTTGTCATCCCATTGACGGCCGGCTGATTAATCGCGGCACGGACTCGCTCGGGCAAATGCTCGGGTAGGATCAGCTCGCTACGCGAGAGCAAGGCTGCGCGTTCCATCGCATTGCGCAATTCGCGTACATTGCCGGGCCACTGGTACCGCTCCAAGCATTCAGCGACCGTGTCGGAAAACCGCGCGCGACCTTTCGCGAATTCCGCGATGAACAGGCCTGCCAATGGCAAAATGTCCTCGCGCCGTTCGCGCAGGGGGGCGACATTCAGTTCCACAACATTCAGACGATAAAACAGGTCTTCGCGAAATCTTCCGGTTTTGACCTCTTCGTCCAGATTGCGATTACTCGCCGCCAGAATACGGGCGTTCGTGCGAATCTCCCGGTTCGATCCGATGCGCTGAAATCGTCCGTCCTGTGTGATCCGTAACAGCTTGGCTTGCAGTTGCGGCGACATTTCGGCAATCTCATCGAGAAAGATCGTGCCGGTATCGGCTTCCTCAAACCGACCGATGCGCTGCGCGTGTGCGCCGGTGAACGCGCCCCGTTCGTGCCCGAAGAGTTCGCTTTCCAAAAGCGTCTCCGGTATCGCAGCGCAGTTGACCTTGATCAAGGGACCCGCGGCGCGAGGGCTCCAGGCGTGGATCACATCAGCCAAGACTTCCTTCCCGACTCCGCTTTCACCGGTGATCAACACACGGGTTTCCGAAGGAGCGATCAGCGAGGCGTCGCGAAACACCGCTTGCATGAGGGGGCTTTGCGCCACCACGTAATCCGGCAACGGCTTGTCTTCTGCGTATTGTACCGCCTCGGCCTTCGACATTCCCGTTGCCAACTGCACGGAAGCAAGTAGCTCATCCAGGTCGATCGGCTTGGCAAGGTAGTTGACCGCGCCGTCTCGCATTGCGCCGACGGCTTCCCGAATATCCGCGTAAGCGGTGACCATTAGTACGGGTAACGTGGCGTGCTCCTGGCGTGCGCGGCGCATGGTATCCAGACCCGAGAGCCCCGGCATGCGCACATCTGAAATCATCATTTGGATTGGCCCCTCGCGGAGAATTTCCAGCGCGCGTTCGCCGGAGTCCGCCACTACGGTGTTGAATCCCTGCGTGCGCAAAAACGAATCCAATAGACTGCGCTGCCCCGGATCGTCATCCACAATCAGGATCCGCGGGGCTGGCCGGGACTCGTTCTCCGCTGGCTGTGTCGTCACGTCTTTGCCGCAAGTTTCAAATGCGTAAGACGGAAGATAGCACCTTTGGGCTGGTTGGGAAAACATTCGATTTCCCAACCGTGCGCCTGCACAATCTGCTGGACGACGGCCAAGCCCAATCCGGTTCCCTTCTCCTGCGTGGTAAAGTACGGCTTGAAGATTTCCTGCCGACGTTCGACCGGCACGCCCGGTCCATCGTCACGGATTTCCAGAGAAGCCTCGGACGCATCCTGCCGCTCCGCGACGATCCAAATCTTTCCGCCAACATCAATTACTTGGATGGCATTGAGCAGAAGATTGAACAACGCCTGGCGGAACATTTGTTCGTCCGCATCGATAAACAACGGCTCGCCTTTCACCTCGAGTTGGACCTTCTTCGCCTCGATGTCGTAGCCCAGGGCGCGAACCACTTCGTTGATCGCCGCCCCCAGCGGAAGCACGGTGCGACGAAGTTCGCGGGGACGCGAATAGTTGATGAATTCGTTCAATTGAACCGTGACCTTGTCCGTTTCGTCGACGATCGCGCGCGATTTGGCGCGGATCTCTGGCGGCGTGTCCGGTTGCTTCGAGATCATTTGCGCCAAACCGCGAATGATGTTCAGCGGGTTGCGCGTTTCGTGCGCAAGGCCGGCGGCTGCCAGATTCATTTCTTTCAAATGGGCATTCAATTCGCTTGTGCGCACGAGGCGGATTTGCAGATTCGATGACTTGCCCAGATTGCGCCAGGCCAGTCCAAAACCAACGACTGAAACTGTAGCCAGCAAACTGATAATCCCCCGGAGCCACAGATCCTGGCTGGCGGCCTCACGAACGGATTTTGTAGACATCACGATCAGGAAACTGTGGACGCCCTGTTTCTGAACAACTGCTCGGTATTCGGCTTCGCTCATGCCCGGCGGACGACCAAACCGCATCCAGTAGCCGCCGTGCATTCGAGGGTGCTCCGGAGGAGTATTTGGGGGAAGGCTTTCCGCGTTGGCATTCGTGGATTCCGAGGACAAGGTCAATTCCGGCGGTGGCCGGGCGGGCGCGTGAGCAAAGAAGTCCTCGCGCGACAGGACTACCGGTGGATTGGTACGCTCCAAATCATGGGTGACAGTGGCGCCGAGGTCGACCAGATTCATCAAAGTCACCGTTTGCGCGTTCCAGCGTTCGGACGGCCCGGCAATGCTCTTTGCGTCAAAATTCGCAAGGGTGCCGGCGGAAGCAACGACGTTCCCCGTGGCGTTCAGCAGTGCGATCCCATTCAATTCCCCGGGCCGGACCAGATCGGTCAGCGCAGACTCCAGTCGCTCCTTGGAGATGACGCCGCCAAAGCGCCGTTGCGAGCGCAACACGATACCGAGCGTCGTCGAGATATCTTTCGCTCGACGAATCAACTGCGTGCGTGCTGCTCGCTCTACGTGATAATGCTCGGTGACCTGCCAGCCAAGGAGCAGCATCCAGGCGACGACCAAGAGTCCATATACCAGAAGACTACGACGGCTGAGTTCCATGAGCTATGTTTCGCACTCGGCAGCTTTCAACGATTGTCGGTTGCCTTTGAATGTCCGCCCTTCGGCGGCTTGACAGGCAACTTGTCCAAAAATCTATCCAATTCCTGTTCGGAATACGACTTCGGAATTAGCGTGCGCTCCTTTTCCGTCTTGGACAGGGCGGCCAATTGCTGCGGCGCCTGGATCACGTAGGGCGTCAGGAAAATGAGAAGTTCCTGCCGAGAATCGCCGGTCACTTTCCGCTTGAAAAGATTCCCCAGCAGCGGGATGTCGCCCAAGAACGGGATTTTCTGTTCTGTGGAAGACTTCGTACGCTGCATCAAACCGCCGATCACGACAGTTTGCCCACTGGGTGTGATCGCAACCGTGTCGGCAGAGATGGTGTCGATGACCGGAGCGTTGACGCCCTGGGCGACCGGCACGGTCAACGTGGGATCCAAGGACGAGGTTTGCGGGGCGACGATCATCTCCACCAGGCCGTCGCCGGTAATGTAGGGTGTCACCGTCAGAATAATGCCCACATCGGTGTAGGTCACGGAGTTGATCGGGGCACCGGAAATCGTGTTATAGCTCACGCTCGTAATCAAGGGAACGTATTGTCCGACGACCACGCTGGCGGGCTGATTGTTGCGCGCCAGGATCGAGGGTCGCGACAACACCTCGGCTTTCCCGGCCTGCGCAATCGCCCGCAGGGTCGCTTGAAAGTCCGTTCCCAAGATCTGGTACATGCCGGCCCCTGGACCGGCGGCATACGGTGCGACGGCGAGGAAGCTCTGGATCGGTAGGCCCAATGAATTCAGGACCGGGGCGTTGGAGCCCGTGCCCGAAGCCAGCGAGGATAATCCAAACACGTTGGCCACTGCGCCGGTCTTGCTGCCACCAAGGCCGAGCCCGTTCAAGCCATTCATCCAGCCGCCCTCCACACCGAAGTCGAGCGCATCGTTGTGGGTGACCTGGAGGAATACCACCTTGATCAGCACTTGGGGCTGAGGCCGATCCAAGTTGGTGATGACCTCGGTGATGGAGCGCGTGGTATCTTCGTCGGCAATGACCGTAATGCTGTGCGTGTCCGGATCGTAAGAAATCGTGGCGTTCCCCACCGTACCGTTGGCATTGTACTGTTGGCTTCCCGTGGAGGTATTGTTGACGGCCCCGCGATTGGCTCCACCGAAACCGCCGAAGCTTCCGAAGCCGCCAAAGCCTCCGCCGGGCCGTTGTTGCTGCGCGTAAACCGCCCAAGGCGCGATCAAGCCGAGAACCAGTAAGAATGTCAAATGTTGTTTCGATTTCAAGAATTGAGAATTCATAATCTTCTGCTCCATGCTTAACCAAGGTTAGAACGACGGCAGTCCCGAGCCGTTGCGCGTTGATCCCAATCCGGTGGAACCACCGGGCCTGGTGCTGGTACTCATGCTGCCGGTATTCTGCTGGATGCGCTCCTGCAGCGGGCTGAGCTGTGTTGAAGACGAACTGCGCTGGCTCGTGCTACTCTGGAACATGTCCTGCAATACCTGTTGAACCTGTTGCGGATCGGCATTGTCCAGGTGAAAGACGCTGACGTGCTGCACTTTCTCGGGGAACTCCTGATCGAGTTGAGCCACCATGCCCGCAATCTGGTCCATCAAATCCTTGGCGGCCGTCACGACCACCGATGAGGTGCGCGGATCTGCCACCGCCACGACCTGTTGCCGTTTCTTGATTCTCTCCTCTTGACCGTTCGCGGCGGTATTCCCCTGAGCATTGCCGCCGCGCCCGAAATTTCCGCCACGAAATCCGCCGCGGAACGCCCCAAATCCTCCGAACCCACCAAATCGTATCGGCACTTGATTGCCGCTGGTATTACCCTGGTCTGAAAAGAGGCTGCTTAGTAGATTGGCGATTTCCGTTGGGTCATGATGCTTCAAATGGAATACCCGGACTTCCGTCACGTCTTCGGCGCTCGAATCGATGGCGCTGATGATTTCCGCCAAGTGCCGAATGTTGGCCTGCGTATCCGTGATCACAATGGAGTTGCCTGCTTCATTGGCGACAATGGTCGCGTGCGGTGAGATCATCGGCGACAAATCTTTGACCAGTTGCTCCGCCTCCACAAATCGGATGGGAATGATTTCCGTCACGATTTCATCGTTCTTGGGAATCGAGCTGGGTTCGGTGCTGACTTTGACGGGGATATCGCCATGGAGGGCGTCTTCCTTGCTCATAATGGTCAACACCCGGCCATTCCGCACGGCGGCATATCCGTTTTTATTGAGAACCGAGTTCAATAGCTCGACGGCTTCGTTTCGCGTCACGGGCTGATTGCTCCATACATCCACTTTGCCTTTGACTGGCGTGTTCAATTGGATAATGAAGCCGGCGGCGTCGCTTAGATAATTCAGCACCAACTCGATCGGCGCACCGCGAAAGTTCAGGCGTAGCTGGTCGGCCTTGGGATACGTGGCTGTTGCGGGCGGCGCTGGCGGTGGAGCTTCCGGCGACGGTTGTTCCGCAGGGGCCACGGCTTCATTGGTATCGGTCGCGGTCTCCTCTTCCATCGGGGGCGTCTGTTCCTCTGGTTGCGAAATCGATTCGGTCGCGCCCGGGGCCGTTGGTGCCTGACCGGTTGCCGGCTGTTCCTGTGCCTCCGCCGCGACCAGCAACCCCAACGCACAGATCAACGACAGGATGGGTAGTATCCACGTTTTCATTTCAACTCCTGTTCTCTTTGTTGCATAAGTTTCTTGAGCACATCGCTGACTTCACCGCCGCTCCCCGCGTCCGTACCGCTGCTCGACGAAGCCTCAGAAACATCCTCTTCCGTTGGCTCCGTTGGGGACTCACTTTGGGCCACCAACCTCCATCCACCTTGTGTCTCGTGGCGCATTTGTGCTTTGACCGGCATTTCGATTTCCTTGCCGTCGCCTTCCAGCTTCACGACGTTCGGCTCAATCTCCTTCACCTTGTATCCGGCAATGGTTCCATTGACCTGAAGCGCCTTCCGGTATGTCGAACTCGTGCCGTCGAAGAAGGCGAACGTTCCTTTGTCGTAACTCATCGTGCCGACGAACGAAAACGCTTCGACTTCCGGACCCCGTTGCCCCCGCTTTTCCGCTCGGTGCGGATTGCGGTTGGGGTCGAAAATGTTCCGGTCCACAATCATCTTGAAGAACGAATAATCCGTCCGCGAGGGGGCGTTGGTCTGCTGAGCCGGGGCAAGGGCGCAACTGCCCAAAATCATAGCCGTGGCCAGAAGCCCGTGCCGCAAGCTCTCAGCGCGTGCCGTGCGCCCTCTCCAATGACTGCAAGCCTGTCTGTTCATGATGCTTGTCCACCCGGCGTCAAGACCAGCCCGCTGACACGAACGCCAATGGTCATCTCCTGACCCGCATTGTCGCGGGAACCGAGATCGACCGATATCACTTTCAGCGCCATGGGATCCTTTTCGATGTCGTAAAGCAGACGTGTCAATGTCCCCAAATCGCCCGAAGCGTCGAGATGGCATTCCAAGGTCATATAATCGTCGGAGTCGTGCTTCCATTGCGGCGTAATGCCGGTGATTTTTGCTCCGCTGTCCTCCGACCATGTGTCAAAAGCCTTGAGGAGTTGCTGTTCTGCCTGGGAAGTGTTGTTCGGCAACGCGTTTTTCTGCATCTGGCTCCAGCGCGCGCGCAGACTTTGTTGCCGCTGTAGTAACAGGGAACCATCAGCTACTTCCTTGCGCAGTTCAGTAATGCGGCCGGAGCGCGATTTCCACACTTTCACCAGCGGCTCGAATACCAGCCGGTCGGAGACGAACAAAATGACGGCGATAATCGTCATCACGATCAACCATTGTTGGCGATTCTCAATTTTCACCGGGAACTCCTTCGCCGTACTGAAATTCGAAGGTGAACTGCATCGGTGATCCTCCACGAATTTGGACGACCTTCACATCGTGCACGTTCTCGGCGGAACGTAACTGGCTCAACGTCCGCAACAAAGTGGTATTGTCCCGAGCTGTGCCCGAGCAACTCACGGTGTTCACGTCGTGGATCTCCAAGGTCTTGGCGGTCATGGCTCCGTCCTCGGGAAACACTGTGGAGAGCGCCCGTACGATCATCAGGCAGCGAAAGGAATCGTCGTACCACGGCCGATACTGCCGGATCTGGTCTTGGGCGTTCTCCAACTCCTGAACGGTGGGTGCCATCCTGGTCCAGCGGGAGCCAAGCCGGAACAACTGCCATTGCTGGATGGCGAACGCCAGAGCCACCAATGCGATCAGACCTGCGGCCACTGCGCCTACAGTTTGCAGCTTGCCCGAGGAATATTGAGAAGCGATTCGTTTCCAAGGCGATACCCTTGGAGCCAAGAATTCAAACGGGTCCTTGCGGCCCACCAATTGCCACGCCGCGAGACTGAATCCGCGTGACACCGCTGTGTCTGTTGACACCTCCACGCCAAACTCACCAGAAGGATAGGTGGAAACGATCTCGACCATCAACCCCGCCGGCTCAAATCGTGGACGGATTTCCGCCGCCAGTTGCTGCGCCAGCTCTGTCGGGCCGAAAATGCGGATGCGTTTTACCAAAGCGCGCAACTCCACGGGCAATTGTCCCAAGGTGATGCGGGCTTCGCGCGCCACCAGGTCGCCGTGCAAAATCCGTTCGCCGCTTTCGGTTTCCAACATCCCCTCCAACGCACGCAACGAGGCCACGCCCCCGCCGCAGGTGATTTGCAGGCCGACGTGGTCTTGGCCGATGATCAGAGCCATTACGCCGGACGAGGCCTCCAAAGAAGGCGGCTGTAACGCCGAAATGCCGAGCCCAAAACTGAGCGGCTTAGCCTTGGCGGCGTGCAGCACCGATTCCAGTCTGTCTAGGTGACTGACGGGGATGCCGACAACCGTGGCGTATTGATCCCCTGACGGCGCGACGTAACGCGAAGTCGACAAACGTAACGTCTTGACGTCGCACGGAAAGCTGCGCTCCGCTTCGATCCGCAGAAAACTGGCCACATCCGCTTCCGGCAATGACGGCAGCTTTACGGAAACGGTCAGTGCCCATTTCAAAGGAACGGCTACCACGCAGCGACGTTCGCGAATCCCCGTCGCTTCCAGATGATTCAGGATTTCGCGGCCGACCAATTCCGGTTCGTTTGTCAGGGGATCCAACGAAAGCGTAGCGGTGAAGGATTGGACTGCTTGCAGTGAACCGTTGTTCCGACGGACTACCGTGCCCTCGAGTCGGTCGCTGTCGAGCGCGAGGCCCAGCAGACTCGAAAGTTTCCTGGGCTGTTTGGCAAAATCGATGTGCAGAAGGTTTTTCATTTCGGTACATTCCCCAACATGGCGAGGCGGACGGTTTTTCCGAGCGCCCAACCGAGCCGACTCAGGTCTTGGCGATATACAATTCGTACGGTGCCGGTACTGAGATCGAACACAAATCGTGTCCGACGATAGCCCCGGCCATGGGGTCCAAGCGCCGCGATATCCGCCGTGAATTGGTAACTATGGGTCGTGATGTAATCGCCTTGCGCCAGCGATTGCACCGCCGTATTGCCGGCCCCCAGCGCGTCCACAATCCAGGCAATCGATCCAAGGTTATTGGGGTTTTGATTGCGATAATTCACCAACTGCTGTGCGGTGCCGACATCCATGCCGGGAAGGCAAGACAAGACGGTTGCGCTGGCGGTATTGATGTTCACGCGGCCATAGGTGTAAGGGGCGTTGCCCACTGTGATGCTATTGGCAATCTGTTCAAATTCTTTCGACGTCATTCCACTCTGCAAATAGAACTGCAACAGATTGTTGACCGTCACCTGCCGCGTGGTGCTTCTTTCACCGCGCGGCCCCTGAACTCGTATGACAAACCGGGCCATAATCTGATTGGCTCGCGCAGCGCCAAACTGGGACTGGAGCAAGGCTTGAATTGCGGCGCGATCGGTTACATTCGTGAGCATGCTGCCGTCGCTGTGCATGTTCGGCTCGCGCGTAAAAACCGTGCAATACTCGAAAAGACCGGGATCCGCCTGGCCATTGTGATTCGCGTCGACTTCGTTCTCATCCAACACGCCGTTCTGGTTGATGTCTTCCCCGACGAGCAGGTCCATGTCAGACCCATAGACCAGGCGTAGTTCGTCCACGGTTTCAAATGGGGCGCTCTTGGGCAGATAACCGAGCAGAGAATAGTTCAAGCTGGAGAGACCCGGGCCGTTGGTGTTGCGCCAGTCCACAATGGCCTGCGCAAAATCCGGCGTCATGTTTGGCAAATTGAGAAGCACGTTTGTTCCCGCGTAATTCAGGTTCAGCTTTGAAGCTTCGTCGATCAGGGAAAAATACGGATCCGTGGACGTGCCGGTCGGGTTCCGACCGATGATCCAAAACTCCGCATCGTTAACGGGTACCGCCGCCGCTTTGTATTGAGTGAGGTCGGGTATCACGCCATTGGTCGCATCATTGGTGAGTATGAAATTGACGTAACGGGACGCGCCTTCGATGGCTTGATCGGCGGCCTCTCCACAAACCTGGTTGTCCGACGCCCGTAATTCCGCGGACATCGAGTCGGCAAAATACAGCGCAATGCTGACCAAACCGAACGCCACCCACAACACGATGATCAGCACTGAGCCGCGTGACGAGGCGCGCATTGGGTTTGGAGCTTGAAGGTTCATTTAACTCCCGGTGCTCGTCGTCGTCTGCAATTGGTTCGTGGCGGACTGGGAAACGATCGGGACGACCATCTCAATGGGTTCCTGGCTTGCCTGGTTGCCAACGCCGGCCAATTCGATGCGCACGCGCACAGCGAGTGGAAGGTTCGTGTTGCCGGCCGTGGTGTCCCAGGTATCGACCCACTGGTTGCCATCGTAACACTCGAACTGAATGCTCTGGACGTCGCTCATCAGCCATTGATCGCGGACGTCAGGCGTAATGGTGTTGAGCAGGTTGCGCGTGATGCTGCGGATGAGATCCTTACCGCCAGTCGTCGACCTCTCCTCTGGCTCCTTCAATTCGTACGTCACCTTCTGGGTATCCGCCCACGGCTCGGATTCACGGAGCGCTCCGGTCGTGGTGTACATCTCAATGGCCGCATACTGGCTCAGGTTTGGCTCGCTGATATTCCCCACCTTAAAGTCGCCCGAGAGAGTGCCGCTGGGTGCCATCGCTCCCAGCAGGTCTCGTCGCAAGAAGGTCATGGCCTGTTGCTCGGGCTGTGCGTGGTCCACCGCGTCGGCCGTCCGGTCGCGCAACCGCAATGCGGTGAAGAACACTGCATTGATCGCCACGACCACCATGGCCATGATTCCGATCGCCAACACCGCCTCGATCAGCGTGAAGGCGTTCGCAGGTCGTGTTAGAGAAATGGTGTTCATCACGGTAATACCGACTGCGAATAGACCAAGGTGCTCAGGTGGACGGGGTAATCCCGGCCCTGCGCCGAGTACGTCACCTCAGCCGTGATCAACTGCATCGCATCGATCGGCCAGGTCTCGCTGCGCAAGGTCCAACGGAACTCGCGGCCGTTTTCGGTGATCGTCCCGTTCTGCGGGCCGTAATTGCCCGTGACGATGGCTTCGTTCAACACGCGGTCCGCCACGCGGGCGGCCTCGGCCTTGCGCACGGCCACTTCTCCGGAGAGGCTGGAAAGATGCAGAGCCTGGACGGTCACGGGAATTACAATAGCCATGAACATCAACGCGGCCAGAACCTCGACCAGCGTGAAGCCGGCGTGATGGCCTCTGGACACGAATTCATTTATTGTTGCTGCGAATTTCATAACCCATTCGATTGCGTGTTTGAATCAGCCATAGCGTGGCGCCGGTCGAATCGTTCAGGCGCAAGGCCTGCGGACTGTTTTCATCGATGGAACCATCCGGCAAAAAGCGGATCGACGGAACCTGGCGGAGCATGGTGCCCGCCGAGGAGGAATTCACAACCTCGATCTGGACGCGGCCATCGACAGAAAACTCGAGAGCCTTGGCATCGCTCTTCCCGTTGGCGTCCTCCCGTTCCAATCCGTAAGACTCCTTGGCTGCATTGATCCACAGTAACATTGGCATTCCTTCGGAAACCGCTCGGCTTTGCGCGGCACGCGTCAGCGACAACAGTCGGCGCGCCTCCGAATCGAGCGCCCGGCCCTTTAGAAAGTTGGAGAGTCGCGGCGCAATCAGCGAGGCCGCAACCGCCAACAGCGTCAGCACCAGGATCAACTCGATGAGCGTAAATCCGCGCTGGCATCGTTGCTTATCTTCGATTTGTCCAGTTGCAGATGTCATCGTCGGTTCCCGCTCGGCCGTCCGTCCCCATCGACATGAGATCGTACGATGTGGGATTGTGGCGGCCAGGGCATTCGTAAATGTAATCGTTGCCCCATGGATCCTTGGGAATGGCATCGCTCTGGAGGTAGGGTCCGTGCCAATTGGCGGCATTACGCGGCTGCACAATCAAATCCATCAGACCGCCCTTGCCTTTCGGATAATACCCCATATCCACTTCGAACGCGTCGAGCGCTGTCTTGAACGTGGAAATCTGCGTTTGGGCTGCGGTCACGCGACCACGTTCCGTGGTGCCGGAAAACTTCGGCAAAACGATCGCCGCCAGCAGCCCCAGAATGACCAATACGAGAAGCAATTCGACCAGCGTGAAGCCGCCGCGCAAGTCCCGCGGTTGGGGGTCTCGAATGTCGGTTTGGGTTTTCATCATAGTTTCGTCCTCGAAGTTCGTACTGTTCATTTGATGTATTGTTGTAGTGTGAAAATCGGCAGCAACATGCCGATGAAAATTGTGCCGATGAATCCGGCGACGACGAAAAGCATCAACGGTTCGGCGAAAGCGACAGCGGTTTTCAATTGGCGATCCAGGTCGCCCTCCGTGACCCCCGCAATGCGTACCAGTTCCGCGTCGAGCCGCCCGCTCTCCTCTGCGACGGAAACCATCTCCAGCACCGAACGCGGGAACAATCCCTTGCAGTCCGCCAGGCTCTCGCCGAGCCGACCGCCTTCCTGTACGCGCTCGATGGAAGCAGAAACGGCGTCCACCAAAATTTGATTTCCGATGGATTTGCGGGCGACGTTCAGCGCTTGGACCAGCGGGACACCCGCACCCAGCAGGGTCCCGAGCATTCGGCAGAAACGCGCCATTGCGAACTGGGCAATCAGCGGGCCGATCACCGGCGTGCGCAGGATCAATCCCTCCCACACCCGCCGTCCTTTCTCGGAGGCAACCCAATTGCGGATCAAGACGGCCACCACAAATAGCCCGGCCACGACGAACAGGCCGTACGAGCGTATAATCTGGCTTGCGGCGATAATGATCTGGGTGATGAGTGGCAGCGTTCCGCCAAATCCTTTGAATAGTTTTTGGAAATTAGGGATGAAAAAAACGAGAAGAAAAGTCAACACTGAGAGGGCAAGCACGAGCAGAATGCATGGATAGAGCATCGCGCTGGTCACTTTCGAGCGCAACTCCTTTTCGCGCGACTGAAAATCGGCAATCTGCGCGAGAACCACATCGAGAAACCCACCCGTTTCGCCGGCCTGCACCATCGCGACGTATACCCGCGGAAAAACGTCAGGCGATTTCGCCATCGCATCCGCCAGTGACATGCCGTCGATCACCAGATCGTGAATCTCCTTCCATTTCTTGGCCGCCGCAGGAATCGCCGCCTCCCGGTAGAGAATAACCAAGGCACGGCTCAACGCCACACCGGCAGCCAACAAGCTCGAGAGCAACCGCGTGAAGTTCTCCAACGCACGAGCCGGGATTTTCTCCGTCCGCAACCGCAATGAGAAATTGTCGAGCAACTGCAACAGCGGAGATTGCTTGCTCTTCTCCGAGCCGGTTTCTTCCGACAGGTTCACAGGCCGCAGCCCAAGCGTCTCCATCTGGCGAAAGGCATCCGGACGTCCCGCAGCTTCGAGTTGGCCCTCGGTGAGGGAACCATCGGCCTGCAATGCCTTGTATTGAAAGATTGCCATTGTTAGCCAGCGCTTGGCGCTGCCGTTACAGCGGCTCCAGAATTTGTGGCGTCAGCCCGAGCGCCATCCTTCCAGGTGCGTTCGACTTCCTTGGTTGTCGTCACGCTCAACACTTCCTCGACCGTCGTGATTCCCAGACGGACGAGGCGCCAGCCATCTTCGGCCAGCGTGCGCATTCCCACGCGGCGGGCCGCGTCGCGGATCTGATCCGCCGAGGCATTTTTCAGGATCAACTGGCGGATTTCATTATCGCTGTCCATCCATTCGAAAATTGCGTGGCGTCCGTAAAAGCCTGTATTCCGGCATTCGCGGCAGCCAACCGAGCGATAGATCGTGGTGTTTGCCGGAATGCCCACCTGCGTTTTGAACGCTTTCGCCGCCGGGGAATTGTCCGGTTGCCGGCAATGGTTGCAGAGCACGCGTACGAGGCGCTGGGCCAACACTGCCTCCAGCGACGAGGCAACGAGATATGGCTCAACCCCCATGTCCACCAATCGCGTCAATGCGCCCGGCGCATCATTAGTGTGTAGCGTGGAAAACACCAAGTGACCCGTGAGCGAGGCTTGCACGGCAATCTGCGCGGTCTCCGGGTCGCGAATTTCGCCGATGAGAATCACATCGGGGTCGTGCCGCAGGATGGAACGCAATCCGCGGGCAAACGTCAGTCCGGCTTTTTCGGAAACCTGGATTTGATTGACCCCCTTGAGTTGGTACTCAACCGGGTCTTCAATCGTGATAATCTTGCGGACGGCATCGTTGATTTCATTGAGCGCCGTGTACAGCGTGGACGTTTTACCGCTGCCGGTTGGCCCCGTGACCAGGATGATGCCGTGCGGCAAGTTGAGCACGCGCTGGAAACACTCCAACTCGCGCCGGTCCATGTCGAGTTCCTTCATGCCGCGCAACGTGGCGTTCTGCCGCAGCAGCCGCATCACCACCGCCTCGCCATGCAGCATCGGAATCACCGACACGCGGATGTCCACTTCGCTGTCTTCAATACGGATTTTAATGCGACCGTCCTGGGGCAGACGTTTTTCGGCAATGTTCAGATGGCTCAGGATCTTGACGCGGGAAACGATGGCGGGCTGAAAGCGCTTCAGTTGTGCTGGTACAGGGATGTCCTGCAGGACGCCGTCGATGCGGTAGCGGATGCGGAACTCGTCCTCAAACGGTTCGAGATGAATGTCGGAGGCCCGCAACTCAATCGCATCACGCAACACCTGGTTGACGAAGCGGATGATTGACGCTTCGTCCTCGGCGGGAGTGTCGAGGTTGGTGTCATCGATGCTATCATCGACGACCTCAATGGCCTTTTCTTCTCCCAGCGTTCCGATGGTGTCCGCACCAACGCCGAGCCGTTTCTTCATTTCGCGCTGGATGGCCTCGGTGGATGCGAGCACGGGCTTGAGATTCAGGCCCGTCAGCGTCTTCAGCGCATCGAAGCCTTGCGTGGCGAAGAGGCGGCTCGTGGCCACCTCGACCGTCCCGTTGTCGCGCCGCAGCGGAAGCAATTCCTCTTTCAACAGGATCCGGGCGGGGAACAACGACAGAAGCTGGCGATCGGGATCAACATCTTCGAGCGACGTGTAGTTCAAGCCGTATTCCTTCGCCAGCCAGCGAAGAACGTCCTCCTCGCCACGGATTTCGATCTTCTCCCGCAGCAACGCTTCGGCGTCCATGGAAGACAACTGCCGGGCCGCCACCATGCGTTCCAACAACGTTTTCAATGAAGAATCTGGAGCCGAAGCGTCGCTCATAATGCGGTGAACTTTCGTGTTTTTCTAATTCAACAATCCCATCAACACGGCCTGCGCTTCCTGGCGCGTAGTCAGTACCTTTCGAAGGTTTTCCTGCGCGACTTCCAGCTTGGCCTGTTTGTCTTTACGTGCGGCCCGGTATTTTTCCAGCATGGATTTTATTTGAGCGGACGGGGCATTGTCATCGATCGCCTTTTGCAGTGATTCGGCCTCCGGATTGGATTGGGAAAACGCGCTCCGTCGCCCGCCATTGTCCGCACCGCCACCACGGCCGCCCCGGAACATTCCCATACCGCCGAACCCGACCTCACGGCGGGCATCGAACACCTTCTGCACCAAGGGCTGAACTGCCGCCCATTCCGTATCGTTCGTGAACGCGAGCCGTTCCTTGATGTTGTCCATCATCCGCTGCTGGAACTCAGCCGGATCAAAGTTGCTGCGGCCGCGGCGGCCGCGCTGAAAGCCGTTATCATTTGGACCTGCGTTCGTATCTTGCGCCAGCAGTTGGCCCGCGCTCAGACAGAAAATGGCAGCCAATCCGCATACGACTGGTATTGCATTGAACTTCATCGGAAGCATTCCTCCACACTTTGTTTGGTTTCACTAACACCGCTGTGCCCAGCGCAGTTCTCCGCAAGCGAACAGGACACAGGTGCTTGTGTCCGTTTGCAGGGCGTATGCCAGTCTCCAAAATGCTCCATTCTCGAAGGAATTGCCCGGCCGCTCTGCGCAACTCTTGCTCAATCAAACGCCGAGTGCGCACATCCTGCGCACTCGGCAGACAAGAAGTATCGGTGCAATGTAGTCGGTAAGTGACTCCGGAGGGTCTGTGGCTGATCCGCCTGTTCCAAGCCGAAGATGTGCTTGGGATATCGCAAGCGCTGGGGCCCTGCGGCTACCGTTGCCGCCGCTGTCAGTCCTACGCTGCCGTCTACACGGTCATTCTGCCGAACCTCCAGAGAACGCAGCATCGCTTGCTTACAACGCGACCACCTCGGCGATTCGTACGGATTGGCTGCCTCGCTAGGACTCGAACCTAGACATTCCAATAGAGGCTTCCAACTACTTCATCAAATGGCGATTTCAGCCTGTATTTACAAGGGTTTTCATCACTTCACACTTTCTGACGTTTCACCAGCTTTCAGGCGTTTTCGGCGCGATAGGGCAAACATTGGTAAACAAACTGACCAAGGTTTTGAGGCCCGGCTATTTGAAAACGATTCGAGTCCACACACCGCGTTGAGGCTGCGACGCCGTTCAGGGACGGCGCGAGGACTGGTTGTGGATTCCGTGTAGCTGGTACAAAGACAGGCGCTCCGACTTGTGGTGTATTTCGGCCATGATCAAGAGGGCCATCGCGAGTCCAGACCACGGCCATGACGTGGCCGCCGTCCTGCCCGCCGAGCTTCAACTGCTTCCGGCTAGTGCTGTCCGTCAGTACGTTCCCGAAACGACCTTATGGCGACTGGAACGGAGCGGTGAGTTGCCTGCCATCCGCATCGGTCGCCGCCGATACTACCGACTCTCGGACTGGGAGAAGTTCCTGAATCGTTGTGCCCAACGCGGGCCATTACCCGTGCCGTGGGGGTGTCGGACATAGGATGCCGTCCGGAACTTGCTTGCCATTCCCGGCAACGCCGTCATTCACGAACTGCGATCCACCGCGCTGCAACCTACCGGTCTTTGAGAGGGCACGCCTTACCCCTTCGTGTACGAAGGCTTTCGCGTCCGCACAATGGACGCGGCACGGGCGCGGAGTGTCCGCGAGGAAGCCCGTTCCGTGTCCACGGTATTGGTCTTTCCACAAACAGTCCGTTGCCGCGAACACATTCACTCCGCGCATTGGTCAGGGGCTTGGACAGTCCCCGGCGTCTTCCTCGCCACAGCCACGAACTGTCCATGTCCGCGAACAGTCCGCAGTCTCGCTCAGTCCGCGTGCATGGCAAATCCACGGACTCGCCACGCACTGTCCAGCGAACCCGGTGAAGTTGCGCCGAACACGCGCCGCCCTGACAACGCGATGAAAGCGCGGGCGATTATACGGCGGCGGCACCGGCATCAAGGATACTTCGGGTCGTGGCTTCCGATCCTCCTTGACCCCTGCGCCGCCGCCGAACGACCTTGCCGCTAAGCTTTCCTCGCGCACATCTGTCGTTGTGCTTCCGGTAATCTTCTCGGTGACGCGAGCGGCCAGAACCTTGGCCATCAGACGAGACAACGGTGGGTCATGCAATCCCCTGCTCGGCGAGTAGTTGCCGGTATTCGATAATCTCGCTCTGGGCGGGGAGAACGCCGTGTAGATACTGGCTCAGCCAATCATCGAAGACCTTTTGGCAGCCAATGCTCAATTTCAGCTTGTGCGGGCGGAGGAATGATTTTGCGATGGCTTGGATGCGGTCGAACCGGACACATGCCTCGCGTTGACCGTTCTCTGGGCCGAGGTAGAAGGCCATCGGGAAGTGGTACGCTTTCAGCATCTCGATGAAGGACGGCGGGTAGCGGTTGGGTTCGGCTTCACTGCTGATTGTGTAGATCGGGGCGCAGACGTAACAGTCGGGAAATCGCGACGCGACCTTTCTCAATGCACGTTCACCCAAGCCCGTAAGTTCCGTCCCGACTGAAACGATCACGACGAGCCGCAGTTTGTGACGCATGGCGGCGTAGGCTTCGTTTGCCCGCAAGTGGACCGGATGAACCGGGTTGTGATGGAAAATCCCCGACCGAACATCATGGCACTCGTCGGCGGTGCGCTGTTTCAGCGTGATGAATCCCTTGCCGAAATCCACGGCGGGATTGGTCGAGGCGAACTCGACGTGCCAGAATGTTTCCTGAAGGAACGCGCTTGGCGTCCAAGCCAGCGCGCCGCGCATCAGCAACGGTTCACCGTCTGCGATGGGCTGATAGTAGCTTTCCAGAATCCCATCCATCAATCCCTCTCGCCCATCGTCTCCAAAGCTTTTGCCGTGACTTCGTCAATCTCCACCCGGATCGGCTTCTGGCGAACCGTGTGCTTACCGGCGCTCTCGGCCAGCCTCGCCCGCAACGCCCGCTTCCGCTCCTCCGGTATCAAGCTGGCAAAGTCGCGGGGCTTCTCTTCCCGTTCAGCATCCCGTGGGTTTGGGATGAGCGAGAAATCCAGCGGCTGGAAACGGACGGCGTTCATCATCGGTTGCGTCTCGAAATACACATGGTCGAGCACCAGCGCAAGATCGACCGGCCCCCACCGCCGGTAAACGCCGTCCACCACGCCCCGGACGCTGAAGTGAGCGTGCTCGATTGGGTCGCTGTGAAATTCCGTCAGCCGGTAACCGCGAAAGGATTTGCCATCCTCAAACTCCACTTCCGGCAGCGACTCGACACCGGGCGTGTGGTGGGCAACCTCGACGAGTTCCTCGCAGTACGGGCCGTAATGGAAGAACACCCACGGCGCTTCGGTCAACGTCTTGCGATGCCATTGGAAATACTCGCAATCAATCAGGTACAGCAACTTGATGAGCTTGGTCGTGCCGATGGCGATGCGGTCGTGACTGGCCCGGCTCAACAGGCTGTAGCAGATGTCTTGAACGAGTGGGGTGTTCATGCCTCAGGCCATTTCGCCGTGCTCAACTTCTTGTCAAGTTCATGTACCCAGCTCATTGCCTCACCCATCACTTCAAGTTCAGCCCTCGGACGTGCGCGTAATGTGAGGTAATGGTTCAGGTGATCCTGCGTCGGCAGTTTCTCGGCATCATGGAAGGCGCACCAAAGCGACATTTCACAGACGGATTTGAGTATGTTGATGTCCTCATCGTCAACATCATCGTGGACGCCATGATGGACGATCCGGTTCCGCTTATCGGCGATGTCGCGCAGTATTTCCGGTAAACCAATCGGCTCTGGTTTGAGTCGCCCGTCGATCATGGCTACCAGTCGTGCCGTGACCGTCTTGGTGTCGCCATTAAACCGGTGGGAGAGCGTCAGCGTTTCGCCCATCTGCCAAAGACCGAGCAGGCAGGTGTGGCGGAATCGTTCATCCAATGCCTGAGAATACAATCGCAGAGCATCTACGAGCAGCGCGAGGGTCGTGCCTTTCGGCGGATCATCGGCGAACTTGGCAGCAACCTTAATCAACTCGGCCCATCGTTTAGCTTCGAGCGCGTTGGGGTGGGACGATGGAGGTTCATCTGTGAAGAACTCAACAAGCTCCATCGGCTTGCCGGTAATCGCCGCCAGCGTCCACGGCCACAGCGGAAATCGCACCCTTGCTTTCAGCGGGCCACCCCACTGGTGACTCCAACTCCAAAACCCATGCACATATTCCAACAGTCCTCGGAAGAAATCGTATACTGGGGCAGCGCGATTCCATGCTGCGTATTGGTTGACGCCTTCGGCGGAGAAGCTCAAGCAGACAGTAGGGAACTGATCGGGAGCAGGGCGGTATTCCCGCGAGAACGCACCCTCTATCTCAGTCCGTCCCAGACGCGCTTCGACTTCTGACCAAAGCCCCAAAGTGAATGGACGCCCAAGCACCGGGACTGTCACCGGCAGCGATAGATCGGAGGCGGCTGTCATCGCCTGCGGAATGTAGAAATCCCATCGAGCTTTCTGTTCGTTTGACTGCCGCGCCCATTCTGCACGTAGCTCAGCGTGGACTGCCTCGAAATCCTCCACGGTGGTCAGCCCACGCTCTTTCATTCGGCTGAGGGTTTTCAGTATGACCCCGTCGCCCTCGATCTTGCCCTTTGACCACGCCTGTAAAGCCCGCATCCGAAAGGTGTGGTCATGATCCGCTGTCCAACCGCTTTCCTTCCGTGCCCCGAGTCGTTCGGTAATTACTTCTTGTGCGCGGGGCCGGTACATTCCTTCCCATAACGGCGGCGCGCTGCTCACTGGTTCACGCTCTCCTCGACGATTTTGATTTCCTCCGGCGTCAGGCCGTAGAGGGCGTACACCGCTTCGTCAATCTCCCGCTCCAATTTGCTTGTGTTCGCGGCAGGGTTAGCTCGCTTTGCCGACAAAATCTTTTTTACCGTGTCCGCAATATTGTCCTGCTCGGGCTTTGACGGAACAGCCAGAGGCAGTTTCTTCACATGAGTGATTTTGACCTGCGGGAAGACTCGGCCTGCCTCTCGAACCAACTTGTTGTAAGCATATGCAATATACTTCGAGTTGACCACCCCGAGCAGGTAATGAGGATCAATCCGTGACTTGTATTCTGGCTTCACGTAAGCGCACTGAATGGTATTTCTGAACCAGCGCCCATCGTGGTCAATTGTTGCCTGCAAACAGGATGCCGTCTGTCGCCAGAGAATCTTCGGGGAAATCGAGAATGCCGCGCGCGTAAAGCTGGCGCTTTCGTTGTCTTTCAGGATGGTCTCGTAGTCGAGGTTGAAAAACTCATCTGTCTGATCGCGCATCCAATACCGGTCAATCAGTCGGCCATACCACACTGGCTTGCTTTTCGAGAATTGTCTCGGAGACGAAGCAAAGAGCCGCTCGTAAAGGTCATTCCCGCCCTTGTTCTTAAGGCCAATTCCGGATCGGTGGTACTGTATGCCTGCATCCTTGATCTCCAGCGCATCCGCAAAATACACTTGGCCCGCTTTCAGTGCATCGCCGGAGTAAAGACTCAAATCTTTGAACGATGCGACAAGCTTTGTGGACACCTCATTGTACCTAACCTCTGCAAAGTCCCCCGTGAACTTATTCCCCTCTGTGAGGTCGGCAAATTCGTACGACGTTCCTGCGTCCTCGTTACTGATGAAACTGAGGCATACGGGAACGATCTGGTCAAATACCCCCTCACCGAGATTCACAAGCCTCTCGATCCGGTAACGCAACAAATATTTCCGCATGTCCTTGTAGCGCGGCTGCGACAAGAACACGTTTGGGGAAATATATGCTAGGATGCCTTTGGGTGCGGCGAGTTCAAGGCCGAGTTGATAGAACATCTTAAAGCTGTCCGCGTAGTTCTGGATCACAGGCTGGAATCTGGGGCGCAACACCGGCAGGAGAGCGTCGATGTTCGCACCGTAAGGTGGGTTTGCAATCGCCACGTCAAAGCCGTTGAGTATGCCAAACATCCACTCCGGATCGAAAAACCCTGCCGAAGCGTTCTGGTCGTAGGGATTCCACGCGGCGAGTTTTTGGGCGGTGCCGGTATCCCAACCGTCGTTCTTGAGCAGATCGGCGATCTCGGCGCGGAGTTTGGCGTCGAGTTCCCGGCATTTCCGTTTCGCGGACAATGAGCGGGCAAGGAAATGGCGTTCGCGGACACGGTGGAGTTCGGCTTCCTTGGCCTCGATCTTTGGGGCGATCTCGCGGTTGCGGAGCATTTGCTGGCCGGGACGGGTGATGCCGATAAGCGAGTTAGCAGCCACGAACTTCGTTTCCAGGTTCGGCAGGGGGCGCACGCCGCGATTGGGCTGCGCGTCGTCAACCTTCTGGTCCGCGACCAGCGAGATAAAGAAGCGCATCTTGGCGATCTGGACAGCGATGGGCTGGATGTCCACCCCGTAGATGCAGTTCTCGATTAGGTAGAGTTTGCGTCCGTAGTCGGAGGCGTTCTGCTCGAATACTTCATTGATGTCGTCCAGCCGGTGCTGGCGTTCTTCTTTGTCGCCGATCTTGAAGGCTTCCGCCGTTTCGCGGATGGCGCGTTGTCGTTGTCGTTCCTTCCACTTCTCGTTCTGCGGGTCGAGCTTGGCGAGGATGAAGACCAGCTTGTGGAGGATGCCCATCGGAAACGCGCCGGAGCCGACGGCGGGGTCGAGGGTTCGGAGGCTGTCAATGGCGGCAATGAGCGTGTCCACTTCGGCCGTGGTGAACTTGTGCGGCTCGTCGTTGTAGGCGAACAGATGACGGAGCCGGGCTTCCACGTCTTTGGCGGACGGCAGCGCGGTTTCCAGCTTGGTTTTGAGACAGGCGATGAGGGCTTCGTCCACCATGTAGTTGACGACCTCGCGGGGGGTGTAGAACGAGCCGGTCTGTTTGCGGGCGGTCGCCTTGGTTTCGGGATTATAGGCCGCAAGCAGGTTCTCGAACACCTTGCCGGATAGTTCTGGGTCGAGCGCGATTTCCTCTTCAATCGGTGTGTTTTCGGCGACTGTGAACTTGTAGTGCTCAAAGGTACGGATCAGGCCGCGCACCTTGACGCACTGGAAGCGGGCGTCGTCGTATTCCTCGCTCAAGTCCACTTCGCGTTCCGGGCCGAAGAACAGGAAGTCCGGCACGACCGGCTGGCTGTCTTCCCGTCGGGAGAAGCCGTCAATGCGGACGTACCGGGGCTTGGCGTTTTCGCCGAGGTCTTTGTCGAGGCACTCGAACAGGCCGCCGTTGAGGAACGGGATGTTCTTGAACAGGTCGAGGGCGTCGGCAGGTTTCTGGAACAACTCGCGGTGCCGGTAGAGGCTGTGCGCCATGAAATTCTGCTCGTCCTTCGTCCAGCCGCGTTTGTCCATCTCGGTGTTGAGCGTGGCGAAGAACAGGTTTTGCAGGATGGCCTTGTAGAAGACGGATTCCTTGTCGCTGACCTTGCCGGGGGCGAAGCCGGTGAGGATTTGCGGCAGTTTCCGCTCGTCGAACAGCGTGTCGGGGATGAGTCCCTTTTCCTTGATGAACCAGCAGAACATGAGGCGCGTGATGAGGCGGATGACGGAGATGTGGTCCTTGCCATCCTGCTT
>Ga0335081_10001242_pt1 | contig 40633 bp, 31 predicted proteins | sample Lox_Sample_35_FD_206713 | JGI IMG/M metagenome (GOLD analysis project Ga0335081, IMG submission 206713) | Soil microbial communities from Loxahatchee National Wildlife Refuge, Florida, United States - Lox_Sample_3.5 | ecosystem: Environmental > Terrestrial > Soil > Wetlands | place: USA... | reverse complement strand
ATTGCTATCTTCCTTAGCAAAAACCACTGTCATTCCGACCGAGTCGTTGATCTGCGCAGCAGATCAATGCGAGTGGAGGAACCTGCTTTCCCGAGCGATCACCACAGCAGGCTCTCGACTGCGTTCAGCTTCGCCTCACTCCGCCCGGGATGAAGTTAAATATCCCCAAACATCTAATCTCTTCTCACCAGCACTACCGCGACGCTATCGCTGTAAGCAACCCTTAGCTGCGGCAGCGTGGCCAGGGCCTGGCCCATCAAGGAACTCTTCGGCAGCAGGATGGTGCGCGCGTCTGCCAGAGCCGGGAATGTGACATAAGGCACGTCTGCGTTCATCACCTTCGCATACTGGATCAAGAAATCGTCGCTGTAGAGATTGCGCCGGCCGTCAATAGCCACGGGATATTCAGGCAAATACCAGGTCAGGAATCCGCCCCACTCCGCGGCGTTAAAAAATGGCTGCGACAGCCTGTGTTTTCGAATGTAGTCGCCGGCTGCGACTGGATATGTCCGGCTGACCCTGGCCAGCAGAGCCTCTTTTCCCGCTGTCTTCGCGACTATCACCAGTGAGACTGCCAACGCCACAACGCCCACGACAAAGCAGTTTTTCATAGTCTGCTTGTCAATAGTTGTCACCTCTGAATCCCCCATGATTGCAATCGCGGCCAAAGCAACCAGCCAGGCGTCACGTTGCGAATGAAATGACAGTGCGGCACACGCAATTAGGAGCGCAATTTGTAACAGATCGTGTGACCGCCGCATCCCCAGACAGAGAAAGGCCGCCATCGTCAGCAGCAGGAGAACGTAATCCTCGGGACGATGAAAACTCATTGCATGGAACTCGGGGAAGTACGCATTCGCCGCGCTGGTCACGCTTTGAAAGAACACGGCATACGGCTTGTAATAATGAGGCGTAATCAGACTTGCGAAGAGTGAAATCGCCACCGCACCTGCAAATTGAGGCCTTGAAACTTTATCAAATTGTGCTCCGCCAGAGAACACCGTTCCCAAGGCAAATATGAGTAACAGCGCCACCCCGTAAACGAACTGGGTATCAAGATTCGCCCACACCAAGAACACAACTGGCAGCCAGTAGAGGCGCTGCAGTTGTTCGTTTCTGTGCACATTGAACAGTAACGCGAGTTCTACGCCAAAAAGCAAAATGGAGAAGTAGCCCGGCCCCGGCTGAACAGACCCGAGAACGTACTGCACAACGCCAGACAGAACCATTGCCGACCAGAATCTGCCTCGCAGGCCTCCCGCCAGAACAAATGTCGCAACACCGAGAGCAACTTTGAAGCAGACCGCCAAACCCGCGATGGCAGCTAGTCCGAAGAGCTTGTAAGCGCAGGCAAGCAGCACTTCGTATCCCCAGCTCGGTGCCGTCCAACTCAGGTCCGCGGATTGCGAAAAGAGGCCGGTGTGCGGCAGGGTATGATTTTGCAGGACCCAAGTTCCGGTCCGAAGATGCCACCAGATGTCGGCGTTCTCAATCGATGAAAGCGACGACAGCGTTATCGCTTGCAACAATCCCGCCGCACCGAACAGCAATACCATCGCGGGGATTGCAAGCCAGTTCGCACTCAGCCGTTTCGGGACGATGTTTGCGACCGCGACGCTGGCGGGGGAGATCATGGGCGTCTTACTTGATTCGGGCACGATGGTTCGGCTTCGTTCCGCCGGAGACACTGCCATCGGCGTTATGCGCCGCATTGTGGCAGGTCAGCGTGCACGTGTTGGTGCCGTGATTGTAGGTGATCGGCGCACCGTTGTTTTCACCTACCACGTTGATATCGAAATTGACCAGCCGTTCTCCGGTGATGCCCGGTGCGATCGCTCCCATGCCGTGCGACGTGTGACAAGTCGAGCAGGAGAACCCGTACTGGCCGACGTGCAGGTTGTGCTGGGTAAAGCTGGTGTCCGCCAGAACGTTCGTCAGATCGTGGCATTTGGCGCACATTCCGTAAGGACCCGCCAGGCTGGTATCAGGATTCGGGAAGAGATTGGTAACAGTCCCTCCCGGTTGCGCCGCCTGGCTGAACTGGTAGTTGTGCTCGAGAATATGCGAGTTCACCGAGCCGTGCGGGCCATTGGGTCCGCTGCCACCGAATTCGCGGTTGTCGTCGCTGTTGTGGCAATCGGTGCAAAAGGTCCGCACTCCCATGAGCCGCCCTGCCGTGCCGTTCTGATTCAGCATGTTGGTCAACAGACTAGGCTGCGAAAGCGGGCTCATGCGGTCGTGGGTTACGGGATGGCTCGAGGTGGCATTGGCGCTGAACTCCGGAATCACGTTCAGCGGGTCCGGCGCGGAAACTAGCCGCGTGGGCGCGTAGCCGTATATCGGAAGCCGCTGTTTGCCGACGCTTGTCCCGTGGCAGCGAAGGCAGTTTTCGAACTGGTTTACGGCGGGAAGCAGTACGGTAACTCCGTCGTTGGCGCTGACGCCTACAACATTCGTTTGCGAAGGCCGGATCGCCGGTGGGTTCGCGAAGGTGGTTACCTTCTGATCGGCGTGGGCGTTGTGGCAATCGACACAAGTCGCATGGCGGTTGTTGTTGAGCACCGCAGCCTCGGCGGCGTCGTGGAAATTATTTCCTGAAGGCACAGGATGGCCAGTCTTGTTGATCTCCGCCATCACATTCGGTGCAGCTGGAGAAACATAAGTACCGCCGTTGTGACAGGTCATGCAATCCTGTGTGGCCGGATCCATGCTCGGCGCGGGCGGCGTAGCCGGCCGTAGCAGCCGGGCCGGCGACATCGCGTCATGCGACATGTGACACGACGAGCAGGCGTTCAGAGCCACCGTACCGTAGGAGCCAACGTGCGCATCCGGCGCAGTCTGGTTGGTTGCCGACTGATGAATGCTGGTGCCCCAACCGGCCAGGGGATTGGGTTGACCTTGAATAATGCGGTTCGGATCATGGCAGGCCAGGCACATCTGCGCGCCGGAGCTGTCGCGCACCAGAAAACTCTGCGCGATCTTGTCGATCCCTTGAACGTGCGGATCGTGGCAACTGGTGCACTCGATGTTGCCATTGACCAGTTTCACAGCGCCGGTCGGGTCCCCTGTTCTACCGTCAGCAACGAGTGATGCGACTAGATTGGAAGCGTCCTTCATGGGGAGAACGAGGCTGAAGGGATGTGAACCGGTAAGGCTGGTGCCGAAACTATCGATCGGGTTCATGGAGCCGGTCGTTGGGATCTTTCCGTAGACCGCGGACTGTCCTACCGCCACGGTCCCGTCATGGCAACTGAGACACAAGCTGCTGGTGATTCCAAGCGTTGGCTGCGTGTTCCCTTGCTCAACATAGGTTGAGCTGGCATAAGGAGTGTAGGTTGCCTTGGAAAGCGTCTGGTTCCACAACGGGCTCACACTTCCGATGCCGCTGTGCGGCGCGTGGCAGAAAGTGCAGCCCAAGCCACCGGAAGAATAGACCGAGGCGCCGCTTGCGGCCGTCAGATTATGCATGCCCATCACGTCGCCTTGATTGATCTGCGCCACCGCCGCCGTGGCTGCAAGCAGCGTCACCAACATCGCAGTCGAGAGGGATTTCATGGCTTCCTGCCCTCCGCCTGCCTGGGCAACCCGTAGTAATGGAAAATTTCCACGCGATGGTTGAAGGAATCGACAACGTAGATGCGATCGTCCTTGTCGATCTGCAACCCCGTGGGCAGCAGAAACTGTCCAGCCGCGGTGCCGCGCTGGCCGAAGTAATAAAGCAGCCGTCCCTGCTCGTCGAACACCTGCACCATGCCCCATTGGCCATCGACGACGTAAAGATGCCCCTCTGAATCAATGCCAATTCCTTTTGGCCGAAAAATCCAACCTGCGCCATCGCCGAGCTTGCCAATGGCGTAGCGAAAGTCACCGGAGCGATCAAACACCTGCACCCGGAAGTTCATGGCATCGACGACGTAGAGATCGTTGCTGGTCAGCCGCAGCTCTGTCGGATAGTTAAACTCGCCTTCCGCTGTCCCTCGCTTGCCGATCGTTTTCAAGACGCTGCCCTGCATGTCCATCACGAAAATCTTGTCGCGCAAAGTGTCGGTTATATAAATACGCTGGGCGGCGGAATCAACCGCAATGCCCGTCGGCCGCTTGAAATAACCTTCGCCACCTTTCAGGCTGCCGATAGCACGCCGGAACTTGCCGCCGGGATCGAAGACCAGCACCTTTCCTGACTGCGAATCGGTAACGTAAATGTTGTCCTGGGCATCGACCGCGACGCACTGCGGTGAGAGCAGTTCGTCCTTCGAAGTGTCCTTGCGAGAGAGGAACTTGTATTTCTTTTCGGCGAAATCGAAGATATGCACGCCCGCGGCGCCAGGATCGGTCACAATCACCCGCCCGCGCGAGTCAGTGGCCACGCTGTAAGGGTTCACCAGAAAGTGAAAGTCGGGTTCTCCGGCAATGACGTCGACAACCTTCGTCCAGAAACTGCGTTTGGGCTTGACCTCACGCTCCAGGCTGAAGCTGCGCTCAAACGTCAGCTTCCGCCCGCCGTCCATGAGCAGATCGGGAGGCGCGACTTGGGGACTCTCCTTCGCGCGCTTCGACGCGCCAAGTGCCGAACTCAGGAAGAGAGCCAGGCTGGCGATCAGAAGAGCAAACCGCATCCATGCTCTGTGCTGTCCGCTCAGAAGAAATTGAACCATCGCGAGACCCCAACGAAATAGGAATTTGCAGGTCCTGTCGTCGGCCCGACGGCTCCAATTCCCTGGCTGAACCGCGTGAACCCAGCTAACAGGCCAATCCTTCTGAGATGGTACTGCAGTTGGGAGTTGAAAATCTCTGTGTCATTGCGCGAACTGATGTCGCTAAAGGTGCTGCTGGTCGCGTGGCTATAGTTGGCTGAAATGACCAGGCGACGAAGCGGCGTAGCGGAAATGCCGCCACCGTAGCTGCGGCCGTTAAACACAATCAGTCCGTTCTCCGTAAGTCCCGGTGTAGGCGAGATCGGAGACAGTCCGTTGCCACTCAAGATCGAAATTCCACTCGACTGGCTGTAGTCTCCGGTGATGCTGAACCGCCGCATCGAGAACGCGGTGTTGTAGCTTTCGCTGTGATTGCCGGATCCTGGCTGATTGGTCAGACCGCTATGGCTGCCGCTGAAGCTCGCGATCCAGGTTGTCCCCCGGCTAAACCGGCGATGCAGCCGAGCACTGTAGTTGTAGTAGGAATTCGTATAAGTGACAAGCAACGTCTGAACATTCTGCGCATAACTGAAATTGCCGGAAGTTTCCCAACCCTTGATCCGGCGGAAGTAGTTGACGTTACCGATGAATCCCAGAGCGTTGCTCCCCTGGCCATTCGTGCTTTCGATAACCGCGGTGGAGAAGCTGAACATGTTCAGCAGCCGGCGCGAGTAATTCAGACTGCCGCTGATGTAAGCTCCGGTGTAGCTCTTTCCAAAATAGACTTGCTGATAGTAGGTCGCCTGCCCTTGCGTGGAAAGAAAATTAGTGAAAGCGTAATTCGCCCCGCCGCCGAATGTTATTGAATGCGATCCGGAACCGAGGTTGTACGCGTTCGGCGCGACCCCGCTGTTGATGAGTTGCTCGTTGAGGTAGCCAGAGAGGTTGCTCGTGTAGTTTTCGTTGACAAAGAGACCGAGCTTCTGGGTCGGGCGGAAATTCGCGCCTGAGGTGATCGAGTTTGTTGTGTAGTTGCTGCTGGCGTCGCTCACCCCGGAATAATCCGTATTCGCCGAGGAACGGTTGTAGCTGGCGTAGAAGGAACCATTCAGCGGAAGGTTATGCGACGTGCCAACCCCAAAATCGTGGCCCGTCGTATCGGAGATCGCCTCACCCCCGCCTGACAGAAATTCTGGAAAAGTCGAGTGCAGGCTGTTGCGATCGAAGTATCCGTTCAGCAGGAAACCCGCAATCGAGTAAGACGAGTGTACGTTCAGGTTCTTGGTATCGGAACCGGTTTTCTCGTCCGTGCCGAAGAGCGTGCTGCTGCCATCGCCTTGCGAGTAGCCGACCGAGAGGGTCGGGAAGCCGTTGAACAGGGCGCTCCATCCGACGCCGAAACCTTGCCCATGCCCGTGAGTGGTGAAATCGGGCTCGCCAGTGAGGCCGAAAGTGCCGGTGCTGTTGAAATCGTTGTGATAGCTGACCGAGCCGGGAAAGTGGCTGCCGGTGAACAGATTCGCCGTGGTGGAAACCCCGCTCGCGCCAGTCAGGGATTGATAGTTCGAATCGGCCCGCGACTGGTTGTAGTAGGGGGTCACATTGAAATTCAAAAAGTTTGGGTTGTAGTAAAAACCATTGACCGAGCCATCGACTCCCAAATTCAGGCCGTGGCTGGACTGAATGCCCTCGCCGTAGTCGCCCGCGTAGCCGAAGGAAACCGTTCCCCCGCCGCTCATGTTGAGCTTGTCTCCCACCTGCAGCTGAGCTGACGCCAAGGGAACCAGCGCCAGTAGAAACCACCCCACGATGCTTTTGCCGGACTTACCCATTTCGTAACCGCCCTTCCGATGGCCCTGGTTACCACCGTTCCACTCGGGCTTTGCTTATGAGAAAGGCACAATCCGTGCCAAAACGGGCGCTTCGGAAGCAAAATAAACCTCTTGAAATGAATGGGTTAGGGGTACATCCAGCGAGGGTTTTGCGAGCACCAGTCCACTTTGGGTGATCTCACCCTTCCGGCGGTGTTGAATGGCCCAACCGAGATCAGCAAATAAACCCTGTCATTCCATCTCTAACGACGGAGACTGTCGTCAAGCAATTTTGAGCACACCTCACCGCCAGCGCTTGAGGGTTTTTCCTGAGCGCCATTTTGTCTAGCGGAAAGGTTTTGACGTTGCCGACCCAGGCTCGTCTTCCAATCTGCCGGTCATCGACCCGTTTCGGGTCAGGACCATCCATCTCTTCGGCCACGGACTGCGACCATGATTGCCACTGCAGACTCCCCGCATGCTTCGGGGAGGCAGGCTGCTCACACAACCGCTCGATCTAGGGTTCGATCACGGAATGACTCGAGCTCGCCTGCGCCTTGCCCTGCTGTAACTGCGCGTACGTCTGGTCTGTACGCAACATCCAGTACAACCTCGTCACCAGTTTGCGGGCGACTGCCACCTTCGCTAGTGCCCGTCCCTTGCGGGCCGCTAATCGACGATAAAAACGCCCCAGTTCGGCATCCCCCCGCGCCGCCGATTGCCCGGCTTCCACCAGTAAGAAGCGCAGAAACGAACTGCCCTGTTTACTGATGTGTCCCAGCTGCTGTCGCCCGCCGCTGGAGTACTCACTCGGAATCAACCCGAAGTAGCTGCTCAGTTTGTCGGCGTTGCCGAACCGCTCAATGCGACCCACCGTGAGCACCATGGCCAGCGCGGTCACGGGCCCCACCCCCGGGATGCGTCTGTAACTTCACCGCTGCCGGCCGTCGCCCCGCCTCTTGCGCCACTTGCTGATCCCACTCTGCGATCTCGCCTTGCAGCCCATCCAGCGTGCCGAGCAACTTCTCACGCCGCAGAGCTGCATAGCGATCCAGCGGTAACTGCTCCAACTCGGCCCGTCCTGCCGCACTCCACAACTTGCACTTCTTCTGCAGGCCCTGACTCAGAGCCAAGGCCTGCAGTTGGTTCTTGGTTCGGGTCCGCGCCTGCACCTGCTTGTGCCGATGCACCAGCAACTGTCGTGCGTCCCGCTCCTCTAAACTCGGCACCCAGATCTGCGGAAAATCACCTTTCAGCATCAGCTGCAGAATATGTTCCGCATCCCGCCGATCCGTCTTCTGCTTGCGCACCACCTTCGCCCGTATCTGCGCTGCATCCCCTAGCCGCAGCCCGAAACCCAGTTCGCCCAACAACCGTTCGAACCAGGAATAGTGCCCGCAAGCCTCCATCCCCACCTCCACCGTCTGCCCCGCCAAATTGCGGTAAAACTGCTCCGCCTCCTGGCGATGTCCCAAGCGCCACTCCCCTATCTCTGCCGTCTCCTGCTCGAAAACCGCGATTTGCTGAAACCCCGGGTGAAAGTCACAACCTATAATCAGCATGACGTTGGTTCCTTCCCCGAGCCTTGGTCGGTTTCGCAGCTCCCACTGTACTCGCCGCGATCGAGCCAACGTCGTTATGCAATCAACCGACGCCACCTGGCTTGCGCAGCAAGTCAGGTGGCGAGTGGAGGAACCTGCTGTTCTTTCCGTCGGCGTTCAACAGCAGGTCCCTCGGCTCCGTTCGGCTTCCGCCTCACTCCGCTCGGGATGACAAAATTGGGAGCGCGATATAAAAAGGCGCGGCAAATTGCCGCGCCTTTCTCAACGCCCCAAGCTCCTACAGCACTTCGATCTTCGCACTCGCCCGCAGGCGTTTCGCCAACCCTGACCGCAACTGCTCATACTTCGACTTCTGCAGCTCGTCTTTCAGCTGGGCTTTCACTTCGGTCAACGGCTGCTTTCTGGCCAGGGTATGAGTGTTCAGGCGAACAATCGTGTAAGCGTTCTCAATCTGGATCAGTCCGCTGACCTGCCCAGCCTGCATCGCCGCCAGCGCCTTCGCCACCTGCGGCGGCAACTGGTCGCGCCCGATCGGCTTGTGGTCGCCCATGTTCACCCGGAAATCGTCCTCGGAGATCTTCTCCGCCAGCAGCCCAAAATCCTGATAGCTCTTCGCGGTCTTGGCCTGGCGCAACGCCTCGTCCGCTCGCTTCTTGCCCTCTTTCTGCTGCTCGGCATTGGCATTGCGCGGCGGCAGGATTGAAATCGATTGAAAGCTGAACGACTCCGGCATCTGGAAGCGCGCCGCGTTCTTCTGGTAATAAGCCTGGATCTCGGCAAGCGAAACCGACGACTTTTGCTCGACTTCGGCCTTTAATTCCTGGTCGATCAGCATCGACCGCTGAATCTGCTTGCGCAGCGCCTGCTTCGAGCCATGCATCTCGACCTGCATGTACTGCTGATACTCATCTGGCGTGCTGAACTGCCCGCGGAAGGCGTCCTCGGCCTGGCTCACGCGCGCCGGCGCGACCGTCAGCTTGCGCCGCTCCGCATCCTGGTAAACCAGCTCTTCGAAAATGATCATCTCAAGCGCGCCCTGGCGGATGGCGGCTTCCTGCGACTTGGGAAATCCGTTGTGCTGCTTGGCGTAAGGGAAAATCGCATACATTTCGCGCAGCAGATCGCGGTCGGTCAGCACCTCGCCGTTCACCCGCGCCACCGGCCGGTCGCTGATCTGCGGAGCCGAAATCTGGGGCGCGCTTGGCGGCGCAATCCCAGTCGGACTATGCGAGGCCACCTGCGCCTTGGCTGCAGTGGCAAACGCCAGCAGCAGGACAAGCAAGGCCGCCATCGTGCCGATCAGCAGGTACTTCGCATCTTTCGTGTGGTCCCGTGGAATTTCCAAGATTGCAGTTTGCTGTTCCATTGCCATCCTCCAGCTTCCAGCCCCTAGCTACTAGCTACTCTTTCGACCTAGCTACTAGCTACCAGCGACTTGCTTCCTAGCTACTAGCCCCTAGCTACTAGCTACTACTCTCAAAAAAAGGGGAGAGTTTTGGCTCTCCCCGTGGTTCAAACCGCTAGTTCTACTGGAACACGGTCGGAATGTTGTTGGTGTTGTTGGCTTCGTTCGCCTCGCCGAAGTGGCACTGACGGCAGAACTGAGTGGTCGATGCAGCCTGACCAGCCGTGAGCTTGCCTTGCAGGTTCGGATTGTACGGGCCGTTGATGAAGAAGTACGTGGCATAGTACTTGCCGCCGCCGTCTCCCACGATCTGGCTCGCTGCGCTGGACGTGTAAACCGTCATCACGTGCTGGTTGTGGCAAGTGGTGCAGACCACATAGGGCTTGCCTGCGCCGTTGATGCCCCACGGGCTGGACCATTTTCCAGGCGCCAGGGCCGGCCAACCATAGTTGGCTACGAATTGAGCATAGGGCGTGCCCGGGGTGACCGTCATCGTGTTATTTGCAAAGACCAGTCCGTTTCCAGTGCTGATGGTGGCATTCTGGCCCACCGGGTGATCGTTTGTGTAGTTGCCGGCCGTCGTTCCATCGTTGCCGAGCAGGGTGGGGATCTTCTGGCTGCCATAGGTCGTGTTGGTCAGCAAGCCGATCTGTTGCTCATAAGACCAGTTCTGCATCATGTTGGACTGGGTCAGGTTGCCATCGTGGCAGCTGAGGCAGAGCAGGATGCCGCCGACTTCGGTGCTGCCGGTGGCGATGCCGCTGGGGAGAACTTCAACGTATTTGCCATTGTCGCCGAACGCGACGGTTTTGCCGTACAACGGGCTGGCGTCCTGGCCCCACAATGCATAGGAACCGGCATCCGCCACGCCGCCGTGACCGGAACCGAACGAGCCGCTGTGAGGAGCGTGGCAGCCTGCGCAGCCACGGCCCTGGTTTTGGTGGGCGCCGAGGACGTCAACCGTGGACGACCAGTTCTGCGCCATCGCCCAGCTTCCCACTGCCAGGATGATAAGAACAAGTAGCATTACTTTCTTCATAAATGTAAGACCTCCGTATATAGTCAAAATCTCTTGGAGGCTTAGGCCCGGCCGCTACTTGCTCTTGCAGCCGCCTCCGCTCTTACTGGTGCAACTGCTTAGCCGAAAACGGGAGCGAGGCGATTTGCCACAAGTGTTGCGTAAGTTAATGAATCCAAACAAGCTATTTTGATCAAAAATTTCACTGAGTACTTTCGCAACACAGTTCCGCTGGGGGAAAAGAGCCACCCCTTTAGTAATGCGGGTGAAATGGCGCAATGGAGGGAGGTCGGAGGTCGTCGGCGGTAGGTCGTAGGCTGCAGGCCCCAGGTCGTCGGCTCTAGGTCGTAGGCTGTAGGTAGTCGTTCGTCGATGGTCGCGACCAGGATTACATCACGCTTTGGGCTTAGGGTTTGCGAACGACCAACGACTAGCGACTGACGACCTGGAGCCTGCGACCTACGACCCGGATGAAATCACTTCGACGCTTGCGTGGTAGCCGCGTCGGCTTTCTGCTCGGAGACTCCTGCTTTCTTCTCGCGCTGCTGTTCTTTTTCTTTCTGCAGCTTCTGGGCTTCCTCGTCGGTCACGTAGCGGAACTGCTGCACCCGTCCGGGATAGATCTCGGAGGTGAAGACGCGGTTGTTCTTATCGCTGAAGACGTTCACCAGCCCCTGGAACTGGCCGGGCAACAATCCGTGGCCGCCCATGCTGATGCACAACTGGCCGTCGAAGGTGAAGACCTGCACCCGGTCCTGCACGCCGTCGGCAACCCAGATGTGGCCATCGCTATCGACCGCGACTCCCTTGGGACGCGCGAAGTAACCGGGACCATCGCCGGCTTTGCCGAAGGTCTTGATGAACTTGCCGTCGCCGTCGAAGATCTCGATGCGGTTGTTCAAGGTGTCGGCAACGTAGAGATTACCTTCCTTATCGACCGCGACTCCGGTGGGCTTGCCAAAATCGCCGGGCGTGGTGAGCTCGTGGTTGTGGCCGGTGGTGCCGATCTTCCGTTTCAGCTTGAGCGTATCGGCATCGTAAACCAGGATCTGGTCGAGTTGAATATCGGAGACGTACAGCAAGCGATTTTCGACGTCGAGAGCCAGGTTGCCGGGCTCGGCCATGCCATCGGTGATCACGTCCGTAGCCTTGTGGTTGGCGTCGAAGACCAGCACGTGGCGAAGGCCGGGATCGGAAACAAACAAGCGATCGTTGTCGTCCATCGCCAGGCCGATGATGCGGACGAAATGGGCCTCCACGCCGTTCTTGATCAGCTGGGCCTCGCGGGTTTCCGTATCGAAAACGAAAATGGCGCCGACCTTGGTATCGGCGACGTATAGCTTTCCTTTGGAATCGACAGCCATGCCATACGGCTGGGCCAACTGGAAGAACAGATGTGGATGCTCGGCCTCTGTCTGCGTGCCTGCGAGACGGTCCATCCAGCCCTGTTTTCTAGTCTTGGCGGTCTCCACCTGCGAGAGCTTTTGCGCCGAATAGAAAGCCTGATACTTAATGCGGGCGACCGCGGGCGGATTGGGCCACACGATGTTCGAGTAATCAATCACGGGAGGTGCCTTCGGCGCTGCGTCGGCTTTCTTTTTCTTGCCGGCAAACAACGGCAGAGGAGCCAGCAGGCCCAAACCCAGGGCCAGCACCATGAATTTCTTGCCGCGATTGAAAGTTGTTATCGACATCGTTGTCTCCTGCAGCGAATTAGGTTACTTGCTCAAATCCTTATGGCAAGTCGAGCAGAATGCCATGTTGTTGGCCTGGTCTTTTACCAGCAGGTCGGGCTTCGCCGACGAGTGCGGCTGGTGGCAGGTCAGGCAGTTAATTGCTGTTTTGATCTTTGTGGGATCAGTCGGGTTTCTCAGGTCCTGCACCGGGTGGCCCTCAACCGGGTGTCCCGCGCCATACTTCAGGGGAAGAACAACGACCTTGTTCCTGGCAAAGTAGTCTTCTGGGAGCTTCACGCTGCCGTCAAAAATCGTCAGCAGATGCTCGGCTTCGAGCTTCTTCGGCTGCGAGTCCGGGCCGTGGCACTCGAGGCATAGGGCGTTCGTAGTTTTGGCGCGGAGCAAGTGATCGTTGTCGCCGCCATGCGGCGCGTGGCAGGTCGCGCACCCTTGATCGAAAGCCGGTTGATGGTGATAGGGCTTCTTAGCCGCGTCCGCAATTTCGCTGTGGCAGCCCAGGCAAATATCGACCGCATTGGTTTTAGGCAAGCCAGGCTGTCGGCTGGCGTGCGGGTTGTGACAGTCGGTGCAATCGCCGGCCGCGCCGGGATGCTGCACTTTCGCAGTCTCGATCAGCTTGGCTTTGTCGTCGTGACAGGTGACGCACAATGCTTTGGCATCGCTCTGGGTCAGAACCACTTTGCCGTCTTTAGCCGGGGCATGGCAGACGTCGCATTGCTTGTCGGCAAACGGCGGATGGGTGAACTTTGCCAGCAGTTTGGGAGCGGCGGACTGGTGCGGGTCATGGCACGTCACGCAGTCCGCCTTATCGAATGGCTGATTCGAGTGCGCTTTCTGGAGCTTTTCGTCCTTGGGATCGTGGCAATCGATGCAGAGCGCCGGCGTAGTCTTGGTTAGGTGAAAATCGAACTCGAGCTTGCCGATCTCGCCGGTCTTGTGCGTGGTGTGGCAAGTGTCGCAACCCATGTCCAATGCGGCGTGGCGGCTGCCTTTTTCCGGCACATTGACGCCGATCTTGTGGCAGCTCAGGCAGAGATTGTCCTTTTCGTCACCCGACATGGCCTTCAGCAACTGATTCTTATTGTCGGAGACATGCGGATCGTGGCACTTGACGCAGTCGCGCACCGCCGGACTGTGAACGTGTCCTTTGATCTGGGAAGCGTCCTTGTCGGCATGGCAAGTCAGGCAGAGCGAATAGGTCGTAGTGGTGATCAGCTTGACTCGGGTAACGTCCTTATTGGTGCGGACCTCGTGGCAGCTGGTGCACCCCATGGCGATCGCCGAATGCACGGACTTGCCTTTGGTCTTGTCTTCGTGGCATGAAACGCAGGTGGACGGATCGGCTTTCGGGTCGAGGGTCACCGGATGCTGCACGGCGGCGGCCCTCCCGGCCAATAACAACACCGGAAGCAAGAAGCCAGCAATTTTGACGAGGGGCGCTTTGCGACTCAACTTGCACGTCAACACGTCTGGACCTCCACGGCCATATGTGCACGAACCTGGCCGTAATCACACCTTAGTTTTTTTGCGTGGTGGAAAGCTCGTAAGCTCCTGCTCACAAGCGAGTTCGAATTTTTCTGTGGTTACAGCTTTTCTTTGTCGGGGCCACGTCATGGGGTTTCTCCCACACTGGGACTGGTTAAATAACTCATGAAATCGCGGTGGTTGGAACTTCGCAGAGCAGGATGGCTGCGCCAAATTCCTTGCTTGCTATGACATGCGTGAGTGATATGGCCCAAGTTGAGCCGTGAGACGCGAGAGCTCATGGCATCCATGCCTCGGAGTTTCAATGACTTTGCGGAATTTTACTGCAATGGCGCAAAGCGTGCTTTGTTTTTGTGTGAGGAAGGGGAAATATGCGATCCTTCTGTTCCAAAACTTGGCAAACTCTTGGCGCAGTCAAGACTGGCGTCATTCTTTTGATCCTGGTGGTGATCGTTTCCGCTGCCGGCACGGTGATTCTGCAGCGCCCTGCCACCGATGCTGATGAAATGCAGCGCGCCTACGCGCCACAGATGCTACGGCTGCTGGATTCGCTTGGCCTGACCAATGTGTTTCACGCGTGGTGGTTCCTGTCGTTGCTAGCGCTGGTGAGCGTGAGCATCGTGTCCGCTTCCATTCAGCGCTTTCCAAACTCCTGGCGTTTTTATTCGCGTCCCTATAAGAGTCCTGATGACAGCTTCCGCAAGGCGCTGCCGCTCCATGCGGAGATTCCAATCGCAAATGAAGAGCAGGGAATGGGCGTGGCGGAGCGAGCATTCGAGAAGGCTGGTTTCAACCCGGAACGCATCGTCCGCAAGAATGGATTTTCACTATTCGGAGAGCGTAGTCGCATTTCGGAGATGGCAGTTTACATCGTTCATGCCAGCCTGTTGCTGATCTTCTTTGGCGGCATCGTTGACGGGCTGTACGGCTGGACGGGATTTCTTATGCTAACGCCGGGGCAGGCTGCCAATCATTTCGAACTGCGTAACGGCGGCGCGAAGACGCTTCCATTCGCGGTTCGCTGCGATGGAACTGGTCAGGAAAATTACCCCGACGGCACACCTAAGAAATGGTGGTCGAAGCTGACCGTCCTGGAGAACGAACAATCAGTTTTGAAAAAGGAGATCGTGGTAAATGAGCCGCTGGTTTATGGCGGAGTGCGCTTCTACCAGGCGAGCTACGGCGACACCGGCAAGATGGAAAGCATGAAGCTGACGGCAACCCCTAAGGGCGCCGGCGACCCGAAAGATATCACGCTCGGCCTTGCTAGCAGTCCTGTCTCTCTCGATGCGGATACGACGGTCCGGATCGCCGAGTTCATCCCTGATTACGTAGTGCGAGACGGCCAGATCTATACCCGATCCAATGAGATGGGCAGCCCGGCGGTGCATTTGATCGTTGACTCGAAAAAAGCAGGCAAGGCAATCAATGTGTGGCTGCCGCCGATCGAAGGATTCGCCGAAAACGCCGCCTCACCTTACAAGTTCGAAGTCACCGCGCTCGAAATGCAGCATTACACCGGATTGCAAATCTCGCACGAGCCGGGCCAATGGGCGGTGTGGGCAGGCGTGATCCTGATGGGATTCGGCCTGGTGGTGGTTTTTTATCTCGTGCACATGCGCATGTGGGCGGTTCCCGTCCACGATGGACGTGGCCAGCTCGTGCTGTGGGTGGGGGGCATTGCGAACAAGAATCGCGATGTGTTCGAGCAACGCTTCCGCAAGCTGATTGACGAGATTAAGTCCGGAGTGGGGACTGGTGCGGCACAAGACCGCGCCCCGGTCGCCGCCTTAGCCGGACGCTAGGTTCTGAACAAGGGAGGATGAGGTTATGTCGCACGCAAAAGTGGAACGTCAGCCAGAAACTACCGGGATGGCTCTGGTGGTGCTGGTCGGATTAGGAGTTGCGTTCCTGCTATTCATGGCATTTCTGAACGTGGTTAAGAGCGGCAATCTGCTGAATGACTCGAACCTGCTGTACGCGGCGCTCATTTTCTACTCCGGCGCAGGCACGCTCTACCTGGGTTTCGGGATCACCGGCACGCCAGCCTATGTTCGCTTCGCTTCGCTGGCTACGTGGGTGGGACTGATCGCGAATACCGGAGCCGTCGCCCATCGTTGGTACGAAGCTGGACATCCGCCGTTCGCGAGCATTTATGAAATGCTGCTCAGTTTCGTGTGGACCCTGGCAGTGCTGACACTGATTGCCGAAAAAAAATACGGCGTCAAAGTGATTGGAACTGTGACGATGCCGGTGGCGATCGTCGGTGTCGTACTGATGCAGTTGCTGCGCACCGAGGTAAGGCCGCTTGTCCCGGCTCTGCAGTCCACTTGGCTGCATGTACATGTGACGCTGGCCATGCTGGCTTATGCTGCGTGCGCGCTGAGCTTCGCACTCGCGATGATGTTTCTGATTCAGGACAAGATGAAGACCGAAACCTTCCTGGCAGCAACGAGCGCGTTCACCGTTGCCATTTACGCCGGTATTCTGACTCGCTTCGACAAGTCCGGCGGGTTGAGCGTCGTGGCCTGGAATCCTCAGGACAAGATGGAAGTCTTCATCTCCAAAGGCGTGCGCCTTTTTGTGATCATTCCGGATCTGGGCTGGCTGATGCTGATCGTGCTGCTGGCAGCGGCGGCTCCCCTTGCCTTATACCTGCTTTGGTGGCGCAGCGGGAAGCAAAACCTGATCGACGTGGCCAATCGAGCAGTCTTCATCAGCATTCTGTTGCAAACCTTGGCGCTTGCATTCTTCATCCTGCGGGCACGCGATGGCCAATACACTTCGCTCGATGCCGACGGACTCTTCTCCACCAGCCTGGCGGCCAGCCCATTCATTTTGTCCGGGTTGGTGGGCGGGATTTTCATGTCGCTGCTGTATCTGCTTCTGCTGTGGAGGCGCTCCGACCTGGAACGCATGCTGCCATCTGCCGACGAACTTGACCGCATCACTTACCGGACCATCGCGATTGCTTTCCCCTTACTCACCCTGATGATCGCGGCGGGAGCCTATTGGGCTAACCGGACTTGGGGTTCCTATTGGAGCTGGGACCCCAAGGAGACCTGGGCTGCGATCACTTGGCTGGTCTACGCCGGCTACCTGCACATGCGCATTACTCGCGGCTGGCGTGGGCGCCGGGCTGCATACTTCGCAATTCTTGGGTTCGCAGTCGTGATGTTTACATTCTTTGGAGTGACGTATCTTTTGCCTGGGCTGCACGCGTACGCATAATGGCGTTGGTTCCGGCGGACAGTAGGAAGATTATGAAGTCCAGTACTCAAATTCGGCAGCAGGACCAGGGCTCACTTCCCGTCCGCCTGAACTGGCAGATCAAAGCAGTGCTCCCAGTCGTCTTTGTTCTAGTTAACGGCTTACTGCTGTTCACCCTGGCGACCGTGTCCTGGCAGAATCCGCAGCGGCACATGGTCCTGGTGGTTGCCGGCGCGGGGGCGATTGCCATATGCGCTGCACTCTTGCTTGTTCTGACCTACACCATCCAGAGGCCGATGATCGAGTTGCAGGACAAAATCGCCGAGGTGGGCGACGGCAATTTGAACGTCTCTGTCGGCTTCGCCCGGCGCAACGATGAAGTTGGGGACCTGGGCCGCAACTTCAATCACATGGTGACGCAGTTGCGCGAAAGCCGCGAAGAGATCGAGGTTCTGCACCGCACCCAAATGTCACGCGCCGAGCACCTGGCCACACTCGGAGAGTTGGCAACTGGCCTCGCGCATGAGATTCGCAACCCCCTGGCCGGCATTGCTGGAGTAGTCGAGATCCTGGGTCGTGATCTGCCTCCCACGAGCCCTGCCCGGGCGGTGGTGAAAGACGTCCGCCTGGAGATCGCGCAAATCAACCGCATTCTTACCGACCTGTTGCAGACTGCACGTCCGCATCGCCCGGAGACCCGCAAGAGCGATCTGAACACCACGGTCGAGCACGCTGTCATGTTGGCGCGGCAGCAGGCCCTGTCAAAACCTATCGAGATCGTGTTGAAGAAGGACCCTGCACAGTGTGAGGTCGAGCACGACAGCGATCAAATTCACCAGGTGCTGCTGAATCTGCTACTGAACGCCATTCAGGCCATCGAAGGCTCGGGCAAGATCGTGGTTGAGGTCGAAGAGCGTAAACAGTCCGATTCCGCGGTCATCGTGGTTTCAGACACGGGACGCGGCATCGCCTCGCAAGACCTGCCAAACATTTTTCGGCCTTTCTTCACTACCAAAGGTAGCGGTACCGGTCTTGGGCTGTCACTGGCGCGACGCATCGTCGAAGAACATCACGGCCATATCGACGTCAACAGCGTGGTAGGCGAGGGAACTAGGTTCACGGTTTCGCTGCCGCTGCAGAAAAACGACGTGCCGGTAGTTGCGTAACATGGACGCATACGCCATCATCACAAACCGCAAACGCGCGGTTATCGCCCTGATTCATTCCTTCTTTTTCCTGGCGCTGGCTCTGCGTACGCTGGCGAGTTCTCCTGAAGCAAAAGCCATATGGCTCGCGAGTGGCTCAAGCGCGATCGTAATGCTGGTTGTGTACTCCATAGTTTCAGCCATCTTGATTCAACTGGTGCGGGTCTCACGCTGCTCGAGGGAACGTCTCTACTTTGCCTTCTGCGCCAGCAGCGCCACTCTGGGATTATTGAGAGCTGTCTTTGGAGATCCAGGGCCGCACATCGGGCAGTACCTGCGAGTCGTGATGCTGATTTGTGCCGTGGTAACGGGGACGGCGATCCTGCGTGGTCATTCCAGGGTTGCCCTGGCCATCGAAGAAGAGGCGTAGCGAGAAGCTCCTTCAGCGCACTTTCCACGCCAGCAATAACACCGTAAGCGCGATAACCAGCAGTGTCGCAAGGGTGTAAAAGTTGGATTCCAGCCAGCTTTCTGCCTCAGGTCCCTTCGCCCCAAAACTTGGCGTTCCGTGGGTCGCGGCGGAGTGACCGGCTGCCTCGCAATCCAGGCAAAAGCTTCGTCCCTCTGAGACCGGAAACCCACAGGCCTGACATTTGCGGACAGCGATCGTTGATTGAACGAGCGTCTCGACCGTTTCCGTAGGAATCTCTGCCTGTTCTGCGGGGAGGGAGCTTGGTTCAGCCGCCCGTTCAGGCACTTCTTCGTTGTTCACCAAGTCCGCAGCTGCGATTTCACTGACTCCGCGTTTCGTGGCATCCGCGTGTTCGATCGAGGTCAGCACCATCTCCGAAAGGCGTTCCATGGCTGCGACGTCCTGCTCTTCGAACGCCTCGACTCGATCCGCCGCCAACTGAATCGCGCCGATCAGCTCCGAATCGCGAATCAAGGGAATGAGCAGCAACGAGCGAATTCCGTTCTTCGTCAACTGATCGTTAGCTTGCGGGTCACTTGCAATGTCGTCACATCGCGCGATTTCGTGCGTACGCGCGCATTCATCGAGCAGACCGGAAATTTGTGCGGCTTCGCTCAACACCGGGGCGCACGGACCGTCGGTCACGCGGCAAAGAAAATCTTTACCTTCGCGCAAAATGATGGCTGCTCCCGACGCGCCCGTCAGGTATCTCGCGCGTTGCACCAGCAACTGCAAAATAGCTTCCAGATCGCGGTCGGCGATTTCTGGCAGGGAACCCGCGTGATGCTCAGAATCTGTCGCGCCAAATCCAAGGACCTCGCGCGCCTGCGCGGTTCCGTATGCGCTTCCATTCGAACTGTGAAACTTCTCCATTGAGCCGATTTCAGGACTCCCTGTTGGAGTGTCACTCGCGTGCGGAAACACTGTCAAGAAATCGAGCAGTAACTAAAGTTACGGTCCTAGTTGGTGGTCACTTCTTCTTGGGCAGAAACTTCTTCTGGATGGAAGCCACGATCACATAGTTCGGATCCACCATTTCGTTCAAATGAACCCTTCCCACCTCAGACAACAGTTCATAGGCATCGGCCTCTGATAGCCCGTAGTCTTGATGGACCCAGCTCACCAGCTCCGTGTAGGCGATTCGCAGGCAATCATCTAACGGCCGGTACGCGCCTACCGTCATGATCTCGTCGTCGTTTTCAAAGCGCGGCCAATTGATCTTCTGATGCTTGATCACATCCACCTGAACGCGACTGCGAAGCGGAACCTCAATCGCGGTGCCAGCAATCTCCCCATCTCCCATTGCGGCATGGCCATCGCCCATATAAAGCAGTGCTCCCGGCACATTTACCGGGAAATAAACTGTGTTGCCCACGCTGGCTTCTGGGGAATCCATGTTTCCACCGAACTCGGCAGGCACGATCGAACTGCGCGACTCGCCAGAGGCGGGCGCAACTCCAATACAGCCGAAGAACGGGCGCACTGGAATCTTGACTGAAAACTTGGAATCAAGAGCCTGGAAGGTCGCAGTGTTGCCGGCGTGATCAATGGGATAAAACCAGATCTTCTCCGGCAACGCTTGCGCCAGCATGGGCGTGTAGTTCGTCGGACTGATCGCGCCGAACCCCGGGAAGAGGGAGCCTACGCCCTGGTCCGAATCGATCTGTAAGTCAAGAATCTTTACCGCCAAGGTGTCGCCCGGTTCGGCGCCGTCGATGTAGAACGGCCCTGTGAGCGGGTTGTCGCCTTTCACCAGGCTCAGCGTATCGCCGGGATTCTGAATCGCATTGCCAAAGCAGTCCAAGGTGTTGGTGTCGAGAGTGTCGCCGGGCTTTAGATGTGCAACCGGTGAGGCCGACGCGAAGACGTACTTTACGTTATTGATCGTGGCCTGATACTTCACCGTCGAAGGCGTAGCTTGTGCCGCGGCGATCCCGCAGGCCAGAAGGAGAAGCAACAACAACATTTGAGGTTTCATAAGAAAGGTCCTCGTAAATATCGAATCATCGTACCCAGCTTAGCCATGCCAGGCCCACCAACAGAGTCGCAAACGTTATGGGAGCACCCGCCCGAAAATATTCCCAGAAGCTGATTTTGATTTCCGGCCTCGCGGCCTCGACCACAATAATATTGGCAACGCTGCCGGTAATCGTCAGGTTCCCCGCTAACGTCGACGCCATTGCCAGGGCCAGCCATGCGGTATGCGCATTGGCGAAGCTGGCTACCAGAGACTTCAGCAGCATCACTGCCGGTACATTGCTCACGATGTTGCTTAGGATTGCGACGGCAACCACAAACGTAGGTAGTGATTGCAGGTTCCAATGTTTCGCAACGTCCAGCAACTGGCGAACGATGCCGGCATTCTCCGCGCCACCGACAACCAGAAACAGTCCAATAAAAAATATCAGTAGCCCCCAGTCGACTTCGTCATAGAGCTTGCGCGGTTCGAGAGTGCGTGTGATCAGAAGAGCTGCGGCTCCGACCGCAGCCGCCATCGCCGGAGGCACGCCCGCGAAGAATGCGACCATGACGGCTGTTCCTACGAGTGTAGGCTTCGCCACTCGAGAAAGATCCAGTTCCGGCAACTGAACAGCTCTTACCTGTTCTTTCACCTTGAGCTCGCGCATGTAGAGCCAATGGAGCAGCAGCCAATTCAGGAACAAGCCGATGACTGCCACGGGGCCCAGGTGGAACACAAAATCGCGATAGGCGATGCCTGAGAATGAGCCGATCAGCATATTCTGCGGATTGCCGGTAATGGTCGCGACGCTTCCAATGTTCGAGGAAGTAGCCACCGCAAGCAAGTACGGCAGCGGTTGAACCCGCATGCGTTTGGTGACGCTGAGCACAAAAGGAACCATCACCAGGCACACGATGTCATTCACGAAAAATGCTGAGAGAATTCCCGAAGTGACGATGACCGCCGGCAGCAAGTGCGCCGGCTTCAGGCGCTGCAGAATCAGGTGCGCATTCCAATCGAAAAATCCTGCGAGGTGCAGGTTTCCGACAATGAGCATCATGGAAAAGAGCAGGGCCAGAGTCGGAAAATCGATGAAATGCAAAGCATCATCGGGGCGAACGATACGAAAGGCAAACATGGCTACGGCGCCAAGAATCGCCGCGCCCGGACGGTCAATCTTCAGTCCCGGGAACTTGCCCAGCGCGAAGACCAGATAGCTGGCGAGAAAGATCGCGTAAGCCGCGATCACTTGTACGTCAGACAATCCTGCCGAAGCAGCCAGTGACATCGTGCCCAGCAGAATAACAGGGAGCCCCTAGCAGATGCGTCTCAGTCTCCCGCCGCTTCCCAAGCTTCTTGGTCGAAAGCGGGCGGCTCAGACTTCGTCTCTTGCTCTAGTTTTCGCCGACGGCTGACCAAGGCCACACCTGCAAGGATTACAGCCGTGGCGATCAGCGTACGAATTCCCAACACCTCGCCGGCGGCCATCCATCCGAGAAAAACCGCGACCACGGGATTGACGTAGGCGTAGGTCGATACCATCGACGGCGAACTCACGCCAACCAGCCACGTGTATACGGTGAACGCCACGATCGATCCGAAGATCGTCAGGTACACCAGCGCCAGCACGGAGAGCGCAGTTACGTTAGCGGCGCGAAGGCGTCCGGCTTCTCCGGTGGAAACGGCCATCAACAGCAGTAACGCGCCTCCGCTCATCATCTGCAGGCCTGCAGAAAGTACCTTGGAAGAAGGCAGGCTAACCTTCCGCGTGTAAGCCGTACCGATAGCCCACAGCAGTGAACTCGACAAGACCGCTCCCGCCGCCAGCCAGTTCAGACGCTGGCTAAGAAGATCGGGGCCGATCAATAAGGCGACGCCTGCGAATCCGACCAAAATGCCGGCGATTGTCTTGAGACTGAGTTTTCGCTCGGTTCCGTCGAAGCGCGCGATTAAGACCGTCCATAGCGGAAGCGTGGCGCACAACAACGCAGCCAGACCGGATGCCACCTTCTGCTCGGCCCATGCCAGCACACCATGCCCGCCGAGGAAGAGCAGCGCTCCCGCCGCGGCGGCGAAAGCCCATTCTTTTTTGCGTGGGGCTTCCGCACCGCGGGCGCGGGTCCAGCTATAAACCAATATTCCGGCCGAAAGGTGGCGGATTCCCATCATCAGCAGCGGAGGGATGGTCTCCACCGCATAGCGGATTCCAAGGTATGTGGATCCCCAGATCAGGTAAATCGCGCCAAATCCCAACACCAGTTGGGTCGTGGTGGGCCGGCGCAACTTTCGAACGACTGCGGCCGGCCCGCCGATTTCCACGTCGCAGCTGCGCAAGAGAGCACGAATATGAGCGGGATGGGCGGAAAACATTTTTTGACCTCACCACCAAAAGCACTTTCATTGGTGATAAGTCTAGAAAATATGATATAACTTGTCAAGCCGATTTTGGCGGTTATGTAATATCGTAGGAGAGTTCAGCAGCGTGGGACAATTTCGCGGTAAATCGCCCTTCGAATTCACTGGAGGCAATCTGTGCCTTGACTTCACTAATACAGTCAACAATCGTTTAGGAGGCCAACGGGAAGACCTGTTTACTGACTACGGTCGGCTGCTGCAGTGGGGAGAAGAGAGCGACGCGATCAGCGGCAAAGCGCGAGAGCATCTGCAACAAATCGCGGCAGAAGCACCGGGGAATGCAGTATCGACCGTACGGCGCGCGGTGCAGCTCCGGGAAGCGATTTACGATATCTTCACCGCCGTCGTCCATCGGCGGGCGGTGCCGGCAACCGCCCTGGCGCTACTAAACAAAGCCGCCCAACATGCCGCTCAGCAAGGCGAGATTGCCCACGCGAATCGGCGATTTCTCTGGCAATGGACGTCTTCGGACGCAAACCTTGATGCCATGCTTTGGCCGGTAGTCCGTGCAGCGAGCGACCTTCTCACTTCCGAAGACTTGTGGCTAGTGCGGCAGTGCGCCGCCGAGGATTGCGCCTGGCTGTTCCTGGATAAGACAAAGAATCATCGCCGCCGCTGGTGCGACATGAAGGGTTGCGGTAATCGCGCTAAGGCCCGCCGGTACTACCAGCGCAGAAAAGCAGGATAGACAGCAATCACTCGGGAACCTTCTCCCGTTTCAACCGGCGCAACAACGAAGTCGGATGGATTCCAAGTATTCTTGCGGCGGCGGTTTTGTTGTTGCCGGTGGCTGCCAAGACTTGCTCTATATAGTTGTCTTCCAATTCGTGAAGACTGACGAGCGGCGCGTCCTTCTCCTGGCCGGGCGTAGGCAATGCGACCGTATAGGAGTGGTTGCGGATTTCCTGTGGCAGGTACGCTGCGTCGATATCGCCTTCCGGAGCGAGGATCATGGTCCGCTCTACCACATTCTTCAATTCACGAATGTTTCCGGGCCAGGTGTAGCTCTGCAGCAGTTCAGCAGCGCCGGGAGTGAATCCGGTGAATTTCTTGGCTAGCTCGCGGTTGAAATACTCCAGCAGTTCCAACCCCAAGGGCATGATGTCTTCTTTGCGCTCGCGCAGAGGCGGGATGCATAGAGGAACGACGTTGAGCCGGTAGTAAAGATCCTCGCGGAATTGCCCCTGCGCAACCGCTTGTTTGAGATCGGCGTTCGTGGCGGCGATCAGCCTGACGTCAATCTTGATCTCCCGCGTGCCGCCCAGGCGGATGAACGCACCTTCTTCCAGCACGCGTAAGAGCTTGGCCTGAACACTAGGGGACATGTTCCCGATTTCATCGAGGAAGACGGTACCGCCATTGGCCCGCTCGAGCAGACCTTCTTTTCGCCGGCGGGCGTCAGTAAATGCGCCGGCTTCATAGCCAAAAAGTTCACTTTCAAGCAGAGTGTCCGGCAGGGATGCGCAGTTTAGTTCCAGCAGCGGCATAGACGCGCGTGGGCTGTTGTAGTGAATCGATTTCGCGAGCACACCTTTGCCCGTGCCACTTTCCCCGAGGATGAGGATTGTCGTGCGGTCCGACTCCGCCGCTTTGCGGGCCATTTCCAGCATTTCGCGCGTCGCGGCGTTCTGTGTGACCACGCGGCCGAAATCATATCGGCCCTTGGCGGTTTCGACCGAATCGCGCAATCGTATGCGCAGCGCCAGCATTTCCGTGGAGCGCCGCATGGTGGCGACCATGTCGGCCAGATGAAATGGCTTGGTCAGATAATCGTATGCGCCCAGCTTCATCGCCTCTACGGCGCGATCCACCATGTGATAGGCGCTCATCATAACGACGATGGCGGCGGGATTGATCTGCTTGAGTTGCCGAAGCACTTCGACTCCATCCACCCCGGGCAGAACAATGTCGAGCAGGGTGAGATCAGGCTTTTCTTCGCGGAAGACCTTCAGCGCATCCTCGCCGGAGGCAGCCGTAAACACCTCGAAGCCTTCCTGCCGCAGCCCGCGCGAGATTGTGCGCAATGTCAGGTCTTCGTCATCGACTACCAGGACTGAATAAGACATAGTCTTCCCGCCTTAATCGCTCCTCACACCACGACCTCCACTTCTTCCTTGGAGCCGTCGGTGGACGTGGCTTGCCGTATAGGTAGCGTGATCGTCACTGTTGTGCCGTGTTCAGGCACGCTGTCAACTCGAATCTCTCCATTGTGGCTGCGGATGTACGCCTGGCTGATACTAAGTCCCAGGCCGGTTCCTTTGCCCCGCTTCGTGGTGAAGAAGGGCTCGAAGACGTGCGGCAACACGTCCGCCGGAATACCCGCGCCAGTATCTGAAATGCGAATCTCGATCTGGTCCACGTAGGTGAGCTTGTCGGCGGAGATGGTTATGCGTCCGCCTTCGGGAGTCGCTTCTGCCGCATTGAGCAGCAGGTTCATCAACACCTGCGAGAGCTGGCTGGAGTCCGCCAATAACGGCGGCAAGTCCGGTGGCACATGGTTCTCGATTTGCTTGCCGCGCAACATTGGCTGACCATCGAGATAGCTCAGCGCCTCTGATACCAGGTTGTAAATCGTGATGCGGCTGAGCATCAGCGGACCAGGCCGGGCGTAGTTCACCAGGCCGCGTAATGTGCTGGAAATTCGCTTGGCGCCAGCGATGCATTGCTCGATCTCAATGCGGGCATCGGAATCGGTGGTCACCTGCAGTTCCAACTCAAGATGCGAAAGTATTCCCAACAACGGATTGTTGATCTCGTGAGCGGCTCCCAGGGCGAGCCGTGCCAGAGCGGCGTATTTCTCGTATTCCGCTAGCTGCGCCTCAAACTGAATCTTTTCTTTGTGCAGTTCGCGCTCTTCGACCAGCCGGGGCCATAGTTCCTGCCGGGCCTGGTCGCGCTCATGCTCCAGCTGGATGGCTTCGTGTCGAACAGTTCCCAGAGTTTGGGCCAACTTGAGGTATTTCTTGCGTTCCAGCAAGTGCGCTCCGACGGCCCCAATAAGAAATGCCAGGGAAACCGCTGCAATCGCCGAGCGGTCCGTCAACCTGAAGAATTGCAAAGACTTAAAGAGGAAGACCGCAGTTCCGAAATAACATACGCAAGGCATTATCGGCCCTCCTCAACATGGAACGAAGAGAGCCATTTCCGCAGTGATGAGGATCACGACTGGGGGTACTGGAGTGACCAAAAGCGTGTGATGTTCGTCCTGCCTAACGCCCTTCCTCGCGCTGCCGCAGCCAGTCCAGGAACATCTGCTCAAGCGGCTTGTCATAGCCCATCATGACGTGGCGGATGGTGTGCCCGCTGACAAAATGGCAGACTTCTTCGGCAAGGTTTTTGGTATGGTCGCCCGCACGTTCCAGGGACTGGGTCATGAAGATGACCTGCAGGCTTGCCTGGCGGTGCATGCCCTCGGGATTCTCGATGTGGCGCAGGAAGAGCAAATTGCGCAGGCGATCCATCTCGGCATCGGCCCGGAGGACTTCGACGGCTTTTTTTACGTCGCGAGCGGAAAATGCCGCGCCCACATCGGAGAGCATTTTTTCGAGCACCGTGGCCATGTGGGTCAGATCGCGCATGTCTTGCGGATCCAGCCGTCCAGCAGCGGCTTGGGCGCTACTCGCGAAACTCAGCAAGAGGTCGCCAATACGCTCCAGGCCAATCATGAACTTCATGCACGCCAGCAACTCGCGGGCTTCGGGTTCAGTGACCTGAGTGATCGCTAGAGTTACGCCATCGTCGATCTCACGATCAATGGTGTCGAGCTCTTTTTCGCGTTCGCGAATCGTGTTCAGCAAAGGGCTGGAGCCGGTCGCAATGCCTTCCGCGGCGGTCGCCGCAGCTTCTTTGGCGACGCGGCAAGCATCAATCGTTCGCGCCACTAGATGGGAGTGCGCGCGTTCCGGTCGAGAACTATCCACCGCGGCCGTACTCATCACATGGCCCCTTCTTTTCGGGTGCGGCAAGTGCGTGGGAGTTGGTGCGGTTTGCCGCCTCTTGGCATTGGTAATCACACTGGCCAGAATAGAGACGATTTCTTAACAGGGTGTTAAAGCTGTGTAAATTTTCGTAGGAAAAAATGCGCGCAGCAGGAAGTCAGACATGTGATGGCTGAGGTACCGCCAGCGGCAGGGTGAACAGAAACACGGAGCCGTGGTTCAGTTCGCTCTCGGCGCGGATGGCCCCATCGTGTGCGAGAATGATGTGCTTGGCAATAGCGAGTCCGAGTCCGGTGCCGCCGGATTCGCGGGAGCGGGCTTTGTCCACACGGTAGAAACGCTCGAAAAGCCGCGTCAGATGCTCAGATGGAATGCCTGAGCCGAAATCCCGAACGTAGAATTCGACTCCATCGTCTGCTGGCCTGGCGCCCAGCACTAGCCTGCCTCCACTGGCAGCATATTTCAGAGCGTTCTCAATCAGGTTAGAAAAGACCTGGTGGATCGCCTCCCGGTCGGCATACACGGCGTCGGGAGCTGAGTCTTCCACCTGAAGCTCCATTCCGTGAGTGCGCGCGAGTTCGCGGAAGCTTTCTACCGCGTCGTGGAGGAGTTCTCCCGGAGTTACCGCTTGCATGTCGAAGCGCTGTTCGCCAGACTCAACCCGGGCCAACCTCAGAAGATCTTCTGTGAGCCGAGACATGCGGCTGGCGTTCTTACGGATGATTTCCAGAAATTCCCGCGAGTGATTCTCCGAGGAGCCATCGAGCAGGGTCTCGGCATAGCCCTGGATCGACGTCAGTGGGGTCCTGAGCTCATGGGAAACGTTGGCAATGAAATCGCGGCGGGTTTTCTCGACGCGCTCGGTTTCAGTCAGATCCCGCAGCACCGCTACGGCGCCTCCGCCCGGCAGCGGGGCCGCTTTCACATCGAATGCGCGCTGCGGAACAATCGAGGTCGCGCGGGCGGTGGCAACCGTGCGCTTCTCGCTGGCTTCGCGTACAGCACGCAAGAAATCGGGATCGCGCACCGTCTCCACCACCAGGGCATTGATTCGCGCGCGCTGCGGGACTAACACGTCCATCCGTTGATTCGCCCATTGCACGCGGCCGTCGGCACCGACCGCTATAACTGCATCTTCCATGCTGTTCAGCAAAGTCTCGAGCTGATGCTGACTGGTACGCAAGGCCGCAAAATTGGCCTCCAGCCGCCGCGCCGTGTCGTCCAACGCGACGGCCACCTGTCCAACTTCGTCCAGCGAGCTTTCGTCGATGCGCGCGGTCAAATCTCCGCTGGCAACCTTTCGTGCGAATTGGACAATGCGTTGTAATCTGCTGGCAGTGATTAGCGCGGTTGCTCCCGCCACTAAGAATGCCAGCAGAAAAGTTACCGCTGAGCCGACAAATATCTGTTTGGCAATGTGTCCCGAAGCCGCTTCCACATCGGACATGGGATAAGCCAGTCTTACCGCTCCGCCCGCGATCGGTGCCGCGATATAGAGAAATTGTATGCCCATGGTGTGGCTGCGCCGAACGTCTATGCCCACCTCTCCGCGCAGAGCCGCGACAAACTCAGGCCGCTGGGCATGATTCTCCATCGTCTCTGCCTGTGCTTCCGAGTCGGCCAACACCTTGCCGGTGGAATCGATGACGGTGGCACGCGCTCCAGCGGCCTGCCCTTCTTGCGAGGCGATATCCGCAATGCTGTGTTGATGGTCATTGCTGACGCGGTTGGCAAACATGAAGGCCTTCTGCCGGAGATTGCGTTCGATCTCGGCTCGCAGGGATGCTTCCCAGGCGCGGCGAATGGAAAAGTTCAGAGCGACGGTTGCTGCCGCAATCACCAGCAGGAAGCCGGCCAGCAACTTGAAGAAAATGCGCCGTCTCACTTCGCAGCCTCAAAACGGTAACCGGCTCCGCGTACCGTCTTGAGATAGCGCGGATTCTCCGGATCCGGCTCGATTTTCTCTCGGATACGGCGAACATAAACGTCCACCGAGCGCGGCGTCACGTACGCCGTATCCCGCCACACCGAGTCGAGCAGCTGGTCGCGGGTAAAGACGCGCCCGATGTGGCGCGCAAAATAGTCCAAAAGCCGGAATTCTGTGGCGGTGGTGGTGACCGATTGACCACGCACCGTCAAAGTCATGGCGCCAGGGTCAATTTCGATTTCACCGATGCGCAAAGGCGACTGCGACAGCGGCCGCTCAAAGCGCCGCATGACCGCCTTCACCCTGGCCACCAGCTCCCGCGGACTAAAGGGTTTAGGAATGTAATCGTCGGCGCCAAGCTCGAGACCAAGAATACGGTCTGCCTCGCCGCCCTTCGCGGTCAGAAAAATCACCGGTGTCGCCGCGAGCGCGGGGGTCTGACGAATCTGCCGGCAAAGTTCAAGCCCGTCCTTGCCGGGAACCATGATGTCGAGAACGAACAATGAGGGCCGCTGCCGTTCGGACTCGGACACGACGGCATTACCGGTCGAGAACAGCTTCACCGCGAACCCAGCCCCCTCGAGGTGATGCCGCACCAGGCGGGAAATATCCGGATCGTCTTCTACAACAAAGATGCTCGCCTTCACAGGAATATTGTAGCTGTGCAAGGCAGAAATTCATCGTTTTGTAACCTGATTGAAACAATTCGGCCAAGGCCGCGCTCACCGGCCGGTTTGGATGATCAGATTTCCCGCCTTATCCAACCAAAATTTCATTCCCGGAGGCACAATCGTAGTCGCGCTGTACTCGGTAATCACCGCAGGCCCACGTAGCTTGCGATTTAGCGGCAATTGCTCTCGTCGGCAAACTGACGTGGAGAGCTTCCTGCCATCGAGGTGCACGTCCGCTCGCTCGTGCGGAGCGACCGTTAGGCTTCTCTTGTGCTTGTTTTCGTCGCTCGAGCCCCGGGCATGGGCTGAGGAAGGAATCCAGGCCCTCAACCTCAGGGTCACCAGCTCCACCTCGCGATCCGGATAGCTGTATCCATACCGACGTTCGTGCTCGCGACGAAAGGCATTGATCAATCCAGGTTTGTAGGGCACGTTGATCTCGTAACCTTGTCCGCGATAGCGAACGTCGACGCTGGCTGCCTGTCGTGGCTTCCCGATCCATCCTTCCTCACGAAAATCTCGTTCCGCATGGCGGCGGAGCAAGCGGAACTCCTTGTCTAACGTGTTCATCGGCATTTCGCCGCGAGCACGCAAGAGGACGGTCTTTGAGTAGTCCTTTACCACGTCGCTGACCAAAATCCCGAACGCTGATAGCGCCCCTGGAAGCGCAGGCACGATAACGCGTGGGATGCGAAGTCCTTGCGCCAGCTCACATGCATGCAAGCCGCCTGCTCCGCCGAAGGCGACCAGCGCGAATTCCCGTGAATCATAACCTCGCTCGATCGAAACCACGCGGATTGCCTTCTCCATAGCGGCATTAACCACGCGAATCACCCCTGCAGCGAATTTTTCCAGAGACAAGTCCGGACGGTTCTTCTTTAGCCATGCGGAAGTCATCCGCCGCGTGCGCTCCAGGTCGAGTTGGAAGTTTCCACCCAGAAACTGGTCCGCCCTTAGACGGCCGAGAATCAGATTTGCATCCGTCACCGTGGGCTGAGAACCCTTACCGTAGCAAATCGGCCCAGGGTCGGCGCCGGCAGACTCCGGCCCAACCCGCAGAGCGCCACCCGCATCGAAGCGCGCGATCGAACCACCTCCGGCCCCCACCGTGTGAATGTCCAGCATAGGAACACCGACAGGAAGACCGGCAACTTCGGATTGATTGGTCGGGCGAGCCTCACCATCGATCAGGGCCACGTCGGTCGAAGTACCCCCCATGTCAAAAGAAATAACTCGCTCGTACCCGCTCCGCCGCGCCATGGCCGCCGCTCCGACCACGCCGCCCGCCGGGCCTGAGAGAACGGTGCGAACCGGCTCCTGAATTGCGGCACTCAGCGCGGTAATTCCGCCGCTCGATTGCATGACAAAAATCCGGGAGCGGCTTGATCCCGGGACGATTGTCTTTTCCAGGTTCGCCAGATAGTTCTGCATGACGGGCTGGAGATAGGCATTCACAACCACTGTGCTGGTGCGCTCATACTCTCGAAACTCCGGCAAAATGCAATGGGAAACTGATAGAGGCAGGCCCAGTTGGCCCAAGGCAGCAGCAGTCGCGTTTTCGTTGCCAGGATTCGCGAAGGAAAACAGCAAGGAAATGGCGATCGCATCAGGGTTCAAGTCGCGGATCTGATCGCTCAGTCTCTGTAGTTCCTCGGTCGCTGGTTCGCGCAAAACCTCCCCGTCGCAACTCGTGCGCTCTTCAACGCCAAATCTCCATTCGCGGGGAACCAGCGGCTCAATGCGATCAAAGAAGAGATCGTAGAGTTTGGGCCGTGCCTGACGGCCGATTTCGATTACATCTTCAAATCCCGCCGTAGTTATTAGCACGACGCGCCCGCCGTTTCTCTGCAGCAGCGTATTCGTGCCCACAGTAGTGCCGTGAAGCAAGATGACTTCTCGTTCGGGGCAAATCTTTTTCAGCGCTTCCGCGATGGCACGCGACGGATCAGCGGGAGTAGAAAAGACCTTCAGGGTTCGAATGCGGCCACGCTCGATCCAAACGCAGTCGGTGAAGGTGCCGCCGGTATCGATGGCGACATACAGCGGCTCCGCGCTGGGCCGGCGTGGCATGTGAGTTCGGTTGGAACGTTAGGGTACCATCTTGGGGCGGGCTTCTGCCGTCGGCGGCAAGGCAAAGGAGATCGCCATGCGATACAGCTTTCTGGTCGAAACGTATGCTTCGGAGCGGATGAAAGTCGTCAGCGTATGGAGCGAGTTCAAAGACGAAGACCTGCCCGTGCGGCCCAACACCAATGACGCTCGCGGCCGCAGCGTGCACGAACAGATGGTTCATCAATGCGTAAGCGAGGATACCTGGTTCCGCACGATGCTCGGTATCGATGTGGATGCTCCGCCGCTGCCAAAACAGGAAACACGGCTCGATTTCATGAAACGATACGCGGAAGACAGCGGGAAGCGCCTTACCGAGCTAACCGAGAAAGATGACGCCTGGTGGGAAGGGGCAACAAAATTCTTCGATGTGTCGCGTTCGCGCGCCTGGGTGATGACGCGGCGCATCGCCCATACGTCACATCATCGCGGGCAGCTCATGGCAATGCTTCGCATGTTAGGCCGCGATCTGCACAGCAACTACGGGCCGACGGCTGATACTGGCGGGTTAATGCAAAATCATGCGCCGACAATCTATGCGTATCCCGATCTGGAGGCGCTGTTCAAAGGAGAAGCCGCTGGGGGGACAAAGAGTCTGCTGCCAGGTTCCGGCGGCAAAGCAGTAACCGAGCGTCCTTAGTTCGCCGGCGTGAACGCGAGGTTCAGGAGCGTATTCTGTTCCATCTCGTGTGCCTTGGCAGAACCGGTGGACGGGCTGGCGCTCGGCGACCTCTTGATCGAGAGCACGGGACGGTCACCCGCGAGCTGCCGCAAACGGGGCAGCATATAGAAGAGCGCACCCATGTTCGCCGGCTCTTCCTGCACCCAGAAAATATCGCGCACCCCGGAGTGACGTTCAATTTCCGCCTCGAGTTCAGCCTCCGGAAACGGATAGAGCTGGTCGACGAAAATGATGGCGGTCGACGAGTCCTTCCGTTTCCTGCGCTCTTCTCGCAACTCATGGCCAATCTTGCCAGTGCAGAACAACAGCCGCTTGGCGTCGTTTACCTCGTTGTCCGGCAACACGCTCAGAAACCTCTGATGAGTGAAATCCTCAATCGGCGAGGAAGCATCGGGATGCCGCAACATGCTCTTCGGTGTGAAGACTACGAGCGGCTTTCGCCAATGCGAAACCGCCTGCCGCCGCAGCAGATGAAAGTATTGCGCGGCGTTCGATGGCTGGCAGATTTGAAAATTGTCTCGCGCGGCAAGCTGCAGGAAGCGTTCGATGCGGGCGCTGGAATGTTCCGGTCCCTGGCCTTCATAACCATGAGGCAGAAGCAACCCTACTCCGGAGAGCAGGTTCCACTTGTCTTCCCCCGAGCTGACAAACTGGTCGATCACCGCCTGCGCCACGTTGGCGAAGTCGCCAAACTGCGCCTCCCACAGAACCAGCGCCTCCGGAAAATCGCGGCTATACCCGTACTCGAACCCAAGCACCCCGGCTTCAGAAAGGGTCGAGTTGTAAATTTCGCAGCGCGCCTGATCGGCCGAGATGTTCTGCAGCGGAACATACTCCTTCTCGTTTTCCACGTCGAGCAGAACCGAATGCCGCTGATTAAAGGTTCCGCGGCGAGAGTCCTGTCCGCTCATCCGCACCGGAATGCCGCTCTTCACCAAGCTGGCGAAGGCCAACGCTTCCGCCATGCCGTAGTCCACGGCGCGCTTGCCGTTGCCCATTTCAGCACGCTGATCGAGCAATTTCTTAACTTTGGGGTGAATGTGAAAATCAGCTGGATAGACCGTGAGCCGCTCGGTCAGCTCACGCAGTTCTTTACCAGAAAGCCCAGTGTCGATCGCGTACTCAGCTTTGTAGCGGCCACCGTGAAAGCCATCCCAATAAGTCGGCAACTCCCGCAGCGTTGGCTTCTTGGTGATGGAACCAGCCTTCTCCTGGGCAGATTCGATCTCTCCACGAATGGTCTGCACGCGGGTTTGCACATCTTCGATCCCGGCATCTTCAGCATAGATTTCCCACAGCGGCGGATGATCTTTGATCGCCTTGTAAAGAAGTGGCTGGGTAATCGTGGGATCATCCACCTCGCTGTGGCCGTGCCGCCGGTAGCCGATCAAATCAATGATGACATCGGTGCCGAACCGGTAACGGTATTCCACCGCGATCCGTCCGATGCGCACCACCGCGTCAACGTCTTCGGCATTCACGTGAAAGATTGGAATCGATTGACGCCGCGCGATCTGCGCCGAAAAGCGCGAAGAGTGCGCTTCCCGGCATACCGTGGTAAATCCGATGAGATTGTTCGCGATAATGTGGATCGTGCCGCCCACCCAATACCCCGGCAAGTCGGCGAAGTTGAGCGTCTCGGCAACGATCCCTTGCCCCGCAAATGCCGCATCGCCATGCACCAGCAGTGGCAGATACTTAACCCGCCCAGGCTCGCCAACCCGATCCTGCTTCGCCCGGGTGCGGCCTATCGTGACGGGGTCGACCGCCTCCAGGTGACTGGGATTTGAAACCAGGTGAATGTGGACCTTGTCTCCGGTGCGCGTAACGTATTCGCCAGTCGCTCCCATGTGATACTTCACGTCGCCGCTGCCCAGCACGCTGCGTGGGTCCACGTCTTCAAAATTGGCGAAGACCTCTTCAGCCGCCCGCTTCGCTACCTGCACGATCACGTTGAGCCGTCCGCGATGGCTCATGCCCATCACCAGTTCAATCGCGCCCAACTGGCCGGCGGTTTCCAGAATCTCGTCGACAAGGGGAATGAGAGCAGTCACGCCCTCCAAAGAAAATCGCTTCGTTCCCAGGTAACGCTGCTGCAAGACCAGCTCGAAGAGCTCGGCACGAATCAATTGCTCCAGCGCGGCTTCCTGATCGACCTCTGACGGCTGTCCTTCCAGCCGCTCCTGGATCCATCGCCGGCGTTCGGAGTCGGCAATGTGCATGAATTCGGCGCCGACGGTTCCGCAGTAAACCCGCCGCGCCTCCTGCGCGAACTCGCCGTCGATCTGCAGGTCGGGGCATGGTTGCGGGCGGAAGAAGCCCAATGGATCAAGGTCGGCCTCGAGGTATCCCCATCGGCGGAAGGCTTCGAACACACGCTCCCGCTCGCTGTTTGGCGATTCGAGGATGCCTGCACTGGAAACTGGCTTGGTCTGGGTTGCCATACGTGAACTACTAGGATAATGGATGAGGGCCCAATCCTGACAGATTCATGGCATCGCCTTGCTATGATGTGGGGCGTCGTTCTTGAACTCTTAAATGACAGCGAAACGCCCGCGCCTGGACAAACCTGGCACTCCGGTCCTGCTAGGCATTCCTTTTGACGCAAACTCTTCGTACCTACGGGGAGCTGCCAAGGCTCCTCCACTCATCCGGCAGGCGCTGCGTTGTGATTCCTCGAATATGTGGTCTGAAACCGGGGTGAATCTTTCGGCACCAGGAGTCTTTGCGGACGCGGGAGATCTCAAGTTCTCTTCTCCGAAAGCTGCCTTCGGGCTCATCGAAAAGCGTGTTTCTGATTTGCTCGACCAAGGCGAGCGGCCCGTTTGCCTTGGCGGAGATCATTCAATCACTTACCCGATCCTTCGCGCCTTCGCCGGGAAGTTTCCTAATCTCACCATTATTCACTTCGACGCGCATTCCGACCTGTACCACAATTTCGAAGGCAACCGGCACTCTCACGCCTGCCCGTTTGCGCGAATTATGGAGGAAGGCTGCGCCAAGCGCCTCATCCAGCTTGGCATTCGCACCACAAACGCTCACCAGCGCCAGCAAGCGCAACGTTTTGGAGTGGAAGTAGTTGAAATGCGCAGCCTGCCGGCGCTGTCAAAACTCAAGCTCCGAGGCCCGGTCTACATCTCGTTTGATGTCGATGTGCTTGATCCCGCTTTCGCCCCCGGCATCTCGCATCGCGAACCCGGCGGCATGTCGGTGCGGGAAGCGATCACCCATCTTCACGCCATCAGCGGCACTATCGTCGGAGCCGACCTGGTTGAGTTCAATCCCAAGCAGGACGTCTCAGGGCTTACGGCAATGGTCTGCGGGAGAATATTGAAGGAGATTCTGGGGAAAGTGCTGGGCGGGTAACGAAAAATATTAGTTGCCGCTGACCTTGTCAGCCGGTGCTTCGGCCTCTTCGTCCTCGGCGTGGATCAATCCGAACTTCTTCAGCTTGTAGCGCAGCGCGTCGCGCGAAATGTCGAGCAGCTTCGCGGCATGGGTCTGATTGTGGTTCGCCTGCTTCATGGCCAGCTCGACCAGCGAGCGCTCCACTTCTTCCAGGGATGTCCCGCCCTCCGGAATATACAACCGCGGCAAAGTGCGCCCGTTGGCCAGTTGCTGGCCGCCGTCGGAGGATGAGGTCCGCTCAAACGCGGTCAGGCCGCCGCCTTCAGCTACGGAAAATGGCAGGTAGACCGAGTGCAGCAGCGCGTCGTCCTCGAGAATCATGGCGCGCTCGATGGAATTTTTGAGTTCGCGCACATTGCCGGGCCAGTTGTGTCCCTGCAGGAGCCGGCGGGTGTCCGCGGTCACGCCACGTACCTGCTTCTTGAATTTGCGATTGTAGCGCTCGATGAAGAATTCCACCAAGGGCACGATGTCATCCTTCCGCTCGCGTAAGGGCGGAATGAAGATGGCAATGATGGCCAATCGATAGTAGAGATCCTGGCGGAAGTGTCCTTCGCGCACTGCCTTTTCCAAATCGCGGTTTGAAGCGGCGATCACGCGGACGTCAACTTGCATATCGCGCACGCCACCAACCCTACGGATCACCTGGTCCTCAAGCACGCGCAGCAGCTTGGCCTGCAACAGCGGCGAAAGCTCGCCGATTTCGTCGAGAAAGAGCGTTCCGCCATCAGCAGTTTCGAACAAGCCCTTCTTCATGGCTTTGGCGTCGGTGAATGCGCCCTTCTCGTGGCCGAATAGCTCCGCCTCCATCAGCGTTTCAGGGATTGCGGAGCAATTGATGGCGACAAAGGGCTTCTCCTGCCGCGAGCTCTCATAATGGATCGCCTTCGCGATTAGATCTTTGCCGGTGCCGCTTTCTCCCTGGATCAGGATGGTCGTGGCTTCGCTGGCAGCCACCTTGCGCACAAATGCCATCAGTTCGCTCATCTTGGCGGAAGAGCCTATAACCTCGTGGTACCCGGTGCGGCGCCGCACCTCGCCGCGCAACGACTGCACTTCGGTGCGCAGCCGCGTGGTCTCAAGCGCGTTCTTAATCGTGACATTCAGTTCATCAAAATCCAGCGGTTTGCCGACAAAATCATAGGCTCCCATTTTCAAGGCAGCCTTCACATCGTCTAGTTGGGGGTCAGCCGTGATCATAATGACGGCGCGGGCGTCGCCGTTTTTCTTGAGGCGATCGAGAACTTCCAATCCGCCAATGTCCGGTAAACGGACATCGAGCAGCACCAGGTCGGGCGACTCGTGCTGGGCCAGTTTCAGAGCCGGCTCGCCGGCTTCGGCCTCTACGACGTGATACCCCCATTCCTCACATTTCTGGCGTAGCGACCAGCGCACCAGGCGCTCGTCGTCCACCACCATGATTTTCTCGGCAGGCATTAAACATTAGCTTACTACGGAAGGGGAAACCGCTGTAGTTGAGGGGTTGTTCGCTTTCCTGACACCAGGGAGGGCGGTTGTTAATCAATCTTCCGCGCGGTCTTGTCCGGTTTCTGTAATTTTCGTTCACGGTTTCGGTTTGGTGCCCGTGTATTGGTAATATTGGAGCGCCTATGCCTGCCAAAACTGGCCGTTCTGCAGGAAAGACTCGCGTCTCGCCCTCTCGCGATGCTTTCGCGGGAACCGTTCTGCCGCTGCATCTTCTCGATACCATCCCCGACGCTGTCATTGCTGTGGATGCGAACGGGACCATCGTCCAGGTGAACGCCCAGACCGAGATTATGTTCGGCTACAAACGCAATGAACTAATCGGCAAAGCGATCGAGATGCTGGTGCCGCAGCGCTATCGCCCGCAGCACCACAGTCATCGCGCCAGCTACGTCAGTCAGCCCAAGATTCGCCGTATGGGTGCAGGCCTCGACCTCTATGCGGTGCGGCGTGATGGCTCGGAGTTTCCGGTCGAGATCAGTCTTAGCCCCATCTCCGCTGCTGAGGGAACTTTGGTTCTGAGCGCGATCCGCGATATCAGCGATCGCAAGAAGATTGAACAAGATCTGCGCCGTGCCCACGAAGAATTGAACCGCACCGCCAACCGGCAACTTTGGGACTATCAAAGCCGGCTGGCATCGATCGTCGATTCCTCCGATGACGCCATCATCGGCAAAGACCTCGACGGCATCATTACCGCCTGGAACCGTGGGGCGGAACGCCTCTATGGCTACACCAAGCAGGACATGATCGGGAAGCCGATCTCCATCCTGGTTCCCAGGGACCGTCCTGACGAGATCCCCAGCATCCTACAGCGCATTCGCAACGGGGACAGCGTAGAGCACTTCGAATCCGTCCGCGTGACTAAAGACGGCCGGCATCTCGAAGTCTCACTTTCCATTTCTCCCATTCGCGATTCCGAGGGCCAGATTGCCGGCGCTTCGGCCATCGCCCGCGACATCACGAGCCAAAAGCGAACTGAGATGCAGCTGCACCAGGCACAGAAGATGGAAGCAGTCGGTCGCCTGGCTGGCGGTATCGCGCATGACTTCAACAATGTGCTGGCCATCATCACAGCATGCACCGAGCTTCTGCGTGATCACACTGACGGCAAGGAAAATTCGTTGCAGTTCATCGGTAATATTCGCGAGGCCATCAACCGTGGCGCGAACCTCACCCGGCAACTGCTGGCCTTCAGCCGCCGCCAGACGGTGCAACCGTTCGTACTCGATCTGAACGATCGTCTAAAAGAGGTGCATAAGTTACTCAAGCCCTTGATGGGGGACGATGTCGAAATCGTCATGAGCTTGCGGCCTACATCCGCGCTGGTGGAAGCCGATCCCGGTCAGCTGGACCAGATCGTTCTGAACCTGGCGGTCAATGCCCGTGACGCCATGCCTCGCGGTGGCAGGTTCATCCTGGAGACCGCTACTGTCGACTTTGATGAGGCCTTCGCCCGCGAGCACCCACCGCTGAAAGCAGGCAAGTACGTGCAGCTCTGTGTCAGCGATACCGGTTCCGGCATGGACGCCGTGACTGTTTCGCGCATCTTTGAGCCTTTTTTCACGACCAAAGGTCCGGGCAAAGGCACCGGCCTCGGTCTGGCCACGGTATACGGCATCGTGCGTCAAAGTGGAGGCTACATCTGGGTGTACAGCGAGCCTGGGCACGGCACCACCTTCAAGATGTACTTGCCGAGTGCCGAACACAAAGTGAAGTCCGTCGCCAGCACGGACGCCGAAAAAGCATTGCCGACCCGGCACGGATTCACCATTCTCCTGGTGGAAGACGACAACATCATGCGCAACTTGACCAAACGCATGCTCGAGGAGCACGGTTACACCGTCTTCGACGCGGAAAATGGAAATGACGCGCTTAAGCTTGCAGCGGACAACAAAATCGATCTCTTGCTCACCGACGTCATGATGCGCGGTATGAATGGCCCCGAACTCGCCCGCAACCTCAGTGCTGTCAACCCCGAGACCAAAGTGGTTTTCATGTCCGGCTACACCGGCGAACTGATTCCGGAACGCGATCCCTCGAGCTCGCCTATCACCCTGCTGGAGAAGCCGTTTACCCGCTCCGCCTTGCTGAAGGCCCTGGACGACGAGCTCAGGTAGTTGAGCCGGGTTACTTTGATCACACAGATGGGTGATGAGGATCACACACAACTGTGGTAATTGACGCAGGCGAAAGCCCAGCTGCGGCATTTTTCCTATTTTCCGACACCCTGAAGCGGTGTCCCGCAAATCCATTAATATGTGGTACTTACAAGAGTTTACCCGTCGCTAGTCACCGCCCGTGACAGATTGGCCCCGCAAATGCCTTTTGCCTATGCGGAAAGGATGTGACGTATGGCAACCCCGACGATGGCAGTGGCAGCGCAACCCACGTTTCCCCAGGTCCAAGTCCGAACCCAAATGCCTTATGGCTTACCGATCGTGGACAACTGTTCCACCTGTGAACTTCGCAAGCCCGGTTTCTTCTGTGGATTGTCGCAGCAGACGGTAAAGGCTCTCGACGAGATCAAGCACACGAGTTCGTATCCCGAGGGTGCCTTGGTGTTCATGGAGGGGCAGGCGGCGCGTGGCGTGTATCTGGTTTGCCAGGGCCGGGTCAAAATGATGACCACCAACAGCGATGGCAAGACGCTCATCCTCAAGATCGCCGAACCTGGCGAAATTCTGGGCGTCCACTCGATCATCACCGGAAAGCCACACGAACTCACAGTCGAAACTTTGCAGCCCTCCCAACTTGCCTTCATTCCGCGGGAAGCGTTCCTGAACTTCCTGAAAGACAACGCTGACGCTTGCTTGCACGCCGCGCAACACATCAGCCGCGACTGCCAGTCGGCATACGATGTCATCCGCTCCATTGGCTTGTCGCATTCGGTCTCTGAGAAGCTGGCCCGCTTGCTGCTGCAATGGACCCTTTCGGGCAAAGTAAGCAACGGCGCCATTCGCGTGAATCTAACGTTAACCCACGAAGAAATCGCGCAACTGATCGGATCGTCTCGCGAGACGGTGACTCGCACCCTGAGCGATTTCAAGAAGCAGGGCGTGATCGAGCTCCATGGATCGGCATTGCTGGTACGCAATAAGGCCGCGTTGGAAAAGATGGCGACCTGCTAAGAGTTCCTCCTTGACTGGTTGGGTGCCCCGTTCAAGCTCGGCTTGGGCGGGGCTTTTGCTTGCGGCTAAGGCTTAGAATCGTATCGAGAAGATCGGACGGGACTGCTCGCTTGCGGGAGTTCGAGATGAGAAAACTATCGTTGGCCAGTGCAGTACTTTTTTCGAGCCTTTCCTGGCAGTTGCTCCTAGCCCAGGGGCCACATCAATTCCAACCCGGGTTCAATCTCTTTTCCAAGCAGCAGGACATCCAGCTAGGGGAAGAATCTGCAGCCCAAGTCCGCAAAGAGAAGAAAGTGATTAACGACCCGGTATTGACCGATTACGTAAACCGCGTCGGCAAGCGCCTGGCGGAATCGCAGGAGGCCAAGGAAAGCGGTTTTCCATTTACCTTTGAGGTCGTGGCCGACCCTACGATTAACGCCTTCGCGTTACCCGGCGGACACATGTTCATCCACACCGGCCTGCTCA
>Ga0335081_10001240_pt1 | contig 40646 bp, 27 predicted proteins | sample Lox_Sample_35_FD_206713 | JGI IMG/M metagenome (GOLD analysis project Ga0335081, IMG submission 206713) | Soil microbial communities from Loxahatchee National Wildlife Refuge, Florida, United States - Lox_Sample_3.5 | ecosystem: Environmental > Terrestrial > Soil > Wetlands | place: USA... | reverse complement strand
ACCCCAGCCCCGTACGGCATTTCGCCGTGGGTTAGAGTGGGGCCATCCTCGACCACGAGAACCTTGCGCCCTTTTATCATCTGCGGGGCTGTCACAGAAACTCGGCAAGCTGTTTCCACAACAGCTGCGTGCGGGTTCGTCGTACGAATATTTCTTCGAACGGTTTCGATATCCTGAAGAGCAGCCGTATCCACTTTATTGATCACAACCACGGCCGCCCGGCGCAGGTTCACTTCCCCGGGAAAATACGAGAGTTCATGGCCCGGGCGATGCGGGTCCGCAACTACGATTTCGAGATCGGATGCATAGAATGGCGTGTCGTTATTTCCACCGTCCCAAATGACGAGGTCTGCTTCCTTTTCGGCTTGCCGTAGGATTCTCTCGTAGTCCACGCCCGCGTATACCACGGTTCCTTCCCGCAGATGTGGTTCGTACTCTTCCCGTTCCTCGATCGTGCACTCTTGGGAATCCAGATCGCCCATCACCGCGAATCGCTGCACTGCCTGTTCTGCCAGGTCTCCGTAAGGCATGGGATGACGCACTACCACGGGCTTCCAGCCTTCGCGCTTCAATTCTGCCGCGATGAGCCGGGACAACGGGCTCTTGCCGCAGCCGGTCCGCACCGCGCAGATCGACAACACCGGCACGCTCGACTTGATCTGGGTCCGCTCCGACCCTAACAGCCAGAAGTCGGCGCCGGCGGCCACTACGCGCGAGGCGAGGTGCATCAGGTTCTGGTGCGAAATGTCGCTGTAAGAAAAAACTGCAGCGTCCACGCGATGCCGGCGGATTAGCGTTTCCAAGTCCTTCTCTTCGAAGATTGGGATGCCCGACGGATAGAGTCGTCCCGCCAGTTCCTTTGGATAGGCGCGGCCGGCAATGCCAGGAATCTGTGTTGCGGTGAATCCGACGACTTCATATTCGGTATTGTCCCGAAACACGACGTTGAAATTGTGGAAGTCTCTCCCTGCCGCACCTAGAATCAAAACTCTCTTTGTCGTCACAGGTTCCGCTCCCTTCCTTTTCCTTTCCTTTTCTTATTACATGGCGGTAAAGGCCGGCCGGGCCGTGACAATGCTCTCTCGCAAGGGTGATTCGAATCACGCTTCTAAGCTCGTTATCCGGCCGTTAGATCGGCGACGGTGGCGGAAAAGTGATCGACGTGTCTCGCACAGGATTGCCTGGTTTCAAGACTACGGATCAACCAGGCAAAAGCACACTTGGCCGAGCCGATCGCCGAGCAAGGCAAAGCAAAACAGATTTCGAACGCGCTTTCGCTCTCTTCCGCTCAGGGCAAGCTGGACCAAATTCATGATTTGCCCGAGGGCCCGGCCCAAGCACTTTCATCAAGGACTTTGCTCTGCAGTTCCTGGAACTTGAGCGCTGGCGCTTAGCCAATTCAGTAGCACTCCAACGATCCGCCTCGGTGCGTCACAGCTGCAGTACAATCAAGCTGCCCGACCAGGCTGTGAGTCCTTATAAAGTTAATGATGAATACTCTCCTCGCCGATCTACGCCATGCCCTCCGGCTGCTCATCCAGTCTCCAGGATTCGCGGCGATTGCAGTGCTGACGCTCGCGCTCGGGATCGGCGCGAATACCGCACTTTTCTCCGTCGTAAACGGCGTGCTTCTCAACCCGCTGCCGTATCCGCATTCGGACCGGCTGGTGGTTGTCTATGGAAGGATTGCCGGTCTCGATAGTGGTCCGATCGAATATCCGAACTTTCTCGATTGGCAACGCGACAGCCGCTCGTTTGCCGCTATGGCTTCGTACCGCAACGAAGACTACAACTTTGTTGGGAACGGCGAAGGCGAGCGTCTGAGCGGATACATGATCTCGGCCAGCTTCTTCGATACTCTGGGTGTAGTACCTGTTCTTGGACGCACGTTTCGCGTTGATGACGATCAGATCGGCGCAGCGCCGGTCGCCGTGCTGAGCGGCGGTTTCTGGAAGCGCAAGTTCGGTGCGTCGCCGGAAATCATTGGCAAGTCGATCACCCTCAACGGAACCGCGTACACCATCATTGGCGTTATCCCCGACACATTCAGTTTCTACGGCAACATGCGAGATGTGTACACGCCGCTCGGCCAGTGGAGCGATCCCTCATTCCGAGATCGACGTATTGCAGTAGGGGCTCACGCCTTCGGCAGACTGAATCCGGGAGTCACGCTCGCTAAGGCGCAAGCCGAAATGGAGAAGGTTGCCCGCGACCTCGCTGTGGCTTATCCCGAAGCCGACGCCGGCCACGACGTCCATTTGGTTTCGATGAAGGAAGACCTGGTCGGGAATGTAGAACCTTTGTTGCTGGTGCTGTTGGCGGCTGTGGGATTCCTGATGTTGATTGCTTGCGCCAATATTGCGAACCTGCTGCTGGCACGTTCAGTCGCCCGGTCGCGCGAGTTCGCCATTCGCTCGGCTCTGGGTGCAAGCCGAGCGCGCATGATTCGCCAGCTTCTGACCGAGAGCATCCTGCTCTCCGCAGTCGGCGGATCGCTGGGACTGCTGCTTGCGTATGGCGGCCTGAAGACGCTGCTTAAGGCGCTGCCCGCGGCATTACCAAGATCCGGTGAAGTTTCTCTCGACTCCAAGGTATTGCTCTTCACGCTGGTACTTTCGCTCGTAACTGGGGTGATGTTCGGGCTTGCGCCCGCATTGAAGACGACGCGAACCAACCTGCAGGAGGTCATGAAGCAAAGCGGGCGCGGTTCGAGCGGATTCCGCCATCGGCTGCAGGGAATCTTCGTCGCGGCCGAGATGGCGTTGGCGCTGGTTCTGCTGGTCGGCTCGGGGCTCATGGTCCGAACGATGGGTGCACTGTGGCGAGTCGATCCGGGATTCAATCCCAACCACGCAATCACCTTCGCATTGGCAATGCCGGCGACATCGAATACGACTTCGGCTGAAACGCGGGCTCGGCTGCGGAACTTCGACTATAAGGTACGATCCATACCCGGAGTGCAAGCGATATCTGTCACTCTGGGTTCGCGGCCGATGATTCACGACTCCTCGCTGCCGTTCTGGATCGAAGGCGAACCCAAGCCTGCTCACGACACCGAGATGCACGCAGCAACATTCTTTCTGGTCGAATCGGGCTTTCGCGAGGCAATGGGAATTACGTTGCTGCGCGGCCGATTTGTCACCGACCAGGACAACGAGAACACGCCCATCGTGGTCGACGTCGATAATAATTTCGCACGGGCGTTTTTCCCCGGCCAGGACCCCATCGGCAAGCACATCAATCTCACCCAATTCAACGTACAAGCTGAAATTATTGGCATCGTCGGACACGTGAAGCAGTACGCACTGGATGCGGACCCACCGGGCGCCATCGAGGCACAGTTCTTTTATCCGTTCATGCAGACTCCCGAGAAGATCATGCCGCTCACGGCAAAGTCGGTTGCGGTTGTGCTGCGCACCCATGGCGATCCGACGGCGATCATGGGACAGGTTCGCGAAACAGTAAGAAAGATTGATCCGCGCGATGTGATCTACGAAGTCGAGACCATGGACGACGTGGTTGCCACATCGTATGCCGCGCGGCGGCTAACGATGATTCTTCTCACCGGCTTCGCCGCCCTGGCAATGATGCTCGCTTGTGTCGGCATCTACGGCGTGATTTCGTACATGGTGGGACAGCGCACTCAGGAAATCGGCATTCGGATGGCGCTGGGCGCGCAGCGTGGCGACATCCTGGTTCTCGTGCTCGGAGAAGGGACAAGGATGGCGTTGATCGGTGCGGCACTCGGCACAGCTGCATCCTTATTACTAACGCGGCTTATGGCTAAGCAGCTATTCGGGGTAAGCGCGCACGATCCGTTGACGTATGCGAGCGTCGCTTTCGTTTTAGTGCTCGTGGCGCTCGCCGCATGTTTTGTTCCCGCCCGACGGGCTGTGCGAATGGATCCCATGGAGTCGCTGCGCTGCGAGTAACGCACTGTTGCTCCGACAGCCACCGATTCGAGTATCCATGTCCAATTACGACGTCGCTTCCCCTATTCGGTTTCCGCTCAAGATCTACGGCGAATACGTCAAATACGATACGTTCAAGCAACCGAACGGGTCGACCGCCGAGCCGAGTTGGAGCGATTTTTAAACCGATTCTAAGAGCTTCGAGGCCGGGCAGGAGACGACCTCACACTTCCAGAACACGGTCCAGGCACACTCCTCTGTCCCGGCCGTCTCGAACTACCCTATTAAGAACTTCCCGCAGTTCGATTTGAACATTCCCGACCAGTTCCGCGTCGACGTTTGGCTGCAGGGTTTCCAGAAGGATGTGGCAGCCGGCACGGTACCTGCGTTGAGCATCCTGTGGGTCATGGACGACCACACCGGCGGGCCACCGACTCCGGACGCCGAGCAGGCCGATAACGACTTAGCGGTTGGACGGATCTGTCCAAATCCAGAGGCGTCGAATTTGGATCGGGCTCCCTCTGTGATACAGTACCGCCCTGTTAGGCATCGTTGGGCCCACTTCCCCGGTAATGCTCCGCAAAACCCCTGCTCCGAACCAGGAGAGATCCACTATGGCCGTTACAATTTCAGCCTTATCGAAGACCTACCCGAACGGTGTTAAAGCCCTCAAGAATATTTCCCTGAGCATCGGAAACAACATGTTTGGACTTGTTGGTCCCAATGGAGCGGGCAAGAGCACACTCATGCGGACGATCGCAACGCTCCAGGATCCGGACTCGGGATCGATTCAACTCGACGGACTGAACGTGTTAACGGAGAAGAACGAGGTCCGAAAGGTTCTGGGCTACCTTCCTCAGGAGTTTGGCGTTTATCCGAAGATGTCCGCGCTCGACCTGCTGCAACACATGGCGGTGATGAAAGGCATTGCCTCCTCTCGTGAGCGCAAAGAGATGGTGGACGCCTTATTACAGCAGACAAATCTTTGGGAGGTTCGAAAGAAAGCGCTGGGCACGTTCTCTGGAGGAATGAAGCAGCGCTTTGGAATTGCGCAGGCTCTCCTCGGAAATCCGCGCCTCATTATTGTCGACGAGCCCACCGCCGGTCTCGATCCCACGGAGCGCAATCGATTTCTCAATCTGCTCAGCTCAATTGGCCGCGATGTAACTGTCATTCTTTCAACCCACATCGTGGACGATGTCCGCGAACTCTGCCCTCGCATGGCGATTATCGCGAACGGAGAAGTGCTGCTGGAAGGCGTTCCGGCGGAAACTCTCGCCGCTCTACAAGGCAAAATCTGGAGCAAGGTAGTCAGCACCGACGACGAACTGCGGTCACTGGAATCGCAGCTGCACATCATCTCTACGCATTTGCTTGGTGGCCGTCATGAGATACGCGTGCATTCGGACTCTAACCCCGGCGATGGGTTTCGCGCCGTTGATTCCGATCTGGAAGACGTCTATTTTCTGAATCTTTCGCGCAGAACAAAAGCGGAGGCGTAGGAGGAACGCCATGAAGATGTTCTGGGAGTTCTTCACATTCGAACTGCGGCTCAGGCGGAAGAGCATCTCGACCTACGTCTACTTTGTCGCCTGGTTTCTTTTCAGTTTTCTTTGTGTCGCCTCGGAAAATTTTGGGCCAATCGGCTCTGGAAACGGTAAAGTCCTGCTCAACGGGGCATACGCCGCGTCTTACAACGACGTCTTTATCTCGCTGTTTGGCGTCATCGTCATCGCGGCAATCTTCGGGACGTCGATCTTGCGCGATTTCCAGCGAGATACCTACCAGATGGTGTTCACAAAACCCATCTCCAAGTTTGCCTATTTGGGCGGACGTTGGGCAGGATCGCTGGTCGCAACAATCTTTGCTTTTTCCGGCTGCCTGCTCGGGGAATTTGCGGGGACTTTTGCTCCCTGGGCCGACCACACGCGCATAGCGCCAAACCACTTCTGGTGGTACCTGCAGCCGTTTCTTTCTATTGTCGCTGTACAGATTTTCGTGTTCGGTTCTCTCTTTTTTATGCTCGCGGCGCTGTCGCGAAAAATCTTCGTCGTTTATGTGCAAGGTGCCGCGCTGTTCATCATCTACCTCATCGGCCTGACGACTTTTTTTGCCAGCCGTTCGCTCGAGCACTTCTGGTCGGGCATTCTCGACCCGGTGGGCTTCATCCTGATGTACGACGTAACGCGCTACTGGACGGTAATCGAGAAAAATTCCCTGTTTCTGAGTTGGTCGCCCCATGTAGCGTCGGGGATCTTCTTCTACAATCGCATCTTGTGGCTCGGGGTGGGCTTTGCTTCTCTGGGAACAGTATGGGCGCTGTTCCCAATGTCGGTGGAGGCGCTCACGGCGCGTTCTCAGGGCCGTCGTGCCGCCAAGGCAAAGCAGCAGGACGATCTGGAGCAAAAGACCGTGCGGTCTCTGGTCGCCGCAAAACTTCCCCGCGTTCGTCAGGTTTTCTCCGGTTCCACAACGTGGGCGCAATTTTCCTCACTCTCCCGCTTGCGCATCAGGATGATCCTCCGCGAGATTCCCTTCTGGGCGATTGTTGCGCTCATGATTGGATTTGCCATCAACAATGGCTACTTCGCTGGTTATGTGGCGGACGTTAATGTCTGGCCCGTAACTTATCTCATGCTGCAGGCCGTTGAAGGCAGCGCCACATTGTTCCTGATGATTGTCGCCGGCCTCTACGCAGCCGAACTCATCTGGCGCGAGCGCGATCTTCACGTCGACGGTATTCACGATTCACTTCCCATGCGCGATACCATCGACTGGCTTTCAAAGCTGGTCGCAATCACGTTTGTCGAAATTGTCCTGCTCACGGTTGCCGGGCTCTGCGGCATCATCATGCAGACCATCTCTGGCTATTACCATTACGAACTATTGCAATACGCGAAGGAGCTTTACCTCGTCGTTCTGCCGCAGACAGTTGCGTTCGCGCTGTTCGCTTTATTTGTTCAGACGATGGTCAGCAATAAGTTTGTCGGGCACGGCATCGCCATCGGAGTGTTCGTGCTAGTACCCGTCCTCTACAGTTTTGGATGGGAGAACACACTCTATCTCTTCGACAGTACCCCCGCTTACACTTACAGCGACATGAATGGATACGGGCACTTTGTGCCTGCCCTATTCTGGTCCATCACCTACTGGGTCGCAGTTTCGGCATTTCTAGGAGTCATATCGATCGCATTCGCGCGGCGCGGGGCCGAAGACTCCCGTCACGCCCGTTTCCGGATGGCCGCAGCTCGCTTCCCTCATCTCGCTCCGGCAGCTGTCCTCTGTCTCGCCGTCGCCGTCGGCAGTGGGGGCTGGTATTACTACAACGCGCACGTACTGAATGAATATCTCAATTCCAAGCAACGCCGCCAGATTCAGGCCGCATACGAACGAGACTTTAAGAAATACGAGAATTTTCCGCTCCCGAAAGTAACTGCTGTCGACAGTCAGATCAACATCGATCCCGTTCACCGTTCGTTTTCCGGATCGGGGCGTTACACGCTAACGAACAAGACGTCGCAGCCGATTTCGCAGCTACACTTGACCGACACGAATGACTCTGTGTCTCAGGTCCACTTCGATCGTCCCTTCCATCTTCTCAGTTCCAGCCCTCGCGATCTTTACTCCATCTATCAACTCGATCAGGCACTGGCACCCGGCGATAGCATAATCATGACGTTCAACGTGGGCTGGACCTCGCACGGCTTTCGCGACGGCAACGAAAAACCAGAACTCGCGTACAACGGCACATTTTTCGACTCTGGCTATTTTCCGGCGATCGGATATCAGCAGACATTCGAGCTTGACGATCCGCGGCGGCGGCGTGAAGAACACCTGGGCGATCTGGAAGAAATGGCTCCGCGGGGGGACCGGGTGCAATCACTCAACAATCTTTTTAGCAAAGAATCCGACTGGATCAGCTATCACACGATAGTCAGTACTTCCGCCGACCAGATTGCAATCGCGCCAGGCTATCTCAAAAAGCAGTGGCAGGAAAACGGACGCAACTACTTCGAGTACGACATGGGTGCAACCAAGATCGCGGATTTCCATGCATATCTTTCTGGCAGATATGCGGTGCGGCGCGATCAATATAAAGGAGTCAATCTCGAGATTTATTACACACCCGGCCACGAATACGATCTCGAGGACATGCTCGCCTCCGCCAAGGCTGGCCTCGATTACTATCAGACCAACTTCAGCCCTTACCAGTTTCAGCAGTTCCGGATCATTGAGTTCCCACGCTATCGGACGTTTGCGCAGTCGTTCTCCAATACAGTTCCCTATTCCGAGGGAATCGGTTTCATCCAGCGCATTCTGAAGAAGAATGACATCGACTTCACCTACTTCGTCACCGCGCACGAACTGGCGCATCAGTGGTGGGGACATCAGTTGATCGGCGCCAACGTGGAGGGTTCGAACATGATGTCTGAAACCTTGGCGGAATATTCGGCACTGATGGTGATGCAGCATAAGTATGGACGAGACAAAATGCATCGCTTTCTGCGCCACGAACTGGATTCCTATCTTCGTGGCCGCGGCGGCGAAGTTCGACACGAACCCCCGTTGGCGCTGGTTCAGCGCGAGCCCTATGTCTGGTATCAGAAGGGCGGACAGATCATGTACACGCTTGCCGACTACATCGGCGAGGACAAGGTGAACCTTGCTCTGCACAACTTCCTTATGCAGTACCGATATGCCAATGCGGGAACCGTACAGAGCACTGGTTATCCGGACACGCGGCTGTTGGTCGCCGCACTGCGCGCTCAGACTCCTCCCGACCTGCAGTACTTGATCGACGACGGGTTCGACTCCATCGTGCTCTACGACAATAGAGCTGTTACGGCAATTGTTTCCCCTACATCCGATCACAAATTCAAGGTGACACTCACGGTTCAGGCTCGAAAAGTGAAAGCGGATGGCAATGGCAACGAGACTCCGATGGCGCTCAACGACTACATCGAAATCGGAGTATTCAAGGGAGCGAAGGACGAAGAACAGCCTCTTTATCTCGAGAAAAAGAAGCTGACGCAGGAGCAAAACACATTCGAGATTGTGGTGGATCAGGAGCCAAGCCGCGCCGGGATCGACCCCTACAACAAACTCGTCGATCGCATTGCAGATGACAATATGATTGACGTGACGAAGGAGTGAAGCGTGATGTTCTCACTGCCTAGAACGAGCCCGCTCAGCGGGCCTCTGACTCGGGACCACCCGGTTCGCTATTCCTCTTGTAAGGTTCTTGTATCCTTGTAGTCGCAATCGGGCGATCGGCTGGATTGACTCCACAGTTCGAGCAACGATTCTAAGGTACCATCCACCGCAGAACGTAGGCTTGTGCCAAAGCCAGTAAGCTCAGCACTGCGGCAAACGCCAGGCTATGCCAGAACACGTCCCGCAGAATTCCGCCTTCTTTCCCAGCCAGCCCGACGGTAGTGACGCCAACAGCGATATTCTGCGGCGAAATCATTTTTCCTGTTACGGCGCCTGAGGAGTTCGTCGCAGCCAGCAAAACCGGGCTAATCCCGGATTGATGTCCGGCCGCGACTTGCAGGTTACCAAACAGCAAGTTGCTCGAAGTGTCGCTTCCGCTGAGGAAGCAAGCTACCCAACCCAGCAAACCACTGGCTAGCGGAAACCAGCGACCCAGACTGGCCAATGCAGCACCGAGCGTGTACGCCATCCCCGAGTAGTTGTAGGCGTACGAAAGTCCTACGATCAGCACCACGGTCAGCCCGGGCAGCAGCAATTGCCGCAAAGTCGTCAGGCCGGACCGAAGAAAGACTCTGAGCGACGCACCGAGGAGCAATGCAGCAATGACAGTCGTCGTCAGTGCCGCGGTTCCTGCCGCAAGTGGCTGGAAAGCGTAGATGGCAGCGTAAGGCTTCCGATAAAGCGAGATGTAGACCGAATTGTGAAGAAACGGCACGGGAAGCGAGATCTGGAGCTTCTGAAAGATTTTGAAATACGACCATAGGATCATCACCAGGGCCAGCAGTACCCATGGTGTCCAGGCTGCGATCGAATCTGACAGGGAGAGTTCGGATCCCTGGCCGGGGGCTTCGACTAAAGGACGCGTAATACCCTTGGGCTTCCAGAAACGCAGCAGAATGGTGAGCGCGACGATCGAAGAGAGGGAGGCCAAAACATCGACCGCGTATGGCCCCCAATAATTCGAAACAGCGAACTGGACCAGTGCAAATGTGGAGCCAGCCACCAGCGCAGCCGGCCATGCGACCTTCAAACCTTTCCGGCCAGATTGGTAAACGACAAGATATGCCGGAAGCATCAGCGACATGAACGACAGCTGCCGGCCAACCATCGCGGAGAGTTTCATCTGATCAAGTCCCGTGACTCCGGCGAGAGCGACAATCGGGATGCCGAGTGCTCCAAAGGCGACGGGTGTGGTGTTGGCGATCAGGGAAAGTGTTACCGCACGTTGAGGCGTGAACTTAAGGGCAAGAAGCAAGAATGCGGTGACGGCGACCGGCGCGCCGAAGCCTGCGGTTCCCTCCAGCAGCGCACCGAAACAGAACGCAACCATGACGGCCTGCACTCCCGTGTGGCCGGAGGCATGGTGTTCCATCCAACAGCGCAGGAGATCGAACTTGCCGGTTGCCACGCTGAGGTTGTAGAGCCATAAGGCAGCAAAAACGATCCACATGATCGGCCACAATGCATAGACGAATCCATAGCCCACGCTGACAAGAGCAAGATTCAAAGGCATACCCCAGACGAAGCAAGCCAGGAGCAGGGAGCAGAGCAATCCCGCGCCAGCGGCAACGTAGCCAGGCTTCCGCAGCCAGCCCATGACAATCAATACGACCGCCAGAGGCAACGCAGCAGCTGTTGCTGACCACGCTAGCCCGTGCAACGGGGTGATGGGTTGAGACCAGATTTGCATAGAATTTCCAGAGTCGGAATGGAGTTTACCTTAGAGAATCCCGATCGGATGGATGTTCTTACTGGCCTCGCCCGTGGTGCGCCGCCAAAAAGCGACCAAAAAATGCGCACGCCGCGTAGCCTCGCCGTTGCCGCACTGGGGGTGGGCTGGGGATGCTAGAGTTAACTTCCGTTTTGCCCGTCAGAACGAGTTGCCCTTTTACTTGACCTGCGCCTCGATTTTTGTTCGAGCTTTCGGCATCGCGAACTTAGTGGAATCGCTGCAGATTGGGCCAAAGCTCCGGCAGCGTCGGTTTCAAATCGGAGCAGATAATAATCGGCCCATTAATCCAGTTAGGCGCGTAGGGCACCTCAACGCTCCCGACGACTTCAACGTTGGCGCAGTTCCGTCGCGCCCTTTCGGGCGAGAAGCCGATTCCAATGATCTTCTCTCCTGTATAGCCGCGAGGTCCCCAGAACCAGTAGTTCTCGTGACCGCTGATGGCTTTGGGCAGACCGTACTTCGGGCCCAACAAATCGACGGCGCCCGCTTGTGCATAGTTGTTGGCAAGAATTGCCGTCCGGCTTCGCTGGGCTGGCGGAATTTTCTCGTAAGCCTGAGCCACAGCCTGGACTACCTCCGGCCAGCCAATCATATTGCTGAAGTAAGTCGGAATTTCCGCACCAATGTCACTCTTCTCGAACTGCGATCCATGGAACCGTAGCACGTTCTGGTAGCGAACCAACGTTGCGGGTGACAGCATGGGAAGAGCCATGGGCATCCAAACGAATCCCCACATCGAAAATACCGCCAGCAGTAACGGACGTATCCATCGTGCCTGAAATTTCTCCAGCCACTCGGAAATTTGAACTCCTCCGCCAGCGAGGATGACCGGGAACGCACCCGAAAGGTAATAGGCTTTGCCGTTTTCCACTGTCAGAAACGCGACCACCACCACAAAGGCGATTCCAATCGCCTGATAACGTCGCCCTCGTTTTGAAATCAGAAAGAATGAGAGCCCGGTCAGCCAAACTGGAAAAGCGGCGTGCCCATTCAACACGATTTGCGCCAGCCAGAAGTTCGATAAGGAAAACGGCAGCCGGTTGAAATCCCGTGCCTGGCGCAGGGCTTGCAGCGTGACCCAGTGGTGCTGCTGCTCCCATATCAGGTTCGGCGACACGATCAGCACTGCTAACACTGCCCCCAACCATATCCATCGGGAGCGAAACTCCCTCCTTGCCGTCAGTAAAAGTCCCAGCACCAAGCCGACACCCCAGAAGGCCATGGAATGCTTGTTTAGGAATCCGATCCCGGCCGCAACTCCGAAAGCCAGCCACAACCTCGGCCGCTGATCCCGCAGAATCAAGATCACGAGAATCGCGCATACCGTCCACATCGGCTCAAAAGCAGTGGTGAGGAAATTGCCAGGCAGCAGAAATACCGGTCCGAACAGCACAGAGAGAGAAGCCAGGATCTGAGCGAAGCGATTCCCACCCATAGCTCGAGCCGTCCATCCCGTCAAGAAGACCAATCCCGCATGTGCCAAGGCGGGAAAGAACCGGATGGAGACAAGAGAATCTCCCATCAACCGCCGCGACAGCCGAGCGAGAAACGGGATGAGCGGAGGCAGATCGACATAGCCCCACGCCAGATGATCACCGCAGGCGATGAAATAGAGTTCGTCGCCGTGAAAGCCGTATCGCGAGCTGGTGACGAAGTGCGAGTTGGTAAGAAAGTGAATGATCAGCGCCACGCTGGCCAGTGCCGCGAGGAGCACAGTGTCGATAGAACCCGTTGCTCGAACGGTCCGCGCCCGAATTACTTCGCGGTCTTCAGCCGCCATCTCCATCTCGCGCTTCCGATAGGCAAATCATGTACACCTAATGAAACTTCGACAGTGACTGCGGTCACAACTCGTTGTTGCGTCACAATCTGTGGTCATGAGAGAAGAGTCTTCCTCCTGATGTGCCCCGGGTACGAGCCGTTAGAGCGTTACCCCATGAGAGTCTTCGGCCATCTGCAATTCCCACTGTGGTCTCCCAGGCACGCGACCCTAGTCTCCTATTCGGCACTTGAGGGTCTGCGGTCAACTTCAATCTTCTCTAAAAGAAAGGAGCCGGATAGAACCGGCTCCTTTTTTGTTCATCTCTTCTGACCAAACCTACCACAGGAACTTCGCCGCAATCTGGATGTGACGCGATCCTCCCGAGCCAATCACGGGATTAGCGGCCGCAACATCTGGTGTGCAGTCCACCGTTCCGACGGTGCTGGGAACTGAGAGATCCGTGTTCATCGTAAACACGTCGAAGCTGGCGTGATTGAGAACGTTGAACATCTCGCCACGAAGCTGCAGCCGGATTCTTTCCGTAAGCTTCCAGGACTTGGAAAGCGACATGTCACCCACACGACGAGAGGCACGAATGAAAAGTCTGGTGCAGAGCGTGACACTAAGCTCCCGACTTGCATCCGCGACGGGCATATGGATTTTCAGGTTTGCTGACGTAATATTTTTCGCAATACAGCTCATGTCGACAAGGCGCAGACGAATGAGGTGCAACAAGGGCGGGCAATCGCATTTGGCCAGCTCCAAAGGATCCCTTTGCAGCGGTTGCGGATGGTAAGAGATACCATCCGCTTTCTTCCGCCGAGTTATTCTCCCTGCTTTTTCTCCTCCGCAACGCGCGCATACTTGTGGACTGCGGCCAGGAATGTCTTGCTGCCGGCTGGAGCGGATACCTTTCCGGAGAGGATGGTCTCAAAAGGCAGCATCTTTCCGAAGAGAACATGCGTCTCATCCTTGTCCTGTTTGATGGAGGCGCCGTTGAGGTCGATTCCAGCGAAAAGACCACGGGCTCGCGAATACGTCAGAACTTCGGCTTTCATTTTCCAGTCCGTATCCGCCGCCGCCTCACGACCAACCGGCCCGGCGGCTCCCGTCGCCTCTGCGCCGATCTTGAACTTACTCGAGAGCAAGTGATCCATACCTTTCTGATTCATCACCAGCATGACCAGATCGATCGCTTGGCCACCGAGTTGTAATCCCCAGCTGCCACCAGTTATTGTGAGCGGTGCCGGCGCACTCCAGCCATTCCCAGTACTGTTCGTCGTGCGGCAAGTAGCGACACCTTTGCCGTGCCTTCCCCCAAATCCAACAGCTATGTTGATCATCGATGGGATCACGACGATACATTTGGCATCTGAGAGGATCTTGGTGGGAATGCCTTTATCTGGAATTCCCATGATTTCGTTCAGAACGTCGGCCGAGTTATTAAGGCGCTTAACGATCTCTGACTCGTTCTCAGGATTACGATCGTCGAACTTCGCTGGTTTCGTGGGTTTGGCAGCTTTGTCTGAATCGCCGGAAGTCTGGTCTGCTTGCTGGGGCCAGGCAACAGCCGTCAGAAAGAAGAGCACAAACAGGGGAACGAACCTCTTAACTAGTGATGTCATAGCAAGCCTCGTCGTCTCGCAAAGCTAGCAGCGAGAACGGGCGTACAAAATGCAGCGCACATCGTAGAAGTCCCGGGAATTTTCCTGAAGTCCGCTTAAGACATCCCGTGGAAGCTATGCAGGCGGGCCGCTTTCAAATTTTCAGGAGCGCTCGAACTCGCTGGTTCTGATCGGGCTAGTCGCTGGCTCTCTGCGAGATGGCTTTTCCCCGCGCCTGGAGCGCTCTTTCAGGTCGGGGTTATCGGACAGAAGCGAACTTAACGGACTTGCATGCCGACAATGCAGGGCGCCACTTTTCTGTCTCGGATTCGACTGTGCTGACACCTGCAAGGAAGTCCTGCATCACTTCTTGTGAGTTCGCGTCACAAACGTTTCGTTCCCAGATCAAGCTCCCAGGTCTCAGCCCTGAGATCCTTGCCGAAGCTGTGATGCGGCTCTTGACGCACGACGAGAAAACCTGCCTGTTTATAGATGTGCCGGGCCGCAAGAAGAATGCTCTGCGTCCAAAGAGTCATCTTCTTATAGCCTGCCTGGCGAGCGAATCGGATGCATTCGTCCACTAGTCGCTTCCCGATGCCTAGTCCCCGGGCTGCCGGTTCAACGTGCAAGAGGCGCAGCCTCGCGATTTGGTCCGATCCTTTCGCAACGAAAACGGCCCCCACCCGTTCTCCATCTTTTTCGGCAATCCACGCTCGCTCACGCTTCGGATCGTAAGCCTTGATGAATTGCGCCACGATCTCCGCCGCGAGTGCCTCATATGTGTTATCCCACCCGTATTCTTCCGAGTAGAGAATTGCCTGGCGATAGACAATCCAACCCATGTCCCCTGGCTCGTGCATGCGCAGCAAATAAGGAGTCCTCGATACTTCGGTTTTATCCCCGAGCAGCTTGCGCACCGTGTCAACGGCTTGAATCAGCTGATTGCGCTCCGTAGGGGGCACTGCATCGATCATTGCAGCGATGTCACGATTCGACCGTTCGTCAAGCGGCGCAAACACTCTGCGCCCCTTCGCGGTCAGTGACAGGAATCTCTGTCGTTCGTCCGCCTTTGACTGCTCCCGTGCCACGAGCTTCCGGCGCTCAAAATCGCGCAAGATACGGCTCATGTATCCGGCATCTAACCCGAGATCCTTGCGGATTTCCGTGGCGGTGGGCTTCTCGCGGTTCGCGAGCTCATACAAGACGCGGGCTTCAGCCAGCGAGAACGGACTACTCGCCATTCCGCCGACTACCCCAATCTTACGGGTGTAAAAGCGGTTAAACGCGCGAATGGCGCTCACTTGCTGATGAATGCCGGGCTCGGCCATGGAGTCACCTCCTATATAGTTGACGATAGCATATATATAATTGCTATTGTCAACTAACCAAGGACAGGCGCGCACGCCGCGGTAAGCCAAAGCGGATCTTTGGGAGTCGCTGCTTTGAGAAGAACTCGATCAAAAATGCAGGAACGTGATAGTGTCGCATCGCTTGAAGTGTTGTCACTGCCTCTCAGCAGGACACTCTGAGGATCAATCACGTACAGCACCCACTGCCGCCGAGCACAGGCAGATTCACAGCTGCCGTTTCCCTTCCTGAAGCCGCGATTGAGTAAGCGCCACTCAGAGCGCCCGATGGCGGGCTGGCCGTCACAGTAACGTTGTTAAGTGTGACCTCTGTCGCCCGATTCGTTGACCCGGGGGTTAACGGCAAGAAGGTTCCTGCCGCGAACGTTCCGTTTACCGATCCCGTGTTAAACGGACCCGCAACGATGCCTCACCTCGATCCACCCATGGAGACAAAGGCTCCTATAAAACCCCAGTAAGCGAGGACGGGGATATTGGTTAGTACGCAAATTGTACCTGTGACCTTACTGCCGGTGCTGGATGCAAAAACGCCAATCCCAATACCAATGACCCCAATGGCTGCCAATAGCCACACGCCCGCGAGATCCCTGAGAAAGAGCGGAAGATGATCCGTGTAAGGAAGGACAGCGCAAGCAGGGCCCACGAGAGATGCGATTGCAGCTGCTATCGTGATGCCGGTTGAAGAAGGTCTCGACTTCTTCATCGCGAGCCATCGGCAGAACAGCACCTCAGCGATGAGGCCTGCAATCAAAACTACGATTATGTCCCGAGCCATCACGACGATGGAAGTTTAAGCGAATAGGACGAAATGTCCTAAGTAAACAAACATCGCAACGATGATAGTCTCCATGAGCGCAACGAGTTTTGGGTGCAACCCGGGCGCCCCGCACCTATTAGAACGACGGCCGTAGAACGAAGCCCGAAGATTGAAGATCGGCAATGTGGTCGTTGGGGCTAAACCAGATCGCCAATGGCATCTGTCGCTGTCCGAACCTGATCCGGTATTGAGCGACCAGTTCCTCTTCGTTAGTTCGATGTTCCTACTTCGATCCGCACGAGCCCGAATAGCTCACTGCGCCCGGTATGCGGTTCGCGAGCATCGGCTTTCCTACCGCCTGGACGTACAGCTTGTTGTTTCCCTGCGGGATGTCGAGGCTGCAGAGGTCGGTCGAATGCGTACCCGGCTTCGTCTGGGTAAGCTCCGTGAGGTTTTGTCCATCGGCGCTGCTGTAGACGCTGTAGTGGTCGACGGTGTTCTCGTTTCCGCTGATGCTCCACTGGAAAGTATTGCCCGAGACTGAAGGCTGCAGCGAGAAGCAGCTGTCGATTCCTGATTCGAGCTCCGTCGCCTCTACGTAATCATTCCAAGTCACAAGCTGGAGATATGGAAGCTGCTTTCCTTGACTGTAGAGCTGGTTGATCTGATCGAAGGTCTGGAGCCAGGTTTGGCCGCACTGCTGGTCCATGATGCGGTTCGAGCCCCACGCCGCGAGCGAATCGTTGAATCCCTTGTAGCTCGCGCCCACGGTCTGTTCCTTCGTGTAGCCCATTCCGGTGTCGTAGAAATTCGAGAGATATCCCAGTCCATAGTCGCCGATCGTCGGCCTCACCCACGAATAGCTTCCATCGCTGTCCTCGTGGCTGAATCCCGCCTGATCTTGAAACAGGAATTTCACCGGGCCTGAAACCGCGCTCTTCACGGCATTCCAGTCGATGGAATTCGAACTGTCGACATTGAAGTTGGTCACGACCGGCTGTCCGCCAATGGTCATGTACGCCGGCGAAGAGAAATAGGTCCGATTCACGTATTTCACAAGCGCAGCCAGAGTCTGCTCGCCGCTGCAACCCGAGCACGCATTTCCCATCGCGCCTGCATCGATCATGATCGCGAAGGTGAATCCCGCATGCTTTTCGGCTTCGTGCATCACCATCTGCGTCGCCTGATCGATCGAGTTGTTCGGACCATACCAATCGATCACCACTCCATCGATGCCGCGGCTGATCATGTCCGTGACTTGCTTCTGTACCTGAGTGGCGTCGTCGGAGTTGTATCCCACATTCATGTGGTTCGATCCGCCAAACCAGAGCATCATGTGCGCCAGGATTTTGGTCGTCGCACCCGGGTACAGCAGGGTGTGCACGTTGACCTTACTAACATTGTTCGCGCCCAGATTGCCGTTGGACTGGTTGACAAAACTGCTGGCCGCACTCGTATTGTTGGCCGTTTGCGCAGTGAGAGTAGTAGAACTGCCGATCGAAGGTGTGGGCGCTCCTGTGGAAAGAGAAGAAATATGGCTGCTCGATCCGGAGCCGCAACTCGCCAGACCAACTGCGAGCAGAAAAACAGCAAAAAATTGTGTACTACGCATCATTCCTCAACACGGAAGGGATTTTGTTTCGATTTTTTGGGCTCGGTCAGGAACGCAATGCTGCGCTGGGATATCCGTAACCAGCCCGGTCTGTCTGGAATGGGCTCAGGTTATTGCTGTATTGAATTTCGGCCTAGATATCAGAAGTACATAAACCCGCCCCCGAAAGCCGCGACCAGAGCGGCATCTGCGGCGTTGACACAGCGTGCTTTTCTCAAGAGAATTCCCTTCGCAACGAATAAGGAGCAGAATGCGCTACTTCCTTCCATTTCTGGCGCTGATCATGTTCGCCACTTCCTCCTTCCCGCAAGACCGCACCAACGCCCGCAGCATGGTCATCTCGCCCTATGGCATCGTGGCCACAAGCCAGGTCCAGGCTTCGCAAGCGGGAGCCGAGATCCTTTCGCGCGGCGGCTCCGCCGTTGACGCCGCGATTGCTGCCAACGCAACGCTCGGCGTCATGGAGCCCGACATGAACGGCATGGGCGGCGACCTGTTTGCCATCTACTGGGACGCGAAGTCCGGCAAACTTTATGGCCTCAATGCCAGCGGATGGGCTCCGAAGAATCTGACCATCGCTTATGTGAAAGGCCAGGACGCGACGCGCATGCCCGCCGAAGGGATCGATACAGTCACCGTCCCCGGCGCGGTGGAAGGCTGGAACAAACTGCATGGGCGTTTCGGCCATCTCCCGTGGAAAGATCTGTTCACGCCCGCGATCTTCTATGCAGAACACGGATTCGCCGTCCAGGAACTGATTGGCGCTGATTGGAAAGGCTCCGAAGACAAGCTGAAGAAAGATTCCGAATCCCGCCGCGTCTTTCTGATACACGACGAAGCTCCAAGGATGGGAGAAGTCTTCAAGAATCCCGATGTCGCGAAAGCTTTGCGACTCGTCGCCAGCGATGGCCCGCAAGCTTTCTATTCCGGCAAGATTGCGAAAGCCATCCTCGCCACCGAGCGCGAGTTCAACGGCCCCATGCAGGCGGATGATTTGAAGGAATTCTCTGCGGAATGGGTCGATCCGATCTCGACTACTTATCGCGGATGGAAAGTCTACGAACTGCCTCCGAACGGGCAAGGCATGGCCACCCTCGAAATGCTCAATATTATGGAGCAGTTCCAGCCCGCGAAAGCGGGCCCGCTCAGCGCCGAAGAGATTCACAAGCGTATCGAAGCGATGAAGCTCGCCTATGCCGATCTAGCGCGCTACAACGCCGATCCGCGATATGCCAAGGTGCCGTATCTCGGGCTGATCTCGAAGGAATACGCCGCGCAACGCGCCAAGCTGATCGATCCGGAAAAAGCCAATTGCAATCCGGAAGCCGGAATTCCGCCGTCGAGCGACACGACGTATCTCACCGCCGTCGACCGCGAAGGCAATATCGTCTCGCTGATCCAGAGCAATTTCTCGAGCTTCGGCTCCGGCATCACGGTGCGCGGCATGGGATTCGCCCTACAGAATCGCGGCGCGCTCTTCATGCTCGATCCTTCCAAGCCCGACGCGCTCGCTCCGCGCAAGCGCCCGTTCCATACCATCATTCCGGCATTCATGGAGCGTGGCGATGACCACATCGGATTCGGCATCATGGGCGGCGCCAACCAGCCGCTTGCCCACGCGCAGTTCGTCTCTAACTTCGTCGATTACGGGATGAACCTGCAGGCCGCAATGGAAACCCCGCGCTTCACCGTCCGCAGCAACTTCGATCTGAGCTGCAAAATTCTGATCGAAGATCGCGTGCCCGCAGAGGTCCGCCAGCAACTCACGAACATGGGACACCAACTGGAAGTGCGCGGGGATTTTTCGCTCTACATGGGGCGCGGCCAGGCCATCGATCACAACACAAAATCCGGCATGAACTTCGCCGCCTCCGACGCGAGAACGGACGGCTCGGCCGAACCAGAGCTGCCGCCCGGATTGCACTGAGAGGACTAGGCTGACTCTGCCTTCTGATACTTCGGCAGCACGAGGTACAACGCCGCGGCGATGAATAGTGCAACCGCAAGAATCACCAGCACAGAAACATAAGATCCGGTCATATCGAACGTTCTCCCCAGAAGCACCGGGCCTATCGCGCCCGCCGCCGCGTAGAACGTCCAGGTCAGACCATACAGCGTCGAAAATGCGCGAATACCGAAGTACTGCGTCAGCAGGTACGGAATGATCGCCGCTTCTCCGCCTGCGCCAATCCCGATGCACGCCGCCGCGAGCGATCCAGCGGCGAACCCATTCGCGCGCGCCAGCAGAAAGATTCCTGCGGCCGTGATCACATACACTGCGAACCCAACTTGTCCCCCCGCAAACCGATCAAGCAGCCATCCCACGAAAACTCTTCCCAGCACACTCGATCCACCCAGAATCGACGCACACAGGGCCGCCTCTCCCACGCTGATTCCCCGGTCCGTAAGCAGCGCAGAAAGATGCGTAACGGCTCCATTCATGCTGATCGATCCAATAAAGAGGACGAGAACAATAATCCAGAAGGTGAACGTGCGCGTGCCTTCCTGCCACGACATTCCGGCGTGAGTTGCCGGATCAGATCGCCTCCCCACCGGACCGCGGTCGATAATGTATCTCCAGCTCAGTGGCAGACCCAGCAGCAAGGCCAGTCCGCCGAGCGAGAAATATGCCGCTCTCCATCCCGCGCGAGTAATGATCTCTTGCGCCACAACCGGCAGGATCATCGCCCCCAACCCCGCGCCTAGCATGACAAACGCCAGTGCTGTCCCTAACCGCCGGCGAAACCACGTCGAGATCGACCTCGCGTACGCCAGATGCGCAGCGCCATTGCCGACGAAACCCAACACGATGCACGTCGCATAGAACTGCCATATTCCGGAGTGCAGTAGTCCCAGCGAGGCAACGCCGCAGCCGAACACGGCCATGCACGGAAGAATGATCCAGCGCGGCCCATAGCGGTCGATCACCCGGCCCATGCCGGGAGACACGACGCCCAGCGTGATCGCGGCAAGCCCGAAGCCGAGCGAGATCGATTCCCGGTTCCAGCCGAATTGCGCGCTCAGCGGCTTGACGAAAACCGAGAATGTATAAACAAAGAGCGAGCCAAAGCCCGCCATCACTCCAAAGCACGCCGCCAACACTACGCGCCAGCCGTAATAGCCGGCGCTCATTTCATCTTGTGTTTCCGCCTCCGCCGGCGCAGAAACCGGCGCATTCGTGCTCATGAAGTCCCCACACCCCACAGGTGGATTTCAAATCCTACGAATTTGCCCGACACCCCGTCGCCCAAGCAATAGTACGAAACGACTAACAACGGCAATTGAGCCCGCAGCCGTGACGCGTGTCACTGACGTTTGTCCCACTCAGCGCTTGAATATCAGCGCACTGAAAGGACTCTATGTCTGACATCGAAGCACGCTTTGCCCAGGCGCAGAAAGATTCGGTAGCCCTCACGCAGCGGCCCGACAACAGCACGATGCTGAAGCTTTACGCGCTTTACAAACAGGCGACCCATGGAGACGTTAGCGGAGATGCGCCGGGCAGCTTCGATTTCATCCGCCGCGCCAAGTTCGATGCCTGGAGCGCAATCAAAGGCACGACGGCCGAAACCGCGATGCAGCAATACATCGACCTTGTGGACTCGTTACGCCGGTGACTGCCAAAGGAGAACCATGAGCCAGCGCCGCCCGCTTTCCGTGCTATGATGCGCGTCTCTTTATGGCTTTGTCACAGGTCGAAATCCGGCGCCGCCCATCCATGGCGCTGTTTGCGATTCTCGCCATCCTGATGGTGATTGGCTCTTATTTATTCATTGCTCTGCTCGCGGCAGCCTGCGTCTACCTGCCCTACCTTCTACTGACGCAGTCGGACTCGATGCAGGCAATCCTTCTTTTTCTTTTCGGAATCCTGATCGCGGCCGCCATGCTCTGGTCCTTGATTCCCCGCCGCGACAAGTTCACTGCGCCCGGACTGCTGCTCGAACGGTCCAGCTATCCCCAACTTTTTGCCGAGATCGACGGCATTGCCGCTGCCTTGAACGAACCCGTGCCGCCCGAAGTTTATCTCGTCGGCGATGTTAACGCATTCGTCGCGGACCGAGGTGGAATCCTTGGAATTGGCAGCCGCCGCATCATGGGACTGGGCTTGCCCCTGCTCGCTACCATGACCGTCTCGCAGTTCCGTGCCGTTCTGGCACACGAATTCGCTCACTATTATGGCGGCGACACCAGTCTCGGCCCTTGGGTCTACAAAACCAAATCTTCCATCGTACGGGTGTTCGAAAATATCGGCTCGGTCGGAAAACTCGCGCGTATCGCCATTCTCGGCGTGATGTACCTGATCGTCGCCCACCTGCTGAAATGGTATTTCATCGGATTCCTGAGCGTGATCAATCTCGTCTCACGCCGCCAGGAATTCCGCGCCGACGAACTTGCCTGCATGGTCGCGGGACGCAAGAATCTCATCGACGGACTGCAGACGATTCATCGCACCTCAGCCGCATGGCCTTCATATTGGGAGCACGAAGTCGCGCCCATCCTCGGCGAGGGCAACCTCGTTGCTGTGGGAGATGGGCTCACTCGCTTCATGTCTGTGCCCCAAATCTCCGAGGCCATCGATAAGACTCTTGAGAAGAGGCTCCGCGAAGAAAAGACCCAGCCCTACGATACGCATCCGCCATTGCGCGACCGCATCGACGCCGCCATGGCGTTCCCGGCCGATGCGGCTTCGCAGGATTCTCGCCCGGCGGCAATACTCCTTGGGGACTTGCCATCCGCGGAAATGAAGTTTGTCGAACACACGTTCACCGACCTGAAGGCAGGAAGTCTCCAGTATGTCCCGTGGAACCAGGTCGCGCTCCGCGTCACCATTCCTTCATGGCAGAAGTTTGTAGACGAATACGCGGACGCATTGAAAAACGTCACTGCCGAATCCATTCCCGATCACATGCCGGGCTTGCGCGAGATCGGATCGCGCATTCGTGATCCGAAAGGAATGCTGCTCTCGCCCGAACAACGTACCGGCCGTGCTGCCAGCCTTTTCGCCGCCGCTCTCTCGCTCGCAATGATCCGCAACGGCTGGGAACTGAACGTCCAGCCCGGTGTCTTCAAGATGACCAAAGCAGGCCGCGAACTGAATCCGTTTCAGGCCGTCGATCAGATGCGTACGAATAAGCTTTCGCGCGAAGCATGGATCGCCCAGTGCCAGGAACTCGGCGTCTCCAAACTCGCGCTATTGCCGGGAGGGCCGTCTGAACCCCATTCCAGTCTCTCGCCGCAAGCAGAACTATTCAGTTGAAACCCTTCGTGAAACATCATGTCCTTCGTGGTTCGATTTCCCTGCTACCCAAAACCCGGACGCTTTCGGTATATTGGCTCCCGCTGCATAGATCGAACATAAAGAGGCACTCCATTGGGCCGACTCCCGGGACGTTCTCACTTCCTGCTTCTCGCGTTTCTGTTTCTCACCGTGGCATTCCTCGCCGCGCAAGGCACGGCCAACGAGCGAATTTTTTTTAACGCGAAGATCTTCACTGCCAACCCTAACAATCCCTACGCCTCAGCCGTCGCGATCAGCGGAGACAAAATCGTCGCCGTCGGCAATCTCCCCGAAGTGGAGAAATCTGTCTCGCCCAATGCGGAACGCGTCGATCTCGACGGCAAGACGCTCTTCCCGGGATTCATCGATTCTCATAGCCACTCCATCGACGGAGGCCTGAGCCTCACCGGCGCCGACGCCACCGACAAGGTCGACACGCTCTCCCAACTTCCGGCGTTCGTCGACGACGCCCGCAAAGCCGGACGCGGCATGCGCGGCGATATCCTCGAAATCCAGGGACTGCCGCTCGAGTTCTGGTCTCACACCGACATCCTGAACAAAGATTTCAGCACCGGAGCCTATGAACATCAGCCCGTGCTTCTCCGCGGCATGGATGGGCACACTGCCTGGGCGAATCATGCGCTGCTTCGCAACGCGGGCATCGCCTCGAGTCTCCTGCACAATCTGAGCCCACAGCAGCGCGCCTACTACGGCACCGACAAGAACATGCAGCCGACCGGATTCCTCGTCGACGCCGGGCTGGAGCGAATCGAGCCGCTCATCCCGCCGCACAGTCAAGAAGACCTTCTAGCCGCCGGCCGCGCCGCGCTTCACTACGAGTACAGCCTCGGCATCACCGCGTGGATCGATCCGCTCGCCACAGCTCCAGTTTTGGCTGCCTACAAACTACTGGCGGACCACGGCGAACTTAACTCCGAGGTCGTCGCCTTTCCCCAAGTCTTTGCCAAAAATCCGGAAGCCGAGCTCGCCGGCGTTCAGCAAACGCGCGAGAAATATAAAAATGTTCCACACCTGCACATCACGGGTGTGAAAGTTTTCGCCGACGGCGTCGTCGAATATCCATCCCAGACCGCGCATCTCACCAAGCCGTACAAAAATAGCGGACTTTACGGCGATCTTCTCTTCGACCCGCAGAAGTTTGCCCAACTCTGCATCCTGGCTAACAAGCAAGGACTCATCGTCCACGTTCATGCCATCGGCGACGGAGCCGTCAAGGCCGCGCTCGACGGAATCGCTGCCTCTCGCGCCGCCAATCCCGACTCAAAGCTTCCCGACGAGCTTACGCACGAGCAATTCGTCCAGCCCGAAGATTTTCCGCGCTTCCGGGAGCTGAATGTGATCAGCGCCCTGCAGCTTTTCTGGGCCGACGCCGGCAACGATACGATCGAGATTCTCAAACCCTACATCGATCCCGAAATCTATAAGTGGCAGTATCCCGCCCGTTCTATCCTCGACAATGGAGGCATCATCTCGGGCGCCAGCGACTGGCCCGTTTCCACCGCCAATGTCTTTCGCGCGACCTATCAAGCAGAAACACGCAGAGGAACGGAAGGAATTCTCGACGCGTCGCAAGATATGCCTCGCGAGGCCATGTTCTACGCTTACACGCGAAATTCCGCGAAGGCCATGAACATGGACACTCTCGGCTTGATCGCCCCCGGCAAGCGTGCGGACTTAATCCTTCTGGACCGAGATGTCCTCACCGTGAGCCCCGAGGAAATGCGGGAGACGAAAGTCCTATGGACTATGGTTGCGGGAAGAACCGTCTACCAGGCGAAATAGCCACAGATCGGAATATCCCCAGATTTTCTTGACGCGATTCTGCCCATTCCGTTGTAAAATGCTCGCCCACTGGCAGGTGAGCCATGGGATCCGCTTCTGTTGTTGTCGTCCGAACCCCGCGTCCAGCAAGCTTTTTCACGTTCCGCTTCTGGGCCTGGCTCGTCCTCGCGCTTCTTGTTCCCTCAATGCTCGCCGCAATCGAAGCGCCCGCTTCGGCCGATCCGGCTACTCGCCCCTCCATCGACGCGCCGAAAAAGCCTGACGACGGAAAGGACGAGAAGAAGCTCGAAAAATATGACGTCGAGCGCATCGGACAGCGCGGCATCGGCCACGGATTCAACTTCTACTCTCGCAAGCGCGAGCACGCCCTGGGAGAACGTCTCGCCCTCGCTTTGGATCACAGCACGAAACTGGTCACCGATCCGGTCGTTGAGGCCTACATCAACCGGCTCGGCCAGAAACTGGTCCGATACTCCGACGCTGACGTTCCCTTCACCATCAAGGTGATCGACACCGGCGACATTCCCCGCGCCTACGGTCTTCCCGGTGGATACCTCTATGTCGACAGCGCGCTGATTCTTTCCGCCGACGGTGAAGCCGAACTGGCCGCGGTCATGGCTCACGAAATCGCGCACGTGGCCGCGCGTCACGCCACCCGAGCACTTACCCGGAGAGATCTATCCGACGTCATCGGCTCGATGGCAATGATGGCCGGCCCCGCCGGCATGGGAGTCGCCGATATGGGCGGAATCGCCGGGCCACTTTCCATGAAAAAGTTCAGCCGCGACGCCGAATATGAAGCCGATCTTCTCGGCATCGAATACGCCTATGCCGCCGGATACGATCCTCAGGCCCTTCTCGACGCCCTGGAAAAGCTTCACGCCATCGAACTCCAGCGTGCCGCCGCACTAGCAAAGATTCCCGGCTATCACCTCGCCAGCCGCATGCCTTTTCACCACAAGCTCGCCCGAGGATTCTCCAACTACCCGCTGACCGAAGAGCGCATCGAACGGCTGCAATCGGAAATCGCAAGGTACCTTCCGACCCGCAACAACTACATCATCGACACAGACGAGTTCCAGGAAGTCAAAGCACGCCTTCTCAGTTCCCGCAGCCCCGTCCTGCGACGTCATAATCCCGGAGACGACAATAAAGGACCGGTCCTTCGCCGAACTGCTGAGAGCGACTTCGATCCGCCCAGCAGCGTCACGCCAGTTTCCCGGGCAGTTTCGCAGACGCTCGTTTCAACTCAGCATTGAGTCCGGAGTGCTGGTCGATCCGAACCACTATGCAATTCCCTGCACACCGGCAGTAACTTTCGCGTGAGCCCCTTCGCGTAATATCCTTACTGCACGGGTTATTGTCGTTGGGGTAATCTTTTTCTTTGGACTCGCCGCTCGTCTATGGAGGTCCTGCCGTATCCCTCCATTCAACCTGAACCCGTAGATCGCTTCGCTGCGGTCCAGGTCTCGCATCACCAATTGCAGTCGATTGAAAGAATTGAAGAGTCATGGGAATGAATAGCCTTCGAACCATCGTAGCATGCCTTTTTTTGCTCGGAATGCCCCTTTTTGCTCAGAATCGTACCAGCCCAGCCGGCACCGCTCCCGCTTTTGAGGCCAGCGGCGGTTACGTTTTCATGAGCATGACGTCTGCGACGACTCCTCGTCTCAATTTCAACGGAATTGACGGGAACGCGATCATGCAGTTTGCACCGCGATTGGGTGCCCAGATTGACTTCACCTTCGCGCGCTCTGGAGATGTCCCCGGCACCGGGCACAGCGACCGCATGTTCAGCGGACTCATCGGCCCGGTGTTTTATTTGAGGCAACACGGAAAGACGGATATTTTCGTGCATGCCCTGTTCGGCATGGGGTGGGTCGATAGCGCTGTGCTCGTCAGCCCCACGTCAGAATTTAAGGGATATGAGACGCGCTTCTCGTACGCGCTTGGCGGAGCCTACGAGCGCACCGTTCGCGGTCCCTTCGCCTTCCGCCTCACTGGAGACTATCAACGCACCACCTTCGTGGATTCCACTCTGTCCCTCGTTGGGCAGAACAACCTTCGCGCCACGGTCGGCGTCGTCTACCGCTTCGGGAATTACTGATCGGTGCCGCAGCACTTCAGCGCTGCGATCAGCACACGGACCGGCAAGCAAACTCCCGAGTGCCGTAGAATCTCCAGATTGCTGGTTCGAATCTGCGCCGCAATCCCTCAGCTTATGTCGTTAAGAAAACCCGCGGTCGTCGCATTGGTGCTCTCGGTAATCTGTTTTTCTCTCGTTGCTCTGCGCGCCGCTTCCCCCACCAAGTCGATTGAGTTCGTCCTGAAAACTCTCCCCTTTCACTTGGAAAACGGAGTTACCCCCGCCAAGAATGCCCCTGAAACGATGCTCGGCGGCGTGGCCGTCTTTGATTACAACAGCGATGGCAGACCTGACATTTTCTTCACCAACGGAGCCCATGTCGCCACACTCAAGAAGGACTCCCCAAAATTCCGCAACCGTCTCTTCCGCAACGACGGTAACGGAGCCTTCACCGACGTTACCGATGCGGCAGGCTTAGCGGGCACCGGTTTCGACAATGGCGTCGCGGTGGGCGACTACGACAACGATGGCCATCCCGATCTCTTCGTCGCCGGCGTTCACCATAGCGCTCTTTATCACAACAACGGCGATGGCACCTTTACCGACGTAACCATGAAATCCGGCCTGGACAAATCCTTGAATCGTCCGGACCCGGACTTTGGTCCCTTATGGGCAATCACTGCGGTTTGGGTGGACGTGAATAACGACGGCCTTCTCGATTTGTTCGTCGTGAACTACCTGCAATGGACCTATTCTCCGGAGCGACGCTGCGAATTTGATCGCGTCGGCGACTACTGCCATCCCAAGTTCTATAAGGGCCAGCCGAATCAACTTTTTATCAACAACGGCGACGGCACCTTCCGCGACGTTTCCAAAGAATGGGGCCTTCGCAGCCACATCGGCAAAGGGATGGGCGTCGCAATGGCCGATTATGATCTCGACGGCCGTCCGGATCTGTTCGTCACCAATGACTCGGCCTACAACTCGCTATTTCACAATCTCGGAAACAGATTCGAAGAGGTGGCCTTTGAGTCCGGCGTCGCGCTCGCGGAGGATGGGAGTTTTGTCTCGGGCATGGGAACCGATTTTCGCGACTTCAATAATGATGGCTATCCCGACATCGCCTTCGTGGCTCTGATCGGCCAGACTTTCCCCCTATTCCAGAACACCGGCAAGGGTGCGTTTCGAGAGATCACAACCGAAAGTGGCATGCACGAAGCGAGCCTCTTTATGTCAGGCTATGGCGCAGCCCTCTACGATTTCGACAACGATGGATGGAAAGACTTATTCGTCAGCGGTGGACACGTTCAGTCTGTCGTTCTTCCCGGGCAGCCGATCGATCAATTGAATGCCGTTTTCCGCAATTCGGGACCTAGCGGCAAGTGGACTGCTCTCTCAGACTCCGCCGGATTCAATGCCTCTCCTCCGGCGCGTCACCGCGGTTGCGCATTTGGCGATCTTGATGGAGACGGCCGAACCGACATCGTAGTCACGGCAATTGATCGAGACGCGGAAATCTGGATGAATCGCAGCGCGAATAGCGGTCACTGGCTCGACATCGCTCTCCGCGGAACCAAGAGCAACCGCGACGGCATTGGCGCACGTATCAAGCTGGTCACGAAGTCCGGCACGCAATACAATCACATGACCACCAGCGTCGGCTATGCGTCATCGAGTGACGGGCCAGTGCACTTTGGCCTAGGCGCCGACGCGATCGCAGAGTCGATCGAGATCCGTTGGCCCTCAGGCGTGCTTCAGACACTCCGCAACGTCAAGGCGGATCGCGTTGTGCACCTTGAGGAGCCTTCTCACTGAGCGCGCGCCGTCACTCTCGCATCAGAAGCTGATCTTGAGAATCTGCCCGTTATTCCCTACGAACCAGCCATTATGCGGATCGGCGAATGCTACCGCCCAATATCCACTGGCGCCAGATAGGCGGTACCAAGTCTGCCCTTCATCCGGAGTCCACGCCGCGGAGCCCGAAGTAAAGTCCGGCGCAGCTTCGGCCGTGATCACCACGGTTCGATCGTAACTGTGATCTACTGTCGCTCCACTGTTCAGCGTCATACCGTTCGCGTAAGCGAGGCAGAAAATCGTCCCGCCGATCGGAGGCTTCTTCGTGAGCGTCCATGTTTGTCCGCCATCGCTGGAGGTCGCAGCCTGTATCCGATAATTCACCGACAGGTCTCCTCCGCCGACGATTCCATGAGTTGCATCGCGGAAGGCCACCGATAATCCGCCGGCGCTGGCATTACTGATGAGCGGCGTGTCATACGCGTTCCAAGTATTCCCGGAATCCGTCGTCGCCAGAATGCGCGAAGTGGTCGCACCGCCCGTCGTGATCCACGCATTCGAATCTCCCTGCGTGGTGATGCAGGTTCCGCTCGATGAGAACGACGCTTCGCCTGTTAACGCCGGTGGCATATTCGCCGAGATCGAATTCCATTTCTGCCCGTTGGACGTGCGAATATCCGGGAAAACTCCGTTGACCGAATCACTATGCGCAACTCCCCGGTTGGGCACCCAGAACGCAAAACAGTCATAGAACGCGCTCGTCGTCTGATTCTGAAATTGCATGTTCCAGGTCGCTCCGCCGTCAGAAGTCTTGTAGATACGAAAATCCGTCGTGTTATTTCCAATGGACATCAGATACGCGACATTCGCGCTCACGCCCTGCACGTCGCGAAACTGCAACTGGTCCGCTCCCGGCACAACGCCGGACTTCCACGTATTCCCGCCGTCCGTCGTGACGACGTACGTTCCTCCTGTGCCCGCCGCCCATACCACCTGCGAATTCACCGGGCTGACGGCGATCAGCAGTTGGGTCGTTCCGCTCGTTTGGTGAGTCAGTTTTGGTTGTTGAACATTCGAACTCTGCCCAAAGGTAAACGTCGAGAAGGCGGAAATCAGCAGAAGAAAGAGCGAGCGTCGCATAAGAATCCTCCACAGGTGGGCCCTTACAGAAGTGGTGCGAGTATAGGAAGGTCCCAGACCGCGTGTCAAACACCCGATCATTAGCCAGCAAAGGGAGTGGCACGGAGACTTGCAAGGTTTCGTAGAGACAGTCGCTTGCAACGTCTCTGTCGTCAGAGGAACTTATTTTGAAGAGGAACGTGGAATCTTCCTGCTTGTCATCCCGACCGGAGCTTGACTTTCCCGAAGGGAATGGCAAAGCGGAGTGGAGGGACCCTGTGTTTCCGCGTTCAGAACCCGGTTGTGATCAACTTCGTCAGCACGATCAGATACGCCCCAATCGCCACCAACCCATTCGCCCGAATCGCGCGATAGCTCGCCGGCCACGGAAACATCAGCACACCATAGACCGGCATGAACTTTTCCGGCCACACTAGTCCCGCCACGCCGAACGTGAGGCAACCCTGCATGATGAGACACAACAACAGATGATTAATCATAGGATTTTAGGGAGGACTTCATTCTATTGAACGGGGAACCGGCTTGGAAAGATAAATCAACAATATTTCGTTACTTGCGATACCAATGCGGCTATTTTTTCGCCATATATTTGGCGACGATTCGTGCGCAGCCCTCCACGAAATCCCGCTCAATTCTGGTGAAGGTGTTCGGGAAATAGCTCTCCACGTCCAGTTCCCCCGCGATTTTCCCGCCCACCGAGATCGGCACAACAATCTCGCTGATCACCATCGATGAGCCCTGCAGGTATGCTGGATCCTTCGTCACATCGTCCACAACGACCGTCTGTCCGGTACGAGCAGCCAAGCCGCACAGTCCGGTATCCAGTGGAATGCGCTCGTTCGGCGCAAAGCTCCCGACATACGGACCGATGACCAACAGGTCCGGATCGGCGGCATCCACCAGATAGAATCCCACCCAGTTGTACCGTGCCATTTTTTCGTGGAGTCGCCGCGTGATCTTCTCCATCAGAGACTTTGCGGTCACGGCCGTTTTGGCAAACTGCTCGAATTCTTCTAAAAGGGCTTCGTGCTCCATAGTCGTTCCTCGCGCCGAGCCGTCGATTGAAACTGCCAGCTTCATTTTGAACTAGCCAATCATTGGAAAGAAATACTCAGAGATGTTCGGTGATAGCGATCACCGCGAGTATTCAAAGCTGTCTCGCAAAGGTTTTGGGGAGGGCACGGCTTTGAGCCGTGCCGCCGAAGGCTCAACGAAACGCCGGACTTTAGCCCCTGAGGTCACTGGGGCTAACGGCGGATATCGTGCAGCGAAAAAATAGGCGCCGGGAAGGGTTCCGGCGCCTTATGAGATACGCTTCGCGGGATGCGTGGGCCGCGAAGCGGTAAGGAGAAATCTATTTGCTTTCCGCTACCGAAGGGCTCGCTCCGAAATCGCGGCGATTGTTCACGGCAGTCCGCGCCGCGCGTGTCGTCGGCTGATTGCCCGCCGCCGCGCCATACCGCTCGAGCAGCACCGGAGCCATCGCGTTCTCGGCTTCCTTCACAAAAATCATTTTGTTTTCCGAAGCCATGTCGATGCGGACGAAATCGCCCAGCTTCACCTGCCCGGTGGCAACAAGATTCGCCAGCGGAAATACCAGGTTCCGTTCGATGGCGCGCTTCAAATGCCGCGCTCCGTAGCGCGGATCCGTTCCTTCTTTCAGCAAGTATTCTTTGACGGCCTGCGTGCAGTTGAACACGAACTGATTCGTCCCCGCGGCCATCAGCACGCGCTGCTGCACCATGCCCAGTTCGATATCCAGAATCTGCGCCAGATGCTCATCGCGCAGCGTCTTGAACACGACCGTCTTGTCGATGCGGTTCATGAACTCCGGCGTGAACTTCCGGCGTGCCGCTTCGACTGCGGTCCGCTGAATCTTGTCGTCGAATGACTCGTCGACCTCCACCACCTTCGGCGCAAACCCGAATCCGCCATCTACCAGATTCATCATCTCGCCGGCGCCCAGGTTCGAAGTCATGATGATGATGCACTGCGACAAATCCACGCGCCGGTTATCGCCCAGCGTCAATGTCGCTTTATCAAGAATTCCAAGCAGCAACTGCCACAGCGAGTCGGAAGCCTTCTCGATTTCGTCGAACAGGAGGATCGAGAGTTTCAGCTTCTCCGTGAACCACTGATTCAACGCTTCCTGCGTCAGCAGAGGATGCGTCTCGCGATGTCCCAAATATCCCGGAGGGGATCCGATCAGCTTCGCGATCTCGTGCGAATGCTGGAACTCGGCGCAGTCGATCTTGATGCACGCCCGCGCGTCCCCGAACAGTGCCTCGGCCATCGCTTCCACCACGCGCGTCTTGCCCGACCCGGTCGGCCCCAGGAACAGAAGATTCCCTACCGGACGCCCCGGCGCGTTCAGTCCCGCCAGAAACATCTGATAAATCTCCACGACTTTCTCGACGGCCGCATCCTGACCTACAATCCTGCGGCGCAGGGCGGCTTCGAATTCTCCAGCATCGTTGCTTCGGCGGTTGGGATCCAGGACGGTTGCGAGATTCGTTCTCATAAGTCGTTATCCGAAACTTTCGGATCTTCCCTTTCGGCCGTTTTCTGCGGCTCTCCTATATTTGTTGCCGGACTTTGTAGGCCTTACCACGTTTTCTTTGCCTGCTTTCTGGAAGCTTCCCCACCAATGTTCCCAGAACCGCTCCCGTCCGACGCCATCCATTGGAGCAAACCTCTGGCCACGAGAACCCACGACTCCCATTAAAACGTAAGCGATACAACTCAAATGACTTAGCTACGGCCCGCAGCATTTCGATACGCCCTCAGCCGCACCCTCTCTCACCATAAGCGAAAACCTTTGCACCATCGCGGAAGGAACCTGCTAGTAACCACAGGAACCAATGTTGAAGTTCCTCAAACTGAGTACTGAGTACGGCGTACTGGATACTGGTATTAAGACAGTCAACCGTTCTCCGACCCACGTAACTAGCCCGCACACACCTGCAACCGTAATATCGATTTGGGTAGGTTCGGAGGAACGTCTTGCGCCATTCGTCTTCTCGCCTCGTAACGGGAACTCTCTGTCTTCTTTTCGCCGCTGCCGCGTGGCATCTGGCTCCGCACTCCATGTCCGGATTAGCTGCGCAAGCCCAGACCATTAAGCCCGCTGTCGCAGCCCAGCCAGCCCAGTTGAAGCCCGTTAGCGAGACGACTAAGACCACGCTCCCCGATCCCCATTCCCTGCCCGCTCCCGGCACCGAGCTCTATACCGCCAAGCGCGGAGAAGCGATCCCGACCATCGCCCGCCACTATGTCGGCAAGACCAGCTACCTGACCTCCTCCGAACTCGCCGACGCCATCCGTTCCGTCAACCACAAGTCTGAATCGTCGAACATCCTCAAGGCCAACGAGACGATCCTCATCCCGGGCATCCTCTCCGCACCGATCACCGCGAAGACGATCCCCGTTCCCAAGGATTTCGAAGTTCGCGCCGTCTACCTCACCGGGGTGATGGCCGCCAGCGACCACGGCATCCGCATTATCAAGCACTGGCGTGAAGTCGGAGGCAACGCCGTCGTATTCGATATCAAAGACTCCGATGGCAGCGTCAACATTCCCTTCGAGTATCCATTGCTGGGCGAACACAAGGTTTACATTCACGATCCGGCGAAATTCGTCCACTTCCTGCACCAGCAGAACATGCACGCCATCGCCCGCATTGCCATGTTCCGTGACGAAGCTTTGGTCAAGGCCCATCCCGAACTCGCCGTCCAGTCTCGCAAGAATCACACCGCCTGGCGCGAAAACGGCAAGCTTGTCTGGACCGACCCCTCGAACCCCAAGGTGCAGGACTATGACATCGCCCTCGCCAAGCACGTAGCTCAGCTTGGTGTCGACGAGATCCAGTTCGACTACGTCCGCTTCCCCGCCGAAGGCGACCAGAAAGACGCCATGTTCGAATTCCAGAAGGGCCAGCCGGAAGCGTCTTCAGCCGAACCGGACCAGCCTTGCGCAGCCGATGCCACGCCAGCCGCAGCCCCGGAAAGCCAAAAGAATGCAGCCCATGGCATGAGCTCGAAATCGTCTCAAGGCCCCAAGCGACATAAAACCGGCTGCTTAGCCTCTAGGCCCCATGGCATCCAGCGCTCCGACGTCATCGCCGGATTCCTCAAGCGCGCTTATGGCGAACTCCATCCCACTGGCGTCCTGCTCTCGCTCGACGTTTTCGGAGTGATGGCATGGCAGCGCCAGGTCGACCTCTCGCACACCGGACAAGACATCGTCCAGATGGCCCACTACTGCGACGTTCTCAGCCCCATGATCTACCCGTCGCACTTCTTCGGCATGGACAACATCCCGCACCCCGGCGACGAGCCCGCCCACTTCATCGGAGAATCCATGGACCGCTTCGAGCTCATCACCAAGGGCGAAGGCGTTGTGATCCGCCCCTGGCTGCAAGCCTTCCATTGGCGGACGAAAACTTATTCGCCGGAATACATAAAGATTCAGGTGGAAACCGCGAAGTCCAAGGGAGGGGTCGGCTTCCTCTTCTGGAATGCCGCCAACGACTATTCAAAGCCCTTCACCGCCATGCCTGAAATGAAGGAAGCCAACTTCAAACAAGGCACGAAAGATCCCAAATACTTCCGCGGCGACGAACTACCCACACCAACAGTACAGGCAGCCCTCACGCCGGCGAACTAAGCCAATTCTTAAAAAATCGTCGGCGAAAACAAAAGGGCGGACGAAAGCATCGTCCGCCGACACCGCCGTCCCTAAACCCCGAACTCTGCCGCTAGCTGCAGCCGCTCGTGCTCCCGCAACTCATGCAGCGGTAGCAGCTGCCGTTTCTGGTCATGATGCTGCCGCAGAAGCTGCAGGTTGGAGCGTCCCCGAGATCGACGATGCTCGACAGTGCGTCGGCGGCGTGGACGGAACCCGGCTTCAGGCTCCGGGCTTCCAGCTTCGGTTCCGAAACCTCCACTTCGGTTTCTGTCGACTGAGGACTCATGGCCGACGACTTGAGCCTCAGATTCTCGAACAACATCTGCTGCTGGCCCGTGAGGAAGCGCAACTGCAGCCAGCGGAAGATGTAGTCCATGATCGACTTGGCGTAGCCGATATCCGGATTGCCCGACCAGCCGCTGGGCTCGAATCGCGTGTGCGCAAATTTCTCGCAGAACGTCCGCAGCGGAACGCCATACTGCAATGCGAGCGAAACCGCGAGCGCGAAGCTGTCCATCAATCCGCTGACCGTTGATCCTTCCTTCGCCATCTTCACGAACAGTTCACCAGGATCGCCGTTCGGATAGAGCCCGACCGTGACGTAGCCCTCATGGTCTCCGACCTTGAACTTGTGCGTGATCGAGGCGCGTTCTTCCTGCAGTTTGTGTCGCATGGCACGCGGAGGAGCGTTGAAATCTTCTTCCTCCACGGGCTGCACAACCGGGACAGCCGTCGCCGCACTGTTTCCGGCTTGCGCCGTCTTGGTTCCAGCGGCTGAGAGTGGCTGCGACTTCTTGCATCCATCGCGATAGATCGCTACCGCCTTCAGCCCCAGCTTCCAGGCCTGAAGATACGCATCCATGATGTCTTCGATGGAGGCGTTCTCGGGAAGATTGACGGTCTTCGATATAGCTCCGGAGATGAACGGCTGCGCCGCCGCCATCATCCGCAGATGCCCGGTGTAGTGGATCGACCGTGTCCCTTTCGCCGGCTTGAACGAGCAATCGAATACCGCAAGATCGTCGTCTTTGATATGAGGCGCGCCCTCGATCGTCCCCGTAGCATCGATGTAGCTGACAATCGCATCCGTCTGCTCATGCGTGTAACCAAGCTTGAATAGAGCCGTAGGCACGGTGTTGTTCACGATCTTGATCATCCCGCCGCCGACCAGCTTCTTGTATTTCACCAACGCCAAATCCGGCTCGATACCAGTAGTGTCGCAGTCCATCATGAAACCTATGGTGCCAGTTGGAGCTAGCACTGTGACTTGGCTGTTGCGGTAGCCGTGTTTTTCGCCGTGCTGGAGAGCGTCGTCCCAGCAGGCTTTGCTGGATTCGTACAACGCTACCGGGACGTTTCCTTTGTTTATTCCGTTCACGCAGGCGCGGTGCATGCGGATTACATCAAGGAACGGCTCGCGGTTGATGTACCAGCCAGGGCAGGCTCCGCCGGGCATCGTGTTGGAACCGAGGTTCGTTTCCGCCAGAGTCTTCTTTGTTGGTTCGGTGGCCGGGGCAAGCGGCTCGCATTGTTCTGCGATGCGGCTGGATTGCAGATATGCCTCGCCGCACATGATGGCGGTGACGCAGGCGGCATAGTCGCGTCCGGCGTCGCTGTCGTAAGGATGCCCGGCGGCCATCAGTAGTGCACCCAGGTTCGCGTAACCGAGGCCGAGCGGACGATAGTCATGCGAGTTGGCCATGATTGCTTGCGTGGGATATCCGGCGTTGTCGACGAGAATTTCCTGCGCAGTGATCAGAATGTCGACCGCGTGGCGATAGGCTTCCACGTCAAACGTGCCATTGGGCGCGAACTTCAAAAGATTCAAGCTCGCGAGGTTGCAAGCCGAGTCGTCGAGGAACATGTATTCGCTGCACGGGTTCGAGGCGTTGATGCGCGCGGTGTTCTTCGACGTGTGCCAGCGGTTGACCGTGGTGTCGTACTGCATGCCGGGATCGCCGCAGTGCCACGTAGCTTCCGAAATTTTGTGCAGGAGATCTTTTGCTTTATAGGTCTGCACGACAGAATGATCGGTCACGCTGCGCGTCGAGAAATCGGTGTCGCGAACGACGGCGTACATGAAGTCGTCCGTGACGCGGACTGAGTTGTTCGCGTTCTGGAAGAAGATGGAGCTGTAGGCGTCGGAGTCGGGATGCGAGCCGTCGTATCCCATGGCGACGAGCGCGTGGGCCTTGGCTTCTTCCTTCATCTTGCACTCGACGAAGTCCATGATGTCGGGATGGTCGACGTTCAGGATGACCATCTTCGCCGCTCGGCGAGTCTTGCCTCCGGACTTGATGACGCCGGCGAAAGCGTCGAATCCTTTCATGAAGCTGAGCGGACCGCTGGCGGTGCCGCCGCCAGAAAGAGTTTCCGTCGATCCGCGCAGAGGAGAGAGATTTGTCCCAGTACCGCTGCCCCACTTGAACAACATTCCTTCGGTCTTGGCGAGGGTGAGAATCGAATCGAGCGAGTCTTTCACCGAGTTGATGAAGCAGGCGGAACACTGTGGCTTGCTGTATCCGGTCACGCCGAATTCGACCTGCTGCTTGGCCGCATTCCAGTGCCAGCTCTGTCCGTCAGAGTTGGGCTCGATGCGGTCGCACCCGACGTTGAACCAGACCGGCGAGTTGAAGGCGGCGTACTGGCGAACAAGGATGTGCACCAGTTCGTCGTGGAACGTGGAGGCGTCATCGGCGGTGCGGAAGTAGCCCTGGGCGTGACCCCAGTCGCGGATGGTTTCAGCAACGCGGGAAACGAGCTGGCGGACTCCGGTCTCTCGATCGCGCGTGTTGAGCTTGCCATGCAGGTATTTCGAGGCGACGATGTTCGTCGCCGTCATCGACCAGTCTTTCGGAACTTCGACGTCCTTCTGCTCGAAGATCACGTTGCCATGCGCGTCGGTGATCTGAGCGGTCCGGAGATCCCATTCGACTTCGTCATAAGGAGAGACGCCCGGTTTGGTAAAGAGGCGGCGGAAGGAAAGGCCGGGGGCCTTCTTCTTCGCGGGAACCTGCGCGGGGATCGAGGGAGCGGTGGAGGTGGTGGTTTGGGTTTTGAGTTCGGGCATCGGGGACTCTCCTAATTAGATTCTATGGAACCCAGGCCGATTCGAGCGCCTAGGCGCCGGAAATCGAATCAAACTGCCTATTTCAAGAACTTTTCGGCACGGCTACAGCCGTGCCCTGATACGAATCCTTGCTGTGAGTCCTCGTTCCAGTCCGGCTTAAAAGCCGGAGGGGAACGGGGACGGACAATTTATGTTGGTGGCGGCTCCGGAGGTTGCGGGCGGAGTCGCGGAATGGGTGGCGGCGCTTACGCTGGCTCCGCTCGCGGGAAAGCTGATGGCGCCGATCGCTGCCTCATTCTGGTCTGACGATGGTGCTAGCTCCAGCGACGTGGCGAAGTGCGGGCCGATGCCTGTGGCCTTCTCGGCGGAGTTTGCGATCCACTGATTGAGAGCGCTGGCGATGCTGCGGCGCTGAGAATCTTCTTCAATGACGACGAAGCGAATGAAATAGTGTCCAGACTCGAGGCGGGAGCGCATCGGGTGCTGGCGCGAAAGCATGCGGTCGAGGACATAGGCCATGTCGTCGGCTTCAAAGAATTGGGAGACCGCTAGCATGCGTGAGCGGGTTTCCGGTTTCCGGCTCCCTGCGTCCGGGGCGGCTAAAGCCGCAGTTCCATTGGCGTCGATGGACGGCAGGGCTGAAGCCGCGCCCTGATACGCAGCATTGTCGGCGACGCTCGCTCCGCTTTGCTGGACAGCCGAGGGGGCCGTCCCCACGCGCGGCACACTTGCTCCGCTCGCGGGACGGACGAATGCGTCCGTCCCTACACTTAGGATTTCTTCAGCTACCGCGAAAACTCCCGGTTTGCTCGGCACAAATAGAAGACTGTGATGCGATTCGCAGCGGAACCAGCGGGACCACTTGAGGCGACGATAGTCGAGAGGACGATCGAACCCATGGCGCGCAAGGGATTCGGAGACGAGACTTGTTAAACCTTCCATTTCGGGCTCCTGGACTCGGTTGCCACGGCAAAGACAAGGAAGTTCCCTCATCGATTGTCGGGCAGATACTGATTGCTACTGCCGGCCTGCTACGCTGCTGTCGTACCCCGGGGGAGGACGGGGAACGGCCACCGCATTACTTCGGCTTCTGGCTTCCGCTTTCCAGCTTTCGCAAAACCCTTGGTTGAGACTGGGCTTTCGCGTCGGTCACGCAGATTCCAGGAACCTTTTAAGTCGGCTTCGGTCTTCCGGCGTTCGGCTTCCAGAAGACCGAAGGCTGAACTTCACTCAACTCTAAAGGTTTGGGGCACCGGGGTTTACGGATCCAGACCCGGGCACCTTCACCCTTCCCGCCTGCGGCGGCCGAGTCACCTCTGGCTCGTGCCGTCCCACAGGATTTGTGTTCACCTCTCGAATTCCAGCCCCATTCCCGTGGGGTGAAATTTCCTGCTTGGGATTGCAAAATTACTCCTGCTTATTGTACCTGTCAAGGGGGAAACACAATAGGTTGTATCCCTAGCAATGACGGGCTTGGTGCGGGTATGGTGCCTTTTTTTCCACACAGCTTGAAAGTTCAACGTTTCAAAGTTTCAGAGTTTCAAGGTTTCGCGCTTCGAATGTTCGAACGTCTTCTACTCCTAAGGCTGGAAAAGCCGGAACCTCGGCTCGGCCAAACTCATAAGAAAAGCGGTTACAGATTGGTTCACTCCGGATCGTTGGAACATTGAAACTTTGAAACGCTGAAACCTTGAAACTTGGCGTCTTCACATCAGGCTGATCCGCGGAGAGGTCTCGCGAACGGGTTGCGGCGATTTGCGGCGAACGCGGGATGATCCGTTGGATTCCGGCTGGAGCGGATAACCGACCTTGGCGTGAAAACGGCTTCGGACCGTTTCAATCTTCAGCGGTTCGATGCGCAACTCGCCAAGCTTAAGAGAGTTGTTGGGCTGGGAATTGATTTCGTTTTGGCTGGAATCGGGGCTCGCGGTTTCGGCTGGCAACATCGATACGTAAATGTCCTCAAAGATCTGGCGTGGAGCGATGCTGAGCACTCCATCGAAGGATTCGACGAGATAGTCGCCGCGGCGGCCGCAATGCTGGCGTCCGAGATGATCGGTGAAGCTGAGAGTCGCGGTGAGTTGTTTTGCTTTTACGAGGAACCGAGTGCGGTACGTCTTCCATTCTGGGGATTTCATTTCGTGTGACCTGGCGCTTTTGCTGCTGAGACTACGACTTCGCTGCTGGTCCTTATTCTGTGTTGCGGGACTTGGAACCGGCAGCTTTTTTGTGTGAGGCGAAGGTGACTGTACGAGCGAAATTCGCCGGGGTCAATTCAGTATTTTTGGTGCAATTGAGGAAAATGGACGCCGGGAATTTCACGGGTTTTCCGCAAGCGCTGTGCAAGTTATAAAGGTGGCGGAGGCGCATGGAAGTTCAGTTTTTCATTTCGGGACGAAAAACGCGGGCGAACTTCGGGCGAAAGGTGGGAGGAATATCCACAGAGGCCGCACAGGAAATGCAAAAAGGCGGGGAGGTTGTGGAGGCCACGCCCTGGGACTAATTCTTCCGAGTAAGTAACTGAGGGAGTAACTACAGAATATACCCTAGTGCGATGAAGGGACATAAATTCTAAGATTCCATCACTTTAAGCAAGGGTGCGAGGAGCTGCACCAAAAAGGGGGATGCAGCTTCTTCACGTTCCTTGCAGTTGTTTAAAGAAGAGTTAACGCCAGTACTCGCCGGTGGCCGCTCCACGCCGGCGAGATTTTTTGTTGGAGCAATGAGCAGTGAGCGATGAGCAGTGAGCTAATTCCTTGAGGGTACATGCTCATTGCTCATTGCTCATTGCTCATTGCTCATTGCTCATTGCTCATTGCTCATTGCTCAT
>Ga0335081_10001238_pt1 | contig 40698 bp, 36 predicted proteins | sample Lox_Sample_35_FD_206713 | JGI IMG/M metagenome (GOLD analysis project Ga0335081, IMG submission 206713) | Soil microbial communities from Loxahatchee National Wildlife Refuge, Florida, United States - Lox_Sample_3.5 | ecosystem: Environmental > Terrestrial > Soil > Wetlands | place: USA... | reverse complement strand
CGCCGCTTACCCTCTCGAGCTCGCCGGATGCGAGCGTGTTGGGGTTCGCATTCCTGCTCTCGCTGTTGACCGGTGTCATCTTCGGACTGGCGCCGGCGCTGCAAGCCACCCGGCCGCAATTGGCGTCCACCCTGAAGGATCAGGCCGGCGCGGTAGTCGGCGGGACTTCAGCGATGCTGCGCAAGTGCCTGGTGGTGGCACAGGTCGCGCTTTCCCTGCTGTTGTTGATCGGCGCCGGCCTGTTCATTCAGAGCCTCCGCAACCTGAAGGATCTGAAGCCCGGTTTCGACACGGCCAACGTGGTGACCTTCGCCGTGGAACCGACTCTGGGCGGCTACAAGACAGATTGGACCCTCGAGTATTACCGTCGGCTCACGGAAAGGGTGCAGGCGCTGCCGGGAGTAACTTCCATGGCCCTGGTGGTGATGCCGCTCCTGGCTGACAACGAATGGGACAACTGGGTGACCGTGGAAGGCTATACCGCGAAGCAAGGCGAGACCGTCGATCCGTACATGCAGTTCTGTTCGACTGGCTATTTCGACACCATGAAGATCCCCATTTTGATAGGCCGCGATTTCACGTCCAAAGACGATGCGAAGGCTCCCAAAGTAGGGATCGTCAATCAGAGATTCGCCCTCCGCTATTTCGGCGCCGCCAATCCGATCGGCCGGCACGTCGGGTTCGGCAAAGACCCTGGTACAAAGCTCGATATTGAGATCGTCGGGGTTGCGGGAGACACCAAGTACACCAACATGCGCGACGAGATACCGTACGAGCTGTACATCCCCTACCGCCAGGCGGATTTCGTGGACGGCATGGCCGCCTACGTACGCACGCGGGGCAATCCCGAGAGCCTGTTTTCCACGTTGCGGCAGGTGGTGCCGGAGGTCGACCCGGCCGTCCCCATGTACGAAATGCGCACTCTCGACAAGCAGGCCGAGAACTCGCTGGTCACTGAGCGTCTGCTGGCCACGCTCTCCGGCGGCTTCGGGTGCCTGGCGACCCTGCTCGCGGCGATGGGTCTGTACGGCGTGATGGCGTACATGGTGGCGCGGCGCACCCGCGAAATCGGCATCCGAATGGCTCTCGGCGCGGATAGCGGATCCGTGGTTTGGATGGTGATGCGGGAAGTGTTGCTCCTGGCGGCAATCGGCGTGGCCATCGGACTGCCCGCCGCGTGGGGGCTGACGCAGTTGGTCCAGGCGCAGTTGTTCGGTCTGCAGGCGCGAGATAGCATGACCATGCTCCTGGCCACTGCCGGCATCGCCGCCGTAGCGCTGTTGTCCGGTTACCTTCCGGCGCGCCGGGCCACCGGCATCGACCCCATGCGCGCGCTCCACTGGGAGTAGAGCAAGACGGCAATTGTTCAGCGGGTCAAAGCGCGGGTTTTCCAGGTCAGCCGGGAGCCGGCCGGAAAATTGACGGTCGTCCCGCGGACGAAGAACGCGCCGACCCCGGGAAGGTCGGGCAGGTAAGTGCTCTCGGTAGCGGTGACCCTCCTGTGGGTTGTCGTGCTTGACGTGCTCCACAGCCATTCGACGCCGGGGCTCTCGATCTTCTGCAAGTCCGCGAAGAAACGCAGCACGGACTCCCGCAATTCGATTTCGTTGAACTCGAGCCCGAGGATGTAATAGTCGCTGGAGGCATCCGAGAATCGCTCCAGCCGGCGGATGCGGCCGCGCACCAGGGCCCCGTCGGGAACCAGTTCCTGGCCCCGCAAGCGAATCGCGCCGGACACCTTGCCGTGGATGAGAGTTCCGACGGCTGCCTCCGCCGTCACCGGCGTGGTCAAGGTGATCACCATGGGCAGGCCAGGCGGCAGCGTTCCCTCACTGATTGGGTGGCCGAGGGCCGTGCCGGAGAAAGACGCGGGTGGCGGATTGGCGACGATGGGCGGAGGCGCTTCAAAGTGCAGATCGCTCTCCGCGTGAAACGCCCGGCAGTGCGTGAACTCGATGGCGTCGCGGTTCTCGCGCCCATTGTCTTCCACCAAGTCCAGGTCGGCGGACTGCGGCAGCAACACGTTCTGCTCGCCGATTCGCACGCGCGCGTAATTGACGATGGAGGTAAGCGCGAAGACCGGCAGGTCCACCGGGATGTCGTCGGCGTGGATCTCCAGCCGAAGCAGATCGAGCGACACAGGGTCCGCCCAAAATGCGCCCTTCAGCCCCACGATTCCCCTGCCGCCGGGTACCGTGACCATGTGGCCGCTTACCATGCGCGGCACCTGAAAGTCATAGCGGACCGCCTGGCGGCCGGCCACCTGCTCGGCGCCGCGATCGGTGAAAACGGCGTCGTTCGTGGCGAAGATGGAGCGCAGATAGAGCGCGAACGGCCCGTTCCCGATGAGACCGGCGGCCGGAAAAACAGTCGGATTCTGTTCCCACCGTGCGTCCCCGGGGGAGGCGTAGAGTTCATGGCCGGACGTATAGAGGATTTCCATGCGAACGGTATCCAGCGCGCGCGGGCGGCCCGTGATTCCGGCGGGCCTGTGCGATCGCTCCAGAGTCTCCAGGCAGGTGCAGTCCGGCAGGTGTGACAACTCTTGCAGGGCGTGGTTGGTGATGCGCCGCAGCAGCGCGACCTCCGGGCGCTCGTCTTGGGCGGCCACAATTCGCGCCGCACAGCCGGCGAACACCAGGAAACGAGCGAGGTTTCTCACACGCGCACTCCAGCGCCTTCAGCTTACCATCCGCAAACGATTTGGGATATGCTGATCCAATATGAAAAAGCTGCTGCCTGCCTTTGGGGTCGTAGCCTGCGTGCTGTTGGCCCAGGAAACCGTGGATCAGGCAACGATTGCCAAGATCCGCAGCGAGGAAATGGAGCATTCCCAGGTCATGCGGATCGAGCACATGCTCACCGACCGTTACGGGCCGCGTGTTACCGGCTCGCCGAATCATGAGGCGGCGGTCAAGTGGGCCATCGCCGAAATGACCAGATGGGGAATGAAGAACGCGCACTCGGAAACCTGGGACTTCAGCCGCGCCGGCTGGGCAAACGAACGCGCCACCGGCTTCATCGTCGCGCCGGTCAAGGAGAACCTGAAATTCGAAGTGCTGGGATGGACGCCCTCAACCAACGGCGCCGTGACCGGTTCGGCCATCCAGTTGATCGTGCCGGCGCGGTAAGGAGCTGCCAAATCATGTTGACAAGACCGCTGGGCGCGGCAGGACCAAAAGTGTCCGCGCTTTCGCTGGGCTGCATGGGTATGTCGGGAATGTACGGGCCGAGCGACGAAGCCGAAAGCATCGCCACGATCCACCGAGCCCTCGATGCCGGAATCAACCTGCTCGACACCGGCGATTTCTATGGCATGGGCCACAACGAAATGCTCATCGGGCGGGCGATCGAAGGGCGGCGCAGCCAGGTGCTGCTGTCGGTGAAATTCGGCGCCATGCGGCTGCCCACCGGCGCATTCATCGGGCTCGACGGGCGGCCCAAGGCGGTCAAGAATTTTCTCTCCTACAGTCTGCAGCGCCTGCGCACCGATCACATCGATATCTACCGGCTCACCCGCCCGGACCCGGAAGTGCCCATCGAAGACACAATAGGCGCGATCGCCGAGTTGATCCAGGCAGGCTACGTCCGATATGTGGGGATGTCGGAATCGGGCGCGGCCACCATACGGCGTGCGCATGCGGTGCACCCGGTGTGCGATTTGCAGATCGAGTATTCGCTCATCAGTCGCGGCATCGAGCGCGAGATCCTGGCCACGCTGCGCGAGCTGGGGATCGCGGTGACGGCATACGGAGTCCTTTCGCGGGGCTTGCTGGCGGGGTCGCGGCCCGCCGGGAAGGGCGACTTCCGGGTGAATCTGCCGCGCTTCAACGGCCCGAACTTCGAACAAAACCAGCGGGTAGCCGCGGCCGTCGCGGACATCGCCGCGGAACGCGGGGTAACGGCGGCGCAGTTGGCGATCGCCTGGGTGCTGAGCCGGGGGACGGACATCATCCCGGTGGTCGGCGCCCGGACGCGGCGGCAACTGGCGGAATCGCTCGCAGCACTTGATGTTGTGTTGTCGCCGGATGACGCCGCGCGCCTGGAACAAGCCTGCCGCGCCGATCTTGTGGCCGGCACGCGCTACGACGCCGTCCAGATGCAGCATCTCGACAGCGAGCGCCAGCCACTGTAGGGGGCGGGTTGTTAACCTGCCCTACAGTACATTGTCAAGCGGCGAGAAGCTCGGAGAGCCAATTCGGTCACTTCCCGCAGATGGCGGGCAGCTCCTCAAGGACTTTCTGCTTCTGCTCCGGGGACAACCTGGCAGAGTAGTAGCTGAATGAGCTGTCCCGAGAGAACAAACCCGCGCTCTTCAGCGAGACGTGGTCGACATTCGGAATCGTGGCGCCGGTGACATCAACTACCGTCGCTGCGGAACTCTCGACGGAGAGACGTTCGCACCGCAAAGTGCCGAGCTGGACCCCCTTGTAGAAGATGCTGATTTCCGACGCGGAGCCTCCGAGGCGCGCCTCCAGGGTGCTTGTCTCTATGGCAAGTACGGGCTTCTCCTTAATACCCCTTCTCGATGGAAATGGGCGCAAATCCGGGAGGACCGTGCAGCTCGACGGCTGGCGAACTGACCTCAGGCCGCTTGTTCGCCTGTACGTTGACAGCAGTATTAACCGGGGGGCTGCTTTCTCCGGCCGTTCCGGCATCTCCACGGCGGACGCCTGCCGGCTCCGCCGGCTTGGCAGCCAGGGAGGGCCCGCGGGGCGAAACGAACCAATATTCGCCCAGCCCGTGTCCGGGCAGGAAGGCTTGCGCCGGCGTCTGCTGCCGGCTGGCCGCGCGCGGAAGCGTGTAGGCGCTGAGTTCGGAGAACGTGATGTACCCGTCAGAATTCAAGTCCGCCTTGCCGTCCTGGAGGGCTTCCAGCAATGCAGCCGTGAAACGGCTGTGCCCGTTGGCGGCCCCATCTTCAACCTGTTGGTCCCGGCCGCCAGCCGTCAATGCCTCCCTGGCAGGGCGCCTGGTGATCTCCTCCAGATAATTGGGGGTTCTCGGATCGACCCCGGACGGGCTGTCGCGCATCCCGATGCTGCCCCCGTAGCATGAGTCCATGAGGAATAGCTGGTGACTGGCCTTTCCCATTCGTTCGGATTGCGTGTGCAGCTCCTCCATCCCGATCATGCTGGAAGTTGTCCCGGGCCGGCCGTCGTAACGCACGATATATCCCCAGTCGCGGTCTCCCCGCGAATCTCCAGTTCCATCACGATCCGATCAATTTTACGCTAAAAGGCCCTGATAATCTTTTTTAACGCGCCGCCATGCGCAGGCGATCAGCAGTACGGCGCCGACGACCCAGAACAGCACCGCCGGCGAGTGGCGCAACCGGTCGCTGACCACGCGGTCGGCCAGCAGATCGACGGTGATGCCCCAGCCTTTATTGGAAGCCTGATAGTCTGACTGTAGAGCCCGGTCTATGATCGGACCTTATGCGGAAGATTGTGTCGCTATCAGCCCTCACCGCGACGCTCATGTACGCTGTGTTCATTATCTGGCTTCGGTTTGCGGCGGGCTATCACTCGGATCCGGAAGGCGAGGCGCTCGTCTTGGTAGGCATCGGCTTGCCGTGGGATCTGGTTGTCAGGGGATCGAGTTTCCGTTATGATGTAGCGCTCGTTCTAAACGCCATCACGGTCTACGCAATCACTGCTCTGGGCATCGCATTCTGCGGAAAGTCGCGACACCGGTAACCAAACGCGGACCGGGGTGACCTTCAAAGCTGCTTCCACCCGCCAGGTCGAGTGGAAAGCGAGATCTCCGGAAATAGGACGGATAGGGCGCCCTGTAGAATTGCTCTAATGGTCTCACCGCAGTGACTCAGGTGGCCGTGTCTCGGGGCTCAGGTTGGGACGGAGATCCGCTCCCCTCTCGGCCATAACGTTGCAGTCCGAAGGACCATGGTCTACTCATACCTCAACGCAATCATCGGATCCACCCGCGTCGCCCGCCTCGCCGGAATATAGCTCGCAAGCAGCGCCGCTCCAATCAGCACCACCGCCATCAACACAAACGTGACCGGGTCGAACGCTTTCACCTGGAACAGTTCGTTCTGCAGCAACCGGCTGAATGCCAGTGACGCTGCCAGGCCGATCACCGCGCCCGTTCCGGCCAGCCCCAATCCCTGCCGCAACACCATGCGCAGGATCTCCGTCTGCTGAGCGCCCAGCGCCATGCGCACGCCCAGCTCCTGCGTGCGCTGCGCCACGGCATAGCTGATCACGCCATACAGGCCGATCACCGCCATCAGCAGCGCCATGGCGGCGAAGACTCCGAGCACCGTCACCACGAACCGGCGCGGCGCGAGCGAGCTCGACACCATGTCGGAGAGCACCCGCAACTGCGCCACCGGCTGTAGCGGATCGACCGCCCGCACGGCTTCGCGGATCGGCGCCGCCATGCGCGCCGGGTCGGCCTCGCTGCGCACCAGGAAATTCGTAAACGGCGTGGGAAGCTGGGTCAGCGGAAAGTAATATTTGCCTTTGATCTCGTCGCCCGACAGGTCCGACGTCTTGACGTGCCCCATTACTCCCACGATGGTGGCCCATGGCGCCGAGCTGCCGCGTCGGATGTGCTGTCCGATGGGGTCCTGATCTGGCCAGTATTGTTTGCCGAGCGTTTCGTCGATGACCGCGACCTGCTGGGTGTCCGGCCGGTCCATCTCGGTAAACGCGCGGCCCTTGCGGACGGGGATCTTCAACGTCTCGAAGTAGCCCGCGCTGACGGCGCCGATATCGCCGTGCGGTCCCGGATCGCCGGGAGGCGATGGCCGGCCGTCGATGCTGAAGGACGCCGAGCCGGCATCGCCGCTGAACGGCATGGGGTAGCCGGCGGCCGCCGCCGTCACGCCGGGCAGGTTCGACAGGCGCTCGACCACGGCCCGATAGAACGCGAGCCGGCTGGGGTTGTCCGTGTAGCGGGCGCGCGGCAGAGTGACCCGCGCGGTGATTACGCCGCCCGCCTGGAATCCCGGATTGACGTCCTCCAGAGCTGCCAGGCTGCGCAGAAACAGGCCCGCGCCCACCAGCAGCACCAGCGCCAGCGCGACTTCTGCAATCACCAGAATCGCTCGCACACGCTGGCGCGCCACCCCCGCAGCGCCCGACCGGCCGCCCTCCTTAAGCAGCTCAAATCGATTCAGCCGCGAAATCTGCCAGGCCGGCACAATGCCGAACAACACACCCGAGGCAATCGCCGCCAGCGCCGTAAAGAACAACACCGTGGAGTCCATGCGCACCGTCACCGCCACCGGCAGCCCCTCCGGCGCCAGCGCCAGCAGCCCGCGGACTCCGGCGAACGCCACCGCCAGCCCCGCGATTGCGCCGGCGATGGCGAGCACCAGGCTCTCGCACAGCGTCTGGCGGATCAGCTCCCATCGGCCGGCGCCCAACGCAGCCCGCACCGCGATTTCGCGGCTGCGCCCGGAGGCGCGCGCCAGCATCAGACCGGCGATGTTCGAGCAGGCGATGAGCAGCACGAAACCCACCGCGCCGAGCAGCACCAGCATGGGCGTCTTGGTGTTGCCGGCGATGAAATCGGTGAACGGCAGCAGGAACATCCCCCAGGCGGAATCCTTGGCGTACGCGCCGCCTTGCGTACCGTTGTTGCGGACACGGTCGTTCAGTACCTGCACGAAGGCGTTGGCGGAATCGAACTGGATGCCGGGCCGCAGCCGCGCCACCGCGGTGTAGCTCTCGTTGAACCGGTTGTTTTCGGTGTATTGGGAGTCAGCCAAGCCCAGCGGGGTCCAGAAGTCGGCGTCCACCGGCCAGCGAAACTCCGGGCCCATCACGCCAACGATGCGATAGGGCATCTGGTTCAGCTCGATGGTGCGGTCCAGCACCGCGGGATCCTGCCCGAACAGCCGCTTCCAGGCAGCGAAAGACAGCACGATCACCTGGTTGGCGTTGGGCTTATCTTCCTCCGGGCGGAAAAGGCGGCCGAGACGCGCGCGCGCCCCGAAAACATCGAACCACCTCCACGTCACGCTCGCGCCGCGCAGCCGCTCCGGCACGACGGCGCCGGTGTAATTGAAATCACCTTGTCCCAGTATGGCCACCGATTCGAAAACCTGGGTGCTGTTCCGGACATCGGCGAAGTCGGGAACCGACACCGAGATGCTGCGCAAAGCCAGCTTGTCGTACCGCACCCGCTCGGCCACGATGCGCTCGGGGTTCGAAATGCCGGCGGGGTTTAACAGAACCTGGTTGACGACGCTGAAGATCGCCGTGTTGGCGCCGATCCCCAGGGCCAAGGTGGCCACGGCAACCAGCGCATAGCCCGGTGTCTTCAGCAGGGTGCGGACAGCATAGCGAGTATCTTTCCAGAGTGCGAGCATAACTACTCATACTCCGGAAAGTGCAAAGAGTGACGCAGAATTTAGGTAGGGCGGGTTGAGAACCCGCGACCGATTGTCAATCGGTCCAGGTACGCACAAGCTTGTGGGATAACGCTCCTGCGTTGTCCAAGCGAGCGAAGTTCGCCCGGCTGGTGCCGCCTACGCCCCGATTGCCAATACCTGCTCGTAAGCAGGCTGGAACCGGTGCCCCACCCCGAACACCGTCTCGATGTACCCGGTCGCATACGCGCCCAGCTTCTTCCGCAGGTGTCGGATATGCACATCCAGCGTTCGCGTCCGGATCTCGGTGCTGTAACCCCACACGCGCATCAGCAGTTCAGCCCGCGGAATGATCATGCCGGCGTGAGCCACCAGCAAGGCCAGCAGATCATATTCTTTCCTGGTCAGAGTCATGGGCTGGGAATCCAGATACGCAGCCTGTTTCTGGAAGTCGAGCGTCAGATGTGCGTCCCGATACAACATCCTCTGTGAATGGATTTCCCGAATCGGTTCCATGTGTATACTCCTCCGTCGCGGACCCAGCACTTTGCCTGCCAGCGACATTTCGTTGCGAAACTGTGAAATCGTCTTCAAGACGATGCTACGGGAAGCCGGAACGAAGATCGTCGCGGACGTGTAAAGAGGTTGTAAAACCGGCCGCAGGCACGCCCCGGAGGCGCCGGGCCCGGGTTTCATGCGGCCATTTCGGGTCTCATGCGACAATTTGAAGAGACCTTCGAAGCTGCCCGTCGCTTTGAGGAAACTGACCGTCAATGTGGATAGTCCGTGTAGCGCTCAACCGGCCGTACACCTTTATCGTGCTGGCGCTCGTGATCCTGATTCTGAGCCCGGTCATCATCTTGCGCACACCCACCGATATTTTCCCCAACATCAATATCCCGGTGATCGCCGCCGCGTTCAACTACACCGGGCTGAACGCGGAAGAAATGGAAGAGCGAATCACCACCGGCTACGAACGTTCGCTCACCACCACGGTCGGCGACATCGAGCACCTCGAATCCCAGTCGATGAACGGCCGCGCCATCATCAAAATCTTCTTTCAGCCGAACGTCGACATCAACTCCGCGACCGCGCAGGTAACCGCGATTTCCCAGGCGGTGCTCCGGCAAATGCCGCCCGGCGTTACCCCGCCCTTCCTGCTGGTCTACAACGCCTCCAGCGTGCCGATCCTCCAGCTTGGCCTTTCTGGAGCCGGCCTCTCCGAGCAGCAGCTCTTCGATTACGGCGTGAACTTCATTCGCACGCGCCTGATCACCGTTCCGGGTTGCGCCATCCCATACCCCTATGGCGGCAAGCAGCGGCAGATCATGGTGGACCTCAACCCGTCGCAGCTCCAGGCCAAGGGCCTTTCCCCCACCGACGTGGTGAACGCGGTCAACGCGCAGAACCTGATCATTCCCGCCGGAACCTCGAAAATCGGCCAGTTCGAATACGACGTCGATCTGAACGCCAGCCCCAAAACCGTGGAGGGGTTCAACGACTTCCCCATCCGGGTGGTCAATGGAGCGCCCATCTACATCCGTGACGTGGCGCACGTTCGCGACGGCTTTGCGCCGCAAACCAACATCGTGCGCCAGGATGGCAGCCGCGCCACCCTGCTGACGGTTCTCAAGGCCGGCAATGCGTCCACCCTCGCGGTCGTGGAAGGCGTCCGCAAGCTGTTACCGGTGGTGCAGGCCACATTGCCGCCGTCGCTGCGCATCCAGCCCCTCGCCGATCAGTCGATTTTCGTGCGCGCCTCCGTCAACGGCGTCATCCGCGAAGCCGTGCTGGCCGCCTGCCTCACCGGCATCATGATCCTGGTGTTTCTGGGAAGCTGGCGCAGCACCTTGATCATCGCCGTTTCCATTCCGCTCTCCATCCTGACTTCGGTGATGGTCCTGAGCTTCCTGCGCGAAACCATCAACATCATGACCCTGGGCGGCCTGGCGCTGGCTGTCGGCATCCTGGTGGATGACGCCACCGTCACCATCGAGAACATCGAGCGCTTCCTCGAGGAAGGCCACGGGCTGCACGAGTCCATCCTCGAAGGCGCCGCGCAGATCGCTGTTCCCGCGCTGGTCTCGACGCTCTGCATCTGCATCGTCTTCCTCCCCATGTTTCTGCTGAGCGGCGTGGCGCGCTATCTCTTCGTGCCGCTAGCCGAGGCGGTGGCGTTCGCCATGCTGGCTTCCTACGTGCTGTCGCGAACGCTCGTGCCGACGCTCGCCATGTACCTGCTGCGCCTGAAATCCCGCGGCCGGACCATCAATCCGTTCGTGCTTTTCCAGCGCGTCTTCGAGCGCGGGTTCATCCGCCTGCGCGCCGTCTATGTGAACGTGCTGCGAGTGCTCGTCGCGTGGCGCGTGGCCTTCGTGCCCCTGTTCCTCGTTACTTGCGCCGCGGCCTTCCTGCTGTTTCCCATGCTCGGCCAGGATTTCTTTCCCAGCTCTGACACCGGCCAGTTCAAGCTGCACCTGCGGAACAAAACCGGAACCCGAATCGAAGAAACCGCGCGCACCTGCGACCTGGTGGAACAGGCCATCCGCCGCCACATTCCCTCGGACCAGCTAACCGGCATCCTGGACGAGATCGGCCTGCCCTATAGCAGCATCAACATGATCTACAGCAACTCGGCGCCGGTCGGCTCGGCCGATGCCGATATCTTCGTCTCGCTCGCCCCCGAGCACCGCCCCACCGAAGAATACGTCCGCGTTTTGCGCGCCGCGCTGCCCCAGGAATTCCCTGGCACTACGTTCTATTTCCTGCCGGACGACATCGTCAGCCAGATTCTGAACTTCGGCCTGCCGGCGCCTATCGACGTAGCGCTGGTTGGCAGGGACGTCGAGGGTAACCGCCAACTGGCCGACCGGATGATGGATCAGATGCGGCGCGTCTCCGGCATCACCGACCTCCGCATCCAGGAGCTCTTCGATCAACCCAAGCTGCACGTCGTCACCGACCGCACCAAGGCGGCGCAGAGCGGTTTCACGCAAGCCGACGTTGCCGGCAGCCTCCTCGTCTCCCTGAGCGGCAGCTTCCAGACGCAACCCACCTTCTGGCTCAGCCCCGACAACGGCGTCAGCTATAGCGTCGTGACGCAGACGCCGCAATATTCCGTGCAGTCGCTGCAGGATCTGCGCAACATTCCCCTCGCCGTGCGCCGCGCCGGGCCGTCGGAAATCCTTAATGACATGACTTCTATCAGCCGCGGCAACGGATTGGCGGTGGCCAACCATTACAACATTCAGCGCGTAGTGGACATCTACGGCGCCGTGGATGGCCGCGACCTCGGCAGCGTCGGCGCGGAGATCCAGCGCATCGTGGACGCCCACCGGAAAGAGGCGCCGCGCGGTACGGAGATGTTCGTTCGCGGCCAGGTCGAGACCATGGCCACGTCGTTCCGCGGCCTGTCCGGCGGCCTCGTCTTCGCCATTGTGCTGATCTACCTGCTCATCGTCGTGAATTTCCAGTCCTGGCTCGACCCATTCATCATCATCATGGCCTTGCCGGGGGCGCTCGCCGGCATCGTGCTGATCCTGTTCATCACCCGCACCACGCTCAGCGTGCCCGCTATGATGGGCGCTATCATGTGCATGGGCGTGGCCACCGCGAACAGCATCCTGGTAATCAGCTTCGCCAAAGATATGTTGCTGCAAACGGGCGACCCGGTACGAGCGGCGCTCGCCGCCGGCGAAACGCGCTTCCGTCCCGTGCTGATGACCGCGCTCGCCATGATCATCGGCATGATTCCCATGGCCCTGGGTATGGGCGAGGGCGGAGAACAGAACGCTCCTCTGGGCCGCGCTGTGATCGGCGGTTTGCTGGTTGCCACGGTGGCTACCCTCACCGTCGTGCCCGCGGTTTTCAGCCTGCTGCATCACCGCAGGAGGCCGCAATGAACACCCCGCAGGCGAACCAGGTGGAGGCGCCGCCCCGCATGTCCATCGTCACGCGGCTTGTGCTGACCATCTGTTTGGTTGCGGGCGCTCTCGCTCTCTTCCTCGCGATCCGTTCCGGGCTCGACACCCGCGTCCGCGCCGGCGCCAGCTTGAAACGCTCCACGCTCGATGCCGCGGTCCAGGACGTCAACGTGCTCCATCCCAAACCCACGTCGGCGGCTGAAGAGCTGACGCTCCCCGGCAACATGCAGGCCTTCGTCGCCACGCCCATCTACGCCCGCACTAGCGGTTACCTGAAAAACTGGTATTTCGACATCGGCGTGCACGTCAAGACCGGCGACCTGCTGGCCGAGATCGAGACGCCCGAAGTCGATCGGCAGCTCGACCAGGCGCGCGCTGAATTGGCCACCGCCCAGGCCAACCATCGCCTGGCGGAGACCACTGCCGCGCGGTATCAGGAGTTGCTCAAAACCGAATCGGTCGCGAGGCAGGATGTGGAAGACAAGGTCGGCGATCTCCAGGCCAAGAAGGCCATGGTGGATTCCGCTGCTTCCAACGTACGGCGCCTGGAGGAGATGCAGCGGTTCCAGAAGGTCTACGCGCCGTTCGCGGGCGTGATCACAGCGCGCAATACAGACATCGGCGCGCTCATCGACGCCGGCGCGAATTCGCCCGGCAAGCAGCTCTTCGATCTCGCTGCCAACGACCGTTTGCGCGTATACGTCAACGTGCCGCAGACCTACTCGCGCGAAGCCACGCCCGGCAAAACCGCCGACCTGACTCTCGAGGAATATCCCGGCCGCCACTTCTTCGGCAAGATCGCCCGCACCGCCGACGCCATCGACCCCGCTTCGCGCACGCTCCTGACCGAGGTCGACGTGGACAACCCCACCGGCCTTCTGCTGCCCGGAGCCTACGTCTCCGTGCGCTTCAAACTCGGCGCGCAGGTGCCCGCGGTCCTGCTACCGGCCAATACCCTCATCTTCCGCTCCGGCGGACTACAGGTCGCCGTGGTGCGCGCCGGTAAGGCCGAGTTGGTTCCGGTGACGCTCGGACGCGATTTCGGCACGCAAGTCGAAGTGATTAACGGTGTCACGTCGAAGGACGCTGTGATCGAAAACCCGTCCGACTCGCTCACCTCCGGCACGCCGGTCCGCGCCACAGAGGCCCAGCCCGATAAGGACGGCCCCAAGTAATGCGCCGCGCGCCGGTCTTCGGCCTGGTAGCGGCGGCGATAGGAATGGGAGCCTGCACCGTCGGTCCGAAGTACAGCCGGCCTCCGGTCTTCGTGGCGCCCCCCGATCAGGGCCTGCCCCCGGCCGAGTACAAGGAGTCGAACGGTTGGAAGCAGGCGCAACCAGCCGACGCATCGCTGCACGAGGATTGGTGGCGCATCTTCGGCAACCCCGAGTTGAACGGCCTCGAGGGCGAGCTTGACCTGTCAAACCAATCCGTTCGGGCCGCTGAAGCCAGGTTTCGCCAGGCGCGCGCTGCCGTTGCTGCAAACCGCGCCAACCTCTACCCGGTCGTCTCTACCGGCCCCGGCGTCACCACCAACTTGGCGTCGCGCAACAGTCCGACAGGCGGGCCTGCTCACGGCGAATACAGCAACCTGGTTCTCCCTTTCGATCTCTCCTATGAGTTGGACGCCTGGGGCCGCATCCGGCGCTCCATCGCCGCAGCGCGCCAAGAGGCACAAGCCACCGCGGCCGACCTGGCCACCATTCGGCTGAGCCTGCACGCCGAGATGGCCATCGATTACTTCGAGCTGCGCAGCCTCGACGCGCAGCGCCAACTCCTCGACCGCACGCTCGTGGCTTACCAGAAGGCCCTCGACCTGAACCAGAACCGTTTCGCCGGCGGCCTCGCATCCGGCGCCGAAGTAGCGCAGGCGCGCACCCAACTGGAAACCACACGCGCGCAGAGCATCGAGGTGGGCGTCGAACGAGCCCAGTTCGAGCACGCCATCGCGGTGCTGGCCGGCAGGACCCCCGAATCGCTGAGCCTTCCACCGGCGCCGCTGGAATCCACGCCCCCTGTGAGTCCCACCGGGCTTCCCTCCGAGCTGCTCGAGCGCCGTCCCGATATCGCCGCCGCCGAGCGCCGCGTGGCCCAAGCCAACGAGCAGATCGGCATCGCCAGGGCAGCCTTCTTCCCCACCCTGCTGATCACCGCGGCTGGCGGCTATCAGAGCGGCTCTCTCATCAGTTGGTTCAACTGGCCCAGCCGCTTCTGGGCCTTGGGACCGAACGCTCTCGAAACGCTGTTCGATGCCGGCCGCCGCCGCGCTGCCTCAGACGCGGCCACCGCCGGATACGACGCGACTGTCGCCAACTACCGCGAGTCCGTCCTGGAGGCCTTTGGCCAGGTGGAGGACAGCCTCGCCGCGCTCCGCATTCTCGAGCAGGAATCCGCGGCGCAGCGCGACGCCGTGGAGGCCGCGCGCCGTTCCCTGCAGCTTTCCATGAATCGCTACACCGGCGGCCTGGTGACTTACCTCGAAGTGGTCACCGCGCAAAGCACCACCCTGGCTAACGAACGCGTGGAAGTCGATCTGCTGCGCCGCCGCATGGATGCCTGCGTCCTGCTCATCAAAGCCCTCGGCGGCGGCTGGGACGTCTCCAAGCTGCCTTCCTGATAAGGTGGCGCACGCACTTTTGCGGGGGTGCCCGCTGGGCCCGTCGCAACTCATCGCGACCTCTGGGCGCCTGCCTCGCAGGTGCCCGGCACCCCCATTTGCATCCCCCTTCCCCCTTGGCATAAGATGCACATAACCAGGAGGGGCAATGGAGATCGATCGCCGAGCATTCTTCGCAACTTTGGGTGGCGCCGCCGCGGTCAGCATGATGGATTCCGAGGCCCGCGCCGACGCCCTCGAAGAATACATGTCCGAACAACTCGACGACGCCGTGCCTCAGCAGCAGGGCGCCGCCAGGTTCCCAACCGTCGCCGAACTGGAAGCGCAAATCGATACCCGGAGTTACCGCCGGGGCGCCGGCAGCCTGTTCGTCGCCAGCCAGGGCAACGTCAAACATCTCGCACCCATGCCGGCGAACCCGACCTTGCTCGATTTCTTCAAGTACCGCTTCGCGCCCGCCAACCACGTTCTCCAGAGCGCCACTCGCGCCATGAAAACCGGCATGACGGAGGAAATCATCCTCGCTTGCCTGCTCCACGACGTGGTGCAGACCTTGATCAAGCCCGACCACGGATGGTGGGGCGCCATGCTGTTCGAACCTTACGTCCCGGAGAAAACCAGCTTCGCCATCCGCTACCATCAGGCCCTGCGTTTCTATCCTGACGAAGCCGCCGGCTACCAGTATCCCGATCTCTACAAGCGTATGTTCGGCGAAGACTACACTCCTCCGCCCTACATCGAAGCCACTTACAAATTCGTCCGGAACCACAAGTGGTACATGGAGCCGCGCTTGGTGACGGTCAACGATCTTTACGCCTTCGATCCCAACGCGGTCGTCACCATCGACCCGTTCCTCGACATCGTCGGCCGGCACTTCAAACAACCCAAGGAGGGTCTGGGCAACGACAACAGCCCCGTCGCGCACATGTGGCGCACCATCGCGCGCCCCGACTCACCACTTTAGGATTGGTTGCCGTGCCCTCACGTTTTTGACTTGTGTGTTCTCGGCGTCTCCGCGTCTCGGCGGTGAATAAACCAGCCCCCTACACCGGCGCCGCACTCAGCCGCTCTTGCAGCTCCGTCTGCGCCGTTTCAGGCGACTCCCCTAGCCAGGACGATCCCGAGGCAGGCGCGACAGCCATCAGCTCTTCGTACTTCCACGCTTTGTCACGCGAGAACGACACATATCCGAGCGCATCGCTGAGACGCCAGCTCACGCGGATGAGATTATCCAGGCTGAGGTCGCCTGCCGCCGGCTCATCATGGTGTCCGGCAATCGCAGCAGCCAGCTCATCGGGATAGTCCCAGTCCTGCGCGAGGTAGCAGCCGGCCAGGCAGTGGTCAATTTCAAAGAGATCGCGCTCGGTCTGCAGCAGGTCGAAGCCGAAGTCCTCGTTGACCTCCAACATGCACGAATACTGCTCCGGGTAAGCAGACATCAGGCCCAGCGTTCCCAGGTTGTGCAGCAAGCCGAGAGTGTACGCGCTCTCCCGGGACTGGCGGAAGCGGCCGGCCAGCTCCTCGGTAATAATTGCCGTGACCAGACTGTGAATCCAGACCTTGCGTAGGGCTTCGATTCGGACGGAAGACCGGACCATCCGGTTCATGGCCACCAGCGTCGCCATGGTCTTCACACGATCCATGCCGACCAGAACAATGGCGTGCGGCAGGCTCTTCACTTCGCGACGGACGCCGAACAACGCCGAGTTGGCGAAGCGGAGCAGCTCGGCGGCGAACGACGGATCCATTTTGACGAGTTCGCCCACCTCTTTGGCATTGACATCCTCCTGGCTGACCAGAGCCAGGATCCGCTGCGCGACGGCGGGCAATGGCGGCACCAGCCGCAGAGCCCAGGGCGCTTGCGGGCGAGCCAGAAGATCAGACATAAAACACTCCCAATACCTTACTTTATCGGCGAAAATGCACCTAGAAATCGAGCCCAAACTACCGTCCTGGGCTGCAATCTCTCGACCCCAGCGTTGTCCCAGCAGACAGATCTATAATATCCCAAACAGGGCGGCCTGCCATTCACGGGCTCAACGTCCACCGGATGCAATCAGCTCTCCGTTTCCACTTCCTCCGCCTGACTCACGGCTCGCCTTTGCCAAGACTTCAATCTCCCTAAAGGCAATTTGATCTTCGCCCAAAACATGATCCACCAGCCAGCCCTTCAAAAAAACCAGCACTGGCGTGCCAATGCGCAGTTTCCCGTCTTTCACCGCCTGCTGCATTTCCATGATTTGACGCGCCATTTCTCGGTGCTGTTCTCTGTGACGTTCGGCCCCAGCGTAACCGCGCTCGCGGAAAAACGCCTCTTCGCTTTCGAAGTGCTTGTGCGTGTACATCACGAGCTTTCGTGCTAACAGCGACAGCACTTCGCGTGCGCGACCCTCCACCATCGCTTCCTGCAGTTGGCGGATGATCGAAATCAGAAAGCGATGCTGTCGATCGATGGACCGCACACCGACGCTGTAGCGGTCGTCCCACGCGATGAACAGGCCCACTGGCATCAACCTCCCGCGTCCGCTCCGGCGGACGTCTCCAGGCTCGTTTCAGCTTTCACTAATGTCTTCACCGGCGTCCGCACCATGATTGGCTCTAGGGCTGCACCGCTCCCAGGATGGCGGATGGGATCCGAACAATCGGTAACACTCGATCTGCGGCCCCAATGCGGATCGCTTCCCGGGGCATGCCGAATACCACGCAGGTCGATTCATCTTGCGCTATGGTGCGAGCGCCGGCCCGCTTCATGCTCAGCAACCCTTGGGCCCCGTCGGCGCCCATCCCGGTCAGCAGAACGCCGATCGCCTTGGATCCGGCGGCTTCCGCCACCGATGCGAACATAACATCCACCGAAGGGCGCTGGTAACAGACCTGGGGTCCGTCCTTCACCTGCACCCGATAGCCGTCGGTCGACGCGCGCAGCACCATGTGAAAATTGCCCGGCGCGATCAACACCCGCCCCGAAGCTACCACGTCGCCGTCACTTGCTTCCTTGACCTCCATGGGGCAGATCTGGTTCAGGCGATCCGCAAAGGCGCGGGAAAAAACCGGCGGAATATGCTGCGTAATCACCATGGCCGGACTTGCCGCGGGCATCCGCGTGAGCACGTCCTGAATCGCCTCGGTACCGCCCGTAGACGCTCCGACCGCGACAACCGTGCCGGGGCTGTAGGTTGGGAGAGCGCCGGCTGGAACCGCGGACTTCGGGGCCGCCGCCGCTTGCGGCTGAGCCGCTTGAGCCGCTGGACGGCGGATGCGCGCGACTGCCGCGGCCCGGATCTTGGCAGCCAGGCTTACGCGCAACTCCCCCACCGAATAAGGCCCGCCCGGCTTGGCCAGCACTTCGACCGCCCCGATACGAAGCGCGTCGAGTGTCGCTTGACAGGAGGCCTGGCCGAGCGAGCTGATCACAATCACCGGCAAAGGGTGATGGTGCATCAGCTTCTTCAGAAACGTGAGCCCATCCATGCGCGGCATCTCGATATCCAGCGTCAGAACATCCGGCTGGAGAGCCAGAATCTTGTCGCGGGCGATGTACGGATCCGGGGCCGTCCCCACCACCTCCAGGTCCGATTCGGCGGCGATCGCGTCGGTGAGAATCTTGCGCACGATGGCCGAGTCGTCCACCACCAGCACCTTGATCTTATGGCCGTTGTTCATGCTGCCTGCTCCAGTTCCAGCCACATGCCAACCGTTCCCTCTTCCAACTCCACCACCCGCGAAATCCTGCTGCTCTCCGCCGGCGGGGCAGCCTCTTGCGTTTGGAGTTCGGGCTGGAGAAGCTCGAAGTGGCTCCCTTTTGCCAGACGGCTCACGACCGACCCGCAAAGCATGTTCGCCAATTCGCAAACCACTTCGCCAATCTGACCTTCCGAAAGCGATTCCTCCTCGATCCCCAGAAAATTCCCAGCGATCTTGCGAGCGGTCCCGGTCCCAACGGACAATCCGAACCTACCTGACGGCCTTCCTCTGAAGGCGAGCCTGGCGGAGAGGATGGCCTCGCTGGGAACCTCTGCGGCATCGCCGACAAGCGTGGTGAAGAACATGGTCTCCAGCACCTCGGACGCCGACTCGAGGAGTATCTGCTCCGGATCGTTACCTGGCATACCGGCACCCTAAGATCCTTTCCACTTCTTCCCGCAATGTCTCGGGCAGGAACGGCTTTTTCACATAGCCCTTGGCTCCCAGTGTGAGCATCTGCTCCACGCGGCCGTCGGTCCGGTCCGTGGACACCACAACGACGGGAATGGAGCGCAACGCCTCATCCGCTTCCAGGGATCGCACCAACTGCTCGCCATCCATCATGGGCATGTTCAAATCCGTCAACACCACGTCCATCCGCTCGGTATGTAAGAGATCGAGGGCCTCTCTGCCGTTGCCTGCCTCGAAGCAGGTTCCGTTGGTCAGACCCGACAAATCCAGCACGCGCCGCACAAACAAGCGCATGACCGGCGAATCATCTACGATCAACACATTAAACGCCATTCACAGACTCCTCCCTTGGAGGACCGGCGGCTGCAGCTCCCGCGCCAGTTCTCCGGCGCCGCGCAGTAAGACCCTGCCGCTCGCGACCTCCAGCCGAACCGTCCGCGAGGCCAAGCCGCCCACTTCTTCGGCGTGGATCATTACCCCTGCCTTCCACAGGATCTTCCGCAAGGTCTGGTAGTTCCTCTTGCCGATGTTGAACACCCCTTGCTCGTCCATCATCTGGGCTCCGCCCGCCACCGTGACCACCAGCCGGCGCTTTTCAGCGCCCAGTTCGTAAGCGCTGCGAAACAGGAACGGGATCCCGCTGTCGGCGAACATGAACGGATTCTGTTGCGCCTTCTCCCGGTCCAGGCCGGAATCCGGCAACATGAAATGGAGCAGGCCGCCCACCTTGATCACCGGGTCGTGGATGATCACCGCGATGCACGAACCCAGCGCATAGGTCACCAGCACGCTCTCCGGATCGTTGCTCACTTGGCAGTCTCCCACACCCACCACCAATGGTGTCATCGTCTCCCCAACCCTCGCTGTGCACTTGTGTGATTCGCTTCCATCTTCCTGTACACGGCGGGTTGCAGGTACTGAAGCGGGTGCTCGATCCCGTTCAGGCTCTCGGCATGTCCGATAAATAAATAACCTCCCGGCTCCAGGCACCTGGCCAGTCGTTGCACCAGGTCCTCCTGGGTGGGCTTGTCGAAATAGATCATGACGTTCCGGCAGAAGATCACAACGAAGGGGCCCAGGTGCGAAAAGTTCTCCATCAGGTTCAACCGGCGAAATTCCACCGCCGCCCGCACTTCCGGTTTCACGCGGTACCAGCCCGCATATCGTTGCTCGCCCCGCAGAAGGTACCGGCGAAGCTGGAGCGGGGACATGCCTTCGAATCGATCCGCCGGGTAGGCGCCTCGTTGGGCTGTGGCCAGAACCCGGGTGGAAATATCGGTGGCGAGAATTCGGATCTTCGAAAGGGCCGGCTCCCCAAACTCGTTCAGAAGTTCGAAGGCAATCGAGTACGGCTCCTCGCCGGTGGAGCAGGCTGCGCTCCAGATGGCAATCTGTTCCCGCCCCCGCACCTGGGGCTGGATCGTGTTGCGCAGGAACTCGAAATGCGCCGGCTCCCGGAAGAAGCTGGTGTGGTTGGTCGTGAGGGCATCGATCAATGCCGTCAGCGCTTCCCCGGTCCGATCCTCCACCACGTGCCGGTAGTATTCCTGAAACGACCGGAAGTGCAGCTCCCGGATCTTCTTCCCCAACCGCGCCGAGACCAGCGTCTCTTTGCCGTCGCGAAGATCCAGGCCGACCTTCTCGTAGGCCAGCCGCCGGAACTGCTCGAACTCGCGCGCCGACAGGGGACGAATGTCGGCAGCCTCCAGGAGGCTACTCATGGCTCATTCCTCGAAAAACTCCTTCCATGTCGAGAATCAACCCTACCCGACCGTCGCCCAAGATGGCGCCCCCGGCGATGCCGGGGATGTTCTTCAGGCTCTCGCCCAGGCTCTTGATCACTACCTCCTGTTTGCCCACCAGGTCGTCCACCAGGAGACAGAACCGTTTTCCTTCGCACTCGGCGACCACCAGCAGACCTTCGCACGGATCCTGAGAGCGCGGTTCCACTCCGAATCGCCGGTACAGCCGCACCACCGGCAGAAGGCGCCCCCGCACCATGGCCATCTCGTCGCGGCCCTGGACGCTGGAGAGCGCCTCCCGTGTAGGTCGAAACATCTCCTTGACGGCGAAGATCGGGACAATATAGCGATGAGCGCCCACCACCACCACCAGGCCTTCGATGATCGCCAGGGTCAGCGGAAGCTTGATAAGAAACGTGGTGCCCTGCCCGGGCTTCGACTGAATCTCGATACGGCCCCGCAGTTTTTGAACCTGCTTGCGGACTACGTCCATTCCCACGCCCCGGCCGGAAATGTCGGTGATCTGATCGGCCGTCGAGAATCCGGGCTCGAAGATGAGATGAAAGATCTCGCTCTCGGAGGGTTGCGCCGTTGCCTCGATCAAGCCGTTCTGGCGCGCCTTCCGGAGGATCTTTTCGCGGTCCAGCCCCCGGCCGTCGTCGGAGATCTCAACCACGATCTGTCCGCCCTGGTGGTAAGCCGCCAACTGCACCTTCGCGGCGGGGCTCTTGCCCGCCGCGGTCCGGGCTTCCGGAGTTTCAATGCCGTGGTCGATGGCATTGCGGACCATGTGCATCAGCGGGTCGGCCAGTTCCTCCGCGATGGTCTTGTCGAGTTCGGTATCCTCCCCGCGGGTCTCCTGCTCCACCTGCTTACCAGCCTTGCGCGACAGGTCGCGAACCAGCCGGGCCGTGCGCTGAAAAAGCTGGCCGATGGGGATCATGCGCATACCCATGGCGGTTCGCTGCACCTCGTTGGTGGTTCGCGCCAGCTGCGCGAGGTCGCCCTGCAGCCGGGGGTCCTGGACGGCTCCCAACGCCGGGTTGTGGTGGATCAGAGACTGGGCGATTACCATCTCTCCCACCATGTCCATCAGGTAATCCAACTTGGTCGTATCGACTCGTATCGAGGATGCGTCCGCCGTTTTGGCCGGGCCGCCGCCGCTCCGCTGCTCCTTCGGAGGCGCTTCCGGGGCTGGGGCGTGACTCGTCGTGGGCGGCGGGACGGAGGCTGGCGGCGGCCCCGCAGCTTGCTTTTCCAAGGGCGGCCCCGGCGGCTCCACTGGTGACGCCTCCGCGGGTTTTTCCACCGCCGCTGCGGCCGGCTTTTCTGGCGGCGGGGCCGCTTCCGCGCGATCTGGCACCGTCAGGCCATGGATCCGCGACAGGAGGTCCTGGTGGTCGCCCAGCGGCGGCGGCGCCTGTCCGGCCATCGAGGCTTCCACGCCGGAGATCGCCAGCTTCAAGTAATCCGCGCTTGCCAGCACGACGTCCACCACCGCGGGCGTGATGGCCAGCTTGTCATTCCTCGCGAGGTCCAGCAGCGTCTCCACCTCGTGGGCAACTTCCAGGATGACCTGGAACTCCAGGAATCCAGCCAGGCCCTTGATAGTGTGAAAACCGCGAAATACCGCGTGGATCGCTTCCGCGTCGGAAGGGTTCTGTTCCAGAACCAGCATCCGGCCTTCGATGGAAGCCAGGTGCTCTCGCGACTCCATCACGAATTCGCGCACCAGCTCCGGATCTTGCCCCAGAGAGGCAGCCGCGGGCGCCGGCGTTTGTTCCTGGGCCGGCTCGCTCTCGGAAGATGCCGCCTTCCGGGCCTCGTTGTCCAGAACCTGTTGTAGCTGCGCAATCCCATCGCGCAGCAGGCTCTCGAGCGCGGCCGCCTTTTTCTTCGTCTTCCCACCCGCGCGAGTTTTCTCCGCCAGCTCGGTGGCGACCCGGGCCGTCTCCGGACACCCGCTTCCCGCGGCCGCTTCGGCCAGCCTGGCTAGATCCGCGGCCATACCGCTCTTGGCGCCGTCCACCACCAGGCGCGTGGCCAACCCTTCAATTTGCTCTCGCAACGGGAGACTGGTTTCCACTTGGTCTTCTGTCTCAGTCATCATCGACTCTCCATCGGAGGCCTCGCTTAGGAAGCTCCGGCGGATTGGGGAGTCATGCCTCCCCAACCCTCCTTGTCGATCTGCGCAACCACGCTATCGATTCCATTGCCATCGAGAATCCGTTCCGGCTCGATCACCAGGACCATTTCGTCGCGGTTCGCTCTCTTGCCTAGGCGGTGCACCAGATTGCTCCCGCCCGTACCGGCCCCGGCGGGCAGTTCCTCCAGGCGCAGTCTCTCCACGGCCACTGCCGAATCGGCCGTGACGCCGATCAACCGGTTTCCAACCGTGAGCGCTAGTACGGTTTCCCTGCGGTTTTCGCGCACCATGGTTTTGACTTCTGCGAAGAGCTTCACCATGGTGGATAGCGTGGCCGCGCCGCTTCCCGAGATCAGGCGAATCGCCTCATCGCCGCGGTCCTGCTGCTGCATTTCTTTAACCTGCCCGGCGAGGCCATGAATTTTCTTGTGCGGATCGTCGAACTTCCGCAGCAAGGCCGCGACCCACGGGTCGTCGGTGCGATAGCCGTCGTACCATTTGCCGAACGCGCACTTGTGGGGATCGGTAGCCAGCGTGAATACTCGCCGCTCCTCCACCGAGCGCCGCAGTTCATCCAGCCAGCGGCGGTGATCCTGTTCCCGGTCCTCGAGCATCTTGCAGAACCCGTCGGTCTCCTCCGTCACGGACGTCATTCCCAGGCGCACGCGCAGGTCGATCAGGGGAATCACCTTGCCGCGCAGGTTGATGACGCCCCGCACAAAACTCGGAACGTTGGGTACTGCCGTCACTTCGGGCATCATGACGATCTGCCGGAGCTGCCCGGCCGCAATAGCGAACAGCCGTTTCTTGACTTCGATGATGGCCCAGGGCATGTCGGAACTCAGTTTGTTGGTCATAGGCTTCGTCCTCGGTATTCATTGCGCGTTGCGTATCTCGCCGGTTCTTGCAGCCGGCGACCACGTGTCCGGCGCTCAGAACTCCTTAAACTCCTTCTCTGGCGGAAGGGCGCTTTTGCGAGTTCCCGCTTCCGCCATCACCGCCCCCGCTGGGCGGCCAATGAGAGGTTTGTGGGCAACCGGGCCGCCCGCCGCCGCGACTCCGGCTGGCCGGTGCGTCCCTACCGGCTGGCTTCGATCTGCTGCCCACGACTTCGCGGCTCCGCCGGTGGAGTCTCCGCCGCCCACAATGGCGGTCAAACGCACCACGGCGTCCTTCAGGGTCTCCGATTGGGCCGTCAATTCTTCTGCCGCCGAGGCGCTTTCCTCCGCGTTGGCCGCGGTGGTCTGCGTCGCTTGTTCCATCTGCGCGATCGCCTTGCTAATCTGCTCGATCCCCCGCGCCTGTTCCTGGCTCCCCAAGCTCACTTCGTCTACCAGCGTCTTCACCTTGGCGGACTCCTCCGCGATCACCCGGATGGCACCCGCCACCTGGTCCACCTTCACTTTGCCGTCGTTGGACCTGGCGATCGATTCCTCGATCAGCGCCGCCGTATCCTTGGCCGCCTGGGCGCAGCGCTGCGCCAGGTTGCGGACTTCGTCGGCCACCACGGCAAATCCCATTCCAGCCTCTCCGGCGCGAGCGGCTTCCACCGCGGCGTTGAGCGCCAGGATGTTGGTCTGGAACGCGATCTCATCGATCACCTTGATGATCTTGGCGATCCTATCGCTGGAGGTGTTGATCTCGCCCATCGCCACCACCATCTGATCCAGCGATCGCTTGGTTTCTGAAAACGTCTGCTGCGACCGCGTCACCAGGCCGGCGGCGGCCCCGGAGTTCTCGGTGTTCTTGCGCGCCATCGAATTGATTTCCTCGCTCGATGCGGAAGTCTCTTCCAGCGAAGCCGCCTGCTCGGAAGACCCCTGCGCCAGCGACTGGCTGGAAGACGAAACTTGCGAAGCGGCGCTCGCCACCTGCTCCGCGCCATCTCTCACTTCACCAGCCAACTGACGCAGAGCCTTGGTGTCATGGTGCACGATCCATACCACCACGCCACCGAGCGCCAGGCACAAGCCGAGCAACACGGAAGCAATCCACCGGCTGCGGGTGCTTGTCGCCGCACCTTCCGCCACGGCATCCGCCAGAAGGGTTTTTTGATTCTGCTGCAACTGCTCGCACGCGGCCTGTATCTGGTCTGCGATCGCAATCGTCTTGTCTACGACCGGGTTGATTTCACTGAAGCGCCCGGCCGCGCTCATCTCCACCACCTGCTGGTAGAGCGGCTGCCAGATCTGGAGTTGATTCTGTATCGTTGCCACCGCCTGTTGTCCGCCCTCACTCGTTAGCAGCGGCTTCATGACACTCGTCGCCTTCTCGATGTTGGCCGTGTGGGTGGCGAACACCCCCTTGCTTTTCTCCACCATCGCCGGTTCTTTCAACACGGAATACAGGATCACGCCTCGCTGCCCGACTCTCAAATAGGCGCCCGACGTCTCGATCTGGCCCGCAAGCTCAATTTTTTGAGCCGCCTTGTTCAGCCCGATTCCCGATTGGTCGCCCATCGTGCTAATAGACGACAGCGATGTGAACGCCAGCACCAACAACAAAACGAATGTGCCTGCGAAACACAGCATCAGTTTCTTACCCAACGTCATTCGCGTACTCATATTTCGTGTCTCCTACCGCAACAAGGACTCAACGGTGCCTTGTTGGTTGTACATTCAGAACTCCTCTGGCGGCAGATCTCTCCCGCCAGCCTCGTTGGCAGTCCGCCAGAAATCCGCGGATTGCCCATTAGACTTGTGCTTCACGGTCGCGTAGACTGCCGGATGGTTGCTGGCGGGCGTGGCGCTGCGCGGCATCGCTGCGACCGCGCGGCCTTGCAACAAGGCAGCCGGCTTACGGCCAGACCCATTTCCACCCACCATCGCGCTCAGACGCCCGACGATGTCTCTGGTGCTCGTGCACTGCGCATTCAATTCCTCGGCGGCCGAGGCGCTTTCCTCCGCGTTGGCCGCGCTCTTCTGCGTCACCTGCTCCATCTGCGCGATAGCCTTGCCGATTTGCTCGATCCCCCGCGCCTGTTCCTGGCTCCCCAGGCTCACTTCGTCCACTAGCGTCTTTACCTTGGCGGACTCCTCAGTAATGGTCCGGATGGCCGCGGCCACGTGGTCCACCTTCACCTTGCCGTCGTTGGACCTGGCGATCGATTCCTCGATCAGCGCCGCCGTATCCTTGGCCGCCTGGGCGCACCGCTGCGCCAGGTTGCGGACTTCGTCGGCCACTACGGCGAATCCCATGCCGGCCTCTCCGGCGCGGGCGGCTTCCACCGCGGCGTTGAGCGCCAGGATGTTGGTCTGGAATGCGATCTCGTCGATCACCTTGATGATCTTGGAGATCTTTTCGCTGGAGGTGTTGATCTGGCCCATCGCCACCTCCATCTCCCGCAGGGACTCGTTGGTTTCGACGAACTTCTGCTGCGACTGTGTTACCAGTTCAACAGCCAGGCGCGAATTCTCCGAATTCTTGCGCGCCATGGACCTGATCTCCTCGCTGGAAGCCGACGTTTCCTCGATCGACGCCGCCTGCTCCGAAGATCCCTGAGCCAGAGATTGGCTGGACGCCGAGACCTGCGCGGACGCGCCGGCTACTCCTTCGGCGCCCTCTCCCAGTTCCACGGCCATGGATTGCAAGGTGCGCATGCTCCGCTGCACGATCAGGAGAACTCCGACGGCGACCAGCAGGCTGGCGCCGACCAGCAGGATGCCTACCCATTGAGTGTGGGACACAGTGTCGTGCGCGTCGCTCGCGGACGCCTTTAGCGCCGTCCGCTCTTCGGCGCGCAACTCGTCGAGTACCTTGTCCACCTCGTCGACCAAGGGAAGCATCCGGTCCCGCAGAACTGCGTGGGCGTCGTCATAACGGTTTTTGCCGCAGAGGCTCAAGTACTCGCCGAATAGCGACACAAACTCATTGACCTTGGTCCCCACGGTGGCGAGAGACTTCTTCCCTTGTTCGCTGGTAACCAGCGGCTGCAGATTCGAAACAGTGTGGGTGACGGTCGCGGCGGCAGCCCGCATCCCCTGGTCTCCGGCGCCGGCGCTCTCCTCTTCGTGGCACATGGAGCAGGCCAGTTCGGCGCCCACCTTTGTGTTGGCTTGCGTCAGATGGTTCGCCACGAAGCGGAATTGGGTTTTGATGGCGTAGGCTTTCATGTCCTGAAAACCCGACCGCAATTCTCCGACAAGATCGATTTTCGGGGCGGTGACGCTGACGGCCGTATCGAGGCCGCGTCCGATCCTGCCAAGCGAGCTCCGGCCCGAATAGCCCAAGCCGACAAGCAAAACGATGGCAAGCGCAAATCCGGAGGTCACCTGTGCGCCTATAGTTATTGATTTCCGCATGAATAATTTCCTCCTTTACTTCCAAATCGGACTTGGCCGGCTGCGGGAACGCAAGTGGGGCTGTGCAATCTCCCCGCTCGCCGAGTCGCTCCACTGCCGCCATTTATCAAATTCATGAAACTCTGTCTCCAGGGCCTTTCAGAACTCCCGGAACTCCTCATCGAGCGGCAAGGTGTTGCGGCCAGGCTTGGCCGCCACCAGGGCGAAGTCCGCCGCGTGCCCATTGGACTTCTGTGCTGCCGTCGCGTGGTGCGCCGGAAGGCAGGTGACGGACGCGCGCGGGCCCTGCGGCGCCGCGGCGGCGCTGTGGCGCGCCGCGGTAGATCGCTGCCGGCCGGTGACGGCATGGCTGCTGCCCACTACCTGGCCGCCGCCCACCATGGCGCTCAGGCGGTTGACCACGTCTCGCAGGGTCTCGGACTGGGCGTTCAATTCCTCCGCCGCCGAGGCGCTTTCCTCCGCGTTGGCCGCGGTGGTCTGCGTCACCTTTTCCATCTGCGCGATGGCTCTGCCGATCTGCTCGATCCCCCGCGCCTGTTCCTGGCTCCCCAGGCTCACTTCGTCCACCAGCGTCTTCACCGTGGTGGATTCCTCCGCGATCACCCGGATGGCCGCGGCCACCTGGTCCACCTTCACCTTGCCGTCGTTGGACTTGGCGATCGATTCTTCGATCAGCGCCGCCGTATCCTTGGCTGCCTGCGCGCAGCGCTGCGCCAGGTTGCGGACTTCGTCGGCCACCACGGCGAATCCCATGCCGGCCTCCCCGGCGCGGGCGGCTTCCACCGCGGCGTTGAGCGCCAGGATGTTGGTCTGGAAGGCGATCTCGTCGATCACCTTGATGATCTTGGAAATCTTATCGCTGGAGGCGTTGATTTCGCCCATCGCCACCACCATCTGATCCAGCGACTGCTTAGTCTCGACGAATCTATGCTGCGACTGCGTAACCAGGTCGGCGGCCGACCGGCTGTTCTCGGTATTCTTGCGCGCCATGGAGTTGATCTCCTCGCTGGAGGCCGATGTCTCTTCCAGAGAAGCCGCCTGTTCAGAAGATCCCTGCGCCAGCGACTGGCTGGAGGAGGACACCTGTCCGGCCGCGCTGGCGGTCTGCTCGGCGCCCTCGGAAAGCTCGCTGACGGCATGCCGGAGGCTCTGGTTGATTTGGCGCACGATGAACACCACCACCGCCGCGACCAGAAGCGAGAGGACGATCATGACGATCGTGGTCCATCGGCTTTGAGACACCGACGCCTCCGCCGACTTGCCCACCGCAGCCATCAGATCGCTTTGTTGCGCATTAAGGCGTTCGACTACCGATCTGCCTTGTGTAGCGGCCGGGAGCGCTCTGTCCATAAACTCCTGGACTGCCGCCTCTGTCTGGCCGCTCGAGGCGAGCCGGTAGAGATCTTCGTGAGCCTGCTGAATCCTATCCGCGGCGCTGCGCAGTTCTTCCACCAGCCGTTTCCCTTCGGCTGTTTCGGCCAAGGGAGCGAATTCATCGAGATCTTTTTTGGCTTTCTCCGCGGTTTCGCGGAACTGCTGGTTGTACTTCTCGATGCTGGCCTTGTCCTTCATGAAGGACCGCACCATAATGCCGCGCTCCAGCGAGACGAAGTCCGACAGCGCCGCGCCGAGATCGCCCGCCAGGTAGACTTTCCGTGCGTTTACCTTGATCAACTTGTCCATACCGCTACCGAGGCTGCTGATACCCAGCAGCGACACGACGCTCACCACCAACGTGAGCACCAGCGCGGCGCCAAAGCTCAGAAAAAGCTTCTTGCCAATCGTCATCGACTTCATCGAACCGTTTCTCCTTATTTCATTCCGTTGAAATTGTGTCACTGCATCAGGGCATTCAGCCCGTGCAACTCCTGGCCGCTCATCACCTGATCGATGTCCAGCAGGATCTTCACATTGCCCTTGATCTTGGCCATTCCGAGCAGGTACGGCGTGGCTGTTCCCTGCCCAAAGTCGGGGGTGTCCTCGATGTCGCTGGCCACCAGGTTGAGCACCTCGGCGACGCCGTCCACCACAATCCCCATCAGCACGGTGCCCGCTTCGCCGGGCACCTGAACCACGATGATGCACGTGCGCTGCGTGTACTCAATCTCCGGCAGGCCGAACTTGAGCCGGAGATCCACCACGGGAATGACCTTCCCGCGCAAGTTGATCACGCCTTTCACGTGCGCCGGCGTGTGGGGCACCACCGTGATGTCCTGAACCCCCATGATTTCCCGGACCTTGAGCACCCGGATGCCGAATTCCTCGTTGCCCAGGTGAAAGACCAGATACTTGCCCGCTCGATCGTCGGTTTTAGCCGCCAGATTCTTTTCTTCCGGTGAGACTACTGCCGATGGCATAGTGCTGCTCTCCTTCGTTCGTAAGATAGAAGCATCCCGGCCGTCATTTACCAATACATCAGCTGTAACTGCATGGTGAACTCATTCGCCGCTTTCAGGGCCGTCGTGTTCTGCGGCATAGCGTGCAGATATTGCAGCGTCCACTTCAGATTCTGCCCGCGGACGTAATAGTTTGCGCCGAAGCCGAACCGGTTGATGTCCTTGCCCCAGTTGGCCGCGGTGACGAAACTCTGCGTCTCATACTTGAGGAAGGGCTGCACCTTCACCTGGTGCACGTAGTAGCCCGCTTCCAGCAGATAGTCGTTCTGGTCGGCGATGGTGGGGAACTTGGTCCGGCCGTCGTAGTGAATGAACTGGAACTGCCCGGCGACCTCGTCGCCCTGGTTCACCGGCAAGGCGGCCGCCACGTTGGCCGAAGTCCCGCGGTAGGCGCCTTGCTTGTCGAAGCCGCCGTCTACCGCCAGGATCTTCTGCTTGCCCAGCGCCGTGCCGCTGAACAGGTAACCTTTCTCCGGGGAGAGGAAGTCGTACTGCAGGTAACCGACGGTTCGGGGAGAGTTGTGACCGTTGGCGTCGCGCTCGCCACCGTATTCTCCCAGCCGGTACAGCAGGTGGTCATGGTGGAAGAACCCCTTGGCTTCAAATCCGACATCCCGCAGAGCGGAGGACTGCGTCACCGTGTTGGTCACGGTCGAAATCGGGCTGAGGTCCAGGGTCAGGTAGCTGAGGGTGGATTGCAGCCCGTTCCGGCTGAACGGGACGATCATCAAGCCGCCGACCACCTGGAATTCCTTGGTGGGTCGCCATTCCAGCAGGGCGTCCTGCAGCAGGAAACCGGAAGCCAGGCTCTTGGGGGTGATGCCGAGCTTGGGATCGTCGGTCTCGACGAAGAAGCTGATGTCCTTGCCGATATCGCCGCCGAAAATGATGCGCGCGCGGCGGAGATAGTAGTTCTGTTGGTAACCCTGGGCGCCGGTGGCGTCCTGCGTCCAGTCAGCCCAGAGTTGTCCCTGGATTCCGAACTTGAAGCTCACATCTTCGTTCTTGACGACAATCTGTCCCGACGCCCGCATGGGGAGCAGGGCAAACGCCAAAACGGCTGCCGCGAGACATGGCAACAGACAATGGTGAACGCCTTCCGAGCTCCGCCGGCCGGACTTCGGGCGCCGCCGTGTCCGAAGTTCGTTTTCAATCAAGAATTTGTCGATGAGTTCCCGGTCTTTCATCGCAGGCTGCCGCCTTTTTCGACAGGATTTTTGCTAGCAGTGATTCGAATTGTTACAGGACCATATCGGGTCTGAAAATCCTATTTCTAGCTAACGTTGGATAACACCAAGCCGGTTTTCGCGATTTCGGCGGGTCCGCAAACTCGCCAAGGGGATCTCGGTGATTGACAGACCTGGGCCCCTGCCTACGGAACATTTCTCGACCGAAATGTGCCGCGGCTAAAGTGACACATCGGGCACACTAATACTTTTTCTAGCTGTCGTTGGTTAGCGTTGCGCGCGGCTACTCGCGGCTGGCGGCCAGGCCGAGCTTCAATTGGATCTCGCCGTTGGAATAAGCGCACCGCAGGGACACGGCCACATCTGCCTTGAGATTGCGCGCGCTGATGTTCTTGCCGTGAACCACCGTCGGTATGCTCATCTGGAGCCTCCCCACGTGAGCCTCCAGCAGGTTCTTGAAGCCGCCGACGATCATGTTGGTGATCTCGCCTACCGCGTCGAGCACCTGTTCGTCCACGTGCGCAAACTCCGTCATCATGAAGCGTGAGGAAAGATCGCACGCCGTGGCGGCGGTGCAGATGATCTCCCCGTTGCCGATCACTTTACCGGTGAATCCAATCAGGGAGAGAATGCCGTCGAACGGGTCGGGAGGTTCCTTATCCGGTTCCGGCAGGCGCTCAACCTCCGTTCCCAGCATGGAAGTAAACAATTCCCGCGTCGCGGCAAACAACATATCAGCCATTTCCGCCGCCTGGAGGGGCAACTTCGCAGTCGAGTCCACCATCATTTTGATAGCAGGGCCGCGAGTTTATCGCGCAACTGGTCGGCACTAAACGGTTTGCGAACGTAGGACGTGGCGCCCAACTCCACGGCTTCCTGTACCCGCGCCTGGCCTCCTTCCGTAGTAATCAGGACGACCGGCAGGTCATGCCATTGTGGCGCATTCCGCAACGCGCGGAGCAGTTCAATGCCGTCCATGTTGGGCATGTTGATGTCGGAGAGAACCAACGAGACGTGATGGCCTTCGAGAATATTCAGCGCCTCTTTGCCGTCTCCTGCCTCCAGCACTTCGCCCAGTGCCAGATTGGTCTGGTTCAAGACCCTGATCAGAATCTTTCGTATCGCCGTCGAATCGTCGACGATCAGTAGGTTCGGCGCTTCCTTCATGCTTGCTTGGTTAACCCTTTCGCGCGGCCTGGGAAAGCCGCTTCACCGATTATCATCCCTGGCTAAACCACGAACTTGTCGCCGGTGGACGGCCGGAGACTGATGATGCCTTCGGTTTCCATCTGCCGGGCGACCGCAATAATCTGTTGCTGAGCCTCCTCCACCTCTCTGATTCTAACCGGACCCAGGGCTTCCATGTCTTCCGCCAGCATTTCGGCGGCGCGCGCGGACATCAGCCCGGTGAAGTGGTCCTTGATTCGCGAAGCGCATCCCTTCAAGGCCATGACCAGCACCTTGCGGTCCAGCTTACCCACAAGGGTCCGCATCGCCTGCTGATCCACGTGCAACAAGTCCTCGAAGACGAACATGAGGTTCTTGATGGTTTGGCCCAGATTCGGATCGTCGTCCGTGACCTGCTTCAGAATCTCCTCGCTGGTCGAGGTGTCCACCCGGTTGAGTACCTCCGCCACGGCGCGGACGCCCCCGTAAGCCTCCAGACTGGTTTCTCCCAGCAGCCTGAGCTTAGCGCCGATGGTTTTCGCGATTTTATTGACCACTTCCGGAGAAATCTGGTCGAGTGTCGCCATCCTCCGCGCCACGTCGGGCCGCTGCGCTGCCGGAAGCGCCGCGAGCAGTTTGGCGGCGTGCGAGGGGCCGACGTGGGACAGGATCAGAGCGATCGTCTGCGGATGTTCGCGGTGGATCACTTTGGCCAGAGCCTGGGGGTCCGCCTTCTGCAGGGAATCGATGGTCGCCATTTCGAAGCCCAGAGACTTCAGGACGCGGTCGGCCATGCGCTTTCCGGTCTCCGCTCCGAATGCCGCCACGAGCACGGAGGTCGCATACTCGATGCCACCGGCGCCGAATATGCCGGAATTCGAGTGTGCGGTGGCGAAGTCTTCGAGGACCTGTCTCCGGTCGTCGTCCGTAACGCCCGTCAGGCGGCTGATCTCCCGGGTTACGTCGTGCACCTGCTCTTCGCTCAGTTGCCGCAAAATCGACGCGCAGGCCTCGTCGCCCAGGGTGGTCAGGAGGATTGCAGCTTTCCGAACGCCCCGCATCTCGCTGCGCTTTGCTTCGCCTTGTGGCGGAGCTGCCGGAAGCGCAGCAACGGGCGCAGTCATGGTAGCCATGTTAGTCCCCGAATTTGCAACTTTGTAGCCATCGCGCCGCTGCGCAGCCAGGCCGCGCTTGCCACGCGAAATCAGATCGATTCAGCTCGAGGATTCATGTCATGAATTTGACATGTCAAAGTCCTGCCGGTGGGGAATGCCTCCCGATTGAACATGATCGGAGGGTCCACGTCTATTCCAATGGTGTGGCCTCGAAAGTGCATCGGCACGCTCAGGCTACCGGTAATGAGTGCAAGCGCGGAAACTACGGCCGAAGGGATCGATCGGTTCTGGGATGTTCCGGTGACGGTTGAGGCCCGGCTGGACGACCGTTTGATGGAGCTGGAGGATGTCGGGAAAATCAGGGCCGGCGAAGTCATTGCGCTTCACAGGGCGGCCGGCGAGACTCTGGATGTTTACGTGGGCAATGTCCGATTCGCGGTCGCCGAAGTGGTTGTCATCGAGGACACGCTGGCTCTCCGGATCACGGAATTCGACGGTTTGGAACTATGAATCAATCCACAGACTCCGGCGGCCCCGCGATTCCAATCGATCCGGCCTCGCTTTCCTCGTGGGCAATGAGGCACTGGGCAAACGCCCTGGAAGCTGTAATCGAGTCGATGACCGCGGCGCGGCCCACCGTGAGCTTCCAGCCGGCATCCGGCGAGGACGGGAAGACGGAGGGAGCGAGTTGGCTGGGCCAATCGTTGAGCCTTGTGCCTGCGCCGGCCCTATGGATTGGCGCTTCAGCCGCCTCGTGGCACACACTGGGTCAAAAGACTCTCGCCGCGCTGGGCGTGGATGAGGCCTCCGACAGCGATATCGAGGCAACCTGCCGGGACCTCCTTGCTCAGTCCTCGAGCGCGTTCGCACAGGATCTGGCGGGAGAACTGGAAGAGACGATCACCGGCGGAAGTATCGTTCCGTCGGATCAACCCGAGTGCGTTTCTTCGGAGACCTTCACGTTCACGATGGCCGGACCTGCGCCGTTCGAGGGAACCGCGCTCTTGGACCGCGCGTTTCTGGAGCGGCTGGAGGAACTTGCGCAGCAGGTACGCCGGGAGACTGAAGCAAGCGCGGTCACGCCGGACGCCGGGGGTAGTGAATCACAAGCGCAGCCTGAGGCCGCGCAGCCGCAGCGGCCGCTTCCCAAAGTACAACTGCGCGTCCGGGTAGTGCTTGGCCGCGCCAGGCTTTCCCTGCGAGACCTGTTCAAACTGAACGTCGGTTCGGTGATCGAGCTGGACCGATTGATTACGGATGTGGCCGACGTGATGATTGGCGATCACAAGATTGCCAGCGGTCCCGTTGTGGTGGTGAACGGCAACTATGGAGTTCGAGTGAGCGCCAGGAAGTAAGGCGGAGAATGGGAGACGACTTCTCTTGAAACGCCAGTTGACCCAGCAGGAGATCGATAGCTACTTCCAGACAGCGACCTCGCAGAAGGAGGGCCCGGCGGAGTCCGCCGTTCTGTTTGACTTCAGGCGGCTGGACCGGATCCCGAAGGCTCAGGTCAACGCCATCCATCATCTGCACGAGACATTTCTCCACACCCTCGGTTCCAGCCTCTCGGCGTATCTTCGTTCCTTTGTTTCGGGGAGTCTGATCAGCGTCGAACAGTTGCCGTATTCGGATTTCGCCGAGGCGTTGCCGTCGCCGACGTGCCTGGCTTATCTCGGCATGCCGCCCTATGAAGGGCACACTCTGTTCGAAGTCAGCCCGACGCTGGTTTCCGTGGTTCTGGATCTGGTGCTAGGCGGCAACGGCAAAAACCCAACCGTCCTCAACCGCGAGTTGACGGAGGTGGAGCAGAATCTGGTCGAGGGGTTTTTCCAGGTGGTCACGCACGATTTGCGGGAAGTCTGGAAGCCGGTCGTTCCCGTGAATTTCACGATCAGCGCCATCGAGACAAACCCCCAGTTGTCCGGCCGATTCGTTCCGACCGAAGCGGTCGTGGCGATCGCGATGGAGTTGAAGATCGGCGAGAACGTCGGCATGATCAACGTGGCGATACCTTCCATCACGCTGAAGATGATGGGCCAAAAGTTCGACCAGCAGTGGACGGTTCACAAGTCCGCCAACCCGGCAACGGAGACGGCGATCAAACGGAAACTGGCCAAGGACCTGAAAGTGAGAATCGATTGCGAGTTGACCGGTCCGGCAATCCGGCTTGGCGATCTCCTGAACCTATCGCCTGGCGACTTGTTTACCGTTGCGCCTGCATTCGACAAGCCATTGGACGTCCTGGTGAATGGAACGCTCAAGTTCAAGGCAGTCCTGGCATCCGAAGGGGACAGGCGGGTCGCGGTGATTCAATAAGGCCCGGATGGAGACGGGCGGCGTTCCTCAAAGCGCTTTAGTAGTCCTGGGGAATTGAAGAAGCGAGAGGCCGAATTCCGGAAGGAGAGCGGCCAGGCGATCGGCCAGCATCTGTTGGCTGATTGGCTTCACCAGATACCCGTCGGCGCCCAGCTCCACCGCGGACTGGACCCTGCCGATATCGGCCTCGGCTGTAATCACAAGCACCCTTGACCGCTTTAGTTGCTGGTCTTTTTCTTTCTGGCGTATCATCTCCAGAACCTTGATCCCGTCGATGCCGGGCATTTGGAGGTCCAGACAGATCAGATCGTGCGGATTTCTTTCGTCCACACGGCGAACGAAGAATGTGACGGCTTCACTCCCATCCTTGGCTTCGTCGCAGTCTCCGTATTGCGAAAGGATCCGCTTCAGGAGGATTCGTACGATCGGGCTGTCATCCGCCACTAGCGAACGCATGCTTCGCCACCAATTTCGGCCGCGGCCATTCCCTCGCCTTATTATATTAGGAGGCGAATCGCAATTCTCCGGCTTGACGCCGATCTGCGAAGCGTAAACGAGAACCTTGCGGGCTTGTCCTAAGGCCGCCCCAGCGCATACCAGAGCACGAAGTCAGTCATTGGGGGCGTTACCCCAAGCTGCCGCATCCGGGAAGCGTTCTGACTCCGGTGATGGTGGCTGTGCATCAACGCCTGCAGCAACAATATGCCGGCCGGCGCTTCAAACGGTCCCTTCGGCCCGCGGGGCAGCGCGATCATCTTCTCGAGATCCGCCGACGCCAGCGTCTCCGCCATGCGCTCGTGCGCCTGGCCCATGGCCGCCTCGAGTTCCTCCGCGGAATCCCGCTCTTTCATGCCCGTGGGGTCCGCCGACCCGCCGCGCGCGAGCGTCTGCAGCATCTCGTACGCCATCACCATATGGTTCAGACGCTTGCGAATCTCGGAATCATCGAGCAGGGCGGCGTTCGCGTGGAGCGCTTTCCAATGCTCCCCGTCGGCCCACACCTGGTACAGTGCCAAGTCCTTCAACTGTTGTACGTCCATCTCTCCTAGCTCCCCGGATGGTATTCACGCTCGGTGTGCCCATTGAGTTGCGAGCGGTAGTAGTACACGTCCCGTAAGTTGCCGGTGGCGTAGCGCTGGGCCTCATCGTTGAAATGTTTCGATGACGGATTGCCGCTTTCGCCACCGGCCGTCACCGCCCGCGCCCGCACCTTGTCGCCGAACTCCACCACCGCCACGAAGCTGTTGCCGCTGGTTCCGTACCACTTCTTCGTGCCAGGATAGGCGCGCGCTCCGAAGGAAGCGAGCGATCCCCACGTCGCCGAAGGGAAGCCGACCGGAATGCTCGGCCCTCCATCATCGAATCGCGGCGCAATTTCGTCGTTGAGACGCTGGAAGCGGTTGATGTCGCCCCAAGGGGTTTTCCAGCTTCCGAAATCGGCCGCGAGCCTATCGGAGGCCGACGCGAGCGCCTGGAGGAGTTGCTCGGCCGGCGCGCGGCTGACGGCATCGTCGGAGAGCAATCCGCCTCTCCCGCCGCCCGGGGCGCCCCTTGCGCCGCGACGAACATCCTCGGCCCAGAAGATCGCCAGCGATGTGGGGACGGAATCCGCTGCCCACCGCAGGTCCCACTTGCGCAGCAGGGCGATCTGCTCGGCGGTTTTCGCCTTCAGCGGATTCGAATCGGGAGTGTCGTCCCAAGCTTTGATCAGGGCCGGGACGGGTTTTTCGAACCAGGTGAGGTAAGTGTCGAATGCCGCGGCAATCAGCGAGTCCAGCGTGAAGTCTTTCTTGTTCTGGAGTACGCGGATGGCGTGCAAGCCTCGTGCGGATTCACCGCCCGACTCTACGTAAGGCGGGTAGTCTTCCCTTTTGGGGCTACTCTCGCCAGCCGCGGACCAGGGCCAGTTGTTGGTGTTGTAGAGCCATCCGCTCTTCGGGTTCAGCAGGTGGGGCGTCTCGTCGATCTCCAGAAGCCCTTCCCACTCCGTGGCCGGATTGCTGCCGTCGACGGGCCTGGTCCAGTCGAAGGCGGTGTCGCGCCGTGGAATGAAGTTGCCGTGGAAGTAAGCGATGTCGCCGTCGGCGTCGGCGAAGATGGTGTTGTTGGACGAGTTGGCCTTGAGCTCCATGGTCTGCCGGTACGCTTTGTAGTCCTTCGCCTTGGTGCGTGAGTAGGACTGCTCCAGCGCCTTGATGGGCTCGTGCATCAAGCGGATCGCCACCCACTTGCCGTTTTGCTCTCGCACGATGGGGCCGTGGTGCGTGCGGTAAACGGTGAATTTCTTGTCGGCCATGCCGTTCCCGTTCTTGTACGGCACCGTGATCTCCGCCGACGTCACCAGGCGCTGCTCGTCGCCATACTTGTAGAAGTAACGATCGCCCTGCTTCGTCACGGTTTCGAGGTACTCATCGACCGCGTCCACGCCGCTCGACGTGTGCATCCAGCCGGCGCGGTCGCTGAATCCCTGGTAGACGAAGAACTGGCCCCAGGTCACCGCGCCATAGGCGTTCAAACCTTCGTCGCTGGCCATCTGGAGCTCGGAGCGGAAGTAGAACGAGGTGTGCGGATTGATCAGCAGCAGCGCGTGATGGGCAGTGGTATTCGAGGGGGCGACCGCGGCTCCGTTCGATCCGCCAGGCTCCCGCTCAAATTCCTCTTGGGCCGGTTGCTGCGTCACCGGGGCCTTGCCGTAGAACGCTTCGAGATCGCGGAGGTTGACGCGGTCGATGTCGCCGCCGAGGGGTACGCTGCCTTCGGTCAACGAGAGCGCCATCCATGGCTCGAAGCGTTGGATTACTCGCGGTTTCACCTCGGGGTGCTTGTAGAGATAGTAGTTCAGGCCATCGGCAAACGCGTCCATCAGCTTTTGCAGCCATGGCGGGCTTGCCGCATAATCCTTCTTCAACTCGGCGGGGTCGATGAAGAGCTTCATCCGCAGATCCTGGTAGATCCTCGATTCCCCTTCGGCCTCCGCCAGCCGGCCCATTGACACGATGTAGTTGGTCTCGACGCGATTGAAGTCGTCCTCGGCTTGCGCGTACTCCATGCCGAAGACGGCGTCGGCGTCGGTCTTTCCGTAGACGTGCGCGATGCCCCAATCGTCGCGGATGATGGTGATGTTGCGGGCCTGTTTTTCCCAGCGCGCGGCGTTGGGGTTATTTGATGACTGGAATGCCAGGGCGGCGGATACCGCCGCGAGGATGACCAAGAGGCCTTTTGGGGAGACGAGGTTTCTCATAAAGCTTCCCTAGATTCTATCGCGCGCCATCGCTAGTTTCAGGCTCTGAGGGAGCGCGGAACCGGTCGATTCAACCGGAAATTCGGGGGCGTTCTGTTGATGAGAAAGAACTTGGAAATTCGTGACCGGTTGAATCGACCGGAACCGTCATTTGTTGAGAAATTCATCGGCCGCGGATGAACGCGGATAAACGCGGATTGGAACAAAGACTTCGATTTGCGTGGATCGGCGTTCATTGGCGTTTATCGGCGGCTCAAAGATGATTTTTCTCGACCTCATTGTGGCACGCGGGCGCCAAAAAGCATGGGGATAGAAGAGCGCGACTCGGCGAGTAAGTGATTGGATCAGGGGCGCTCAAAAATATTTTTGGCCTTGAAGAATGCTGAAGAGCTTTTATTCGCGGTTTGTCGCGGTAATCCCGCCGCCGGTGACCGTCTCTCGAAAACGCCTGTCAGGCAGGGGGGTTCCAACAGGGGCTAAAGCCCTCCGCTGCACACACTTGCGGCCCGGCTGAAGCCGTGCCCTGTTACAGAGGGCCTACGGCCCACGAAAGCCCATGAAAATTTTCGAGGTGAGTGGCACGTATGCCGTCGGCCGGCCCCGGCGTTTTTCAACCCTGTTACAGGGCCAAGACGACGTTTTTCATCGTTGCGGGTGAAGCGCGCTTCGGCCGAGGCGACGATTTTCATCGCGGAGCCTGCGGCGTCTGAAGACCGACCGGATCGATCTCTTCTACCAGCATCGCGTGGATCCTGCCGTACCAATCGAGGATGTCGCCGGCGCGGTGAAGGGGTTGATTCAAGAAGGCAAGGTGAAGCACTTCGGACTGTCGGAAGCATCGGCGGCAACGATCCGCCGCGCGCATGCGGTGCACCCTGTAACGGCGGTGCAGAGCGAGTACTCATTGTGGTGGCGCGAACAGGAGCAGGCGGTGCTGCCGGCGTGTGAGGAACTCGGTATTGGCTTCGTTCCGTTCAGTCCGCTGGGCGCGGGATTCCTCACCGGCAAGATCGACGAGCACACCACATTTGAAGGCTCGGACTTCCGCAACATGGTGCCGCGCTTTACGCCGGAAGCGCGCAAAGCAAACCTGGCCTTCGTCGACCTGCTGCGCGCCGTTGCCGCAAAGAAGAACGCGACGCCCGCGCAGATCGCGCTGGCGTGGCTGCTGGCGCAGAAGCCCTGGATCGCGCCCATCCCGGGCACTACCAAGCTGCACCGGTTGCAGGAAAATGCCGGCGCGGCAGGCATCGAACTGACGGCGGAAGACCTGGCCGAGATCGAGCGCGGAGCCGCTGGAATCGAGATGCAGGGAGCCCGCCTGCCGCAGGCGTTGCTCAACATGGTGGGACGTTAGGAGGCCCGAGCACGATGAAGTTTCTCATCGCATGTGCGATTTCACTGGGGATGCTGGCGCTCGGAGCGCAGAGCCAGACGTCGAGCGACCCGAAACCGCTCTTCCCGAAAGGTGAACTCTCCACTGCCAAGAATCACACCGGGAATATTTGGCTCAATGAGCTCTCCGTCGGAGACAGCACGTTCGATTCCAGCATTGCCGTAGCGACCTACGATGCGGGTGCAAAGCTGGACTGGCATGTTCATCCCGGGGGTCAAGTTCTGCTGGTCACCGAAGGCATCGGCTATTACCAGGAAAGGGGAAAGCCGGCGCGAATCGTCCACAAGGGAGATGTCATTAAATGTCTGCCGGGCGTGGAGCACTGGCACGGCGCATCACCGAAGAGTGGATTTGCGTATATCGCCGTTACCCCTACCCAAAAGGGAAAGACTGTTTGGTTAGAACCTGTAAGCGACAAGGACTACAAGAGCGTCGAATAACAGATCTCCGAGCTACCGAGGCGGCTACATGGGCTCTCCCTGTTGGACCGCGTAATGAGCTCTGACCGGATTCCCGACTTATTTTCAAAGGAGATGGTATGAATGATTAGGCTCGGGCGGGATAAGCTCCGAGAAGGGAGGTTTTCTCGGAGTAGACAGGTCACAGGCTGTATTGTTCTGTTGAGGCATCGCGACCTCGTAAAGGAGATTGG
>Ga0335081_10001237_pt1 | contig 40710 bp, 39 predicted proteins | sample Lox_Sample_35_FD_206713 | JGI IMG/M metagenome (GOLD analysis project Ga0335081, IMG submission 206713) | Soil microbial communities from Loxahatchee National Wildlife Refuge, Florida, United States - Lox_Sample_3.5 | ecosystem: Environmental > Terrestrial > Soil > Wetlands | place: USA... | reverse complement strand
GCAGTAAAGAACCGGAAACAATCCTGATCGCCAAAGTGAATCTGGCCCGGATCGCGGTTCAGGAAAAACGCGGCCAGGAGGCCATTTCGGACCTAAAGCCCTTGGTTCAGCAGGCTAATGACCTGGGTCTTAAGTACGTTTCGCTGGAGTCATCGATTCTTATGGCTGAGGGGATGATGATTGCCCACGACTACACCCGAGCGCGGCCTGAGCTCGAGCATGCCTTGCAGGTAACTGAGAAGCTCGGAATGAAGCCTCTGAGCGCTCGCGCCCATTATCTATTGGCCACGATTGCCCGGGCTTCCGGCAACACCGCTGAAGCGCGGAACCACTACGGTGAAGTTCTCCGGCTGCTCGATGCGATGAGCAAGGATCCCGGTGCGGAAAAACTCCTTCACCGCGCTGACTTTAAAGCCATCTACGATGCTTCAGCCAGCGCTGTACAAGCTAAAGGCTAAGGTTTCGCAGAAAGGCTGAAAAAAGGGGCGCTGCTTTGCGGCGCCCCTTGATTGCAAGCCACCTTGCCTACTTCACGTTGTAGATGACCGTGTTGATGTTGACGTTCCCGCCCGAATCGACACCAGTGACCGAGAAGGCATGGAGGCCCGCGGTAGAGGTATCGACTCCGCCGCCGGTACAGGATATCCCGCCCACGAACATGGGCGAGCTGCAGGTGGCCGGCGTGTTGTTCTTGTTGGGCAGCTGGCTTTGCGTGCAGCTGGCCACCGTCAAGTAAGGACCGGTCGTATTGGCAGGATTTGTCACGTCCTTCGACGTAGCCGGAGTGCTGCATGTGTAAGAGGCAGTGACTACCGAGTTCTTGGCGTACGTAGTGAACTTCGGATAAGCGATCGAGATTCCCGGTGGCAGCTCACCCGGCGTGGCGAAGGTGGCGGCCCAGCAGGAACCCGTTCCTGCGCTGCCACCCTTGGTCTTGCCGCTGGGGTCCGCGCTGAAGGAGAAGGACTCAATTTGGTTGCTCTGGAACAAAGGTGGCCAATTGTTGGGGTACGGCGTACAAGGATGCAGGGCATCCGGCCCCGCGCCTTTGAGCCAGCCAGGATAGGGCCCGATGGTCGCGGCAAGAAGCCTGAACCCTACATTTTCTGAAAACAGGAAGGTGAAATCGGAACCGAGCGTGGCAAAGAAATCGGGTGTATCAGGACTGCCGCAGGTGCCTTCTTCTTGGTCAGGACATGTAACCTCAAACAGGACAGCTGCGTCTACACTTTGGCCATTCACAGTACCCGCGTTCTGGTAAACAAAGCACTGCGCCGGGGGGAAGCTCTTCTGCACCAGCTTGTTGCACGAGTTCTGGTTCATCAGGACGGGGTTGATGCTCACCGTCGCAGAGGTCAGGCCGCCGGAGGTAAGGAGGGCGTTGTAATCGTACGCGTTATTCTGGGTACCGCCGTTGAAACTGAGCAAGGCCGGCGTAACCGTGTTGACCGCACTGCTTTGAGAACCCGGCTGGAATGTCCAACTCAGGATATCTTGAAGGTCGTTTCCGCCACCGGTGGCTCCTGTGAACCCTAGGTAAGCCGTGCCATTGGTCAAACCGATCGAGGCTATATCAAAAGGAACGCCCTCGGGTCGCGGGTTGTCTCCGCCTACCGCCGGGAACAGATCATTGTTGTCAAGAATCACATCCAGAATTCCCGGACAAGAAGCGTTAGTGCAGGTTCCGGATGGGGAAAAGGTGATCGTCACGGTGTGGATATTTCCGTCCGCCAGAGTTACCGGATTCCCGTTGCCATCGAGCAAATTGGAGTTATCGGCTAGGCGGCAGGATGCGTCCACCCTGTTCGGATTCCGCCCGCAGCTTTGAACGGAAACATGGTTTGCGTTCGGATCGGAGATGTCGTCGTTTTCGTAAGTGTCGAACTCGAACGCAAGGCTCTTTGGAATGCCACCTGTAGTCGCCGTGCAGGTTCCGCTGGTAATCTGGCCGAATCCGAGACTGCAGCCGTCACTTCCGCTGTCCACGGCATCAAGGGCCGACGTCCCCGAATTTTGGATCAGAAAGGCGATCCCATCGGCGACATACGTAGTGGTTCTGCTGAGCTGAAATCTGAACGTGGTGGAGAAAGCGCCCGCCACTGTCTGGGGCGTGTTGAACCAGGCAGAGCTGGTCTGGAAATTTGAATTTGGGGTTAGCCGCAACACTGTCGTGACCCCCGCCGGCGGGGCTTCGGGGTTGCCATTTGAAAATGGAGCTATGTCTCCGAGGCCGGCAGGCGAATAGAAACCCGGATAGCCGGGCACGTTGTTTGGGCTGGCGTTCAGCGACAGGCAGCTTTGATTGTTCGCGAAATCGGGCGTGAAGTTCGGCGACAACAAATTGCAGGGAGGTGGAACCTCTGCCGCCCATGCGGTTCCGCCAGTGGCCAACAGCGCCGCGATCGCCGCGGCCATCACGAACTTTATTATCCCTGCCATGATTCCTCCTTTGAAACGAAGCTAGTTCTTGTCTCAGACTTGGCCTGAACGATGCGGCAGACCCCTCGATGTACACAACTCCGGCGCTTTGTGCTGTGACGGCAAAGAGATTCTTGCTGACGACAAGCAAGGAGCATCGAGCGTTTCTCTGCTTGGCATTGCTATTGGATCCGAAACGTAACCTGGGATGAGCGGAAGCTCACGGAAATTGCTGTTCCGCGTCCGGCCGGGGCTGCAGGACGCGCTTATACTATGCGCTTGCCCAAGAATAGTCAATTGTTATTAATGGCGGGAATGGGCTCTGCGCAAGCCTTTTCGCCTCACTGGGAAAAGTATTTCCGCCGCAAGTACGATTGAGTTGGTCCTGGCGAAACTGGTTCCCTGTTTGCGCAAGACTTTGCAAGACCGGTATTTCAATCGTCAAAGTTGGGTTGGGTCGGATCGGCTCTTGCCATCGGGAGCGGGAAAATTGAGACTAGGCTGAAATGAAAGCCATCGCAGTAATCCCGGCACGGTTGGCCTCCACTCGTCTGCCCCGGAAAATGTTGCGCGAACTTGCAGGCGTGCCGTTGATCGGGCGTGTCTATCAGGCTGTTCGCGCTTCGCCACTACTCGCCGATGTTATCGTCGCGACCGACTCAGAAGAAATTCTCGAAGTTTGCCGCGAAAACGGCTGGCAGGCGCGAATGACCTCTTCAGCGCACCGCAGCGGCACCGAACGGGTGCATGAAGTTGCCCAGGCTGTGACGGCAGACGTTTACATCAATGTGCAGGGAGATGAGCCGCTGATCCGGGCGGAGCACATCGCAGCACTCGTTGAGTTGATGGACAATCCGGCAGTACAAGTTGCGACTTTGAAAACGCCAGCCGCCGAGGCTGACATCAACAATCCGGCAGCGGTCAAAGTGGTGACGGGCGCCGCCGGCAACGCGCTCTATTTCTCGCGAGCGACAATTCCCTACGACCGCGATGGCACAGGCGTCCGCCACTTTAAGCATCTAGGCCTTTACGCCTACCGGAAAGCCGCCCTCGACCGTTTTGTGGCGCTTCCGGAGTCGCATCTGGAACGGGTCGAGCGCCTGGAGCAACTTCGATTTCTGGAAAATGGCATAGAGATCAAAGTCGGCGAAACGCCCTATGACACGATTGGAGTGGATACGGAAGAGGACTTAGAGAGAGCCGAGGCGATTTTTCAGCGGCGATAATTAGCAGCCGTGTTTTGCGCCGCCCACGCCTTCGCCGCCGCCAGGCGTCTCGAAATCGAAGGATGGGAATAAAAGAACCATTCCACAAAGCGTGAGGGAGAACGCTCGGCAAGATTCTGCTCGGCCAACTTATTCATGGAAGAAATAAACGGCTCGACGCCGGCGATGGAACGAAACGCATAGGTGTCCGCCTGCCGCTCATTGTAGCGGGAGTAGGCGTTCAGGGCGGGCAAGAGAAGAAAAGACAATACAGTCGCTACCAGCACCAGCAGCGGAAGGTTGGCAAAATCAGAGAGCGTTTCGAACCAGTGCAAGCGATCGACAGCATAGTGTAATGCCCAATTGCCCAGCCAAAAGCCGGCGAAGGTGATGCCCGCTTGGACGAGAATGCTCTTGAAAATGTGCTTGTGCACGTGATGACCGAGTTCGTGGGCCAGTACGGCTTCAATTTCGTCCGCAGAATAGTTGTCCAACAGCGTGTCGGCAAGGATGATACGGCGTGTATTGCCCAGGCCGGTAAGCGCAGCGTTTGCTTTCTTGCTTTTCTCGGAAAGTTTCCACTTGTAGATGCCGCGAACTCGCGTCCCCGCTTTTTCGCTCATCCGCACTAACCGGGATTTCAACTCGTCATCATTCAGCGGCTCGAACTTGTAAAAAATTGGGAAAAGAACCACTGGAGCGATCTGGGCCAGTAGCACCATGAGGCCCAGAAAGACCGCCCAGGCTATCAGCCACCAATGAGCAGGAGACTGGCGGATGATGAAATACAATAGTTCAACGACAATGGCGGCGAGCACCACACTTACCAAAAAACCTTTGACTTCATCCCATACCCAACTGCGAAATCGCTGGTTGGAAAGCTGGTAACGGCGTTCGAGTCTGAAGCCATAGACATCCAACCCAAGGCCCAGCAATTTGGAAATAGCAAGCAGCATCAGCACATACAGAAAAACCGCCAGGGTGTAGTTCTGAAAAGCGCCGCGATAAGCCACATCGCGCAAAAGGCCTGTCCAACCAGTGGCCAGCAAAATCACCATCAGGGCCAGGCCCAGCAAAAAATCGGTAATCCCCAGCCACCGCCGAATGCGATTGTAACGGTGCGCTTGTGGCGAATCGGTTTGAGTCGAGACGGTTACAGTGGAGGAACTCATCTTTAATTGCTCATTATCACCCTTTAACAGCCGCCGAGGCGAGACCCCAAAGGGCAAGACCGGAAGGCCGGAATTGAATGCACCTATGCGAACGCTGACTAAGGCTGACGCAAACTGAACCAAGACAGAGAGAATTTCATGCGCCTCGAACGAAATTTTCGCCAAGGGTCAGAATTTCGCCCACCAGCTCAGGCGAGGCGGCCTCCGCATAAATGCGCAACAACGGTTCCGTACCCGAGGCGCGAAACAAAATCCATGCCTCGGCGCCATTGCCATTCGTGGGTGCGTCCAGGAAAAGCTTGACCCCGTCGAGGGCGGCTTTGTTCAGGACTGAATACTGTCCCAGATTTCTCGTCTGGTCGGAACCAGCCCTTTCGATTGCCCTTTGTTTGACGTTCTCCGGAATATGCAAATCACGGCGGCCGTAATAGTGAGGGCCAAATTCTCTCTGCAAGCTGGCGACCAATTTGCCCAGCGGTTTTCCCTCCTCCGCCATGACGTTAGCGAGCAGCAGGCTGTTCAGAATACCGTCCCGCTCGGGCAAGAACCGGGAATAGCCGATCCCGCCCGATTCTTCGCCTCCAATCAGGATTTCGCGCTCCATCATCAGGTCTGCTACATATTTGAAACCGATCGGACACTCGTTCACCTTGCGTCCATATTTGGCGGCGATGCGGTCCACCATCCTGGTGGTGTTGAACGCGCGCACGACTTCTCCCGGCCACTTCTTGCGTTCCAAAAGCCAGCCGAGAAGTACGGAGAAGATTTTGTGCGCATCAACAAAGCTGCCATCTTCAGCGACAGCGCCTATTCGGTCGGCATCTCCATCGGTGGCCAATCCGGCGTGGCAGCCTTGTTCGACTACGGTCTTCTGAAGCAGGGCGATGTGCGGTTCAATTGGCTCAGGATTGATTCCAGGAAACAGCGGATTTAGCTCCTGGCGGATGGCCACGTGTTGAACACCATACTCTCGAAAGATTTGCGAGAGCACTCCCCGGCCTGATCCGTACATGGAATCGACCGCGAATTTCAGATCAGCGCGGGCAATCAGACCGAGGTCAGCGAATGAAGAAATAGCCCTTACGTAGGGCGGCTTGAGGTCAACCTCCTCGATTCCGGCACCTGCGTCCTTCGCTATCGCGCCTGCGGAAAGTTCAGCTTCAATCTCTTTCATGATTGCCGGAGTGGCCGATCCCCCGAAACTGCCTTTAAACTTGACCCCATTCCAGTTCCAGGGGTTATGACTCGAGGTAATAACCACGCCGCCCGCTGCGCCAAGTTCTTTGACTGCGAAGGAAATAGCTGGAGTGGGAGTGTAATCGCTGGCGAGTTTTACCGGAATTCCGGCGTCAGCTAGAACCTCCGCCGCCACGCGGGCAGCATTTTTAGAAGCGAAGCGGGTGTCGTAACCAACCACCACGCCCCGTCCTGCCTCTTTGCGCTTGAGGATATACGCGGCAATGGCTGCGGCCACGCGGCGCACGTTGTCAAAAGTGAAGTCGTCAGCGATTAAGCCGCGCCAGCCATCGGTGCCAAATTTAATTTTGTTTGTTGGCGCTTCGCGCGTATTCATTCACACCAGTTTGGTCAGCTTCTTCTGGTCGAGATATTTGACAACCTTGCCAACTTCCTGCGCTCGCTCTCGATTCGTGATCAGCAGTGCATCCTCGGTTTCTACAATTACGAGGTCATCCACTCCCACCAATGCGACGAACTTCCCCGGCGAGTGAACGTAATTGCCCGTGGCGTCGAGCGCGAAACTGTTCTTCTGGACCACATTTCGATTCTGGTAACTGTGTTTCGCTGTTTGATATTCATGCAGGGCCGTCCAGGAACCCAGATCGCTCCAACCAAAATCTGACCGCAGGCAGAAGATGTTCGAGCGCTGCTCCCCCTTGGCGGACTGGGGCTCAAGCACTGCATAGTCGACACTGATGTTTTCGCATTTAGGGTAGAGCCGATCGAATATTGCCGCGAACTTGGAAGTACCGTGAACCGCTGCGATCTGCTCCAGCACTTTGGCAGTTTTTGGCAAATGCTCCTGCAACGCGCGGGTCAGAGTGCGTGCGCTCCACAAGAACATTCCTGAGTTCCAGAAATAATTTCCAGCAGCCAGGAATCCGGCCGCCCGCTCGGCGTCTGGCTTTTCCGTGAAACGGCGCACTCGTAACGAACCGTCGGGCATGGCCGCCCCCGCCTCGATGTAGCCATACCCGGTCTCAGGACGAGTGGGCGGAAACCCGAGCACAACGATATTCTCCCCCGACGCGGCAATCTCAATTCCGCGCTGCAACGCTTGCCGGAAGGCCTTTTCGTCAGCGACGACGTGGTCCGATGGAAACAGGCCAATGATTGCTTGCGGGTCGGTTCTCAGCAAAATGAAGGCTGCCAGGCCGATGGCGGGAGCGGTGTTGCGGGCCGTGGGTTCGGCCAGGATCTGGCGTTTTGGCAAACTCGGGAGTTGGCCGCTGATCTCCCGATGCAAGTCCGGATTTGTAATTACCCAGAAGCGCTTTGCGGGCGCCAAAGGCAATAAACGCGACACCGTCTGCTCGATCATGGTCTGCTTGCCATCGAGCGCGAGCAATTGTTTGGCCCGCCGCTTGCGGCTCAAGGGCCAGAAGCGTGTGCCCCGGCCGCCGGCGAGAATTACGGGATAGAAATTCTTCTTAGTCAAGTTCAGCAGCAAGTATGACCTTGCAGTTTACATTCTTGTTTCTGGCTCAGGCAGAGGAATTCCGGGGACGGACGATTTCAAAAATTCCACCGTCCATTGGGGGCGAACGTGAAACTCGCCCGCGCTCGCCGGCACGACCACAGCATCGCCCTTCGCCAGAGTCACTGATGCGCTGCCCCGGGTTTCGATCACAGCACAACCTTCCGTCGCCACCAAAATCTGAACCGACCGCTTCCCGCCCCCGGCCTCAGTGGAAAGCACAGCAGGCTCCGTCATCTCGTACATCTCCACCTGAAAATAGGGCGCTGCGATAAGGGACGCGCGCCGGTTCTTGCTTCCGTCAATCGACGCAGGGGCAGAATGCACGGCCTTGCCCGAGCGTACTTTTTCCCTGACAGCAGCCAGACCTTCTTTCAGGTGCAGCTCCCGCGGCCGGCCATAATCATAGAGCCGGTAGGTAACATCCGATTGCTGCTGCGTTTCCACAATGATCGAGCCCGGGCCGAGCGTATGCACAGTGCCGGCCGCCACATAGATGATTTCTCCCGTGTAAACGTTGATCCAGTTCAGCAACTCTTCTGCGCGTTTTTCGCTGATTGCCTGCTCGAGTTGCGCGCGGACCACTCCTGGCTTCAGTCCAAGGCCAATTTGCGCTCCTGGCCTGGCATGGGCAACGTACCAGCATTCGGTCTTCCCCCAGGGCTGGCCGGCCTGGCGGGCGGTTTCATCGTCAGGGTGCACCTGGACAGACAGTTTCTCGTGCGGAAACAAAAATTTCACCAGCAAAGGGAAACGAAGCGGATCTTTGGCCGCATTGCCAGTTAATTCCCCGCCATATTGCGAAGTCAGCTCAGCGAGCGACTTCCCGGCGAGGGGGCCGTTGGCAACTTTGCAATCGTCGCCCGTCAACCAGGCTTCGCCGATTTTCTCCGCGAACCGATGATTCGGATAGATTGGCGCCAGATCGGTAGTGCCCCATGGACGTGGGTCGAAACGGGGCTGCATCAACAGGGGATAAAGTTCGTTCATGTAACGAGCGCGCGAACCTGACCTTGGGTCCGCGTCGCTTCTCATTGTAACGATATGCGATATCCGCTCGCGCTCACAGACCGCCCAGGAATTTCCGCATGCGTTCCAGGCCGCGGTCGAGCTCCGCCATGGAGGTAGCGTAGGAAACGCGAATGTGCTCGGTGGTACCAAAGCCTTCGCCCGGCACAGTGGCCACATGTACTTCGCGCAACATTTTGCCGGCGAGATCCGAAGCCGAATTTACCCCGCCGCGCCCAAAGAATGCCGAGATGTTGGGATATGCGTAAAACGCCCCTTCGGGCAAGGTGCACTCCACGCCGGAGATAGAGCGTAGTCCCTTGACAACATGGTCGCGAAGCCGGATGTATTCCTGGCGCATGTCTTCAACGCACTGTTGCGGGCCCTTCAATGCGGCAACCGCTGCTTTCTGCGCAATAGAAGTCGGGTTAGAAGTGGATTGGCTTTGCAGCTTCGCCATCGCCGCAGTGATCGGGGCCGGAGCAAGCGCATAACCCAGGCGCCAGCCGGTCATGGCATAGGTTTTCGAAAGCGAGCCGACGATCACCATGCGGTCGCGATGTTCACGCAACGAGCCGACGGAAAAACGCTGGCGAGTGTAATTCAGGTAAACGTAACATTCATCAGAAACCACCCAGATACCGCGTCCCGCGGCCAACCGCACCACTTCCTTCATGTCTTCCGGCGACATGACCGCGCCGGAAGGGTTCGAGGGCGAATTCAAAATGATGAGCCTGGTGCGTGGCGTGACCAGCCGCGCGACCATCTCTGCCGTCACGCCAAATGCCTGGCTTTCGTCAGTTTCAAGAAAAACGCAGTTTCCGCCGGCGTAACGGACGATATCTTTGAACGAAACCCAATAGGGAACAGGAAGAATGACCTCATCCCCATGATCAACTAAAACCTGGATTGCATTGAACAGCGCATGCTTGCCACCGACGGAAGCAATTACCTCCTCCCGACGGTAATCAGAATCAAAGTCGACGGCGTGGCGATGCACGATGGCGTCGCGCAATTCTGCCGTTCCCGCCACTGCGGTGTATTTGGTGAAGTTGCCCTGGATGGCGGCAATCGCAGCTTCCTTGATATGCGGAGGCGTGGCGAAGTGCGGCTCCCCAGCGCCGAAGTCGACAACATCGATGCCCTGCTGACGTAACTTGTCAGCCTCGGCCACAACCGCCATGGTGGCGGAGGGCTCGATGCGATTGATGCGCTCGGTCAGTTTAGCAGCTTCCACGGTGGCGGTGCTCATCCCTTTTTCCTTGTTCTTGGTCCAGCGGATTTTGACGCCTGCTCCAGTTTATAAGCAGGATCGAGTTTGGCGCGAAGTTTCTGTTCAACTACTTCGGGTACGAGTCCTTTCACCGGACCGCCGGCCTGGGCTACCTCTCGCACCAACCGCGAACTGACGTAAGAATATTTGTCGGCAGGCATCATGAAGACGGTTTCCAGAGTCGGTTCCAGTTTGCGATTCAGCAAAGCCATTTGCAATTCATACTCGTAATCGCTGACTGCCCGAATTCCGCGCAGCACACAAGTGGCGTCGATTGATTTGGCGTATTCAACCATCAGCCCGTTGAACGTATCCACGCGCACGTTCTTCAACTCGGCAGTCAACTCCAGCAGCATCTCTCGCCGTTCGGCGACGCTGAACAGCGGGCTTTTCTCCGAATTGCGCAAAATCGCCACCACCAGTTCGTCAAAGATCTTGCTGCCACGTTCAATCAGATCAAGATGCCCGTTGGTGGGAGGATCAAACGAGCCGGGATAAATGGCGGTGATCTTCTTCAACTCGCCTCACAGAGCGATCGAGAGTCAGAGCAAATTGTATTCGGCGAAGAAGAAGGATAGCAAACACTTCCGGGCGAAAGCGGGCCCGGCGTCAAACAGAAGAAGACTCCGTTACCGCCTGGCGGCGGAGACCTTGGCCGGCTCGGCAGGTGCGCTGGGCATGGTCGTCACGCGAGCGCCGGCAGACGTCCCAGCCGCCTGGCCCTGTGCGGCTGGATTCGCGGAAACCAAGCCCAGCGCCTTGCGGATTTCGGCTTCGAGTTTGGCGTAGATGTCTTTGTTGTCCTTGAGGAACTGGCGCGCGTTTTCGCGGCCCTGCCCGATGCGCTCACTCTTGTAGCTGAACCATGCACCGGATTTTTCCACCATGTTCTGATTCACGGCTAGATCGAGCAGATCGCCTTCGCGCGAAATTCCTTCGCCATACATGATGTCGAACTCGGCCTCGCGGAAGGGAGCGGCGACTTTGTTTTTTACTATTTTGACTTTCGTGCGCGATCCCGTCACCATATCGCCCTCTTTGATGGCGGCGATGCGGCGGATATCAATGCGCACCGAAGAATAAAACTTCAGCGCGCGGCCGCCGGTCGTGGTCTCGGGGTTGCCGAACATCACGCCGATTTTTTCGCGAATCTGATTAATAAAGATCAGGCAGGTGCGAGATTTTGAAACGATCCCTGTCAATTTGCGCAACGCCTGTGACATTAATCGTGCCTGCAATCCCATGTGGCTGTCGCCCATCTCACCGTCGAGTTCAGCTTTAGGCACAAGTGCTGCAACTGAATCCACGACTAGCACATCGATCGCGCCTGAGCGCACCAGGGCTTCCGCGATTTCGAGCGCCTGCTCACCATAGTCCGGCTGCGAAACCAGCAAGTTGTCCACGTCGACGCCAAGTTTCTTCGCATAACCCGGATCAAGCGCATGCTCGGCATCCACAAACGCGGCCATGCCGCCGTTTTTTTGCGCCTCCGCAATCACCTGAAGCGCGATGGTGGTTTTACCCGATGATTCGGGGCCGAAGATTTCAATCACGCGGCCGCGCGGGAATCCGCCCACACCGAGCGCTGCGTCAAACGAAATCGCGCCGGTCGAAATCACAGAAATCGGCACCACAGCCTCTTTCGACCCCAGACGCATGATCGAACCTTTGCCGAACTGCTTTTCGATCTGGGAAAGCGCCAGGTCAATTGCCTTGCTGCGTTCGTCCGCCATGATTGCTTCTCCTCGAATTTATAAAACTAAGCTGCTACGAGCCGGATTATATACGTAATCGAAAGCGAAGAAAAGGCGAATTGATTAAGGAGGCGGTGGAAAAAGTCCCAAATGGGGAACCACTCCCTGGAACATAAGCCGACCTCATCTTGGCAAAACCATAGTAAAATCGCCCAATCCTGTCGCCAGGTCGCGATAGGCGTCGCGGGGTTGGGTTTCGCGAGCTACCTCTACGAGGAGGTTTTCACTATGGAATCTCGGGCCCAGGGAGATTCTCCGTCTGTCGTCCGGGCGCAATCGAAAGTTCAGCATGAGGGCCGCAGCGTTTGGGTCGTCACTGCCTATGCCATCTCTGGATTGGCATTGTTTGGAGTCTTGGTTTACTTCTTCTCGACTTTCGTTACGAAGTAGCAAAAAGCGTACGGAAGGCAAGCCCCGCCTTCATCGGGTGAAAGCGCAACGGGTGTATCCTCACGGACGTGGTCCTCTTCTAATAAGTAGCTCTGTTTGACCCCGGGGACGCAGATGGAAAAACAGGCAACTGTCGTGATTTACGTTTTGCTGTTGGTCGCCGTCGTATTCGGTGTGGATTTCCTGTTCTTCAGAGACCGGTTCTGGGACCGGCTGATAGTAAATATAGGAATTGTGCTGGTATTCGCAGCTTTCTACTTAAGATTCTTCAAGGGCTGATGAGGAAGGCAATGCGCCAGCACCGAGGGCGGGCGTTACCTCGAGAACGATATGGTCACCCCCTGGTGCCCTTTCTTCCTAAACAGTTTTGCATCGCTCGACTTCAGTTCTACTCCGGCATGCTACAATAACCCGCTCAACGGCTTCCGATTAGCGGCACCCAGCGACTTCCCCACTTAAGCGAAATGGACTGATCCTGTGGCTGACGACTCGGCGCAAACTGTCACCATTACCTACGCCGATGCAGGCGTCGATATCGACCGCGCCAACCGCACTAAGAAGCGGATCAAGTATCTTGCGCACAAGACCTTCACCAAAGGGGTGCTGAGCGAGATTGGCGGCTTTGGCGGCCTTTTTGCTGTCGACAAGGAAAAATGGAAGGACCCGGTTTTGGTTTCAAGCGTGGACGGCGTGGGCACGAAATTGAAAATCGCCTTCGAAATGAAGGTCCACCAAACGGTCGGCGCCGATCTGGTAAACCACTGCGTGAATGACATTGCTGTGCAGGGCGCGACTCCCCTCTTCTTCATGGACTATTTGGCAACTGGGAAGCTCGATCCGGAGGTCGCGGAAAAGATCATCGAGGGGTTGGCGGAAGCCTGCAAACACAATGGCTGCGCGCTGATCGGTGGGGAAACAGCGGAGATGCCGGGCTTTTATCCGGAAGGGGAATACGATCTGGCGGGATTTATCGTCGGCGTGGTTGAGCGCGACCGCATCATCACCGGCAAGGCGGTCGAGGTCGGCGATGTGATCCTCGGGCTGCCTTCAAACGGGTTGCACACCAACGGCTATTCCCTTGCCCGCAAGCTCTTGTTCGAAGTGGCGCGCTACACGCCGGAATCGTACGTCAACGAACTCAAATCCAAAGTTGGCAATGAACTGATGCGCACGCACAGAAGCTACTGGCCAGTCATCAAGAAACTACTCGCGGCGGAGTGCGTTTCGGCAATGGCGCATATAACCGGTGGAGGCATCACCGAGAATTTACCGCGGGTCCTGCCTAAAGGCGTGGCAGCGGTCATTGAGTTGGGTTCGTGGCCTGTGTTACCCGTGTTCGACCATCTCCAGAAGCTGGGCAACGTTCCACTCGAAGAAATGCTGCGCACCTTCAACATGGGACTGGGAATGCTGCTGGTGGTCCCTGCCAAAAAGTTCAAGAAAGCGCAAAGCGTTCTCGAGCGGACGGGCGAAAAAGCCTATACCGTGGGAAGAATAGTCAAAGGGGAAAGAAAAGTGATGTACACGTAGATTGGCACGTCGCCTAACTCGGCTCTAACAATTCTGTGGCGAGCGCCTCAAAAGCCGAAAGTGCGCGAAGCCGTGGAGAGACCAACCAGCCCAGTGCCAAGCGGGAGAAACTGCCGCTCAGTTCGTGCGGAAATTCCGCGTCCTCATTGTGGCCAATCCAATATCCCACTTCACTTTCTCGAGACATCCTGCAAGACCAAAACATTTGTGCCGAAGCCAACAGTCATGGACAGTTCCATGGTTTTCACCGGTGCCGGGTCCCTGCTTCGAGCTCGGAATCAAGCCTCGCTCTAGAGCATCTTCCGCTGTTCAAGCAGCGCGACGGCTGAGGCCCGCAGTTCGTTCTTGAGGACTTTGCCATAGGCGTTACGCGGAAGCGCGTCAACGAACGTACATTGACGGGGAAGCTTGATTTTGCTCAGTCGCTCGCGCAGAAAAAGCAGCAGCTCTTCCGCTGGAACCTTGATGCCTGGTTGGAGTACCACAAAAGCTACCGGAACTTCGCCCCACTTTTCGTCCTCCATGCCGATTACCGCGGCATCCTTGACTGCATCGTGCTGAAGCAGCTCCGCTTCGATCTCGGCTGGATAGACATTTACGCCCCCACTGATGATCATCTCTTTCAGGCGGCCGGCGATGTAATAGAAACCCTCCGCATCGCGTTGAGCCAGGTCTCCGGTATGGAACCAGCCCTCTGCGTCCAGGGCCTGCGCGGTGGCCGCTGGGTTGTTCCAGTAGCCACGGCTTACGTGCGGACCGCGGAGACAGAGTTCACCTACCTCGTTGGCGCCGAGTTCCGCTCCTTCCAAGTTGACAACCTTTGCCTGTGTGAACATCATCGGTTTGCCGATCGAGCCCGGCTTGCGCACTGAATCACTTTCCGTCATGGAGAAACAATTCACCCCCACTTCTGTCAGCCCGTATCCCTGTTTGAAAATAACTCCGCGCTCCTGATAGGCGGTGATGATGTATCGCGGCAAAGGCGCCCCGCCGCTGATACACCACCGGACATGACCCAAGTCAACCCGAGCAAACTCGGGCGCCTCCATCAACATCTTGAAAATGGTTGGCACCCCGAAAAGAATCGTGCACTGGTATTCTTCAAAGGTTTTCCATATCTCAGCGGGATTGAATCCATCGTGAAGAACAATGCGTCCGCCGATCGCGAAGAGCGGCGTGAGAGCGACGGCGAGCCCGCCCGCATGATACATCGGCGTGAAGATTTGCATGCTATCTGTGTCGCGCAGCTGCCAGGAAACCACCGTGTTATACGCGTTCCATGCAATCTGTCTGTGGGGAATCATCACGCCTTTGGGCATTCCTGTCGTGCCACTGGTGTAAAGAAGGCAGTAGATGTCCTCAGGAGAAATGGAACTGGGCGGCAGCGGGAGCATCGAGACAGCCGCAACACAATCCTTGTAGCTCAGTTCCGTCGAAGTTGAGTTTGTTGAATCGAGATTGATGTATCTTTCCACCGGCGCCAGAGTGCGCAGCTCTCGCGCGAGAGCGCCATACCGCCCGGAGTACATCAGGCAGCGCATGCCGCTGTCTTTCAAGATATGCGCAAGCTCGTGGGCAGTGCTCCGGGTGCTGAGCGGAACCAGGATGATGCCCGACTTGCCGGAAGCGCAAAACGCATCCACAAATTCCACCCGATTCTCAGAGAGTAGGCCTACTCGGTCTTTTGGTTGGAGCTTGCAGCAGCTCATCCATCCCCGCGCGCAGGCAGTGGCACGCTGATCCAGCTGAGCGTAGGTGAATTGCTGCCGGGTCGGAACGTAGATCAACGCGAGCGAATCCCCAGTGATGCGCGCGCGCTCTCCCAGTATGTCTGCGGTAATCAAGCAGCCTCACATAAGTTGCACGGCTTTCAATGCGGCTAGGATCCGAGATTCGTCGAAGCCGCTGAGACCGGTTGTTGATTCTCCGGTGGCGGCCCCGCGAGTACAGGAAGCAAAGCTTCAAGCAGCCTTGTTGGACATTCCAGTTGTGGCGCGTGTCCGCAATGCTCGATCACTGTCAAGCGGGCTGCGGGCAGCTGCGCTTCCATCGTCCCCGCATATTCCAAAGGGACCAACCGATCAGATGCTCCCCAAATTACGTCTACAGGCAAGGGAAAGTCGCCTAGTTTGCCGTCCAAAGTGTAGTTGGGGATTTCGGAAGCCGTCGCTGCAATTCGTGCGATTGGGCCGCGATTGGTGACGCGTACCAGGTCGTCCAGCACAAACGATGGAGGGCGTGGCGTTGCCGGGTCGAGAATCGCATCAAACGCCCGCCTCGCCTCCTCTCGGTTCTTTGGCATAAGGGTAATCTCAGCGAGTTCGTGTCTTAGTGCTCCGCCATTGAGCAGCACTAAACGGGAAACGCGTTCGGGGTGCTTTCGCGCATACAGCATCGAGATCCAGGCGCCCAGCGAATTTCCTACCAGAACAAAACGCTGCGATTTCCATCGAGCCGAATCCAGCACTTGCTCAAGAGCCGATAGGATCGTTCCGATGCCAAGCGCTCCGGAGGAAGGGGTGCTCTGGCCGTGTCCAGCCAGATCTGGCATGACCAAGGAATATTTCTGCGCTAGATCCCGTGCGATCCTGTGCCAGGTGCCGGCCTGGTCGCCGGCTCCGTGCAGAAGTATCAGCAATGGCCCGCTGCCTCCGTACCACACAGTTTGCCGGCCTAGCGAGGTTGAAACTGTCGTTTTCGCAAATCCGGAACGCCGGAGACGTCTTCGCCGCAGCCAGACTGTTGCTGCGAACGGCTTGCGAAAAAACCAAATGGAAAGTGCGAGCACCGCACAAAGTGCAATGGCGATTAAAGCAACAACAACCTGTAACAGAACCGGCAAGCATTGGCTCCCAGCTTGCACGCCTCCCTAATCTGAAGGCATGCGAAATGCACAGCCCGCCTGATTGTAGCCGACCCCTGAGCCAACCAACACGATGAGATCTCCCGGCTTGACTTTACCGGCCTCGATGGCGTGGTCCAAGGCCATACCGATGCATGCCGAGCCGGTATATCCGTATTCCTCCATGATCGTATGCGTGCGCTCGACGGGGACACCCAGGGTGTTCATCACAATCTCAATCGTTGGCTTGCGCACCTGCGTAAAAATGAACATATCAACGTCGCCGACCCTAAAACCCCCATCTTTGGCCAATCGGCGAACCAGGGCAGGCCAAGTATCCTGATTCAGCTCCGGCGGGTAACGGTTTTTGATGGCGCACAAAGTCCGTCCCGATTTCACGGCATCTTCATTGGCTGGTTCGTAGGTACCGCCTGAGTAGATGCCCCAATAGCCGTGATAAGAGCCATCGGCCTGAAACGCAGAGGAGATAAAACCTGGTCGCGACGCAGGCTCAAGAACCGCTGCCCCGGAGCCATCGCCATAGAAGAAGATCATGGGGTCATTCGGGGAGGCGAGTTTGTGCATCATGTACACGCCCACCACTAACACGGTCTTGACGCCTGGATTGCTGGCGACAATTCCGGCGGCGGCGGACAAACCTGTGGGAAACGACGCGCAGGCGCAGCCAATGTCAAAAGTGCCCGCATTTTTCGCGCCCAGCTTGTGCTGCAAAACCACTGACGTCGCCGGTGTAATGTAATCGGGCGAATCGGTCCCGAGAATGATCAAGTCCACATCCTCGGGTTTACGTCCAGCCCGTTCCAGTGCCAGCTTGGCAGCCGGCAAGGCAACGTCGCTGGTGGCCCAGTTCTCCGGCGCGTACCAACGCCTCTTAATGCCGCTGGAGGCTTCCATTTTGTCCACGAATTCCGGCACACGCTGATTAAATCGCTCCCGCAGCATGTCGTTCGTTACTTCGATCTCCGGCACGTACCGGCCCGTAGAGACAATCGTCGCATAGCGCGTCATTTATGAATTCTCACTTCCCATTCGACTTTCAAGTTCCGAGCACCAGTCCCCCGTCCACGGAAAGGACAGTGCCGGTGACAAATGAAGCTGCGTCGGACGCAAGCCAGGAATATGCCTCCGCAATATCCTCGGGAGTGCCCATCCGTCCCAGCGGGGTGTGCGCCACCATACTCTCGATCACTTTTTCCGGCATCGACCGCAGGATCTCTGTGGCCACAAAACCAGGCGCAACTGCGTTGACCCGAATGTTGTATTTGCCCAATTCGCGCGACCACGTTCGAGCAAATGCAATCACGCCCGCTTTGGTTGCCGCGTAGTTTGTCTGCCCAAAGTTTCCATACAAGCCGACAATCGATGAAGCATTCAGGATCACGCCTCCGCCATTGCGGATCATGTGCGGGACCACCGCGCGAGTGCACAGGAAAACGCCTCTTAGGTTGACCGAGATCACTGCGTCAAAAGCCTGGTCGGTCATGACACCGGCGATTGCGCCATCTTTCCACTTGATCAATTGCGCGTCGCGCGTGATGCCCGCGTTATTGATCAGGACATCTACCCGTCCCCACTGGCCGATGAGATTGCCAACTCCTTCCTCGACGTCCTTTGAGCTAGTGACGTCAGTTTTGCGAAAAATGGCCTGTCCGCCGGCGGCTTCCAATTCGCGAATCACATCCGCTCGAGCAGCATCATTGATGTCCCACGCCGCCACCCTGCAGCCTTCGCCTGCAAACCGCTTTGCCGTCGCCCGGCCGATTCCGGCCGCAGCCCCGGTAATCAGAACAACCTTTTCGCGCAAACCCGTCTCTTTCATGCTTCCCCTTAGAACTCATATTTCATGGCGAACTGGATCACTCTTGGACCCGTTGTGGTTGATGTGATCTGGCCGAAATTCGCAGAAGAGGCGACGTTGATGGGGTTGGCAAAGTTTACGTTGTTAAAGATATTGAAAAATTCAGCCCGGAATTCTACCTTCTGGCTTTCCGTGACGGGGATGAACTTCATCACAGAAAAGTCAGTATTGATCTGCTTCGGCCCTCGCAGAATGTTTCTTCCCGTTTGCCCGAAGTCGCCGAACGCGGTAGGTTGCACGAAGGCGGTCGGGTCGAAGAAGGCATTCAGGCGGTCGCCGACGTCACCGCCCTTGACCGCTGAATCGACCGTCCGGCCGGGCGCCAGATTCGCTCTGGTTGCCTGAAATGCTGAATCCTGGCCGAAGATGGAGAACGGTGTGCCGGATTGCAGAGTTACGATTCCCGACACGCCCCAGGAATTCAGCACCTTTTTCCCGACCGCGGAGCTGCCGTTATACAGGCGCGGAAGGTCATATACGTAACTTGCCACGAAGCGATGCCGCCGGTCGAAATCAGAAGTGGCGCGGTTCTGTTCATCGACCATATTCCCTGGGATCAGCGTGATGTCGCTTACATCACTTCCCGAGTAGTCGTCAATCGAGTGTGACCATGTGTAGCTGAGCAGCATCTGCAACCCCTTGGAGAAGCGCTTGTTCAGGGTGGCCTGCAAGGAGTTGTAGTTGGAATTAGCGTTGCTCTCCATCAGGAAGCTGCCTAATCCCGGCGCAGTCAGGTTGGCGAATCCCGGAAAAAACGGCCCTCCCAGACTTCCCACTGTATACAATCCGCCAAAGGCCGGCGTGGCTGCCTGATTGAACGAAAACAGGCGTGGAAACTTGCGTCCTTCTGAGCCTACGTACCCAAGGTCCAGCAACCAATTTTTGGCGAGGCTGGTTTGCACGCCAAGGTTGAAGACCTGCACATACGGGATACTCCAGTCCTTTATGTCTGGATAAAGCCCAGTGGCCGGGACTGGCGTCTCCGTGGTGACCGGCCCCCCCGCAGTCAACAAGGTGACCGGCAGAAAAGCCGGATAACCTCCGAAAGGGAAGATGGTCGTGTTGCCAAGGCTCAGCGGAAAGGCACTGGGTTGCGGAACTTGCACAAAGGGATTTTCGTTGGGCGTGGTCAGAGAAGTTGCCAGCATTTCGTAAGGCATGTTGAAGAGCTGAGTGTTATACAAGCGCATGTTGGGCCGGTCGTAGAAAATGCCGTAACCGCCGCGTAGGACAACATTGCCGGTATCCGAGAGCTGGTAGGCGAAGCCCACTCTCGGTCCAAAGCTCTTGTAATTGGCACCTACTAGGCTGTCACTGACCTTTGGGAATCCAGGCAGGTTTCCATTGCCGGCCTGTACAAAACCGCCTGTAACCACAGAGCCGCATGTGGATGGATCGCCCGGGCAGTTCAGACCCAGGCCGGGCACGAGCAAGGGCGTAGTAACGGCTTTCGACGGATCGAAGCCAACGAAACGTCCTTGGGTTTCAGTTGTTGGACCGAAGTAGTCGTAGCGCAGTCCCAGATTGAGCGTGAGCCGCCGCAAGATCTTCCAATCGTCCTGGAAGAAAGCGGAAAAATCGTTGGCCCGGTTGTGGATGCTGTTGGTTCCCGAGCCAATCACGGATAAACCAGTGAGGCCGGACAAGAAGTCTTCAAAGACGTTGCCGGTAAAACCCAGATAAAAGAGCTCGCCATTGGGGAACACATCGAAATAGGGCGCATCCAATTTCTGCCGCTTATATTCCCCTCCGAACTTAAAAGTATGCGAACCCTTCGTCCACGTCATCATGTCGCCGGCGCTGTAGGTGTTGGTTTGGGAGTAGTTAATCGCCAGCGGCGACGGTCCCAGCGTGAACATATTCGTAAACGACATGGTCGGCATCCCGGGAAAAAGGTTGCTCAATGGTGAGGAAATCCCAAGCTGGGAGGACGAAACCGGCTGGGACGGCTTACCCGGGCCATAAATCGTGCTCCAGCCGAACCGGACTTCATTCAGCATGTGAGTCGAAATCACGGAAGTTACGCCCAGCGAAAGCAGGTGTTGGGCAATGTCCTCTTCGGTCGGCCAGCCCGGCGCTTGCAGGGGACTCCCATCCCCGAATTGGTCGTAGAGCGCCTGATTTTCCCGATTGGTGGCATAGAAGAATTTGCCAAAGAAGCGGTTTGCCTCTGTCAGTTTGAGATCCAGGTTGGTATTGAACTGGTCTTCCTTATAGGTAGAGTTGGAAGGAATGGTCTCCAAAACAGGACTGGCCGGAAGTCCCGGCGTACACCCCGCGCCGGTAACGACGCCGGGTATCGACGGGATCATGTATTGGCCGTTAGGAAGTTTGGTTTGGAGGACCTTCAACGCCACAGGATCGATAAATCCGCCCAGGCCGTAGCACGCGGAAAGAGCCGCCAGAGATGTAAGATCACGTTGCTGTCCCAGGAAAGCCGGCAGGAACACGGTGGAAAGCGAGTTGGTCAGCGACGTCCCATTGGTTTCGCGCGTACCTTGATAGGACATGAAGAACCATGCGCGCCCCTTCACCACAGGGCCGCCGAGAGTACCGCCGAACTGGTTGCGATTGTAGGTGGGGCGAGGCGTACGTAGTGCGTTGAAGCCGTTGAGAAAGAAATTGTTGGCATCGAGATTTGTGTTGCGCAGGAACTCGTAGGCGTCGCCATGGAAATGGTCCGTGCCAGACTTGGTGACCGCGGCCACGATTCCTCCCGTGTTGCGGCCCTGGGAAGCGTCGTACAGGCTGGTTTGCACGATGAACTCTTGCAGGGAATCGATGGACGGAACGGCAAGATTCGGCATCGACCCGGTTCCGATGGAATTTGCGTCAACGCCGTTAATGACTACGCTGTTAGAGAGCGCGCGCTGGCCGTTGACGTACACCGCCGCGTCGCCGCGTCCCAGTTCGGAGGAGTTCTGAATGGAGCCCGAGACGCCCGTAGTGAGGGCGAGCAATTGCTGAAAATTGCGCGTCGGCAAGGGCAGTTCGCGGACTTGATTTTGGTCGATGACAACCCCGCGGTCAGAGCTCTCAGTCTGGACGAGTGGCGTCTCGCCAGTGACCGAAACCGTGGTGGTTTCACTGCCCACTTTAAGGGCAACATCGTTGACCGAGGTTTCGGTGATCTTGACGATAACGCCTTCAAGTTTGGCGGCGGCGAACCCGCTCTGAGTGACTTCCACCCGATAGACACCCGGCTCGAGTAACGGGAAGCTGTAGCGCCCATTGCTGCCGGTTACAGTTTCCCGCTGCACGCCAGCGTCGCTGGTCAGAGTTACTTTGGCTCCCACCACCAGGGCTCCGCTTGGGTCTGTGGCCACGCCCGCGATTTGCCCGGTAGTGGCGGTTTGCGCGTAAAGATCGCCTGCAAAAAAGACGAGAGCGCCAACTAAAACAAGTATTGTGACCCACTCGCGAACTCGCATAACTTCCTCCTGCATTGCCGCGGCGCCTTGCGCCTGCGTGAGTGTACGGCGAGCAAATTCGCCGATTGCTTGTTGCTCGACCGCTCCAGCCTGAGTTGCTACTCCGACTAAGTCTCCTGAGCTGCGCTGCTTTCTTCTACCATTTGCTCGATTGCGACGGCTGATCCTGCCACAAGCCCCGGGTCATCATCTGGACGATTTGAGAAACAGCTTTCTGGTCGGACGTCCCGAGAGGTTCCTTCACGTGGAAGACTTTCTGCAGCAAGAAATAAGTAAAAAACTGCAAATAGATGGAGCTGATCGCCAGAGCAGGATCGATCCCACTCCATGAACCCTGCTGGGTCGACAGTTTTAGCCGTTCGCCCAAGGCGGCCTCCACTTTCTTTGCGAACTGGTGAAACGTGCCGGCAAAGTGCCGATTCCCGAACTCGACCACGTCGATGTACATCAGGCGCCAGTAGTCGGGCATGCTGAACACGATGTCATGCACCGCCCAGGCCAGTCGTTCCAGCTCGGCGGGGTTAAAGATGTCGCTCATGTTGCCCACTACTTCGCTGCGCTTTGCAGCCATGCGCGCCTCAAAATGCTTGATCAGGCTGACGTAGATGTGTTCCTTGGTCTTGTAGTGGTTGTAGATGTTTCCGATGGAGTAACCAGAGGCCCGGGCAATATCACGCATTGAAGTGCCGTGGTAGCCCTGATGGATAAAGGTCTTGAGGGCCGCCGCCTCGATTTTTTTCTTGGCGCGTTCGGCGTCGCGGGCGTTCATAAACTTAACAAAACGATCATTCGTTCTGTTTTAAAAGAACGAACGACCGTTCTTTATCCTCCATTCGCAGAGCTTTGTCAAGAGTCTTGCGGCACGAGGTCGAATCTAGAAGTTCACCACAGCCAGTGGCGCAACCAAGGCGGTGATGATTCCGAGCAGAATCTGATTACGCTGTGTACAAAGTGTCACTCACTAGTCCATCGCCACTGAAGAACGGTTAGACGTACATTTAAAGTGTGCCGCGTCGCCACTAGAAGGGCCCGAAACTTGGCCTCCGATTGCTAGTTCACCTTGTCCGGCTTGAGCAACCCGCGGCGGCGGCCCAACAGGCGGAACCGTCCACTGCCGTACAGGCCAATCACCCCAATACCAACCAGGAGAAACGAAGAAGGTTCGGGGATTGCAGTTTGTGTGCTGCCGACCGTAATGTCGGCGACCCCGAACTGATTGGAAGACGACCCGTGAAAGACAAGATGGTGGACGGGACGCAGCGCGCAGCATGGTCCTCAACGGACTCGGGGCCCTAGCAGGCGGGATCACCACCGTTTTGGTGTTAATCACGAAGTTTGTCGATGGCGCCTGGATCACAGTTCTATTGATTCCAGCTCTTATTTTGATGATGCGTTCGGTACGCCGCCACTACTCGCACGTGGCACAGGAGATCCAGGTGAGCACTCCTGTCTGCACGGCTGATCTTTCAGAACCGGTTGTCCTGCTGCCAATCGATCGTTGGAGTCTGGTCTCAGAAAAGGCCCTGCGTTATGCCTGGACATTATCGCGGGAGATCCATGTTTTGCACGTTCAATGCGGAGAAGATACCGATACACTGCGTAGGCAGTGGGGCGATCTCGTAGAAAAACCTGCCAGGGCGGCTGGCCTTGCCAGGCCACAATTGGTCGTGCTCGATTCGCCCTATCGTTTCATTGTGAAGCCGATCGTGGATTACGCGATTCAACTGCAGATCGCCCAGCCGGATCGCAATGTCAGCGTGCTGATTCCCGAGCTGGTGGAAAGCCACTGGTATCATTATTTGCTGCACAACAACCGACCGGAGGCCATTCGGGCCCTGTTGCTGTTCAACGGCAATCAGCGAATCACGGTCGTCTCTATTCCTTACCACCTGGTTAGCTGAGTTCGAGGATAGTTCAGTCCTCTCCACGGGAACAAAAAGCATGATTTTATGTGTAGCTAGTCTCTATATCGTTTTACCATACATTAAAAAACTTAGGCTCGATCACGGCTGAGCGGTAAGGGTCTTTTTCTCTCTAGCCCACCTCACCCGGGCCGCTTTGCGTGCTATCTCGCTCCTCTGCTCGGGTGACAGCTTTTGGATTCGCGCTTTGCCGCCACGACGTCCAAGATACACAGCGTGCGGATCCTTTTCTTTTTTCCTTGCCATCTGATGCGTTGAACGATATCCCGGGAAGCCTCGGAAAGCAAGGTCTCCTCTTGACAATGCTAAGCGGATAGCATATGCTAAGCGCATAGCACGAAGGATGAGACATGAACGGCTCAGCACATGTGTCCCTCTAATTTCGGCGTGGGTGGTGTGCGGGCGAAGGGGCTGGCATCGGCCGAACCGGCACGCTTACGGACAACATCGAATCCGCCGTGAAGCCGCTCCTCTAGTTGACTTAGAGTTGGCAAGTTGACAAAGCTCCCATATTTCTGCAATAGTCGAAATATGCCAAACAGGAAATCTGGGGAGCAGGTAGCGAAGTTCGCAGACATGTTCTCTGCCATGGGAACTGAGGCGCGGCTGCGGATCATGCAGTTGTTGCTATCCGCGCACCCAGATGGGCTGGTTGTTAGCGAAATTCAAGAAGAGTTGGACATCCCTAACTCGACTCTTTCTCACCACCTTGACAAGCTCAGGAATGAAGGGCTGGTTCAGGTTCAACGAGAGAGCACGTTCTTGCGCTACACCGCCAACACCAATGCACTTCAAGAGTTGCTTCAGTTCCTCTACGCGGAATGTTGCACGCGCAATAAGGCACTGAAGCCAGAACAAATCACTTGTTGCGGATGAGGAGTTCCAATGACCGGCGTTGATATCAAATCAGTAGTGAAAGAGAAATACGGGCAGGCAGCACTGAGGGTGAAGAGTGGCGGCAGTTCGTGCTGTGGAGCTACGGCAGGCAACGGATGCGGTGACCCAATCACTTCTAACCTTTACGATGGCACACAGGCTGGGCAGATTCCCAAAGAAGCTCTGCTCGCTTCGTTGGGCTGCGGGAACCCGACTGCACTGGCAAACCTGAACGCTGGTGAGATCGTACTTGACCTCGGTTCGGGCGGCGGCATCGACGTGCTGTTGTCTGCGAAGCGGGTTGGCTCCACGGGCAAGGCTTACGGGCTAGACATGACCGACGAGATGCTGGCGCTTGCGAACGAGAATAAACGTAGGGCTGGGGTTGAAAACGTCGAGTTCTTGAAGGGCGAGATCGAGAACATCCCCCTTCCCGACAACTCGGTGGACGTCATTATTTCCAACTGCGTCATCAACCTTTCCGCTGACAAGGATCAGGTGCTACGGGAAGCCTTCCGAGTTCTGAAGCCCAGAGGTCGGTTCGCCGTGTCCGATGTGGTGACTCGTGGCGAGATCACGCCGGAAATCCGCAAGAACGTGCTTTTGTGGGTCGGCTGCGTTGCCGGAGCACTAGACGAGAATGACTACCGCACCAAGCTGGCGTCTGCCGGGTTCGACAACATTGAGATTGAACCCACGAGAATCTATCGCGTAGAAGATGCCCGCGAGTTTCTATCGGGACAGAACATCGACGTGGATGCCCTTGCGCCACAGGTGGACGGAAAATTCCTGAGTGCCTTCGTGAGGGCTATAAAGCCGAGAGCAGAACAAACTTGCTGCTCTCCGACCTGCTGCAACTGAGTGTTCACCATGAAGCCACACTACAACGTGTTGTTCCTCTGTACGGGAAACTCGGCGCGGTCGATCATGGCTGAGGGGATCATGAACATCAAGGGTCGACCGCAGTTCACCGCTTACAGTGCTGGCAGTCACCCCGCAGGAAAGGTACGCCCAGAGGCATTGCGGCAACTTGAGATCGCGCACATTCCAACGAGTGGTTTTCGCAGCAAGAGTTGGGACGAATTCTCGAAATTCGACGCACCCAAGCTCGATTTCGTCTTCACTGTTTGTGATAACGCCGCCAAAGAGGTTTGCCCAGTCTGGCCCGGACAACCCATGACCGCCCATTGGGGTGTTCCTGATCCAGCCGCCGTCAGCGGGTCAGAAGAAGACGTACAAAAGGCTTTCCGCGATGCCTTCTTTGTGCTAGATCGCAGAATCGGCCTTTTTCTTTGCCTTCCCCATGCGTCCATCGACAGGCTTGCCCTGAAAAAGGAACTCGACAATATCGGCCGCCAATGAGGTTCAGACTGCATGCTCGAATGACGGCGGAATTCGTCGGAACGGCATTCCTCCTCGCCGCCGTGGTCGGGTCCGGGATCATGGGCGAACGACTCGCTGGCGGGAATGTTGCAATCGCTCTGCTCGCCAATACGATTGCCACGGGAGCAGCGCTTGTAGCGCTTATCCTGACCTTCGGTTCAGTGTCCGGTGCCCACTTCAATCCTGCGGTTACTCTCGCGGATGCGTCCCAGCGCGGCATTCCGTGGCGTGAGGTCCCGGGGTACCTGATCGCCCAAATCGCCGGGGCTTATGTCGGCGTTGGCTGCGCTCACCTGATGTTTGGGTTGCCACTCTTCTCAGCGTCACAGCATGCCCGAAGCGGAACTTCGCAGGTGTTCAGCGAATTCGTGGCGACTTTCGGTTTGCTTTCGGTGATCTGGGGCTGTTCGCGGCTGCGCTTGTCTGTTGTGCCGTTCGCTGTGGGCGCTTATATCACCGCCGCGTACTGGTTCACAGCTTCGACATCATTTGCGAATCCGGCTGTCTCACTCGCGAGGGCGGCGACGAATACCTTCAGCGGGATTCGCTCGATTGATGTTCCGGGTTTTATCGCTGCCCAGTTGATAGGGGCAGCAGCAGCTACCGCGTTGTTCAGATGGCTCGTCCCGTCGCTGCCTTCGGTTGCGCCTGACATTGTCGTCCCACACGTTTCAAATCAGGGATGACAGTCTGCTTGGTGAACAGCGTCTGTGATTGCAGTAGAATCTCCCGTTCTGTGCTCGGAAATCTGAAATCGCAGGAAATCATGAATAGCGCTGAGCGCCTTTGGGTTCGGAGTATCAATGACGATCTTTCCACCCGCGTCCGTATGTTCGTAATCGTAGTGAATCTCAGTGTGTAACCTCTCCATCGTCGGCACGCCGGGAGGCGTGGTGTCATGAATGACATCGGGATTTTGAAGTTAGGACTTTACCGCAAACTTGGCTTGGAACGGCGGCCCAACAGGCGGGACCGCGCACTGCCGTAGAGGCCAATCAAGCCGGTACCAACCAGCAGAAATGAAGAAGGTTCCGGGATTGCACTTTGTGTGCTACCAACGTTAATGTCCGCGACCCCGAACTGATTGGGAGACGACCCATGGAAGACAACCGATTCGGCGGTACCGGCGAAAGCCATATCGGCTGAAGTCCAGGTGCAGTAGGAGGCCCCGCCGCAGCTTCCGCCCGCATTTGGCGAAAGCGTAATAGTGGCCAAAACGTTTCCAGTTCCGTTTGTCCCGCTGTAGACGGTCACCGTCGCTGTCGCCCCGGCAGCATAGTAGAACTGTATGCCGGTGTTGAAACCACCAGTGGAGTTCAAGATCCCGTTAGAAGCCCCAAAAAAGATGGCCGGACCCGCAGGGGGTTTGATGAAATTTCCGCTTCCACCCTGCAAGAAGGACTTAATGGCCAACGTGTTCGATGAAAAAGTAATGCCGTAGTCGTAGCCGCGGGTAGAGCCATCACCACCGGTACCGCCGTTATAAAAGTTGTCCACAGCCTCCTGATCTTTCAGTCCACTAAAGTCCAGCAGAATGCCCGAAGCATGAGCAGGAAGACTCGCACAAAATAAGAGTGCCAGCACACATCCAGGGAGAATTGCTCTCGTCATGGTCTTCTCCTCAAATCCTTCGACAGCGTGTTTAGGGCCTGTTCAAGGCCGGGGAATTCTCTGTAATCCACGAACTCGGTGTCCCGCGCGGCTTTTGCGGCGAGACTCTTGAATACACCCAAATTGTTACGGGGAGATTACAATTCGGTTAAATTCTGCCGAGGCCTGTTCAGACGCAAAGAAGCCGGATGGGATGCGGCGGCCGATTTCTAGATGAGCCGCGAAGGACGGGAGTGAGAGCGGGCCGATGTTAGGCGCCTGGAGGAGTAGCCGGAGCGGAGAACGTTCGAGGCCCATTGACTGGTCTCATAAGAATTAATATGCCATTCATATACCTGTAGCTATTTTCTAACATTGCGTAGTTTAGATTTTACCGCCTGACAGCACGGGCAACTTCCACAAGGGTTTTATTCATGCGCGCTACGCAAAACAGAAAAATCCTTAATCCCCGAACAGACGTTTTGTCGGCCAGGACGGGTCCCATTCCCATGATCTGCGTTGTGGAGCGTGAATACGGTGTCGCAAAGCTTGCGGTGGACCAATTTGAGTGCGAGGGATTTGCCGTTTGTCGGCTTTCAATGGAAATTGACCTGATTCCGCGATTGAAGCAGATTCGCCCCTCTGTGATTATTATTGCAACGACGTTGTTTTGGGAAGATGCGCTACAGCTGTGCCGCGGAATTCGGTGTCTCAGGTCTTTTGCGCGAACTCCGCTTATTCTTTTTGCGGGAACGGCTTCCGAAGAGGAACGCATTCTTGGGCTGAATTCGGGGGCAGACGACTACATCACGGAATCGTGCAGCCCGCGCGAAGTCGTGGCGCGGGTGCGGGCTGTGGTGCGTCGTTTCGCGCAACAGGAGCTCTACGCCGACATGCCTCACTCTCCGTCCTCTCTCTTTTCCTCGTTAGGGACGTCGAGTCCTGCGATCAGAACAGCAAGTATTGAGATCGATCCGGCATCCATGAGAATCTCAATCCGCGGCACTGAAGTAGTTACCACCATGCTTGAGTTCCGGCTTTTGTACTATCTTGCACAGAATCAGGGCCGCGTACTCACGCGTGAGCAACTACTGGATGCCGTCTGGGGGAGCTATTACGTCGAACCGCGCAGCGTTGATGCCTGCGTGCGGCGGCTTCGCCGCAAAATTGAACAGGACCCTGTCAACCCGATTCGCCTCAAGACCATACGTGGAGCGGGGTATGCGCTGCAACCAGCTTAGCTCGGTAGTTTCGGGAGCTGCCGATTCTCCAGCGTGACTACTAGGAACGTCTTGCGAAAATTGAAGAACAGATTGAAAAGATCGGTAGACGGTTTTCACACAGTTGTCGTCAACTTTTCTTCTTGAAGTCACGAAAATTTCACAAAGAGCAGCTATGATGGGCAAACTCGACCGGAGATTCCGGTCAGCAGTTAGCGATATACGGCAGTCACTCCCGGGCAGGCAATTCCCGCGGGGCGACGGGCACGGCGCCAAATTGGCCCTACGCTCCACAAAGTTCGTTGCCAAGTCTTCAGTTTGTGTCGCGTCCCGAGAGGAGCAGTCTGTCGAACCTAAGATGCAGCTGTCCCCCAGAGGTGGCGAATGTCCTCCGTAAGCTGCTCTCGATCCGAAGCGCCAACCAAAATTTTGATCGCGGACCGAAATCGCATGGCCAGTCAGCTCCTTGCGGAATCATTAGGCCGCGATTCTCAATTTGAGGCGGTCGGTGTTACTTCCCCAGTAGAAATCCTGTCTGCGGTCAGTGCACGGAAGCCCAACGTTGCCGTTATTAGCGCCGACTTTGACGGCGACCCGAGAAGGGGTCTTCAGGTTACCCGTGCGATAAATGCCCATTATCACGATGTACATATCGTTAGCTTGTTGGAGCTCAGTGCGCCTGAGCCGGTTGTGGCAGCGTTCCGCTGCGGCGCCAAAGGGGTTTTCTGCCGCACCAACCCATTGAGTGAGTTCCGCGCCTGTGTCGAGCGTGTAAGTCGCGGGGAGATTTGGGCCGGCAGTGTAGAAGCAGACTATCTGCTTGCCGCGATGAGGAGTGCGCCGTCCTGCGACGGGGTTGATAACGACAAGGTTGGCCTGCTTTCGAAACGCGAGGCTCAGGTCGCGGAACGCGCTGCTCAGGGCTTCAGCAACAAGCAAGTGGCAGACCAACTGCGACTCAGCGAGCACACGGTGAAAAATTACCTGTCTCACGTCTTTGAAAAATTGGGCGTCTCAAACCGGGTTGAATTGCTTTTCTTGTTGCTGAAAGAAGGGCATGGGCTCAATGGCGCAGTGGGTCTCAACGCCTCTGGATTGGGCAATTCGCCGGAAGTTTATGTGAGGGCCGCCGAAGAAGGGTACGCTGCTGCCCAACTCATTGTCGGACTGGCACACCTGGACGGGCATGGCGTAGAAAAAAATGGGCGCTCTGCATACTACTGGCTAAGAATGGCCGAGGAAAATTCAAGTGGGCTAAGGCAACGCAGCCGGGCGCTTATCAACGACCTCAGGACCAGGATAGATCCCCGCGAGATTGAGGATCTAGAGCGGCGAATCGCGACCGCTGCACAGAAAGACAAAATACTTGAAAGTCAGCCTTCCGACCTTTTCAAGCGGCATTGGCCTTTGCTTGCATATGGGAAAGCTAGCTGAGAGCATAAAATTCCTGCGCGGAATCCGCTGAGAGAGACCGCAGCCCTTATTTTCTTGTCGCTAGTATGCACACATCCTGTTCCGGCCTGTTGTGTGTAAAGGGACAGGCAGCCAGGGCATGCTCCCAGCTTATTTCCTGAATATCTTGAAACAGGCCAGTGCGGCTCAGTTGATATTCCAGTCCCTCGAAGTCGTAGCACCAGAGATGCTTCTCATATAACAGGCTGTGAGCAAAAACAGAAAAATAGAAGCTGTCCGGAGCGTCTTCAGGGATACGCGTGCGAGCATATTCGTTGTGGGGCACCATCAGCACATCGTCTTTATAGCCACCGTTGAGATACGTTCGAGCGTGAATCCGCAAGTCCGGAGTCGTAACGAGCAAATAGCCGCCGCGATTGAGTAACGAACCCACCGTCTCCAGAACTCGCTTTCCGTCCTCCGGCGTGAAATGTTCAAATACGTGCTGCATTCTCACAAGATCAAAGCGTCCAAGTCGTTCCAGGTCATGAGTGCTTGCGTTGACAATGTCTATTCGCGAATACCTGTTGCGGAATGACTTATCGACGATGCCTTCAGGGAAAACATCAATATAATGAAAACCGTCTTCCAGCGTGCCTCCACAGCCTATCTCGAGCCATCTCGTCTTTCCGCTGTCCAACAAATGTTGCCGAAGGGCGCCATTCAATGACTCGTTCACTCGAAGAACGTCGTGCTTTCGCAGGTTATAGTCGCTGATCAAGTGGCTGTGGTTGGTAGCTTCACGCGCAGGAATTATCAGCACCCCGAACTTGCGAAGGAGCCTGTTCAGCATCTTGTATGCAGCAATCTTCAAATCGCCCCCTCGCGCCATGCTGGAAAATTCAACAAACTGGGCGGCATCGCCAGCATCGTGAGCAGCCTTGTCCACTTCGCCCAGGAGATCCGCAATCAATGCGAAACAGTGGACCCGCCGGGTTTCTTAGGATTGGGCGAAGGTTCTGCCGAAACGTAGAGCGCCACCATTCTTCCAAATCCTCGCGCGGGAAATGAGGTGCTGAATAGGGATTTCACTGTCCCCCGCTGGATTTCTCTGACCTGAATTGGAAAATTACCTCCCATGGCGCCCGGCCTGTAGCTGCTGACTGCATAAATAAAAGATGCGCGCGAATCCTCCACAACGAAGCTCGCCGAATCAGGAGACACCTTAAAGGCCGGATAGATGAGTCCACCGAGCACTTCCGTGGATCCGCCTTGCTCGGTTTCGATGTTCGTACCGGTGCCTTCCGTTTTCAGACCCAGAATCCACAGCTTGCCACCCCTGTTCGTTATCTTTGTTCTATTGGCCTCAGCGTTTAGTTGTCTGGCAAACACACTTTGCGGAAACGAAATCTCCCAGGGTTGTGCCGCTACATTTTCGACGAACAATGCACCTGTACCCCGGTCTGTATTCTGATAGGCGATGGTCGTGGCTTGTCCACCACCCATGAGGCAATCACTCAACACTAAAGCGCGAGGGGAATCTTGCTGAATAAAAATGACGCCGGGAACGGGATGCGGATAATAGGCGCCTATTCTGAAATGGTGTAGCGTCACATCGGCTGTTCCAGACTCTATCTTAAAGAGGGGAGCGGGTTTATCAGTGTGGCTGAACAGCTCTCCGGCAGGGTTCAGCGATGAATCGAAACCCTCCAGCAGGCGGACAGTTCCACCAACAACGATGGTCCGCGTAATCCGGTAGACTCCGGTGGGAAAGTAAACTGTCGTCGCGCCGGAATTGATGGCAGACTGGATGGCCGCTGAGCTATCGGCTCTGCCTGTCCGGTCGGCTCCGTATTTAGCCACGCTCGTCCAATTCTTCAGATTTGTGTCTTCGAATAAAGGCGTCTCCTGGACCGCGAGATTTAAGGATAGAGTTTTGCCGTTGGATGGCGTAATCGTTGGTCCGGAATCGTACTCTTCTATCGTGGAGCCCTGGCCTTGCAATACTGAGCTGTATCCTGACGACCTGACGTCTCGAGCGTACAGCGTGCCTTGATTTTGAATCGCTGCCGACTGAGGCGATCCAGCTTGTAGAACCGCTCCCACGAGCGTTACTAAGCCAGCTGCATTGCTGTTAAAGATCGCCGGTACACCGTTGGTCGAAACGAGGTGCCGGATCGAAAGTACGTTGCTGGCGTTAAAGATGCCGTATCGTTTTTGATTCAAGAGGGTGAGATCTTCGAAGGTGAGGCTGTACTCATTGTTCGCCACTTTGATGCCGTAATCGAATCCGTTGATAACGACGTTCTTCATCAGGCAAGGGCCGGGGGCGTATCGCAGTAATGCCAGGCCGATCGCTCCAGAATGACCAGGGTCGCTTGACTGAAGAGTGACGTTTCGTAAAGCGCAGTAGTTATTGCCCAGGAAATCCAGAGCCACGGCGCCTGGATTCCCCCGGCCCACATCAATTGTCAAATCAAAGATGTTGTTGTCGAAGGCGCTGTTCCCACCCCCATTTATGTTGCCGTTTTGAGAAGCAAACTTCAGAACATCCGCGGGCACACTGGCATTCTGAAAAAGGGGATCGTTGTCCTTCAATCGGATCATGGTCGCGGCTCGATCTTGACCCTGAAGGGTCAGAAGCGAGTTCCAGCGGTCCATTCCATCTCTTTCAACCAGCGGCCGCGAAACGACATAAGTTCCGGCCGGAAAAAAAATGATTCGGGGCCCGGTTTGAGGGTGATGAACGACCAGGGAGATGGCTGTCTGGATGGCGTCCGTGTCATCGGTGACCCCGTCTCCCTTGGCTCCGTAATCGGTTTTGACGTTGACCATGCCCGAGTCCGCGGGGAAGATGCGCCGTGCGTTAGCTATAGGAACACCATCGAACGCGCCTTCTTCGATCATGTTCACCGTCAACGTATGAGGTGAGCCGTCGGCATTAGCGATTTGGGCCGTTGCTTCATAAATCCCTGGGGAGAAGCCTTCAGGATCTGCAACGAAATCAATCGAAGTTTCTGTAGCTGAAGGAACTGAGCCTGAGGCGGGAACGAACTTCAGCCATGATTGGTTCGATGACGCGGACCAGTGTAACGGAGCATCTCCTGTGTTTCGGAGAACGACGGCGTGCGCACGAATGGGTTCGCCCCCTTGCCTTACCGTGAACTTCAGAGGGGATAAAACATGAATTGTGCTTACGTCAGTGGCTGGGCTCGCTGGAGTTACCAAGTAAAGCATTGGGAGTAAGATTCTGATGAATGCATCGACAGAAAGGCGTTTGATCGAGCGAACTCCGGCGATCGTGAAAGGTATTTTGCTGCTGTGCGCAACCGGCTTCATCCTTTTCCGTTCGATTGTGTTGTGCACAACGATGGCGCCGAAAAAGACCTGACTGAAGTCCCTCGAACCTGCCAACCTCGTTTCCTCTTGCAAATGTAATTCGAGACGCCTCTGAAATATTCCAAATCCTCATAATAATGATCTATGCGCAGGATATGGCCCCCCGGCAAGACACGAAAGACCTCGAATCCCAATTCTGTGAAGAACGTCCAGAAATCGTGGAAAAACGTGCGGCTGTTTATATTACCAGAGCCAAACTCGAACGAGAGTGCGCCAAACGCGCCACACGAAAAACAGCGCGCTGCCCCGTGGAACGCCGACAGCTCCGCTCCTTCGATGTCAAATTTTGCAAAATCCACGTATTGAATCCCTTCACGCTCGAACACCTCATCAAGCGTGGTGACCGGGACAGTAATCTCCTTTTGTGATCGTGTTGCGAAACATGTCTCGTTTCGCGCATGCAGCGACGCAGCACCCCAGCCCACGCCGCTGACATGAAACGGCTCCTCTCCCGAGTGGTCGCTGACCGCGCAAGGCACTATGAGCTTGCCGGGAAGGTCAACCACATCCAGCGCTGTAAGGCAATCTTTCTGCGGTTCAATCAGTATCACCCTTCGCGTCGCAGGAAATAGCCGCAACATGCCTTGCGACCACTTGCCCCTATTTGCGCCGACGTCTAGCAGGACAGGATCGGGGCGCGTGATACAGCCGGCGGCAGCTCGCAGCTCCGACCTCATGTCCCATCCGCTGCCGGCGCCTTTGCCTTGCAGAAGCGACGACCCCAGCTCCGCGTATCGCACAAGCGCCTGCATTCGCATGCGCAGTAAGCACGATGACGCGAATGGCATCAGCGATTTCGCCATTCTTGAGACCACTCGGGATTCATGAATCGGCCGCATGTGACTTCAGCCCGTCTGCTTTTTTAGTCCACGCAGACCGAGACTTTCTCCCGCGAGCCTCTTTTTCCCGGCGTGCCAAGCTGCCCTCTTGACGGGCAAAAAGCACATAAGCGGCAGAGCAAGATGCCGCCAATTGAACAGAAGACCATTTCGCAATAAGGCAAGTGGAACCCGAATCCCTGCGATCGCTCCACGGATTTTGTTGTCTCCAGTTAGACTTGCGTGATAGGCGGTCATCTCCAGGATTTTGGCTTCCAGCAACCGAATCTGTCGAGCGGATAAATGACTTCGAAAGTCTTCCTTGAAAAGCAGAAACTTCCACATCTTGATGAGGTCCTGAGACCGGTGAGGATTCCCTGCCCACGCATTATTGCCATGATGCCTGTAAACCGACAGAAACTCCGGCAGATAGAGGATTCCATACCGTGCCGCTCCGTAAACGAAAATGCCATCTACGCCAAGGCCCATGTCTGGCCACAAGGGGAAGAGGTCGACCAGTGCCCACCGTCGAGTCACTGTTGTATTTGGATTTCCGGCAGACAAATTCTTTACTCCGGGAACCGAATACAAAAATCCACGCTCCTCAGAGTTGTCGAGCGTGACGACTGCCGGCATTCTACTTGCTTGGGGTTTGCTGCCTAATTCGATGTGGCTGCCATCTTCGTTCACGTATTCTGTTTCATGGATCACGCCTCCGAGAGTGGGCCTGTCGGCAAGTTCCTTGCAAACACGTTCCAACTTCTGCGGCATCCAGTAGTCATCGGCATCGAGGTGGCACAGGATGTCCCCGGTGGACTTACTTACGGCCCGATTGAAAGCCGCGGCCTTCCCCTGATGCTCGCTTCGGATGTAGTGAACGCCCGGAAACCTGCGCATTACCTCTCTGGTGTCATCCTCCGAGCCATCGTCGACAACAATTACTTCCTCTGGCTGACGAGTTTGTGCAGATACACTCTCCAGGCACTGGGGGAGAAAGTGAGCACAATTGTAGCTGGCAATCAGAACAGATACGGTTTCCGCCATTGATTCGGCTCTTTTCGATCCTTATGGTTTTCAGAAGGGCTTATGCCAATTCCAGGGTCGGTCGTCCTGCGCAATTTTCTCAAGCGCTATGGCTGAAGGCCACCTCGAGCTTTTGAGGCGCGCATAATAGGCCAGCCGTCGAGCTAAAAGACCGGGGCCACCTGGAATACCGAAGACGCGATAGCATCCGTAAGTCAAGATATGATCGACCAGTTTGCCGACAGAAGGCATCGAAGAATCATCCAGCACGGCTACGCCGCCAACGCGCAGCATTTTATTGACATAAAAAAAATCAACAAGAGCATGGTCAAAAGTGTGCCAACCGTCGATGACAGCCATATCCAATAACGTGTTCTCGTCGAGCAGTTGTGGCAGCGCGATTTCGGACCGCGCCTCGCGTAGTTCCACGAAACGTCCATACCCCGCGCGTCTAATGTTTCTCAGTCCGACGCCCCTCCACTCGGAAAATTGAAATGGGTCGACGACAATGTGCCTGGCTGGTTTGCCGATTTTTGCCAGCGCGTCGCAAACAAACATGGTCGAGACCCCGTAGGCGAAGCCGACTTCAAGGGACGTCGCCGGACGAACGAGTCCAACCACCTTCGAAAGAAGATCCCCCTCACGCGCATCCATAAACGAAGTTAATGGAAGCGTCTCTTTTCCGTCCGAAACGTGCCCGGTCTCCAGGATCTCTTTCAGGACGCTGTTCATTCAGTCCACACAATCTTCCAAGCGATCAAGAACATTAGGTCGAGGCCAGCTGCCTCAATCCTCATCCTACTCAAGCCTGGCCGCCAGACTCTCCAGCTTTACAGGCTTTGCGTCCGGATTTTGGTAGGCCAGAAATCTGTGACCAGCAAGAGCCGTGAGCATGCCCATTCCCAGACTTACTCGTTGAAGGGAGCGCACCGCTGCGACTTTGTCCAACATGACAAATCGCAAGATGGAGTTAAGCGAACCTAGAATGATGTGTCCGCATGCTCTGGCAAACCTGACTATCCAATTGCGTAAGCTGCCATTCGCCCTTGCTTCACAAAAAACCCAGCCGTTGCCTGTCTGGTATTCCCGGCGCAGAAGCCAGGCAATGGTTCCGCGCTTTGGAGACACTGCTTCGAACACGACGGCTTCCTGCGACCATACGATTCGGCACCCGGCCTGGTGTGCTCGCAAAAAGAAATCCGTGTCCTCGGCCCCGGAGAGTGCGAACGCCTCATCGAATTTCGGCACGCGCCGGAATACGTCGATCGCGACCAGAACGTTGTTGCAGGCACATGTCTTTCGCGGGGTGCCGGTAGCGCTGAGGCGCGCGTCGAAAAATCTTCCGGTCTTTACCCAATCGGCGACTTCCTGAGCAAACCTGGGTGACACCGGGCCGGAGACCACGTCCGCGCCGAACTCTTCTTGTGTCCAAAGCAGTTCGTCCAACCACTGAGCAGATGGGACCTCGTCGTCATCAATAAAAGCAATGAAATCCACCGGACCGGCTTCAGTAATAGCGCGATTCCGCGCATGAGTAATGCCGCACCTGGGCTCGACCACGTATTTGACAAGTTTCGGAAGCGAGGCCGTCTCGCACGCCTCTCTTGCGGTCCCAAGTTGGTCGTTATCCACGACAACGATCTGTATTTGGGGTGTGCGTACTTTGCGAAATGTCAACTGGGCAATCCCGCCGAGCAACTCACGAAGCATTTTCTGCCGCTTGAAGGTGCAGATGCAGATCGCTACTCGAATGGTGCCAGGTCCCGGCATGCACTCCCGCGCGGCGATTCTGTCGCCTGCCTCCATATTGCGCTGCATGGTCTCGCCCCATGCATCGATGCCGGCAGCGGCTCCACAGCGTCTCAAAGATCGCTGCGGAGTTCCGTCGCTGAAGTCGTCAAGCACCCGCACTCTCCGATACAGCGGACCCAATGAGGCGGGGAGCCCGACGTGCGCCAACCCAATTCGCCAGCCGCACGCCCCTGTTGATCATCGGTTTTTCGACGAAGTGATAGAGAAGAATGGGGCACGCCACGCTGAGAACTGCACACACCCCAATTCTGAAAATCAAATTGGCATGGGCAAGAACTTCTAATACGTACCAGAAAATAATGATGTGGGAGAGGTAAATTCCGTAGGAGTATCGGGCCACCCAACCGGCGACGGTTCTCAGGCCCTTGTGCGTAAGCTCCTTAAACTGAGGCGCCGCCACCCCGAGCAGAAGACAGGCAAACCAGCCCGGCCTGAATCCACCCTGACGGATTGCGTAAGCTGCAGCAATTACAACCGGCCAGCCCCAAAATGGCAGGCCAAGAGTCTTATATCCCGACAACGCGAAGGCAACTATCCCGCCAAGGAAGAATGGGACATAGGCGCCGAGCTCGAGTCTTTCGCTGATATGAAAGTGAATTTGTAGCGATGCAATGAAGACGCCAGCGCACCAAAGTGCGAAGGGCACGCCCCGGCCAGGATACCGTTTGAGAAGAAAGAAAAGCGGCGGCAGCAGCAAATACATCTGCACTTCTAGGGGCAAGCTCCACAGCGGAAGCAGGAAATTGGGACTCAGAGTTAAATTCTGAGTAAGAGCAAGATTAGACAAAAACGCAGGCCATCCCAGCCAGTCATAACGAAGTATCAGGAAGAACCTCGGGACGTGAAAGATGACGACAAAAATCACCGCCACCATGCTCAACGGATAAATGCGGAACAGCCGCCTTACGTAGAAGGCTGTCGCGAGTTTGCGCTCTCCTCCTCCCATTCGCTTCATCGATAACATCAAAACCAGACTGGTGTGCACGAAGAAAATCAGGACACCAGTCTGTGCAAAGTTGTGGATGTTAATTGGGCCGATGTTGTCGATGTGGTTTGCGCGTAGTAAATGTCCGAAATAGACCGAAAGGACCGCGCAGGCGCGCAAAAGGTCGAGATTTCCGGAATTGCCCGACAAGCGGAAAGCCCCCTGGGAAAAGGTCTATTGATCAGTTCTTGTGAGTCTCTGGTTTGTAGCGACCGTTGCAGACGAGCTAAGCCGTTGGCTGCATCGCCGTCAGGAAGGCGACGCGTCCGTATTGGAAGCGGCAATCAACTCCGGCCGCAGCTGAGCTCGCATCCCGGCTACAGGCTGGTGGCCACAGTTTCGGTAGTAGTGGCGCCGTTGGCTGGAAGAGCAATAGCGCGCTCCTGGACGTGGACATAGTGAAATGGAGTCGGCACCGTGGCCCCCTCAACGGGAGCCTGGATTGTGTATACCGGGGTGATCTTATCGGTGGCCGGATTCCCCAGGCTCCAGGCGTATGGGATATTGACGGTGCATGTGGCAGTGCTGCCGGAGCGAGTCGCTGCGACTGCCGCGGTCTGTTGGATACTCGTCAAAAGAGTATCCCCGCTCACCAAGATACTCGCACTGCACACGATCTTGGTGCTCGTGCCAATGGTTGAGGTCAAAGTGATGGTGAAACTAAACACGTACGTGCCCGTGGTTGGCGTGATCGTTGTGGCTGGAGTGGCAGTCACGGCATCCTCGGCGCTGGCGCGCGCGTCCGTGGCCGAGGTGCTTGCCAGTAGTACCAGTACGCAGGCGGCGGGAAAAAATAGTCTCGTGATCTTCATGGTTTTCTCTCCTCTGTGGTCTGGAAATGCGAATCCTAAAGTTGAGGGCAGGTCTTAAGCCCTTTCCTCACTCTGCTTCTCTGGTCGGGGCTTCTCGTCGCGTCTCCGAAGCTGAAGACATGACCTCTTTGGGGCAAACCGATAATTCACGTGCCAAATTACGAAGTGGACTCGGCTGTATCGGAGGATGGAGTAACGCAGTGACACGTGGGCGGCGGGGACGAAGAGCGCGATAAGTCATCCGTGCCAGAACTTCGATTTTCTCCGGAACTCGACAATCCGCTAAATATTGCCTGAGTTCACCCGAAAGTTCCCTGAACTCGGCACCGGCGTTCCACTTCGCTGCGATAGCGTTCGCAAACAATCTGTTTGCAAGCCGTGCGAGGTCAGGAAAAGAATCGTGCAGTCCGCGAGCGATCGACATTTGAACCGTGTTTTTGAATAGTGGATCGTTGTTCGCTGTATAAGCATTCGCACCGTGGACGCGCTGTAAGCTCAGGCATTCCGAAATATAGAAACCTGGCGCGAAAGCCGGACTGGCAAATGTAAGATAGTTGTCGCTGGTGATTCGAATGTGCTGCGGCATCGGAAGCATTTTGGCAAGAAGTGACCGCCTGAATGTGAGACCCGAAGTTGGTGCGGCCCAAAAGCCGGGTTTTCCGTGCAGGTATTGCTTTCGGAAATCATAGTACCCGGTCGCATACCGGAGGTCGGGCGAACCAGAAAGGGGCCGACCGATCATGTCAACCCACTGCAACGGGTGGAAACACCAACCCGTTTTCTCGTTCTTGTAAGCTTCAATAACCTTTTCTACCTTGTTCGGCAGGAACACGTCGTCCGCATCAAGCAGACAAATGATCTCGCCTGAACTCTTTGAAAATCCCACGTTGAAGGCTGACGCCTGCCCTTCGTTTGGCTTGAAAACACTTACAATCTCTTTTCCATAACCCTCGATAACAGCTCGTGAATCGTCACTCGACCCGTCATCCACCACGACTACTTCCACTCGGTCATAGGTCTGATGAAGCGCGCTGGAGATGGCTGCGCCGACGAATCGCTCGTAGTTGTAATTATTTACAATGACGCTTACTAAGGGATTCATAATGCAATTAGTCTTATGGGGAATGGCCAACGCTAGAGTTAGCCTGTGGGAGATCCATCGGATGGTTGCCAGCTGCTGGTTTCAGCTATGTACCGCATCGCCTCCATTTTTCGCAGCGATATCTGGCTCTGGCCGATTGTGTCGCTGTAACTTAACTGCCCCAAATGATGAATGTAGGCGGTTCGCACCCATACAATGCGCAATCCCAACTTTGCAACCCGTCTGCAGAGTTCAAGCTCATTACCATAATCTGGTAAGTTTCGATCAAATCCGCCCAATTTCTCCCACAGGCTGCGGCGTATGAAAAAGGCGAAGCCGCTAATCCACGGCAGGTCAAGTAATTCAGGCTGCAGCGGAGCCGCCATCAATCGTTCAGCGAATGCACATATCTGGCTGTCATTCCAGTAGGAACGGCAATAGATGGCTACATTAAGAGCTTGCTCGTTTCCAGAATAGCTGGTACACGGACCCGCCACACCGATGGAAGGGTCGGTTTCAAATGCCCCTTGCATCGCTCGCCAGCACCAAGGAGTTATCACAGTATCGGAGTTTAGAAGGCACAGGTAAGACCGACTGGCCGCCTCAACTCCTTGGCTACAAGCCGTGCTATGTCCGTGCGCTTTGGGATTCGAAATCACCTTCCATCCGTTACGACTACTAAACTCACGAATGACGGCGACAGTATCTGGAAGTTTCGAGCCATCATCGATAAGAATGATTTGCGCCTGCTCCGCGTAACGTTCGAGGCTCGCGAGACA
>Ga0335081_10001236_pt1 | contig 40720 bp, 54 predicted proteins | sample Lox_Sample_35_FD_206713 | JGI IMG/M metagenome (GOLD analysis project Ga0335081, IMG submission 206713) | Soil microbial communities from Loxahatchee National Wildlife Refuge, Florida, United States - Lox_Sample_3.5 | ecosystem: Environmental > Terrestrial > Soil > Wetlands | place: USA... | reverse complement strand
GGAAAGGTTTCCAACCGTCGCAGCACTTGCACATACTCCCGCTTGCCGCCTTTCTGCAGCCGCGCTTCCAGCAAGCGCCGCAGTTGGGCAAAGCAGGCGGGCAACCCCCAGCCCGCCAAGGGCGCGGTGAGTTGCGTGAAGCCCTTTACAAGGGTCCTCTCGCCTAGATTCGAGTCGTCGATTTCGCAACCCTGCTGGATTGTGGAGTCCCGGCCAATGATCGTATTCCCTCGCAGGAACACGAAGGCGTGGATAACACATCCGCTTTCAAGTACGACGGAATCGTCAATATACACAGACTCTGGTGCCAGCAGGGTCACGCCGGAATTGCGAAGATCGGCCAAACGCTCCGGTTTCATGAAAGACTCTTGACCCCTGTCCATGCCCGCTTTACCAATGATTGGGCATGAGGAAAGTGTCGCACGATCCAGTCTAGCGTTTCCATCTGTTTCATGCCGCAGGGCCTAAATCATGCACGGCACAGAGAAACCCCGAGACTGCGGTCTCCCAGGACCAGGGCTATGTACAGGTTCTGAAAGATCATATAACCGTCTTGAGGCGTGAGCCTCAAGAACAGTGGATCTTCAGACGCCAATCAAGCTCTCGAATGTCCTGCGCTCCTGCGTGATGCTGCTTCGCCATGCGGATCAGTCGATACGCAGCACCGCGCGGCGAAGCTCAGCCCTTGTTGGACCGGCGAACAATGACCAAGCGGGGCTCGCGATTTTCGAGCACCGGCTTGCAGAGATACTTCTTGTTGCGTTCAAAGAGGTGCCGGGGCTAGAGTAATCTTGATGTGAGACTTGGGAACTTGGCTTTCGCGTGGATCGCTGTGGGAGTCTAGCGTTACTTTTCGCTTTTTTGAGCCCCGCGTCGTGGCTTGTTTCGCGGTATTTCCAGGATTTCCGTAATCGACTTTCCGCTGAACTTTTCTAGATCCTCAACGCTCACGGATTCTGGGACGAAGGTTGTTCTCGCGAAGCACTGAAGCCCGAACCAGTCGAGTGCATGAGCAAAGCAGTACATGCGGTAGTTAGTAAGCATTTCGGAGTTGAGGTACATCACAAGATCAGCGCGCGATTCAGACTCGTTGTTGCGTGATGTAGCGTGTAGTCTCTCTGTCTCAAGTCCTGCAAACAGATCAACTTTCATTGCTGCCATTGAGGCGCGCAACAGCTTCATCTCGTCGTCATCATTGGATAGTTCAAGGTCGATGTTATATCCAAAAACGTTTATTAGCGCTTCAAAATATGCTCTGCCGAATTGTGCCCATTCATCAGCTTCGGGTCTTAGCCTTTTCATTTGTTGCTCGCCTTCGTGGTAAAAGCGCCAGAGTGCCTCCATTTCGGTGTCCGTCAGATAAATGATGTGACCGTTGACGAAGTTGGCGGTGAGGACAGCGGTATAGTAATTGCGCGCCTCAGGTGGTGTGGCGCTTTGAGTGGTCAACTTTCGTATTCTCAGATTCAGCGTCTTTATGAGCTTAGCAAAGAGCGGGTTAGGAATGCGCTCACCCAAGAGGTCCAGCCCGGATAGCGTGCTGTATCCGAACAGTTGATATGTTTGCCTTGCCAGTTCTTCGGGGTGACATAGCCAGCATCTTGGGCAGCATGTCAGTGAACACACGCTGGCCGACGCTGTAGCCGCTGTGCTCCGCATGGTCAGCTGCGGCGCCCCAAAATAGCATCGTGGCCGCTGGTGTTGGCTCGCCTAAGCAAGTTGACAAAAACCTTGTTAGAGCCTGGTCGACTTCTTCGCCATAACCCAGGCTCGCGAGCATCAAATCCAGACCAAACAGGCTCAGGAGATAGATGACACCATCATGTGAGCGTAGAAAGCGTAGCTCCCGCAATATTTTGTAGCGTTCACTGGCGCCTGATCGCGGTAGCTGCTCTAGTAGCTGCTTGACTCGATCCGGAGGCGCACCCGCTATTTCGAAGTAATCAAGGATATCAGTTACTGGTGTTGTCCCACTGACCAGCGTGTCTTCCGTGAAGTGGACGGTGAGCGAAGCGCGGGTTCGGTCCAGCCTGCCCGCGTACTCTATCCCTGTAAGATACTCTGAGAGCCAGATGAAATGGACTGCATCGGTGGTTCCGTTATACCCGGCGATGATCGCTGGCATTGGTCGTTGGCTTAGGTACCTCACGGTTTTCCAAGGAAGCTGTACGGTGAAGTCGTGAGCTTTAGACCCACTGTCGGTGCCCTTGATCTGGATTGCGAACTCATATCCCGTGGGAAGGCCTTCGCGGTAAATCTCTACATGGTAATCCTCACCATAGTCTTCTCTGACGTCATGTATGACCCACTCGGGAGGGAGTACATTGCGCACCGCGCGTCTGGCTTTTTCCTCCAGGACATGGGAACTTGCTCGCTTGGGTGACATTGGAGATGCCATTCTCGTGGCCCTTCACTGTCGTACTTACAACCCTCCGCAAAACCCTACGGCGTTCAGCGACCTTAAGGTAATGTTCGCAATAATTCTTCCGTGTCTGTAACGAATTCGCGAGAATCGGATAACCAGCGCATCAATTCCTCACGATCTACCAGAGACAGATCTCTACCGACTCGGTGCTCCCATCGCTTCCACACGTCGCCCGAGAAGTTCGAGTTAGTGACTACGAGAGCGATCTGAGCTTCGTCTCTGGACGCAGCTCCCACTAGTCTATCGACCGTCGCTAACCCCACGCTTCTGCGAATGTCATATAGCTTGGTCTCGACCACCATCTTAACTGAGGTGCCGTTTACGTCACGTTGGAGACACAGAATGTCATAACCGCCGTCCCGTGTGCGTTGGGTCAGTGCCACGGTCCATCCACTATCACGAATCATCTCGGCGATGATCGCCTCAAAAGTACGATGGTGCACACGGTCTACATCATTAGGATGTTTGGCAAGCCAATGCCTCAGTTCACAACTGGCACGTTCAAGGCACAGAGGGCGAAAGATGAAATCAGTTCCACGATATCGCTCAGCAAGGAAGCCTGCCATGGTGTCAAGCATCGGGTTTGGATCGATCCATGCATAGGACACAGCCTCCCTTTGCGCCCGGTCGTATCCGGGCAAGCGCATAGGGTCTAAGTCGAGTAATCCACACCAATCCTTAACTACCTGAGCTAATTCTGAGGCCCAAGCGCGGGCAATACTTCGGGCATCAGGGTCATTCCCCCCATCGACGTCGTCTTCTGCCTCAAAAGGGCGACGCACGATAGCAATCTCGCCTTTCAAAACCGCCAGCAAATCCATCACCTGATGAGCTCTCCATCCGAAGCATGGCCAACTGCACGTCAGCAAGACCTCTTCCAAGGAAAGGGATTTCGGCGGCCAATAGGCCGGCCAATCGCGGTAACGCTCGGGCGCTTTCATTGAATTTGAATCTGAACGCTCAAGGCAGTCGCCTTGTTTGTTACGGTCGTTGGCAATTGTGCGCTCTTTCCCTTTTCTAAACAAGCTGGTTGTTACCGACTGGTTGTTACCGACAGATCTCATCGAATCGGTGCAAAGCGGACCTGCAAGCAACTCCATGTCCATCAACCAAGAACGAACAAAAAAGTGTGACAGCAGCCTGAGCACCTGGCTTAGTGACAATTGAGACGGGATGTTCACGGAATGCAATTTGTCACTGTTTTGTCACTATAGGCCGTCGAAAACCAGTGAAATTGCACCAAATCAGGTGAAGTCAGAATTCGCTCTAAGCCATTGGCTGACAAGAGGTTTGGTTGATTTTGAATGGCTTAGTGGAATATGTCGAATCGGCTTTCAAGACCGCGCTGTTTCAACGCGGTGCGCGACCCCGATGCGAGAGAATAAGGGGGAACCGAGGCGCGAACAATACGCGAACATCTAGCACCTAACGGCGGCACGTGGAAATGAGTCTGAGCCGCATCAGTTGGGGGCTCTTAACTCGCGCGGGTAGCCGGGACCGATGAAAAATCGTTTCTCAATGTCGCAAGTCGACGAGCGAGATGTACAATTGGTGCCGCATTCGAGGTCAAAAGAGAAATTCCTATTAATGCGTGTGATTCGTGCGAAGGCAGCCGCCGATGCACTCAACTGCTGGCTTCCGGAAGTTTTCCCAAGGGGCTACACGATTGGATGTCTAAGCTCCTCGCGAAGAAAATGGTGAAATTTAGAGATTTAGGGGGCGCGGAAGAGGCCCAGGAAGAACTGCGTGAGATCATTGACTTCTTGCGCGAGCCTCAGAAGTTTCAGAACCGAGGCGGACGCATCTCGAAGGGTGTGCTGCTGGTTGGGCCTCCCGGAACTGGTAAAAGCCTGCTGGCAAGCGCTGTTGCTGGGGAGGCGAACGTTCCATTCTTCTCCCTCTCCGGATCAGATCTTGTTGAGATGTTCGTCGGTGTGCGCGCCAGCCGCGTCCGGGACCTGTTCGAGCAGGGCAAGAAGAACGCCCCGTGCATCATCTTCATCGACGAACTTGACGCGGTCGGACGCCATCGCGGCGCCGTCCTGGGCGGTGGACACGAGGAGCGCGAGCAGACCTTGAACCAGCTGCTGGTCGAGATGGACGGCTTCGAGTCCAACGAAGGCGTCATCCTGATCGCCGCGACTAACCGTCCCGACTTGCTGGATCCGGCGCTGCTGCGTCCCGGTCGCTTTGACCGCCGCGTGGTGGTTCCGCGTCCGGACGTGCGCGGCCGCGAGGAGATCCTCCGCGTCCACACCCGCAAGATTCCCATCAGCGACGATGTCGATCTCGGCGTGTTGGCCTGTGGCACCCCGGGCTTCTCCGGCGCCGACCTGGCCAACATGGTGAACGAAGCCGCGCTGAACGCCGCGCGTCAGAACCGCAAGACGGTTTTGAGGTGGGACTTCGAGCAGGCCAAGGACAAGGTCTTGATGGGCGTCGAACGCAAGTCGATGATCCTCTCTGATGAGGAAAAGAAGATCACCGCGTATTACCACGCTGGCACGGCGGTGGTGATTTCCATGCTGCCCCACGCCGACCCGCTGCATAAGGTAACGATTATTCCTCGTGGAATGTCGCTTGGTGTCACTTCGCAGCTACCGCTGAGCGACGAAAACAGGAATACGCGCGACTATCTCGAGACGCAGCTTGCCATACTGATGGGCGGGCGCGTGGCGGAAGAGCTGTTCTTCAACACTATGACCACTGGTGCAGGAAACTCTAGAGAGCGGGAGACTGACTTGGCCCGCCGCATGGTCAATCTCGACTTGTCGAACCTTGGTTCAGCCACCCTTGATTCCAGAGTGGACGCGGCTACAAGGATCGACGAAGAAGTGAGGCATTTGGTCGCTACCGGCTATGACCGGGCTAAGGATATTCTCTCTTCTAATCGCGAGACTGTGGTTCGGATTGCGGACTCTTTGGTCGAGCGGGAGTCCCCTGGATGCCTCGGACGTCAGGCTGCTCGTGCTCAATAGATTTACACAAGACCCAGTGCCGCTGTTGTTGCAGGCGGTGATCGTTCCTGGCAGTCCAACGTTTGAAGGCCGCCTTATCGAAGCTGGCTTCGATCTGGAATGCAAGGTCTGGCTCGCGAGCTAGCAGCTGAATGATCTCGTACCATGGCGCCGCCACTGCCAGCGAATTCGCCCCATGGGGCGAGGAAACGAAATCTCATGAGCGGCGGGATATGGAGCCCGTTCATGTGGCGGTCTATATGGAGACGATACAGAAGCGTCTGGCGGCCCCGTCCGTGAAGCAGCATCTCGCGGCCATCCGCATGCTGTTCGACTGGCTAGTGGTTGGGCGGGTTATCGCCGTCAACCCGGCCAAAGGCAGCGAGCATCCGAGTGTCGAGACATTTTCCATGAGAGGTGCTCGCATGACGTTTATGTAACTCGGAAGGAGTTCAAACCGTGAACTGGAGATCACAGCCCTGCGGTAGCACACGGGTAGCACAGGCCCTGCCTGCCAAAGCGGCACCGAACCGGTATCCGCTCGGAACGTCATGTTCACTGCATGAAATGGCTCCTCAGGTAGGACTCGAACCTACAACCCTCCGGTTAACAGGAGGAGAGGAGCCATTTACTCCTCATTACTGCCGTTGCATGTACTCTTCGCTAATCAAGTGTTTATGCGTCCTTCAGGAGGATAGCTGACCACTGCCGATTGCTGCCATTTTCTGCCTAGTGTCCCCGGCATTTTCCCCGGTATTCGTTTGGGTGGTGCTTTCGCTGCCCGACGCGGCTGCCACCGCTCAGGCTGATGCTTGGAGGGCTTGCAAGACCAAGGGGCCCGTAAACGGCTTCCTAGGCTGCCGCAGCGGCCAACTCTCGCGTCGGGCCGGACTTGCCCGCCGCGAGACCAAGACCTCGGGAATTGTGTAACACCGCGTCGGAAGGTAAGGATCGGCGGCGCAAATTTTGAAGGGCACCAACGAGCCTGTATCAAATTGAGACAGAGCAGGCGGGGCGGTCACCAGATAACCGGTCGAACCAGCGGGCAGGCTGGCAGGCACCCAAATGTCTCGTAAAGGGTGATTTGCGTATCATGACCTTGAGCGCTACACACAGAGGTCGTTAAATGGATAAGTGGTGGTGGAGATGGCTACCCGGCAGGCGGCGTACGAAGTGGAAGCTTGAGAAATGCCGCGTTGAAACTCTGTCAAGCATCACCGGCGACCGGCTGCGAGTTGAGCTGATGGCACAACGCCCTAGAAGTGCGGACGACATTCTGGATAATGTGCTTTTGGGAAACGTCCTGAAGCGCTTTACGGAAATCGAGGAAAGCGCCAAACATGCCACTCTCACAGATGAGCTGGAAGACCTGACTTCGGACGGAGAACTACAGGGGTTGTTCGCCGCTTATTTCTGCCCGGCAACCGACGTTCAAGATGAAGGCAACCTAACTATCGACACTATAGAAGGCTGGGGCGTTCCAAAAGCACCGATCAAAAGACAACGCGAATTGTTTGCCAAGAGATTGGAGATGGCGGCGGTAAATCCGCAGGACGCCCGGGCCGCGTTGCACGCCATTTTCGCAGAAGAAGATGCTTGGGGAGATTACATAGACGAATACGAAGAGAGGATGCAGCGTTATATCTACTGGCTTTTTTGGGCAACTTTAGTCCTAGTTTTGCTGGCAGTCGCCACCCTCCACTTCGCTTTTCGTTGGTCGCCGCTGCTTTCTCTCGGGCTGTTATTTGCGGGTGCGGCAGGCAGCTCCGTCAGCGTCATGGCAAAGATGCCAGCTTTAGACGTTAGTCTTTCTGGCGAACTCAACGCATATGGCCGTCGGGTTTTGAGTCGAACCGTTGTCGGCGCGATCGGAAGTCTCATCGGCTGTGCGTTGCTAGGGTGGGGCCTTTTTCCTGTCGCGATTCAAAACCAAACCTTCATGGACGCCCTGAATGCCTGTACCGCATCTTCGACCATGCCGGGAAGGGGCATTAAAATCTTGATCGTTTTGGGCGTTGCCATGCTTTTGGGAGTCAGCGAACGCACACTGACTTCGTTCGAGCAAAAGGTTTTCGGCAGTCCAACTAAATCCCCAAAAGGATAAATTTTGGGAAGAAACACGGGCGGCGAAATCAAGGGCTTGCAAGACCTTCCAACTTGCGCCTTGACACGCGCCCATGTATCAGCGGTAACCGACAAAACCGTAAATTGGATTTTCAGCGCGGCGCTGAGGAATCTATGAATAAAGAGTCGGACTCCGGTAGTGTCGCCGCTGAAGAACTCTGAGTGCCCTTCGATTCGTCCGACGTATCTGCCATAGTATGCTCCTACCTGCTCAATCTTAGCGTGTTAGCGTGCAAACGCCTGCTGTGATCGAACACACGGTCGCTGTTGGAGATGGGGCAGGGAACTGTTGCGCCTCGGTGAGCCCGGCATGAACGACGGTAAATCACGGGGCGCGCCGGTTTTCTTCGTGCATGTTACATGTAACATCCGTTTTCGTTTCTAGACCGTCTGCCGCCTTCGGGTGACCTTTCCGCACCATCCAGCCGCCTGTGACGGGCTTAAAACGCCTCCAGTGCGCCGCACCGGGCATCGTAGCTCGATATTGAGCGGATCGGCGACGGATGACCAGAGACCCTCGGCCCGCTCTGTACGGGCCGCTCACGTGTAACAAGGCGTAGAATCCGGTCAGGGTGAACACCGTGGAAGATCAGGGGTACACAAACCGGTTCGTAGATGTCCACACGAAGGTCGAGGCTTTTAAGGATCGCATTCGGCAATCGAACGAGACCGACGCTGACCTTCGTGAAAAAAGATTGATGCAGGAGGCCAAGGAAATCGTCGACAAAGGGCCTACCAGTGCTCAGTGAGACCGGGTCGCAGCCGCAGAGCGGATATTTTCCTGCCTTTTGCACAGCAATGCGCACCGCTGTTCATAAAATCTGTGACGCACGTCACGACTTCTCCCCTTCTGTGCTACCGATCTTCACAAGAGGTGGTGGGAGGCTGCTGGCGGAGCGAGGAACGACCTCCAAGAAAACCCACTTTCCTAAAATGGTACAAACGTTGAGCAGCAATCAGCCGAGAGTGCCACGATCTAAATCTTGAAGCACTCTTCTCTCCTGCGCGAAACAGGACTAGATTTAGCTTGCAGCAACTTATGCGGGAGGTGATTATGCCCGTCTACGATTACATCTGCAAGGACTGCCAGAAATCCTTTGAGCTGGTTCTTACTCTAGGCGAACACGACAAAAACAACATCAAATGTCCGAAGTGCGGAAGTAAGAACGTGGAGCAAGATGCCGCCGTTTTTTTCGCGATGACATCGAAGAAGAGCTAGAAACAGGTTCGCCAGCCTACACGGAGCGATGAGCGCTGACGCAGACCTCGGGGTCAAAGTCGGCGATTGGTACGCGGCCAGTCGATCCGCCATCGCCCCCCGGCGACTGACACCCAGAAGAGTCGCTTTGGAGGTGTCCCCCGCGCATGGTGGTACAAGGCAGCAGTGCGCTCGTAAAAACCCCGAGTGTGCCACGAGTCAACAAATCCAAACCGCTGAAAATCGAGATGATGGCAGAATTCGTGGCAGAGGGTGCTAAGGAATGTTCCGAAAGACGTGATCTCCTTCCGCACCGCTGTGCGCGTCCATACCCGGATCAGCATACTTGCGGGAGAGTAATCCCCAAAAAGCTCTGTCGCAAAGTGCTCGCGAACTCGCAGCGGTCTAGATGCAAGCACGCGCACACCGCACGTTTGGACGTTGTAGAACTCTGATGTACAAGCCAAGAAATCGACGCAAGCGCGTCGGACAGCCACAGTTGTCCCTTCTGTCATTGCCAATTCGATGGATTGTGCAAGAGGGAGCAATCGCCCGTCCTGAGGGAGGTTGAGCGTGCTAATCCGGTCACTTTCCAGAAACCCGTCAAGGTTCGCATTGCGTGGGGGGACGTCGGTCAGCATCAGAGCCACCGCAGGGCGGTCACCATTGGAACCGAAACCACAATGAGATCGCAGCCATCACACCGAGAACGACAATAATTAGGTGCGCGGACTTCATCTGCGCTGAGACGGAGGGACGCAAGGCAACTGCTAGACCGATCATCGTTGCAATAGCTACCATTGGGCGACCAAGGAAGACCCCCAGCGCCACAAGCACAGCAGACCTATCTCCCCAGTCCGACGGATGCCGTTGAAGTAAGAGGTTGGTCAGCAACGCCAGTCCGCCAATGATGCTCGGCAGGCAAAGGACAATCGTAGCGGCGAGACTAAAAACGCCTTTGGCTGGCATGGGAGCTGCCTCCCTCTAACGAGATTCTACGCCGATTCCGACAGCCGCCTAAGCAAATAGGCTGAGAGTGCCCGCCAACGTTAAGCCCTTAAGCTACGACTTCATGGGGATGAAATTGTGGCAGAATCCTGCGAGACTTAGAGAGGTGGAAAAGCAGTATGCGCATGAAACAAACTTCATCTCCCAAGATGTCTCTTCGTGTTGCTGATGACCGTTTAGTCGCTGCCAATTCTTACGTCTTGTCATTCGAAGCGGAGCGTGTGTACCGAGGCTGTCGCTATTATTGGACGATATGTTCCGTGAAAAACCGTGACGAACTCGTATCTTGGGGTTTTGCGCCCACCCGAGAGCTGGCCGAAACGGCAGCCGGGAGCGAGGTTAACAAGTTAGAGTCCGGCTCCGCCAAAACGGGCAGGGTGAGACAGCGCATCCGCCATCGTTAATGATTAGTCAAATCTATGTTTTTTTTGCCGCCCACCGCGCCTTCATCATCGCTGACAATTTCTTCCGCATAGCTGCACTCATCGACTTACGGGCTGCGGTTTTCTTCGAGATGCTCTTAGCCTTCTTGGCTCCAGCACGATTCTGCTTCGCCCACCATTCTTTCTTTGCCGCGCTGATTCTGGCCCGTGCCGCCGCACTCATACGACGACGTTCCCGTCCGCTTGCTGGTTTGGCCTGACTCATCTTGGGTGGACGGCCCCGTCTTGCAGGTTCGGCACCAAGCCCTGCAAGAGCTGCGATTGCATGTTCGATGCGGCTGGCTTCCTGTCTGAGCTGTGCCACTATGCTTTGAATGTCCATGCTGTCCTTTCTAAACGGATGCCCGCTTTGCGGGCACAAACTACTCTACACCTTACCCGCGTCTACTCTCTCCGGCTTCATCGCCGGTGCGCGGAGGATTTGCTGGCGCTGCGCCTCAGTCATCCGTAACCACTCAGTGATCGGCACCTGCGTCACAGGTGCGTAGATGACGGCTTCGTCCTTGTCCTTCTCCAAGCGGAAGTAGGCTCCCTCGCCAGCGTTGACCACGGCACCGTAGATGGCATCCGCGCTCGCTTTCGACAGCTCACGATCAGGATCGCGGGAAACTGGGATGCGACACGTTTCTACATCAACGCTGACCAGCACCTCCGCAGGATCGGTGATGATGTCTGGCGTGTTGGCGGCATCTGGAGTCGGTTTGGCGCTTGGCGTACCGTAAGCCGTTTTGGCGGGTGTCGTCCACGAGGCTCCCCGCCTGCTCGGGTTCGTCGAACGCCAGACGGCCAGCCCGCCGCGAGTTGTCAGCCAACTCCAGATCGCGGCAGCATTCTCTGCGGTGACGATGTGCTTTGCAGTGGCCACCTCGGGTGTGGCGGCTGAGGCACTCTGAGTGCCCTTCGATTCGTCCGACGTGTCTGTCATAGTGCGCACCTACCTGCCCCATCTTAGCGTGCAAACGCCTGCTGTGATCGAACACACGGTCGCTGTTGGAGATGGGGCAGGGAGCTGTTGCGCCTCGGTGCGCCAGCACGAACGACGGTAAATCACGGGGCGAGCTGGACAAATGGCTTTTCCAAGAAGATCGAGAACCATATCCACATGGTCGCGATCCACGCTGTACAGTACAATTTGCCAGAATCCACAAGACGCTGCGAATCCACCCCAGCGATGGCGGCGGGGCTGTCCGATCATGTTTGGTCGCTTGAGCGGGTTGGAAGCTGGCAATGGAGGTGAAGCTCCTGCGCGTCATGGGCGACAACGGCAAGCCTAATGACTCCATTCTGACGCACATTCTCTCGCCGTATCCGCAGAACCGCAGCGCGCTGACGGACTGTAAGAAACTTTTGGACTCCGGCTTCGCTTGTCCAAAAGCCATCGTGATCTACGGCTACGACTATGACGACTGGCCTATGGAGCTGGCCATCAGCGCCTTCGAGACGCTGGCGGCGGAGTGGATCGGGAAGCGGGTGTCGGCGGGATTCGAGGGACTCGTCCATCCGGTACATCGGCGGGGAACGGTTTCTGGATGGCTGTTGCGAGATGGCGTGGAGGCGGCTGTCAGCGCGTAAAAAGCGAACCCACTCGGAGCGGCTGAAGCAATGGCCGATGACTTATTCCTCTCTTCGCCGTAATTCGACCGCCTCCAGAACTCTCAATATTGATATGAGGTTACCCCGAGCCGAGCAGCCGAGCGGCGACGCCTGCTCCCAAGTTGCTGCTTCCAACCGGAGAGCAGCGCAATGTAATCGTCAGGCTCGTGGCGACGCACAAGGATGTTCCGACTAGCTGTGCGGGCATAGAATCGCATCATGCCAGTGACGCCGCAAGAAAACAACGCCTACCGGGAATTCGTGGTCGAGATAGCAAAGGGCCTTGGAGCGCTTGACCTAAGCGGCCACGACATTGTGTGGCACTACACAGACGGCGACGGCCTTTTGGGTATTCTCCAATCCTCAACCCTGTACGCCACACAAGTGGCAGCATTGAACGATTCGAAAGAAACGGAGTATGCCACTGACCTCTTCAGAGAGGCGGTGAGGCAAGTGATCCTAGATAAAAAAGACGATAGCGATGCTGTTGCCTTCTTGAATGCCGTTCTTGAGTTTGTAAAGGACGAACCAGAAAACCCCACGCGCGGCATCAGCAAGTTTTTTGTGACATGTTTCAGCGGCCAAGCCGACGACGTGAACCAGTGGGGTAAATACGCTAGAGGGACGGGCCGCTATGCCGTTGGATTTGTACCGTCCATGCTTTTCAGCCCACCAAGCAGTTTTCTATACCGTGTGATTTACGACAGGGCGAAGCAACAGCAAGCTACCAAGGCTATTGCCGAGGCAACGCTACGCTTTTACAGGGAGGGACTGAATGGGGAACGCTTGAAAGAACCTGACCTTTGGGCACGCGAGTTTTTTCAGGCGTGGGATGAATGGGTGTATAGGCTCGCGCCGCTGGCCAAGGATCATAGATGGCAATCTGAGAGTGAATTCAGGATCGTGCACGAACTAAACGTCTCCGAGTTTCCTAAAGTGAGATTTCGGCAAAGAAGGACGATGCTCTCGCGTTACATCGTGCTTGAGTTTCCACACGTCGTAAAGAGGCGCGCTTCGCTGCTGCCCATTGCCAAGATAATGATTGGGCCCGGTGCTCACCCGGCTTTTACGAGGGTAAGCGTCAAGTTGCTGTTGGAACAAATGGGCTATCCCGACATTCCAGTAGAAATCACGAAATGTTCTCTCACAGAGCCATAGATTAGTGGCTCAGTGCCACCGCACATCACACATTTGGAGGCAGCAATGGAGAGGAAGTCCATCGCTATTTTGGCGGAAGCTCTCGACATGTACTACCGAAACGAGGATTTCTTCGAGTTAGCGGCTCTTTTTGACAGCAGCGTTGAGTCTCCGCAGGGTAATTGGCGATGGCTGCCTGTTGCCCGCCAACTCATTGAGCGGATTGAGTACGGAAACAATCGCGAATTTCTCGATTCGCTACTTGAGCAGCTAGAGATACGAAACGCTGATGCAATCGCTCGCACAAGCTTCGAGAGGCGCACTCCTCATGAACGGCTCGAACCAGAAATTAGAAAACTCAAGACGGCTGTGGGGGATTCTCGAGTTCCGCGAGAGCTTGCGGTCGCCGAGAACAAGCCCTTTGCCGCGAAGTCTGAGGTGCGCGAGTTCCTAGAGAAGTCGGAGACGCCGATATTTGTAATTGACCCTTACGTAGGAGTGGGCACTCTAGATTGCTTTCGAGCCGTAAAACAGCCGATTCGACTGCTTTCAGGAACTCGTCCCAATTCCATTGAGACTGGATTTGACGGTGCACTGGCCGCTTTTCAGAGCGAGGGATTCGCAATCGAAATTCGGCGTGAAGCCAAGCTGCACGACAGGCACATCGTGTTCAATGACCGGTGTTGGCTTGTAGGGTCGTCCTTGAAGGACGCTGGCGGGAAAGCCTTCCATGCAATCGAAATAACTGATGCCAAAGCGGAGGTGCTCGCCGCTCTTGAAGCCAAGTGGACTAATGGAGCCCACTATCCCTAAGAGCCCGAGTCGCACAGTAAAGTCCTGCAATCGTCCTGTGTCGATGAGTTGGACGCGGGCCGACGCGAGCACACTATGCCGGAGCGCCTTGTCTAGGCAGTTGAGCGGTACCTTGAAAAATCCAACGCGTCCCGTGAAGGGAACCGGACGCCGGAGCCGTCGCGGATTGGTGAGCAGCCAGTGGTAGAGGCCCGGCGTGGCCCATTTCGACCGGCAGGGCTTCTCTGGCGGCTTGCAATCGGCCATTGTGACACTGCCGAGGATGACGCCGGTCGGCAGCGAGTCAGGATCGAGACCGTGCTCCCGGCAGGCGTCTCGGTCAACCGTGCGCGAAGCATGGATGAGCAGCGGGCCCCGGTAGTGAGTCCGCCATGAACGATTCTCAATGGTTTTCGTTCCATTGACGATCAGGCTCGCCCAAGGCTGGCGAACACTTAAACACTTGATGGTAGAGGACTTACGCTTACGAACTGGCATACTTCTATTCTAGCCTTTGCCAACGCCATCGGCAACAGCCATAAGCGAGATAAACTTAGCTGTTTCAATGACTTGTGATGGTTGCGGTCGGCAGAGTGTAACATCGCGCCGTCATGCGCTGCAGGATGTAACACACTTTCAGGACGAGGCGTGTAACACGTAACACTTTTGCTTGCGGGGGTAAGATAAGGCAGTCATGAGCGAGCAGTTGGTCGAGAAGGGGCAGCGGCGCAGGCGAGGTAGCTTCAGCAGGCCGGAGCAGATTGCCGCACAGGAGACCTTGCACGAGAAGCTGAAGGCTGCCGGAATGGATTCCCCCGATGCTCCGAAGTCCTTGCTGGAAGAGGGCGAAGCCATAATCAGGCAAGCAGGTCAACTGCTGCCCTCTGACGAGAGCCTCCAAGCGGAGAATGTGGCAACCGAGCGCAGAGCCCTGTCAGACACTATCGTCGCCGACCGCCCAAGGTTATTCGCCCACAGCAAGACCAAGTCAATCGACGCGGAACAAGTGGTCAAGCTGGCTGCTATCGGCTGTACAAACTCGGAAATCGCCGTGCAGTTCGGCGTCCACGAATCAACGATTTCGCGCCGCTTTGCTGGCTCCCTGCAAAAAGGGCGCGCACTGAGGAAGCAGCTGCTTCGCCAGCGGCAGACCCAAGTTGCGCTTCAGGGTAATGTCGGAATGTTGATCTGGCTGGGAAAAAATGAACTCGGCCAGCGGAATATTCCACTGGAGATCAGCGACCCGTATGCCCGACCGCTGAGCATCAATTTTTTTGACGCGATCTTGGAAGAGAAGAAGAGACGCAAGCTGGGCGGCAAGCAAGGCGAAGTCTAAAGTTGAGACACCTATCAGATCAGGAGAACTTGCAGGCAGCCGAGCTTCTTCGATGCCGCTGTCCGGCCAACCATGAGTTACAGGGTTGCTGACAGCAGTTACGGAGTAGTTCGGCGTTCAAGCATCGCTAATGACAACGTACCCCTCGTTCCGCGATGAGCTTTTCGTTGTACGATCAAGCAAGGGGCTAGATCACAGCCGTGCCGCCGTTTCGATTCACCGCTTCCGGCTTATAACTGACGGGCACAGGATTCTTGAAGTATACGTCGTACCGCTGCTGGTTGTTGCCAGCTTTTGTGGTGGGATCGAGCCTCACGCCATCGGCTTCCACGCGCTTCTCAGCAGTTTTGTCCAATAGCACAACTCGGAACCTTGATGACAACTTGGCCATGTCTCGTGCGAGGATGATGCAATCTGGAGCCATCCCAGAACTGACAACCTGATCGAACGAACTCCAGCCAGTTGCCGCATTTGCTTTGCCAAGTGGCACGTTGATAACCAGAGTTGGTGTCATGTTGGCAGCGTAGGAGCGTTATTGGACGGTTGTCAAGACTGACGCATTTGTCCGGAGTTTCCTACTTTTTGTTACCCTCTACTACGAACGCATTCCTGTTCGGCACCTTCACCATCTCCCAGTTGTAATCAGGGAAGTTGGTCTCAGCAGCCCGCATCACTTCATGAGCGTTGTTCTCAGCCAGTTCGGCGGCTTCTTCTCGCCTATACACAATCTTGATCGGGAATCCGACTGGAGTGGCGGCATCTTCGGCAAACATCCAAGCTTTCATGTATGGGATTATCGCATCCACGTCAATCGCTAGACCGCAATACCTCCTCAATCTGCCTCCCCTTGCGCGCCAAATTCGAATGCGAGGCGCATACTGTGCATTGCACCGTCCCGGCCTGTATCAGAAAACCCCTCCGAAAACGCCCTTCGCCGACTGCCTGTTTTCAGTTGCTTGCGAGAGTACATTGTGTATCCCAACAATCAGTCGTTTTCTGATACGATTGAGATGTGGGAAGCCACCAAATGAACGCCGCACTTTACGCCAGAGTCAGCACGAAGGACAAGGGACAAGATGTGTCAAACCAGCTACGCCAGTTGCGTGAGTTCTGCCGCAAACAGGGATGGGAGATTGTCGAAGAGTACGTAGACCGTGCCAGTGGCAAGCATAGCGACAGGGAGAGGTTTCAAGCGATGTTTGCCGCCGCCAGTCGCCGTAAGTTTGACCTTGTGCTCTTTTGGAGTCTCGACAGGTTCTCTCGGGAAGGAACGGTTGAAACTCTGCAACACTTGCAGCGGTTGACCAGCTATGGTGTTGCGTGGCGTTCCTTCACTGAACAGTATTTGGATAGCACTGGCATCTTCAAGGACGCCGTGATTGGTATCTTGGCGGCGGTGGCCAAACAGGAACGGGTGAGGCTCTCTGAGAGAGTTCATGCCGGATTGGAACGCGCTAAGGCTCAAGGTCGAATTGGGGGCAGACCCAGAGTCCGGCGCGAGCGGGACAAGGACGCCAAGCGTATCCGGCAGATGCGGGAGGAAGGCCAGAGCTATCGGGAAATCGCCGAAGACTTGGGCCGCAGCACAATGGACGTGTACCGCGTCGGCATGACGCTCGGCTGCAAAGGGCCGGAGTAGGTAGCAGCTTTCTTGGGGAGAGATGACTCTGCTCACGATGGGGCCTCGGTTCGGAAAGAGACCTCCACAGCCAGTCTAGCGAAATCTGAGTGGTCTCCCGCCTGAAGGACGCGTACCGCTGTCGCTGCACCAAGTTGACAATCTTGTTGCATTTCTGCGACACACGCAAACTCAGTGGCACATAAGATGTTCGAAGTTACCGCAACCGGATTTGAACACGCAAAAGAAAGGGCTGGAGCGTCCAACCCTTTCGACTGGCCCCTGAGTCTAAACATTGGTCGAACGCATCTTGACGTACAGGGGGAAAGGTGTAGGATTGTGAGTGCAAAGCCCTATATGGCAACGCCGGTACGAGCGATTCTCGCGTTTCAAGACGAAACCACGGCACGTGTGTTTCGGCTCATTTCCGACAATCAGACGATGTCGGGCTGGAACGTTGCAAAAGCACTAAATTTAAGGCCGAACGACGCTGAGGACAAATTGAAGGCCCTTACGACATTGGGAGTTATCAGCTCTGATGGAACGGGTCTTGATGGATACTACTTCCTCACAGGCTACGGGCTGCAGATTCGGTCTGAGCTGAAGCCGTAACACTCTCGCGAGTTTACGCCGCCGCGGAAAGTTTAGAACGTGATGTACTTGTACGTCATGGCGGCGGCGGTCTTGTATCTGCTGTTCGACGTATATCTCTCTGTCAAGTCCCTCCCAGCTATTCTTCGGTCAGTCTCCTTCTACATGGCCGCGTGTATGTTCGCCGTGCTGAATCTCCTCACTTACGGCTTTTTAAGCATCTTGCTGGCCGATAAGGTTAAGCCCATGATTGGTAGTGGGTTGACTCCGCTCCTGTTAATCGTATTGTCAACGTTAGGTATGGTCAGCGTCGGACAAAGCCTGACATTGAAACTCGGTGGCGAGAAATGGTTCGATCTAGGAAAGATCGTCGAGAATTTTCGGAATAACGTGCTGACTGATAGCATGAGACACGTCGCCCGCACAAGCAAGCGGCGTGCATTGAAGGCCGCGAAACGACTGATGCAATGCGATGAGGAAACATTAAAGAACACTTTCCTTCGAACAATGAATTTTGGAGGACAGACTAAGGAAGAGATTCTCGAGCAGCTCGAAGATTCCCAGCAGTTTGCAACGAAGGCCGGTGTGAGTTTGAGTTCCGAGTTGGCTAATCGAATCGCTGCATTGGATGTTGAAGAGGCAGAATCGATGGTTGAAGGAAAGTCTTAAAACCGCTAGACCTGAGGCGGCGTACCTCAGACCTTATTGGCAATCCCTGATTTAGCACGACGGAAGCAGGTTTCTAGTCGGCATTCGCGCATTCGAAGCTGTCAAGGCCGTCATCGTTTAATTGGATGGAACCTTGACGGGTACAGCGCGGCACTGCCGTCCGAAATTTTTTCCTACAAAAAGGGTGATGTTACACACCCCGACTGCGCCTGCCTGAGTCAGAACCTCGATTGAGCATACCCACAACCTCTCCGCATTCTCGCCGGTTGTACGTGCCGAAAACCGACCTTTTCTATCGCATCATCATCGGCTCAAAGCGGCAGTGGCGATCTAAAGTTGAGGGTTAATCTCGAACTCTTTGTAGCTCTACCACAACACCGACCGCCTCCAACCGGTCAATGAGTTCGCTAATACTCCAGTTGCCAGCCAGACAGTTGTCGCCCGCCAAAGCGAACTCTAACTGCTTCAAAGCTCGCCGTGCGAACAGCGCGACATTGGTCACAACCGACCATCGTTCGACAACAACTGGCGGTGGTTTCAGATTCCATGCGATCAGGCGGACACCACGAGGCACGGGAGGAATGTCGCGCTTCCTGAGAACCTCGACTACATCAGCACGGTGCTCTCGCAGTCGCTCCAGATGGGGGCGAATTCTGATAACGGCGTGTGCTGGTGCTCGGTAGCGGACTTGGCCCCGTTCGAGCCAGATGTGCCCACCCAGCACTTCTACGGCGGCGATATCATCGGCAACGGGCATCAGAGCACGCCCTCCTCAAAATCGATCTCCGACTTGCGGACAGCCGTTAGCTCTGTATTGCCACGATTAGCGGATAACATTTCTTTCTGCTCTGTTAAGGAGGTAGTTTGAGCAGAAATTCTTGCCGACTGATAGTAGCGGTAAGGGTGGCCCTTGGTTCCCTCGCCAACACGGAGCACTTCAGGAGTGTTTAGAACCCGCTGAGCAGTAGGCCTACTCACGCCAGTGGCGATTGCAATGTCCTCAATGCCCACTGCTTCATCCGGGTTATCCGGCAGATAGGCGAGTATCTTCTCCTTAGCTTGTTCCGTTGCAACATCTCGTCGCTGCCCACGAGAAATGTAGCCATTCGGAGTCAACTCGATTACCAGCTCGGTAGGCGTTGCTGGAAAACGCGAGAGAGCCCCTATTACCCGGAGGTTGGGATGGCCGTTTCCTTCGCAGCGGCTCAGAGTTAGCAGGATGTCTGGAACACCTCCAAAGGCCGTGCTTCCACGCCCTGAAGTACTGACTTCGCCGCCAGCTTTTCGTTCGTGCGTGATTACGATGACTGCGATGCCATTAGCCAATGCTCTTTGCAAAGGCTCAAAGGCTCTTAGAGCGGCTCCGGCATCATTTTCACTATCACCCGGAAGTCGGACAAACTGAGGCAAGGTATCGACAACCAGAAGCCTACTTTCGAGCCGTTTGCATTCGGCGAGCGTTCTCGCCATTATCTCGTCCCAGCAACTACCGATGGCCTTATCGAAGGTAAGGATTAGTAGGTCGTCCCGGTGTAGTAGGCCAGCACCTTTCAGCGCTTCCTTGAATGACGGTGCAGGCTGCTCGGTTAGGTAAACCACTGACGTTTTGCAGGTCGGTTCCCCGAGAAAATCAGCGCCGTCCAAAACGGCACCTACCACATGCAGGATTAACGTTGTTTTCCCAGCAGCCTTCACTTTTCCGCTGAGCGAAGTCATACTTCCCGCCGCTACCCACGGGCGCACCATCCACTCCACCTCTTCGGGCAGTTCGCCCGCCAGTTCCGAGGCTGTTCTGAATTGTAGTTTTGTTTCTGCCCGAACCTGTTCCCTAGTAGGGGCAGAAAAGATTTCTTGCGTTAATCTGTACTCGGGCGTTCGCGCCAGCAATTCCCGCAGTTGACTTACGCTTCCTCCCGCCTTGAGCCAATCCGAAACATCCCCTTTGTCCGGCAGGTTCGGCAAGTTCAGGATTCTTACGCAGCTTGCAATACCATCCAGCGAGCGGGCTACTCTATCCGCGTGGTCACGACCGATGGGGTCATTGTCAGGGAGAATGCCCACAAAACGGCCTCGCAGGGCCTCCGAGTATTCCTGTCGCCATTTGCAAGCACCACCCGGATTCGTGGTCGCCACCAACCCAAGTTTGACTAGGTTATCTACGTCGCGTTCGCCTTCTGCTATCCAGATCGCCTCGGCAGGGTCAGCCGTCAACAATTCGGGTAGGTGATAAAGCACGCGCTCCACACCCTTGAGGTCGTTTACCCAGCCTCCCGCGCCATCGGGATGCCGCACATAGAATTTCTTCGGTTCGCGGCGCACAACTTCAAAGATCAGCTTGCCGCCAGCGTCTTTGTAACCATAACGGGCTACAATCCCGCTTGATCGCTGTGTTGGCTGCTCCGCCTTCTTAGCACCGTGCTGAACGCCACAGCCACACTTGCCGACAATGTGATGGGCAAAGGTGCTGCTGTTCGAATTGCACGGCAACGTCCCCGCGTACTCCTGTCGTGTGCAATGTGCGTACTCGTCGTCATCAGAAAAGAAGCCAAAACAGCGCTTTTTCCTTCCGCGCTTCAGCTCGTCGTACCCACCGCAAATGGGGCACGGATTGCGTTTAGTAAACCGCTTCATTCGGAATCCCCTACAAATGGCCGCTGAAGGCACCAAAATTCTTGTGGCGTTTGTCCACGGGTTAACGCTCCTCGATTGCGGGCACCGTACCACGTTGAATGATTTTGTCCAAGGCGTCCTGTGGAATACACACGGCCCTGCCGACACGGACTGACTCAATCTTGCGTCGCCAAACCCAGTCGCGCAGTGTTTTCTCTGCGATTGTGCGGTCGAGGTACTCCCGCGCCTGCCGGATGCGGAACAACTTTCTGTGAGCGACCATTTCTACCCGATCCTTTCGGTTGACAAACCCAGACAACTGGCGTCAACTGTTAATATCTAAGGGCAAGGGCATACATTTTGTAAATGCTCTTGCACAAGTCCTCGGAGAACCTGATGAGTTTGCCCCTGCGCATTGAACTCGGAGTCCGGTACGGAGTCCAAAAGGGTGTCACCGCCAGTCATCGCTACCGGCAAGGCCAGTACATTTCGGGAGATTGGGCTGAAACAGCGAAGGTGGCGTGTGGCAGTCGCTCCGCAAAGAAATTGTTGGAGGATTTAGTAAATACTGCGGCTTCGCCGGATCAAAGGGGAATCGAGGCGATTCTTTACTTCACTCACAAATGGGCACCTTTAACCAGCGAATACGAGCCGAGAAAGCCGTTCGAAGAGACGGTCGGAAGTTGGTGCCGGTATCAGGCCGAGTTGAAGCGAATGTGGAGAGGGCTGGGCAGAGCCGCAGCGCCCAATCATTGGCGCGGTCACCCAGTCTCCGATGAAATCGACGTGACACTCAAGCCAGAGTTCGACAGACTACTCAGTAATTGGGGAGGTTTCTTCAGCCCCAATCGCACTTATTTTCCGTTGCCATCTGAGAGCGTCCCTGACTTTGGCAAGTCCGCAGGCCCAAAAGGTCATCTGCGCTTAGGCGCACACACCATTCTTCAATTTGCGACTTTGAGTCTATATGCACTTGATGCCCGATATCTGCGCCTATGCTTACGCCCCGATTGTGAGAACCCCTACTTCATCGCAGATGATCTGCGAGCACACTTCTGCTCTGATGCCTGTTCTCAATGGTCAAGGGTCGAGTGGAAAAACCGATGGTGGAGGGAGCACGGTAAGGATTGGCGAAAAGCTAGAGCGAGAGAGGGGACAAACCACAAGATTGGGAGGAGGAGATAATTCTATGTCGCTCTTTAGGTACAAAGGCTCCAACGTCTGGACGATGGACTTTATGTTCCACGGGCAGCGTGTCCGCGAAAGCACGGGAACACGATCTAAGACGCTGGCGCAGAAAATCGAGAAGAAGCGCCGTCAGAGACTGGAGGAGGGTGCCGGGGGAATCCGGCGTCGTGAACCTCCGCGCCTCTTCTCGGTTGCAGCGGATGAGTGGCTCGAAACCAAGAAAGGCAGACTTGCGCCCAAGACAGTGCTGATTGAAAAAACGAATCTCGGCCATCTGAAGCCAGAGCTGGGGCGCAAGCTGGTATGCGACATTGACGCGCTCGACATCAGCCAATATCAGCAGCAGCGCCTTCATGAAGGTGCGTCCCCGAAAACGGTAAACCTTGAAGTGGGAACCCTGCGTGCGATTCTCAAAAAGTTCGGCATCTGGGCGCACCTGCAACAGGACGTGGACATGCTCGCGACGCGGGACGATGTGGGCCGGGCCCTCACTACGCAAGAGGAATGTGCCCTGCTTGAGGCTTGCTCCAAGTCACGCTCTCGCTCACTGCTGCCGTTTGTAACGCTGGCGATTGACACGGGCGCTCGCTTCAACGTCATCCGCACGTTGCAATGGGCGAATATCGATTTTGCAAACCGTTGTGTGCAGTTCGGGAAGGATAAGACGCCATCGGGAACGGGGCGGATTATTCCTCTCAATCCGCGTGCGATGGCAACCCTGAAGTTTTGGGCGGGGCACTTTCCTGAGCGAAAGCCTGAGCACTACGTCTTTCCGAAAGAGCGTTACGGAGCAGCCGGAGACAGATTCGAGCCTAAGGCATACCAGACTGACCCGACCGCACCAATCGGGGACGTGAAAGAAGCATGGGAGGCAGCCAAGCTCCGCGCGGCAAAAATCTTCAAGGACGTTGCTGACGAGAATGCAAAAGCGAGAGAGCAGGAACAGGAGCAGATTAAACCTCTCGCGTGCCGCTTTCACGATCTTCGCCACACGGCGGTGTCACGGATGCTGGACGCTGGCGTGCCGATTGCAAAAGTGGCGAAGATTGTCGGCTGGAGTCCGGCCACAATGGTACGGATGGCCGCTCGCTATGGTCACTTTGCTCTGGAGGAGTTGCGGAGCGCGGTTAACACGATCAGCAGGGCCGAAATTCCAGCCGCGTCCCCGGCATTTCCCCCGGTATCCCTTCCCGGCTCTGAATCCACCCGCCCTAACTAGCAGAAAAGAATGGCTCCTCAGGTAGGACTCGAACCTACAACCCTCCGGTTAACAGCCGGATGCTCTGCCATTGAGCTACTGAGGAGTGAGTGTGGTGCGCGGCCCGAGCTGGCAAACTAATCATCAGCGCGCGCCGGGACACCTCGATTGTAATGTCTGGCGAGCGGGCAGTCAAAAACATTCACGGGATCCAGGTGACGTCACGCTGCTTGTGGTAGAACGGGAATCAGCAGAAGTGTGTGACCCGCGACAAGCCGCGAGCGCTTCATCAGATTATGACTGGCGCCGATTTTGAACCTGCCATTACCGTCCTTTCCCTCAAATTCTCCTCGGTTGATGTCTTTCCCGGTACACGGGTGCAATTTCACCAGCTCTTAATCCTGCAGCTCGGGTTGTGAGAGATCATCTGAGGCAATAGCGGCATCCCACAAACGGGTGCCTGATTTGGGCACTACGAGGACTGCAAATTTGGCGACCATACGCAGGTTCGCGCGCTCGGTGCGGGCCTTCTCCCGCGAATTGTCCCGGCCCTCCGGCCGGCAGCCACAGCAGTTGGCATTTGCCGAAGCGCGCCGCCTCAAGCTGGGGGTGGCGCTGGGCGGAGGCTTCGCGCGCGGCCTGGTGCACATCGGAGTACTGAAGGCGCTAGAGGACGCGAAGGTCACGATTGACTGTGTTGCCGGCACCAGCGTGGGCGCCATCATCGGCGCCTGCTACTGCGCCGGGGTCAGTGCGGAGGAGTTAAAAGAGATCGCGCGCGCCACACGCTTCAAGGATTTCGCGCGTTGGACCGTGTCGCGCTACGGCTTATGCAGTAACGATCGCATGCAAAAGTATTGTGCGCGAATCCTGAAGGCGACCACCTTCGAAGAACTGAAAATTCCGCTTGCGGTCGCGGCCACGGACTTCCAGACGGGCGCGCCCGCGGTCTTCACCCAAGGACCGCTGGTCGGCCCTATCCGCGCCAGTTGCGCCTATCCCGGAATGTTTCTTCCCGTCGAGCTCGATGGCCGGCGCTACGTGGATGGCATGCTGGCCTACGCGGTGCCGACCACGCCGTTGCGCGCGATGGGGGCCGACCGCGTGCTCGGCGTTTACCTGAGCGCGCACTGGACGCAGAAGCAGCCACGGCATTTGTTCGAGGTCATCGGGCAGTGCTTCTCCATTGCGCAGGACAAGATGTGCGAGACCTGGAAGAAAGACGCAGACCTCGTCCTGCAGCCCGACGTGAACGGTTTCTCCTACAACTGCTTCGAGCGGGCCCCGGAGCTGATCGACCTCGGGGAGAACGCGGCGCGCGCCATGGTGGCGGAGTTACGCGTGTTGCTGGGGCTCGACGCTGCGGTCGGGGACTTCGCGGCTGTTCCTCAGGTCAGCTCTTCGGCCTCGCCGAACGCCAGCTTGGCGGTGTAGTCGATCGGGAAAATCCTGTCTGACCCCAGAGGCGAAGAGATGTTTTTTGTTTCCGGAGCCGCCGTGTGCTCTGTGGTGAACTAGCGGTGTCAGGCGGCCTCGGAGTCCGGCGCCTCGTATTGGAAGACCTCCTCCAGCGGCACGCCGAAAACGCGCGCAATGCGGAAGGCCACTTCCAGCGACGGCGAGTACTTATCACCTTCGATGGCGATGACCGTCTGGCGTGTGACCCCAACCTTCTCCGCCAGCTCTTGCTGTGTCATCTCCGAGCGGTCGAAGCGCAGCCGACGAATATGGTTGCGTATGCGGGCGCGGCTCATTTCAGCCCCCCGGTGTAGTACAGCAACTGAGTGACGAACTTCACGACCTCAGCCACGACCATAAACAGCAGCACCAGGTTGACCATCAGAAACGGCGTAACCGAAATGTGCGCGAGACCAGCGGCGATAACGGCGCTGATTACCAGGAACGCGCCCGTGCCATACGCGAAGTAGGCATTGCGATAGGCCTTCAATTCGATGAGGCTGTCGCGCTCGTCCTTCGCTTCGGGTTGGACTCCAGCGGGCGGGGCCACGAGGCGATAAAGGATTTCGATGCCGATGATCGCCACCACTGCCACGATCAGGGCCTGCAGGGCTTCGCCGGCGAACTGGGATTGGCCGGCGTTGCGCCGCACGCGGGCGAAGTAAAAGCCATAGATCACCAGCGTCAGGATCAAAAAATTCACGGTTCTCTTTTCCAGATTAGACATACTGGAATAGCCTCTCAGTTTCATGGCGCTCTCCTCTGCTGCATTAGAAGTACTCATCTGTGCTCTCCTTTGCTGCGGATGTTATTTGGCTTTGGCCATATCAGAGCCCCTTGCTGTAGTACAGCAATTGCGTGACAAACTTGACCGCCTCGGCGAGCACCATGAACAACAGCACCCCGTTTACGACCAGGAATGGCGTGACTGGAATGCGCGCGAAGCCGGCAGCGATTACCGCGCCGATCACCAGGAACGCGCCCGCGCCATATGCGAAGTAGGCATTGCGATAGGCCTTCGACTCGATGAGGATGTCGCGCTCGTCTTTCCGCTCCGGTTTGGCATGCAGCGCCAGCGCAATGTGGTAGACGATCTGGATGACGATGATGGCTATGACGGCGAAAATCAGCCGGCCAATGGCGAACCCAATCTGGCCGAAGTGGCGCAGGACAGCGGCGAAGTAGTAGCCGTAGACCACGAGCATGGCAATCAGCGATCCAGCAATGCTCTTCTCTTGATAGGACATGTCCATGACTTGCTCTCCTCAGTGCGACATCAGAGTGATGTCAGAATCAACAGACATAAAGTAATATATATAGTACATAATGTAACGTATATTAACGATCTTATACTTGACTTAGGTTGACATAAGGAGACTCACATGTGCAACGAGAAGCAACAGAGCGTTCCAGCCGAAAGCGTAAAATTCTGCTATCAGTGCGGGGCGCACTTCGATTGGGACGGAGGGCCTGATCGGTATTGTGGGGCGTGTGGGGCCGTGCAGCCGTATTCGGCGCGGTGGCTAGAGCATCAGACTGGTACCGCATGATTCACAGAACTTCGCCGTGTAATTCTTGAAATCGGCCAAGTTCTTGCCGCACTTTTCGTTCTTACATTTGGTAATCGTTTTGGTTCCACACTTCGCGCAGAAATCCGGGACGTTGATCGCACTCCCGGAAAAACGTGTCTCGCAGTGCGGGCAGAGGCCAGCTAAGATTAACGCAGACATGCTGATAAGCTAGCATTATGTCTGACGAAACAAAAGTGGAAAAAGCCAAGTTCGACGCCCTGCTCCGCAAGATGATTGCGATGCCGCCGACGAGCTTTCGCGACGTGGTGGAGGAGCCCAAGCGGACACAGGGCGGCGACATCAAGCTCAGTTCTAAGCGCAAGCGAGTGCGATCATCTGACGAAGTTGTGCGGATCGCGGCTTCACGGCCTAAGAAACCCTAACTGGACTTGAAATGGCTGCGGGCCGAGTAGAAAAAGTAAGCAGAAACGGCTCCGAGAAGCAGCGCTCCGATCAGCGGCGAGTATTCTTCGTGCCGGATGCTGCCCACAACCGTAGCCAGCGCGAATAGCCCGAACAACAGACCGAGAGCAAAAGCACCGAATGCGCGAAACCGGCTGGCGCGGTGCTGTTGCCTTAGAGCCTTGGCTACTCTCGGCGAGTCCCAACCTTCGTTGTTTGGATTCGGGTCAGCCATCCTGTGAGGTTTTCCGATTTCCGTTTAGGCGGGTGATCCGGCCAGAGGTCTTCCTTTCAGAACCCCTCCAGCTTCGGCGCTGGCTTACGTCAGGCAGCCCGGTCGCCCGCCAAGCGGGATTGTACTCTCATGGTTTGGATTGACTACTCACCAAGCTGGACGGCAAGCGAGAAGTAACTCAGGGTGACCGTCGTTCCTCCCGCGCCCGTCCAACCACTCGCCCGATCTTCTGCGGCGAGTTTGGCAAGGCTGCCAGCGGCGAGGCGGTAAGTCAGCCGTCCAGCTTGGTGAGTAGTCAGTAAATGGAGTAGGCGGGTTAGTTACAGTCGTGCAGTTCTCCGTCCAGATCCACAATCCTACTCGGGTTGGTTTTGCATATATCTCTTCGCAGATCGTAGAACGACTGGTTGAAGTTGGCCGTCAGCGCCTTGTAACCCTCAGCCTCTTTGCTCGTACTTTCTTTCAAGTTGGTGGTCAAGCTGGCGTGCGAAACCTGCATTTGATTGAGCATAACGATTTTCTTGACCAGGTCGAGGGTCTGTGCTGGCGTTAGTTTGTCGAGCGAAGCAGTCAATAAGGTAACATCGAGCTGGTGTAAAACGTCATCGGCCGATACCGGTTTAATGACGCCCTGAGAGGGCGCGAACAGAACAAGCCCCAAGATGACTGTAGCAACCACAACGGGTTTTGTGATTTTCATAAGATTCCCATTTAGGCGAGCGGTCGAAGCGAAGGCCACATGTACACGTCTCCCTCGCTATAGGCACTAGCGTACGCCCGGTAGCCCCGCCGCTCGCCGATGGGAATTGTACTCTCAGAAAATCTCCCGAGTTAGTTTTTTGTACGTCAAGGGTTTGCGGCTCGCCACTTCGCGCAGCAGAATGTCAAAAAGCCACGGCTGCATGTGGCGGCGGTTAAATCTCCAAGTGAATTCCTGTAAGTATGAGTCCATGTGATCGCGGCTCATTTTGTGGAAACTTCCGACGATGCCGCGCTTGAAGAGCGAGAACGCAGTTTCGATTGATCGCGTGGATGAGATGAAGCCGTCCTCGTCTAGCTCTACCTTGTGCGAGTGCCGCTCGTGCTTCTCTTTCGGAATTGTGCGCTCGTAGACATGCGCCCCATCCGTAACCACCTTTCCGGTATCCGGCGACAGTTTGCTGTCCAGTATGGGGCGGATGGTTAGCTCGGTCACGTTCGGAATGGTTTGCAGGTGAACCCGTCCGCCGCGTTCGGCGATGCCAAGCACAGCGATCTTGGCCTGTTTCCCGGCCTTGACACCCTTGCGGCGCTTCTTGCCCCCGACAAAGCTCTCGTCGATTTCGACGACCGTGCCAGGGCCACCGAGAGGCGGGGCGCTTAGCTCTTCCATCGCTTTGCGTATCCGATGGCAGAGATACCACGCGGTTTTGTATGAGCAACCGATATGGCGGGCTACTTGATTCGCAGAGATGCCTTTCTTGGCTTCGGCCATAAGCGCCATCGCCGCAAACCACTTGGTCAAGGGCAGATGCGAATCCTGGAATAAGGTGCCGGTCGTGGCTGAGAAGTGTAGGCCGCACTCACCGCATTCGTACAGGTGGATTTTCCGGCCCGTCTTGCCCTTCGTGGTAATCGTGTAAACCCTGCCGCTGTCACAGGCCAAGCAGCGAACGCCGTTAGGCCAGCGGGTGACCACGAGGTAGGCCAGCGCCATATCTTCGGTAGCAAAATTCTTGGCAACTTGAAAGAGATTCATATGATTACTCCAACTTTCCGAGAACTGGATCAATGGCATATGGACTGCCTTCGGGCAATTGCGGAAGGCCGCGACTGGCGAGAAGTCGGTTGGTATCCTCAACAAACGCCTGCATCTGTAAAGGCCCGAGAATCGGCTGAGAATCTTTTGTCGGCTTTACGGTTGCTAGGTACTGAATCAGTACATCTAGCCGTGTATGCAATCGCCTCACTTCGATGTCTGTGCTTGTCATGCTTGCGATTGTGGCACAAGTCGCAACCTAAGTCAAGTATATAATCGTTCGTATATTTTACTTTAACCACGAACTTTTTCGTAACCCGCCTTCGCGTAAGATTAAGTCCCTGATAACGAGACACTTCCGTGGCCCAGCTTCCCAATGTCGCTGTCAGCCGACGTGGCGCGGCGCGCCTGCGTGCCGGTCATCTCTGGGTTTATCGCTCCGACTTGCTGCCGCCCGCAGAAACGCCTGCCGGCGCGCTGGTTCAGGTCCGGGACGAACGCGGGCGCAAGCTGGGATCGGCGTTGTCCAGCAGCGCGTCGCAAATCGCGATTCGCTTATTGAGCAGTGGCGAAGTCACGGAACAAGCCCTGCCAGAGTTGCTGCGTGATCGCATCCTGGCAGCCATTGAGTTTCGCCGGCAACGGGTGCGCGACTCGGATTCGTATCGCGTCGTCTTCAGCGAAGGCGACCTGCTGCCCGGCCTCATCGTCGACAAGTACAATGACGTGCTCACGGTGCAGGCGCTGACGCAGGCCTTCGATCGCGCCGACCGGCGGGAGCTTGTTCTCGATTTGTTGGCTGAGCAGTTCCCCGACGCAAGCATTGTGGAGCGCATTGATCCGCACATCCGGGAACTGGAGCAGTTGCCGCCACGCGAATCGCAGATCTTACGGATGCCCCGTCCTGATCGCTCTTCAGGGCTGGAGAATCGCGATCGCTCAAACACCAGGTTCACGCTGAACGGTGTCCGGTTTCACTTTGACGCGCTCGCCGGACAAAAGACCGGCGCATTCCTCGATCAGCGAGAGAATTACGCCGCGGCTGCGGCTTATGCGCGCGGTCGTGCGCTCGATTGCTTCACCTATCAGGGAGGCTTCGCGCTGCACCTGGCGCGCGTTTGCGACGCAGTAACTGGAGTCGATTCCTCGCGCCCAGCGCTCGAGGTCGCCGAGCAGAACGAGCAGTTGAATCGCGATCAGCATCGCTGCGGAGAAATCGAATGGATCGAGGCGAACGTCTTCGATCTGCTGCGAGACTATGCGGCGGCGGGACAGGAGTATGACACCATCGTCCTCGACCCTCCGGCATTTGCGAAGAGCAAGCGAGCTCTGCCGGCCGCGCTCGGCGGGTACAAGGAGCTAAACCTGCGTGCGCTCAAGATGCTGCGGCGCGGCGGCATTCTCGTCACCTGCTCGTGTTCGTTCCACGTCGGCGAGCGGGAATTTCTGGAGATGCTGATCTCCGCCGCAGCCGATGCCGGACGGCGCGTCCGCATCCTCGAAAAACGCCGCGCAGCAATCGATCACCCCGTGCTGCTGAATGTGCCCGAGACCGCCTACCTGAAGTGCGTGGTCGGACAGGCGCTGGAATAGGCGCAGCGTTCGTGCCAGGTGCCCACAACTTGACCCGAGCTTGCCGAACGGTTCGGCTTCTGGCGGAATTCACAATCGCCCGTGGCGCGCATCACTGACAAGCACTCCGTGTAGAGTCAAGAATTAAGCTCGCAGTCCGTTCTTGGTTTCGCGGCGCAGTCACGCGCTTGGAACGTAAACGGCGCTTCCCATTCTCCCATCGGCGATCCGCAACGCGCTCCGGCCCGACTCCGGCAGCTTCTTTTGGCGCCCGGACATAGGAACTCATACAGGAGATTTCAAAATGGCGATTACGAGAAGAGACGCATTGAAGACCGCGTCGTTGGCCGCGGGTGGTTTGGCTTTGGAAACGGCACTGAATGGCAAACTGGCGGCGGCGGCATCCGGATGTAACGCTCAGAATTGTTCCAGCAACGCTTACGCTGCGGCTTATCGGCAAAACACGTATTTCGAACAATTGCCCACGTATTGCCCGAACACGGAACAAGTGGGGAACGACGAGATGCGAATTACATTTCTGGGCACGTCGTGCCTTCCCGCCGTCATGCAGGAGGAAAACAGCATTTTCGTGGAGCTTGGCAGCGGCGAGAAGTTCATCTTCGATTGCGGTAGCGGGGTCGCCAGCAAGTATTCGGCGATGGATATCCCATACTCTTCCATGGACAAGATTTTCCTTACGCACCTTCACGCCGACCACACCAGCGATCTGATGAACATTTACTGTTTCGGTCCGTCGCAAGATCGGAAGACGCCCCTGTATGTTTGGGGACCGGGTCCGTCGGGGCTGTCGGACCCCGAGAACACTCAGCCGGTGGATGACGGTACGAAGAACTTTTGCTCGTGCCTGTGGAACTATGCGCGGTGGCATCGAAACAGCTTCAGCTTTCTCTCGACCGGGCTGACGGACTATGAACCTCCCTCGTGGGACCACAGTGGCTGCAAGGACGGCTACGATATCGTCCCGTTCGAACTAAACTGGCGGTTGAATCCGGGCGTCGCTTATCCTCCGGGCGCCAGCTACGACGACCCGACCCTGGATGTTGTCATCGTTCATTTTCCCGCGGTTCACGACAGGCAAGGCGCGATCAGCTACAAGCTGGAATGGCGGAGTCGCGGCCTGTCCATGCTGTTTACCGGGGACACCCTGCCGAACTACTACGTCGGGGACAACGCCTACATGACCTTTAACGGCAAGAAACAGGGCGTGGATGTGCTGATCCACGAGATGGTGGTGCCTCCTGCCGTGTGGGCGTTCATCTGTACCGGCATTAATCCGCCGCCGGACATGGCCATCCACCAGGCCGACGAGATTCAGAAGTGTTCGCATACGCCGCAGTTGGCGTTCGGCTACATTCTTAATCACCTGGAGTACAAACCGCGGCTCGCCGTTGGAACTCACTTCCAGGCGACCGATGCTACGGTGAATGCTGCCTTGAACGACATACTCTCCTGGTATAACGGAAATCCTGACATCCTAAAGGGAAATGTCCTTGTCGCTTCGGATCTGCTGATGTTGAACGTGACGCAAAATGGAATTCGCCGGCGCAGAGGTTCGATCACCGGCTTCGCCTACGCTCCAACCTTGCCGCCGCAGATTCTCAACCCGGACTTGGCTCCGGCTAAGTACTCGAGCATCTATGCGCAACTCGATCCCAATCGGGCTGTGATTCCCTGGGGTGTCTGGAATAATCCCCCAAAGAAGATGAAGTAGCTACGACTGCTGAGGGGCCTTCGTCGATCCCAGGCCCCCGCTTCCCCGCACCCGATTGGCTTAACCTCGCCATTTACACTCAAACCCCAGAGACATCAGTGTGTGTCCGGCAAACCGAGCCTTGCGAACACCATCCGTAAAATCGAGTACAAGCTATTACAATTCAGGCATTAGCCATCATGCTCAGCGAAGTCACCCGCGCTGCTCCTGCGATCTCCAGTCCGACTACGGCGCTGATCTACGACGATTGGTATCCCGCGATCCGCGCCACACAGATTTCCGGCAAGAGGATGGCGAAAGCCATGCTCCTGGAAATTCCGTTGGTCCTGGGCCGCACGGCTGCCGGCCGCTACTTCGCCATGCGCGACGCCTGCCCGCATCGCGGCATTCCGCTCTCCTATGGCTGGTTCGACGGCCAGCGCGTCACCTGCAAGTATCATGGCTGGGCATTCGAGCCAGTCTCGGGACAATGCCAGGAGATCCCCTCGCTCACCGCACAGGATTCGCTCGATCCCTGCCGCATCTACGCCAGCGCGTTCCCGTGCGAAGAGCGCGATGGTCACGTTTGGGTCTACATCCCACAGAGTGGTAGGGGAAAGGTGCGCGTCGACGATGTGTCGCAGCTTCCGCCCGTCCCCGAGGTCCCGAAGTTCAGCAGGCGCTTTCGCTCGGCCTATCTCACGGCGGAGCTGCCCTGCAACATCGATCACGGCATCATCGGACTGATGGATCCGGCGCATGGGCCGTTTGTGCATCAGGCGTGGTGGTGGCGATCGCGAGCCAGCATCCACGAAAAAGAAAAGCATTTCGAGCCCATCGAGAACGGCTTCCGCATGACGGCGCACCAGCCGTCGGCCAACAGCGCGCCCTACAAGCTGCTCGGGGTATATGGCGAGCCGATCACCACCACGATCGACTTCGTCCTGCCTAACCGGCGATACGAAATCATTCGCGCGGGCGATAAATGGTTCGCCAGCCTGACCACGGTAACGCCCACCATCGAAAACCACTGCCGCATCGACGTGTGCGCGGCATGGAATGTATTTCTCAACGTGCCGTTTCTAACTCCCATTGCCAAGTTCTTCGGGCGCCGCTTTGTCGCCCAAGACCAACTCACCATGATCCAGCAGGCGGAAGGGCTGATGTACAACCCCAGCCTGATGCTGATTGACGATGCTGACCGTCCCGCCAAGTGGTATTTCGCGCTGAAGCAAGCACGGCTGGAATCGCAGGCCCGCGGCGAGCCCATGCGCCATCCTATGGACGGCGCCGTCACCTTGCATTGGAGAAGCTGAAAGGAAGCAATTAGCAACCAGCAATTAGCGCCCAGACATTGTTAGCCAAGTACCCGCAGTGCGTAATGGAACAATGCAGATCGCGTGGCAGCTCCGATCACGGCTAGGCATTTTCGCGCTCGCCCTGCTGCTTGGCGCCGCAGTGGGAATTTTCGTCCTCTATCCCGCCAACGATTTCGTTTACTACCGCGAGTACCAGCCGGCAAACCTTACGGCAGCAGACTTCATGCTCAGCCAGATGCACCGCTCGCTGCGCGGCCAGACCCCGGAGAAGACCGCGTTCTATGCGCTCGTTGGGGCAATCCTGAGCGTCGGTGGCGCGGCGTTGTATTCCAGCATGCAACGCCGTTCGCAACGCATCGAGCAGCTCAGTGCGGCGCTGGGCGGCGATCTTCGCACGCTCATCGCGCAAGGCGAAAGCGCTAACCTCGAATTTAAGTCTTCCTTCCGCTGGGACCTGCGGGAGAACAAAGCAAATCGCGCATTGGAGGGCGTGGTGCTGAAGACCATTGCAGGCTACATGAACGGCAACGGCGGGACGCTGTTGATCGGCGTTGCCGATGACGGCAGCATCGTCGGCCTCCAACACGACTACCCGACCCTGAAGAAACCCGATCGCGACGGCTTCGAGCAGGCGCTCATGACGGCGATCGCGACCAAGCTTGGCGGCGACGCTTGCCGCAATGTGCAGATTATCTTTCATTCGCTTGATGGCAAGGAAGTCTGCCGTGTGATGGTCGCTCCCACGCGAAGGCCGATCTACATGAAAGAAGGCGACGCTCCCCGTCTCTTCGTGCGTACCGGCGTAAGTACGCGCGAGCTCAACGTACAGGAAGCCGTGAACTATACCTCTGAGCGTTGGCCGAAGTAGGAAAACCAGCACTCAGCAATTAGACTCTGATTAAGCCCGGTTTTTGAAAGGGACGGTCTTCAGACCGTCCGTGAAGTCGCATTTTGTGATGGCGGCTTTAGCCGCTGAGGGGCTTAATCAGAGTTTTCTTTAGCAATTAGCACTTGGCACTTAGTCGCTGCCTGCTTTCGAGAATGCTTTGACTAATTGCTAAATGCTAAGTGCTAAGGAGGCTCTGATTAAGCCCGGTTTTTGAAAGGGCACGGCTTCAGCCGTGCCGGAAGTTCAGCAAAATCAGTGCGGGCTTTAGCCCCTGAGGCAGACCGATCCACTTGTTCAGATCTCCGTAAATGCTAAGTGCTTTTTCCTTGAGCCCGAAATCTTCCGCTCCGGTGTCTATGCAGATAACTACAACGGAGGACCAGGGCCATGTTCGAAGACAGCCTTGTAGAATCGAGCGGCAGATTGGGCCGATGCAGTTCGTGGGCGACTGCAGCTTCTTTCACGTTACAGAGCGCGCTGGCTGGTTTTGTGCTGCTGCTGTCGCTACTCTACACTGATGCCCTTCCCATTCGTAGTTTGATCAGCACCGTGGAAACGCCGCCGCCACCGGCGCAAACCGCACTCGCAATTCACACCGTGAAGCTGGCGCGAGCGCCAAGTGACTTCGAACACGGGATACTGATCGTGCCACAACAAATCCCGAAATCGGTCGCGATCATCCGTGATCAGCAGCCGGTCGCCGAATCCAATTCATTTGCGTCGCATGACGTGATCGGCGCACTACCAAATACGTCTGCCAACAATCCGGTGACCGAGTTGCTGCGAGAAGCGCCGAGACCCATGCCTCGAGCGGAGGCGCCGAAAGTTCGTGTCTCTTCCGGCGTTGCGCAAGGACTATTAGTCCGGCAGGTCAAGCCACAGTATCCGCAGCTTGCCCTGCGGGCGAGAATTCAAGGCACCGTCGTCCTGCAAGCGGTGATCGGAAAGGACGGGGCAGTACAGGACCTGCGCGTCGTGAGCGGGCATCCCCTGCTGACCACGGCGGCCATCGAAGCCGTGAAGCAATGGCGCTATCGGCCGTATTACCTGAACGACGAGCCGGTCGCGGTGGACACTCAAATCAACGTGAGCTTCACGCTCGGGAGTGAGTAGCGCTGTCGGTAGTGCGGGCCTTTACAGGGTCTCGTCGAGTGGTGTCGCCGCTGCCGCGGCTCGGTTCTTTTCCCACTCACACCCGGCGCTTACCAGGCTGTTACGAAGCTGTGCCGTCCCCGAGGGACTCGAAGAAATCTTTCCACTTCACCCAGCACTCCGGCTTCGCCTCCGTGCTGGGCTGTCATGCACGCGCCTGCGGCGCTCTGTTTCAAGTGGTTTGTTCCACCCATGCAGCGAGCAGCCGAGCTTCGTAACAGCCTCTTACGCGCGGGACTAACGCCATCCCGCCGCTGCGCGGCTGTTTCCGCTGCAATCCTGGCTGTTTTTCCGACCGCGCAGATTAGGCCCGCCTCGCAAGCTCCAATGCTGGAAACGTCGGGGCTCAAGCCCCGGCATCACTTCTATCGTTCCTGGGACGCAGGCCTAAAGAACTGCTCTACCCTTACAGCTCGTCCCAGAAGCGCTCGCTCAAGTATTTATCGGCGCCGTCGCAGAGGATGCACACGATCATGGCACCGGGATGGTCGCGCGCGATCCGCAGCGATCCCACGACCGCCGCGCCGGCGGAGATGCCGACCAGCAATCCCTCCTCGCGTGCCAGCCGCTTGACCATGGCGTGCGCGTCTTCCGTGCTGATCTCGAGATTCATGTCCGCCAATGTGGGATCGTAAATTTCCGGCACAATCGACGTGGCCATGTGCTTCGCGCCCTCGATGCCATGGAAGGGTGAGTCCGGCTGGAGCGAGATGCATTGAATCTCGGGATTCAACTCACGCAAGCGCCGCGTGGTTCCCACGAATGTCCCCGACGTGCCCAGCATAGCCACGAAATGGGTGAGCTGGCCGCGTGTCTGCCGCCAAATTTCATTCGCGGTGCAGCAATAGTGGGCCTGCCAGTTAGCGTGGTTGGAATACTGATCGGCGTAGAAGTATTTCTCCGGCTCGGCCGCGGCCATCTCCCGCGCTTTCCGTATGGCCCCGTCGGAGCCCTCGCCGGGATCGGTGTAGATGACCTCCGCACCATAGGCGTTGAGGATGCGCTTGCGTTCCGGCGAGACATTGCTGGGCATGCAAAGGGTCACGCCGAATCCGCAGGCCGCGCCCAGCATGGCATACGAGATTCCGGTATTGCCGCTGGTGGCATCGAGCAGGCGCTGTCTCGAGCCGAGATCGCCCGAGCGGAACGCCTCTTCGACGATTTTGCCGGCTGCACGGTCTTTGACCGAGCCCGCGGGATTCAGCCACTCGGCCTTGCCCAGGATGGTGGCACCGGACACGTCCGTGCATACGCGACGCAGTTGCAGCAGTGGTGTATTCCCAATCCTTTTCAGGACTGCACGGGCCGATTCTGGGATATAGACCGAACTCTTCATCGACTTTTATTGCGGCGCGGGTTGCCCTTGCCACCGGCAGTGTGCGAAAGTGTCAGCTTCGAGTAACATCAAGATTGCTGACAAACTCGCGGCCACAGGCAACGCGCAGTGCAGGCAAGATATCGCATTCGATGCGCGGAGGGGCTGTGCCGGTTCCGAGGTGTGCCGCTAGGAAAGCTGGTAAGCGGAATGACGAAAACAATTAAGAAAAGATCGTTTCAGGACGCGGTGCAATGGTTTCGCGACCACGGCTTCACCGTCCTGGAAGCGCCCGGCGCGGCGGACCGCTTCTTTATAAGCAAGTACCACGTGTCCGCGGCAATCGAGCCCGCCGACGATGGCCAAGTCAAGATGTTCGCCTATCCCGGATACCTGATTAACGGCGAGATCTCCAAGCTGGTGGACGAGGGTTACCAGAAGGTTCTGAAGACTTCCAAGGGGATCTATCCCGCCACGGCCGATCACCTGAAGGCGCTGCACCAATTCAGCGAAGAACTGAAAGAAGGCACCGGCGGCATCAGCCTGTACAACGAGAGTCTCGGCACGGTGAGCGAGGCCTACATGTACGACCGCGTGCGTGATCGTGACCTGCCGGTTGCGGAGCGTCCCCAGCGGCCCTGGCAAAAGCCCGCACCGGCCAAGCGGCGCGCCTGACGCGATGGCCAACCCTCCGCATTTGGTTGTAAGACGGTTACTACAAATAGTTGTACGCCCTCTGTAAACCCTCCGCTTCCCTTCCGTATCCAACGCTAGCAGGACGGGATTCCGGTTCCGTCCGCAGGTTTGTCTCCAGGGAGGAAATACAAAAGGTATGAAGCGCATCGGGATCCTGTTTGGATTGTTCCTGCTCAGCGCATGCATCATGTGGGCGCAGGACAATAGCGGAAATTCTAGTAGTAATGCGAATAACGGCAACAGCAACGCCGCACAAAGTCAGACAACGACCACCAGCACGACTACCACGACCACCAACAACGCCAACGATACTGCCAACACGAACGATAATGGGACGCAGAGTGGCGCGAACGACGACACGGCGCAGAATCAGTCCGACCAGCCCGGTCAGACCGAGTCGTATTCGCAGCAGCAGAAGGCGGAACAGGACGCGCGGAAAAATGCTGCTGTCCAGGACGAGAACGCCGCCGACGCTCACAAAGCTGCGGCCAAAGACGCCTCGACAAAGGAGGGTGCTGATCGTCAAAAGGCGCTGGCGAGGATGGACGACGCCGCCAAAGACCTTGATCAGCTCCTGGCCGCACCCGACAAGGGGATTCCGGATTCAGTTTTCACCAAGGCGAAATGCGTAGCCGTGATTCCGTCGATGATCAAAGGCGGGTTTGTCTTCGGCGCCGAGCATGGCCGCGGAATCGCTTCGTGCCGTCTGCCGAACGGCCGCTGGAGCGCTCCTGCGTTCTTCGAGATGACGGGCGGAAGCTGGGGCGCGCAGATTGGCGCTGAGGGCGTGGACCTGGTGATGCTGATCATGAACCAGAACGGCATGAACCAGCTCCTGAGCTCGAAGTGGAAGCTGGGCGCCAATGCCAGCGCCGCGGCCGGCCCAGTAGGACGGCAGGCTGCCGCTGACACGAACTTGAAGCTCAACACCGAGATCCTGACCTACTCGCGATCACGCGGACTGTTCGCCGGAGCAACCATCAATGGCGCCAACATCAAAGAGGATGACGACGCAATGCGCGGCTATTACGGACGGACGGTAGGCTTTCGCTCTGTGCTTATCGGGCAGGTGAAAGATCCCTACCCGCATGACGTGTTCCTGGCCACGCTGCATAAAAACCGCGCCGAGGTGAGCAACGCTCAGGCGCACTGATCAGCTAACCTGGTAGAAGATGAGGCGCGCCCAATCGGTGCGCCTCTTCTGTTTTCGAGGTGTGAACTTAGGGAAGCTCGACTTCTGCGGCCGTGTCCGCTACGGAATGGCTGCGCAGGATCCCGCTGCCCACGACGACGGCGCAGAGCAGCAGCAGTACGCGAACGATATTGGCGTGCAGCACGGGATCGCCCAGCACGATCCTCACCAGCCCGAAGGCGGCACTCCCTGCACAGAGGGCGAAGTAAAGCTTCTCGCGTGTGCAAGCCGAGTAGCACAGGAGAACTACTAACACGGTGGTCACAACCAGGTAGATTGCGAGCAGAACCATTCCCGCCATTGCCCTCTGGCCGCGCAAGCTCAGAGGCAGAGCGTGCGAAATCGCCAGTTGGACAGCCGCTACTCCCAGGAAAAATATGGAATGAATCAGCGCGATAATGGCACGCTTGCGGTCGTTGATGATGGCGAAGCGGTCCATGTTGAGGCGTTTTGCCGACGTCTGAGCCCGCAGCCGAAATCCCGAAGCCGTAGCGAGGGAACTCATGCCTAAGTGTGCCGCGACGAGCGCACTGATGGCTGTGATGAAAGTCACAAAGGGCAGCAGTTAGCACTGAGCAGTTAGCACTGAGGGAGGCTCTGATTAAGCCCCAGTTTTTGAAAGGGCACGGCTTCAGCCGTGCCGGAAGTTCAGCAAAATCAATGCGGGCTTTAGCCCCTGAGGCCGAACCGATCCACTTGTTCGGAGTCTCCTTAGCACTTAGCAGTTAGCACTGAGGAAAACTCTGATTAAGTCCCTCAGCGGCTAAAGCCGCCATCAAAAAAATGCGAATTCACGGACGGTCTGAAGACCGTCCCTTTCAAAACCGGACTTAATCGGAGTTTCCTTAGCACTTAGCAGTTAGCACTGAGCCCTTGGCATTTGGCTCTTACGGCTAACACGTGGATGCGGGCAGAATGCTCTGCGCAGGCCCGGGTTTGGCTAAATGCTAAATGCTACGTGCCAAATGCTAATTGCTCGCTCGCATACAATGTCACTGGCGCTATGACTACTGCAGACGTTGTCATTATCGGCGGGGGGATCGTGGGCGCCAGCGTCGCCTGGCACCTGACGGAATTGGGTTACCGCAAGGTGCTGATCGTCGAGCGCGAACCCCACCAGGGCAAAGGTTCGACCGGTAAGAGCATGGGCGGCGTGCGGGCCCAGTTTGCCACCAAGCCGAACATTCAAATGTCGCTGTATTCGATCCCGTTCTACGCCGGTTTCGAAGAGCGGCTGGGACATCCCTCCGGCTACCGCGCTCAGGGATACCTGTTTGTTGCCACCCTCCCCAAGCACCTCGAATATCTGGAAACCAACCAGCATTTACAGAAGTCGCTTGGCTTAACCCGGGCGCACATGGTGAGCTGCGAAGAGATCGCCGCCATGATCCCGCAGTTGCGCTGCGACGACGTGCTGGGCGGCAGCTTCTGCCCCAGCGACGGCTTCGTCGATCCCTACAGCGTGATGGTGGGCTTCACGGCGCGCGCCTGCGAACAGGGCGCTACCATCTGGCGCGCCACCGAAGTCACGGCCGTAAAGCAGGACGGCGCGGGCATCAGCGGCGTTGAGACCACACGTGGGCCGGTCGGCACGCGCGTGGTTGTGAATGCCGGCGGGCCCTGGGCTGCCAATGTGGCGGCGCTGGCCGGCATCGCCCTACCCGTCGAGCCCCTGCGGCGCATGCTGGTTCCCACCGAGCCGTTCGACGGTGTCTCGCATGAGCTGCCGATGGTGGTGGACATGACGACGGGCTTCCATTTCCGGCCGGAAAGCCTCGGCTTTCTGCTCGCCTGGAATGATCCGCAAGAGAAGACCAGCTTCAACACCAACTTCGACCCGGCGTTCATTGAGAAGGTGCTGACGCTCGCCGCCGATCGTGTGCCCTGCTTCGAGAACCTCGCCGTCAATCCCAAGCGCGCCTGGGCGGGGCTGTACGAGATGTCGCCCGATCATCACGCGATCATCGGTCCCGTACCGGAGCTGAACGGTTTTTTCTGCGCCAATGGATTCAGCGGGCACGGCGCGATGCACGCACCCGCCACAGGCAGAATGGTGGCCGACTTGATTGTTCACGGCAGGACCACCGTGGTGGACGACGTTCAGGTACTCAGCCCCGCGCGCTTCGCCAAAGGCGAGTTGCTGCATGAGACCGCGGTGCTTTAGACGCTATCGATGGGAGCGAAATCGCAATACGCGACACGCAAGGCGTCGGGTGACGATATTGGCGTAATCGTCGCCCTGATCAATCGCGCCTTTGCCGTCGAGAAGTTCTTCAAGAGCGGCGATCGCACCGATTCCGAGCAGGTACGGCAAATGATGGAGGACGGCAGATTCCTGCTGCTGACCGATAAAACGGCGCTGGTAGCGTGTGTCTGGGTACGGATTACGGGTGAGCGTGGGTATGTTGGCACCCTGTCCGTCGATCCGGAGCGGCAGCGGTTAGGACTCGGCGCCCGCATGATGCGTGAGGCCGAGGATTATTTGCGCGCGGCCGGCTGCAATGTGGTCGACATACGAATCGTCAACGTGAGGCCGGAGCTGCGGGAGCTTTATCACAAGTTCGGCTTTGTCGAAACCGGGAC
>Ga0335081_10001235_pt1 | contig 40727 bp, 40 predicted proteins | sample Lox_Sample_35_FD_206713 | JGI IMG/M metagenome (GOLD analysis project Ga0335081, IMG submission 206713) | Soil microbial communities from Loxahatchee National Wildlife Refuge, Florida, United States - Lox_Sample_3.5 | ecosystem: Environmental > Terrestrial > Soil > Wetlands | place: USA... | reverse complement strand
GATGGCCTGTTTCTAAGGACGTTGTGTCGTAACTACATCCTTTCAGGAAACAGGCCATCCTTTATGTAGACACGCCGCCGTTCCGGGTAGAGTTGACATCACGAATAACGCGCGTGAATAACCCTGCTGGTGTCCCAGCGCGAGCAGGACCATGCCGTTGAACAGCAAGGAGGCCACGTTGAACGTGGTCAGGGGCAATGCCCCGGTCCGCCGTAGGAACTCCCTGTAGGTCAGCCGCCCGCGCCCCTGTGGCAGGAGCCCGAAAACGAAGACGACCAGCGCGAGCACGAGCCCCACACTCGTTGCCTGGACCTGCCAAAGGACAGATAGCGAACTGGTCGTCGCGGCGGAGATGCCCTCCTGCCCAGGCAGGAGGAAAGACAGGCCAGTGAAGATCCCGATCCAGACCGCGAGGACTGCCAGCTGCCCCGCTATGCCTGGGTTCCTTGCGGTCGCAGACCAGCGCAGCCTTCCACGCAGTCCGGGCCACGGGGGCCGGATTCCTGAGCTGCGGCGCGCTTCCCAGCGCTCCTTGCGCAGCGCACGCTTCGCGGTATGGCGGACCGATCGCATCACGCGGCCAAGCTACTGCCGCAAGCGGCCGTCTCACGTGTCCCACCCGGATCCTCGTGGCGATTCGCCTGACGGCGTCGAGTGCCTGCATGATGCACGGCCGGCTCCAGGGGCAGCTGTTCCAGCGGGACCGGTCAGCAGATTCTGGAGCGGACTGCGAACCTCACCTGCTGATACACCAGCGCTGCCCGCGCAACTCGCGCAGTTGCCTCAGCAATCGCCGGCGCCGGCGTCGAGCTGACTGCTAGATGCGCTGACGGGTTACCGGAAGTCCTAGAGCGTGGTGGCCAAAGCGCCGACGAGCCCAAGGGAGGCGCCATCTGACTACGATGGGCACCCCCGCCTACGGACGGTCAAACTGACGATCACCGGAGGGCGCTTTGCCTGATATCGGCAATATTGCCGATATCAGTAGATCGTGTATGGCCTCAGAACTCAAGAGGCAGCAGAACTGCTGGTCCAGCGAGTTGACTTGGACTAGCAGTAACCGATATCTTCCCATCGGATGTATGATCTTTGCGCTAAGGGGGAACGGTGCGAAGCCTCTCGTTGAAGCCGAGGACTTATATAGCATTCGGGACGACCGCTACGTTCCTTATGGGTTTCCTACTGGCTATTACGCCGATAGCACATGCGGCCAGCGGTCCAATTTACACAGTAATGAACACGAGTGAGACGATGCCCGACGGCGTTTGGTTCCGATACGCGCCGTACACGGCCGACACTAAGCGTATCACCGGTCTTGGCGTCTACAAAAACGAACGAGTGCAACTCGAGTGCTACGCATTTGGGCAGGCCGTTGGCCCATACAACGATCGCTTGTGGTACCAGGCGCTTAACGTAACGCGCCCGACGATTGATGGTATGGCGGATCAAGGATATCTAAACGCACATTACATTAATGACGGTAAAGCAGCCAATCAGGTCGACCCTGGAGTCCCGGCGTGTAATGCGGGTGTTCCGTCTGCCCCCGGAGCGAAGTCGGTTTTCTATTCCCCTAACAACACCCCTGACGCCGTTGCGGGTCTACAGGTCGCAGACCTTAACCTACCTCTCGCCTTGTGGGCTACGGGTGCACAATGCAGCGCTACTGGCGCTTCAAATATCCCAGCTAGTGTCAGCATCCTTGAAGGGTGGAGCAAGGGTCGGCTCGGCCCAATTTTCTTTCTCGATGCCGCTGGCGCGCAAAATGTAGCACGAATCCACACCATCATCCTCTTCGATCCCGGCTCCACAAGCGATTTTGCTGAGCCCCCATTGTGGAAGAGGCTTCTCGGCGACCAGACGTGCGACTGGCAGTATCCAATCAATTCGCTGTTGGCGAACTGGCTGAAGTTGAATAGCTCCAACCGGCTCCTTGTCTTTACCGGGGCCGACAGCGAGATGAAGAATACGAGTGGTAAATCAACCTTCGCTGGGCTATGGAAATACTACTTCGCGGGAATCTGGAATCAGCCGTTTGCGGGCCAGGCTTTGGTATGTGACTATAACAACCTCGGACACCAAGCGGTCTTGACCGATTTCGCTCCGCAACTAACTGACCAGACTCCATCCAAGTGTCCAACCGCAGTCGGCGCGCCGCTGCCAGTTTCCTGGCACCCGTAGGGCGTGTTCCGGCAACCAACCGGCAACCCACGTTTCACTGCGGCGAGGAAAAACGCGCGCGAGCGTCCGATCGTCTGTGTAAGTGATCGTGGCGGCTTTCATGGCGTGGGGATCCGGCCTTCGAAGTAGATCGTGAATGCCTGCAGCGCCTGTTTCCATCCGGAACTGCGGATCCCGACGTTCGGGTGGCGGAACTCCTACAGGTTCCGCACCGCCAGGTAGAGGACTTTGAGGGCGGCCTGCTCGCTGGGGAACTGGCCGCGGTTACGGCCGACCTTGCGCAGCCGGGCGTTTATCGACTCGATCCGTCGTGTAAATGACCCGCCGCACCTCAGGCGGGAACGCCAGGAACGGGGTGAACTCACTCGAGTGCGCCCGCCACAGCCGCACGATCGCCGGGTACCGGTCTTGCCATGGCGCGGCGAAGTCATCCAGAACTGCGGCAGCGGCGGCCTCATCGGCGGCGGCATAGACCGGGCGGAGATCGCGGGACAGTGGCACACGGGCTGGCAGGCGATCCGGACCTGGGTGTCGCCACCCAGGTCTCGCGTGCTTCGGTGGCCAGCTCGATCGGCTCATCGATCGTCATCTCAGGTCACCGCTTTCCATCGCGCGCGTCGCTGGCCCGTGGACGTCCGGGACCCGGCCGGCCTGGGGCTGGTGCGGGCTGAGTGCGGCTTCGATGGCGGCGATGATCACGGTGTCCGGGGTGGCTGGGCTGAATACGGCCTTGTACAGGCAGACGCTGTGCGGGGCCAGCCAGGTCAGCTGGGTTTCCTACCCCGGCTCGCGGACGACCCGGATGATCTTCTGCCGGGTACTGCGGTCGAGACCAGGTGTCATGGCGGCGTGCGGCGCGAAGCCGTGGCGTGCCAGGTACCGGTCAAGGTGGGGAGCTGGCGGCTGCTGCTGGTCACCGCAGCCGCCTCCCCGCCGAGCGGGCCTGCGGGCGCTTCTGCCACGGGCTTGCGTAGAGTGCCCGCCGCTTGGCGCCGCCGACCGGGCGCTGCCGGAGGCTGCCCGGCGGGGCGGATGAGGGCGGCGACATCTTCGGCGGATTTGCGGGCAAGCTGGGCAGCACGGAGGTGTAGGTGTCGGCGGCGATGGTGATGGAGGACAGGCCGAGGGTTTCCTGTACGACTTTCATGTTGTGCCCTGCGGCCGGCAGCAGGGTGGCGGCGCGGGTGGCGCAGGTCGTGAAGGCGGATTGGCGGCAGCCCGGCGAGGTAGGCGAGCATGTGGAAGGCGGCGGTGACCGTGGCGGGGTCCAGCGGGTTGCCCAGCTCGGCCGATAGCCGATAACCGCTGGCGTACAGCTCACGACCGGAAGTTACGGTTCCGCCTCCAGCGCTTCGCATCCTCCGCGAGTTGATCGAGCGACGCCGCCGCGTACAGCTGTCGTGGCATCGACAATCAGCTGTTCACCGGTGAGATCGATCTCTGCCCCGCGCTCGAGGAGCTCTATGTCAGTAACACCGAGCGCACGCAGGGTTCGGACTATTGTTCCCGGCCTGCCATCAGCGCCCACGTCATTGCGCTGGGCGGCACCCTCAGCTGTCTCCGCGGTTGTCCGAGCAGCCCCAGCACTAACGTCCGATGGGGCGGGCGCCGACCGTTGAGGGGCTTGAGCGCTGATGTCGACATGGGATATCTGATCTGCCGCTCCGGCACTCGCTCCGACTGTGTACTCGTAGAGGGTCAGCACCGCGTTGATCCGGTCCGGGGAGGCGGCCTCAAACGGACGCGCTGTCCGCCGTAGCTTGGCTGCGGATCTGGTGGCAACCAGAATCCGCCCTGCGTTGGCGGCGGCGCGGAACTGCTTGCGACCACCTTGAGCAAGGCGCGTTAGGCTCTCGCACCCTCGGTGTGCAGCGGCCACTATCTCCGCGGCATTGTCCAGCGTGGGAGCCAGGCTCATTGCCGGCCGCTTCTCGCGGTCTGGACCGCTGGCCAGAGTCCATTCCGGGTCGGAGTAGGCCAGGCGGCCCGTCCAGAGGGCTAGGTCACCGGCCTCGATGGCCGCTGGAGACAACTGCCCTCGAGTGTCGGTGGTGACATGGTCGAGTGAACGCGCTAGGCCCAGCCAGCGAGTGCGAGCAAACGCTGCCGCGTCCGCCGCCCGAAGGAGTTCAGCCTGGACATCGCCCGCACTTTCCTGTGCCCCGCCGGCGAGCGAGCGAAGGAGGATCTCGCAGTGGTGGCTGGTCACGGTGCTTGCGGCGGCAACCCGCCGCAGGGACGTGGCGGTGACTGCGGGCGACCAGGCCGGCTCCGAGGCCGACAGCCACGCAGCATGGCGGGCGCGTTCCGCGGTGGCGATCACCCCTTCACACAGTCCCCCGATCGGCTCGTTTAGGTTTGGCAGCGGCCGTGGCGGGCGCTCGTTGACCGGGAGGGCTTGCAGCAGTGCGCGGTCGGCGGCAGATACCGGGTGCTGGCGTTCGGCTGCTTGAATGGAGTTGTCCATGACAAGCAGCCAGTGACAAGCGGCGCTCAGCCTGCGCAGGGCCTGTGGATTGCCTCGTGCGAGGAGGGATCGTTCCAGGCCACCCCTCAGTGGCTGGAGCTGACGCGCCAGTGCAGCCATCTCACCCAGCAAGGCCCAGCTCATGGGCGGTGAGGTCAGGACAGCTCCCCACTCGGAACGGTACTGGCGTTCGCCGTCCGGCCCGCGGGCGAGGTGAGTCTGCAGCAGGTCCCGGCCATAGATGAGCGATACCGTCGCAGCGTCCAACCGCTGGGCCAGGTCACTGCCGGCCCGCACGCCCAGCTGGCGCCGACCCGCAGAGTCACCGTGGAGAACGGCCGCCGCCTGGGCGAGGGCCTCGCTTGCTTCGGCGCCTGCGCGGTCCCAGCCGACCAGCAGCCGCGCCCTGCCTGGCAGCCGATCGGGCTCGTCGCGGGCGTCCTGGACATACCGGTGCATGACAATAGCTAGGCGCAGCAGGCTGTGCCTGATCTCCGCGACATACCCACTCTGTTCCGCGGCGGCGCGGAGACTGGCAGGCGATCCGAGGTGCTCGTGGGCAGCACCGAGGAAGCCCCCGAACGTAGCCCGGCTGGTCAAGGTCCGTCCCTGGCCAGCAGGTGGATCCCAGCTGCGCATTGTGCCGCCTGGTCACAGGCGTCCCGGTCCGCTGGGTCTGTCGCCTGGCCAGCGGACCGGGTGAGCTGCGCTCCAAGCAGTTGACTGAGGTCTGAGACGAGCCTGGCAACGCTCTCGGGAGGTATCCGAACGTCAACTTCGTCATCGAGGAAGTCCCGGCTGCCGACCGGCGGCATGGACGGGGCGAAGGCGACGGCATCGCGACCGTCGGCGGCCAGCGCGGCAGCCATTATGAACGCGGCGAACAAGCCGGTGGTGGGGTCCTCGTTTGACCGGATGGCCGCCAGCATGGCCCCGAATGCCTCATGGGCAGCGCCGAGGACGGGGGCCAGGCCGCTGGCCTGGCGCAGCCGCTCCCGCGCTGCCGCCATCGGAGTCACTGCACCGCCTCCTGTTCTGCCTGCCGCGGCTGGGGTGCGTGTACGGCCTCGGCGGGTTCACGTATCCCGGAGGCTGGCGCTGGCTCCCTGCCCGGCTGCAATTCGGCTTCCAGCGCCCGCAACCATTCCCCCGCCGACTGCAGCATCTCGTCTGGGCGGCAGGCCAGATCGGCGGCGTCAGCCTTGATGGCGCGCCCAGCGTGCTCAGTCTGAGCGAGTACACCGAGCCGGTGCACCTCCCGCGCGCTGGCCACCGCGAACGGGCCTATCCCTCCCTCCAGGCTGCGTGGCTCAGCGCGCAGCCCGCGGCGGGCTGCCTCCCAGCAGATGGTGACCGGATCGACCGGCCGGCCGTCGGCCGCCATGTCCTGCATGACCGTGTACAACCCACCCTGTTCTGGGCGGGCGAAGTGTTCCAGTCGCAACGACCGCCCCACCTGTGCGAGCCATCCAGGTGCGGCGGCGAGATCACGCAGCGCCCGATCTCCGGCAGCGGCTGCCGCTGGCCCTCGCGGCCGCGCTGGCTCTCCCCGGTTGGGCACCTGACGGTCCTGAACGTGAGCGACCCGGGTGGGTGGCTGGAGGATGTCGCGGCGAAGGTGGCTGGGCAGGGCCAGCCAGCGAGCGCGGCATCCGTTTACGTCGCGGATGCCTTGGGCTGTCAGCCGTAGCACTGTCTCCGTGTTGCCGGTTGCGGACGCCTGGAGCATGCGGGTTCCGGTTTCGTCCATGTGCTGTCGGATGCCTCCCTCGGCCACCATGACCGCATACGCTAGAGCGTGCCGGGCTTGCGGTGCCGCTTCCATCAAGTTGGCCACCGGCACAGCATCCCGGGCCATGCTCGGCGGAAGGTCTGGATCGTGCTGCAGCTCCCGGTAGACCTCCATAGGGCCCGGCAGCGCTCCGCGTGCGCGCACCCGCTGCATCGCCTCCAGCACCTGGGCCTGCCATGGCAGGTGCATGTCATCTGGCCGCACTAGGTCGAGCGCTTGTTGCTGTCCCATAGGGTCCAGCAGGACGGCGCCCAGCAACGCCCGCTCGGCCCAGACCCGGTACCGTTCCGCCAAGAGCGGCCTACCCACTGACCTCACTCTGCCTGTGGCAGGAGGACGGCTTACACTCACACATCTGATTTAAATAAGATAATTCAGCACTGTCAACTTGGTATGGCCGCCGACCAAAGGGGTGCGCTCCCTCAGCATGCATGTGAACGCGTTCACCGGGCGAATTGTCGGGATGGTCACGTAAGCCGGGCTGCCGGCCGGACTGACAGCTGTGATATCGAAGTGAGCAGCAGGCACGACGGATGAGGGTGGTGAGCGCCGGGTGAAGCCGGTACTGGAGGGTACGGCCGCCCTGGTGACCGGGGCGTCGAGTGGCATCGGTGCGGCAACCGCGGCCGCGCTGGCCGCCCAGGGTGCGGCGGTCGCGCTGGCCGCGCGGCGGCGGGACCGGCTGGACGGGCTGGCTGCGGAGATCCGGGGCCAGGGCGGCACCGCGCTGGTGCTGGAATGCGACGTCACCCAGCAGGAACAGGCAGCGGCGGCGGTCGAGCGCACCGTCGCGGAGCTGGGCCGGCTGGACACCCTGGTCAACAACGCCGGGGTGATGCTGCTCGGCCCGGCCACCGGAGCGCCACTGGCCGAGTGGCAGCAGATGGTCGACCTTAACGTGCTCGGCCTGCTGTACTGCGCGCACGCCGCCCTGCCCCATCTGCTGCGTGCCGCCGCGGACGGCCCGCGCCAGGTCGCGGACATGGTGAACATCAGCTCGGTGGCGGGCCGTCACGCCCGCAACGGGAACGGGGTGTACGCGCTGACCAAGTTCGGGGTGGGCGCGTTCAGCGAGTCGCTGCGCCAGGAGCTGGCCCGGCAGTACGTGCGGGTGTCGCTGGTCGAGCCGGGCGCCACCGCCACCGAGCTGGCCAGCCATAACCGGCCCGAAATCCTGGAGAGCCTCAGCAGCCAGTTCGGCCAGCGGATGGAAGCCGAAGACATCGCCGACGCCATCAGTACATCATCACCCGGCCCCGGCGCGTCGCCGTCAACGAGATGCTCATCCGCCCCACCGAGCAACAACGATAACCGGGCGTTGGGGTGTCTAACCTGACACGCCGAGCTCCATCGTGAGTTCCACCCTGACAGCTTCCGACCCCCGATCGGTCAACAGATGTGCGGACGAATCGTGGACAGTGGGAGCGATGTATAAAGCATGCGGCCTGCTCACTTGTCTGCTCATCGGCGGCGGACTCATCAACGGCGCGAGGGGTTGTTGATAATCGCGTGCCGAGCGGCCTGACCTCGGGACAGGCCCGCTGGACACCACCGGCATCGTGCGTCTCGCAGCAAGCTCTTGTCGGCGGCTTCCGCTACCTTTGGTCCATGATCTTTGAGCGAGGGACGAACAAGAGTGGCCGCGTCCAACGATGACCTTGACGCCGGGAGCGGTCCGATCGGCGACGAGGCTCGTCGGCTGGAAGAGGGTGCGATGTACTCTGCCCAGAGTCAGTTCGAGCGGGCCAAATTCTGGCGTGCGGTGAACCTTTCTCTTGGTGTTGCAGCAGCCATCCTCGCCGCCGTAGCTGGTGTCGTTGGGCTGGCGAGCGATAGCGAGCGAATTCTCTCCGGCGTGCTCGCGCTGATCGCCGCGGGCATGGTTTCTGTACTGACGACTGTCAACGCGGATCGCCGTCATTCCCAGGCCGCCGCTGCGGCCAACGCCTACTTGGAGATCCAGACCGCGTCTCGCCAGCTGTATGGAGTGGATCTGCCTCGCCTCGACTACGACACGGCGCGCACTCGGCTTGGCGAGCTGACAGCACGCCGAGACGAAATCAACAAGACGGCCGACATGCCTTCGCGGCGTGCGTACCGGCGTGCCCAAGCGAACGTTGAACGTGGCGGTCAGCGCTATCAGGTGGACGAACCCACAGAGGGACCTTGATGGCGTCCACGGTGCCGCAGGCCTTCGATGAGTTCGAAGCGAAGCTCCGACCCACTGACAACCAGAGAGCCAGAATCGCGGACCGCCGAAGGGTGACAGCGGGCTACCTGAGCGAATCCTTCGGGGCCAGCTCAGACATGCAGTTGCTGTCTACGAAAGTCATCGGCTCTACTGACCGGGACACAATTATCCGTCCTATTGACGACATCGACGTGCTGGCGGTCTTCGAGGATGAAGCGTTCTACAACTACCAGAGTGACTCGCGCAAGTTCCTGTACCGTGTGCGCGACGCACTAAGCAAGTACCGGGTGAAAGTCGTCGGAGCGCGTGGCCAGGCTGTGAGGCTCTTCTATGACGCCGAGCCGCACGTGGACATTGTCCCCGCTGTGAAACGTGATTCTGGCGGCTACTTCATACCCTCAGGCGAGACTGACTGGTTGGGACGCCACAAGTGGATTACCACTGATCCAGATGAGCATGCCCGATGGATATCTTCGCAGAACTCGGCGCTCGGCAGCAACCTGAAGCCGTTGATAAGACTGCTGAAGCGCTGGAACCGCGTGCACAGCTCGCATGTGCGATCGTTCCATCTCGAGGTCATGGCTGCCGAGACGTTCGGGACACTGGGCAGCAACAGAAGATCGGCGAGCCAGAAGTTCTTCGAATGGGCGGGAGAGAAGATCAGCGTGAAGGATCCCGCTGGCCATTCCGGGGATCTGTCGAGTTACATGACCTGGTACACGCGAGCTCAGTTCCGAACATCGCTGGATGCCGCGAACAAGCGAGCGAAGCAGGCCATCGCGGCTGAGGATGCTGGGAATCGTGCTGAGGCGGCGCGTCTTTGGCGGATCATTTACGGACCAGAGTTCCCGGCACTTTGAGAGCGTCGGCTCTCGATGCGGTCGAGGATGCGCATGAGCAGGGACGCTGTCTGGACTGCGTCGGCGGCCTCGGAGACGTCGTCGTAATTCACTTCTCGGTGCCCCGCCGGATTCCGGAGGACTGCGTATGCACCAGCGAACAGCGCTCGCGTCCCCTCCTGCTCGCCTTTGGCCACGCTTTGATCCGTGAGCCTCCCGCTCGGTCCGAATGCCTGGTTCATCAGGTCAACGCCGATCATATGATCGGGGAAGCCACCCAGCTGTCGCACTCGCACCTCGACTGCCTTCATCGACGCGAAAACCGCGAGCTCGTACTTCCCAATCAGGAACTGCGGCCGGGCTTCCCTCTCGATCGAGTGGTGGATACCACCCTGGAGCCGCTCTGCTGATCGAAAAGCCGTGAGCCCTTCGGCGGCGGCTCTGCGTCCGGTCCGGGTGACAGAGATGGCGGCATCCGAAGTCTGCCCTGGCGTCCTGGCAATCAACGCTCGCGCGCGGAGCCAAGCCATGGCTTCAGTAATCGCCAGCGCTGCCTCACCTCGGTAGCCGCTGTTCTGCGCGTTCAAGAGGTAGTTGTACTCGTTCCACTCCTGGCTGCTGATTAGGTCTTTGAGGATGAGAATGCCGAGGTAGTCGACGGGCAAGTCGAGGACTTGATCGGGCGGGAGGCCAATCACGGCCTGATTCTTCCAGAGTGAGGCGCCGGTCCGCCTGCGGACACACAGTTCTGGGACTGGGCGCCGTGGAACAATCGGCGGGTGCAGGATGACGAGCGCCAGTCCAGCGATGACGGCACAGAGAGCACAGCCCATGGGCTGGAGATCCCCGAGCCGTCTCCAGCTCCTGAGTCAGAGGCAGGCGGTGGCGAGCAGGGGCCCACAGAGATTGAAGCATCGAGGCCTGAGCCCGCTGGCCCCGAGGAGGGTCCATCCGGGGAGCCTGACCCGAAGGCTGAGACGGGCCAGCGGACGAAGGACTTTGGCGAACGCCTTCTAGACCTGCAGCGACCCAGGGACGCGACGAACAACCTTGAGACCCGACCTCCGGCCGACGAGGTCGTTACCTTCAGGTCCGTTACCGTCGCCGAGATATACGTCGGCCAGAACATCGATTCACTGACGAACGCTCTGGGCGCTCTCGAGTGGAGCGATCGCAACGAGCCGATCACGAATTCGATTGAAGAGGCGCTAAAGGGCCATCAGTACCTAAGTGGACGCATGTGGCTGATCGCGAAAGAAGCGCCAGCTGGATTCCTGGGTACGCACGCCAGAACCGACATCCCGTCAGGCATCGACCGTATCTACCTGGAGTATTACGTCGCCGGACCGTCGATCGTCGCGGTGGTTCTGACCTTCGCTCTAGAAGAGAACGACGGTAGGAAGCTTGATGCGGCCCTGCGCGAGAACGTCGCGTCGAGGCTGGATCGGTTCGGCGGCGGGAGGGTCAGCGTCAGGACCGTAGAAGACATCAAGAAGGAGCGTGTTCGCGGAATCCGAGACGATGTCACTCGGCGCTGCTTGGACTGGCTGAAGGAGCAAATACCGGGAAGTCTATCGACAACTACAGAAGGGCTCGGAACTCCCACCTGCGCACTAGTGACCCTAGCCGAAGGAAGGCCGTTCGAAACCCAAGCTCCATATATGAACCTGCTGGATCTGAGACTGACGCTCATCGCCCAGAAGCTCATCGCCCACGACTTCCTGTTCCTGACCCACCCGATCGGCAGTAGGCATGACAACGAGATGCTCGCTTCGTTCAACGAGGCCGCCGCTCTGAGCAGCACTTGGCTACCGGAGCTTTGGGCAGCTCCGGAGGTCTTCCATGAGGCGATCTCGTCGCTCATGATCGCGGATGCGCTGTATGCAGTTCTCCTCTCATTTGAGCCGCGCCTACGAGATGTGCGTGCTGATCTCGGCAAACTCGACCTGGACCTAGCCACCGGGCCCCAGGTAGTTCAGCTGCGGAACCGACTCCTCGGAATCAGCCGGGAAGTCTCGACGGTCTGCGGTGACGTATCCGTCGTCCTGGATGACGCGGTATTGATCTGGCGCGAACTCCTGCCGCTGACGTGGGTTCAACGAGTCGGCACGACGGTACCCGCGGACATCACCGCGGATATGAAGAAGGGCCAACTGCGAACAACCATGGAGGGCTTGCAGGCCCAGGAAGCCGGGCTTCGAGACCTAATCCTCGTGACCAGCCAGTCCATGAGTGAGACCCACAACTTGGAACTTCAGACGAAGGTGCTAGACCTCACCAACAAGCTGAACGGCCTCACAAAAGGGTTGATTATCCTGACCTTGGTTCTTGTGGCGCTGGGTGTGGCTGCACTATTGGTGCAGGTGGCGAACACTCCGACCGTCAAGGTCGACGTGAACGTAACGCATTCATCTCGGCCTAGCCCGCCGACGCCTAGCCGGACGCCTCGGCCCGCGCCCAGTTCGGCTGCGCACGGCCAAGTCAATATTCGACCAGGCGTATAAGCATGCGGTAGCTCAACCCGCTGTCGTCGGCAGATCCGTGTGCAGCATCACTGCTTCGGGGTCATCTCGCTTGTGTCGCTGACCCGTGACCCGCGGCTCCTCCAACCAGGCAAGGGCTACTTGCCTGGGTAGGCGATCTCGTACTGGAAGGTGGCACCGTCGCCGCGGCGGATCTCGTGGAGCACGACCACCGGAGCCCCGTCGCCGCCATGAGCTGTGCGTGCCAGTTCGAGCACCACGGATACCTGCGGCAGATTCAGCACCCGCCGCTCCTCCGTCGTCGCCAGCCGAGGCCGGATCTCATCCACATACCCCCGCAGCCGACGCCCGAGCCCGGCAAGCACTTCCACCGCACTAGCCGGCGCAGGCGACGCAAGCGGGCTGTCGCGGACCAACTCGTAGGGGTAGTACTCATCGGCCAGCGAATCAGCAGTGTCACTCGGCGCATCGTCAGCCGATGGCCGGGTCCGCCGAACAGCGCGGCGGACCAGCACCCGTGAGCCTCCCGGCAGCCCGAGCCGCTCCCCCACCGTCTTACCAAGCACCGCCACCGAGCCATCCTCGATCGCAACGCTGATCTCTTCCCGGTGCTCCAGCCCAGCCTCGTCCGCGTCAGCGGCCCACCGGTCCAAAATGTCAGGCGAAACCCGGCGGCTCCCCTTGGGCGGGTTCATCCGCCAGGTCATGGCGTTGGGCCGACGGACGTAGAAGCCCTTCTTGCTGATGGACTCGACGAGGCCTTCCTCGACCAGCACCCGGTAGGCGCCACGAACAGTCAGGTTTGCGACCCCCGTGCGCTCCATCAACTCCATCGTGGACGGCAGCCGGTCTCCCGGCTTGTACCGGCCGGACACGATCCCTTGGCGCAACTCGTCGGCCAGCCGCTCATAGACGTCCCTGCGCTCAGGAACAGCACCCGCGCTATCGGCCCGCGACCGTGGTGACACGCCGGTCCCTTCTCCGTCGTCTTGGCTACACAAGTTTGTCATACCGAACCCTTCTCGCCCGGCACCAAAGGGGTTTGACATTATCTGAGTCATCTGATTTAAATAAGATGTTCTAGCGTGCCGGTGTCAACTAGGGGAGGCCAGCGTCCGTGACGCAGACCGCGAACAGCACCCAGCTCTGGCCGACTCCGCCTTCCCGCGCAGACGCCGCACCGGCCCCGAACGGGACACCACTCGCGACGTCCACGGCGCCCGACTCCGGGCGGGCCTGGCTGCGCAACGCGATGGCCGCCCTCGCGGTCCTGGCCGCGGCCGCGGCCGTCGTCAGCTGGGACGCCCAGTACGTCATGGTCCGCCACGTCAAGCACATCCCCGCGATCTCCGCGATCGAGGCAGGCATCCCCGACGTCGGCGCGCTCATCTTCGCCGCCCTGGGCATCGCGTTAGCCCTGCATGGCCGCCGCGCACTCCGCCCCCGGACACTGAACGTCGCCTGCGTCGGCCTGTCCCTGGCCATGAACGCCATGGCCGCCGGACCCGGCTGGCACGACACCGCCATCTGGGTGATGCCTGCCGCCGTCTATGCCCTCGCTAGCGACACGCTCATCGGTGTGGTCCGAGCCTGGGCGCTGGCCCGCAGACATGCCACTGGTCAGGACCTGGAAGAAGATGGAGCCACCCCACTCGCCGTAGTGGGCGCGACGATCCTCTGGATCCTGCGCCTATCTCTCGCCCCCCTCAGCACGCTGAGCGGGTTCCGCCGCTGGGTCGTCGAAGAATGCCCCGTCGCCCCTGGCCGTACCACGCCAGCCACACCGACTGCTCCGCTTCAAGCCGCCCCGGTCAGCGCGCCGCTCGCAGTCAAGGAACCTCGCCGCCGTACCGACGGCAAGCCCTGCAAGCAGGATCTGCTCATCGCCCTCGCAGGCCAACGCCACGACCTCCCGCGCCTCCCCCTCCATCGCGTCGCACGGATCGCTGGTCAGATCGCCGCCGAAGTGGATCTCCACCCGGGCACCGCCCGACGGGTCCTGCGCGCCCATGTCAAGTCTCTGCACGCCCAGGCCAGCCCAGGAACGGAGCCGCAGCCATGAAAGAAATCCCGATCTTCGTCGCCGCCGCCGGTCTGCTCCTGATCACTGTCAAGTGGGCGTTCTTCCACGGACGCCGCCTGCCCCGCCACCGAGTCCGCCTGCTGCGCATCCGCCTCCGCCTTCGCCTGCACGCGGGTAAAGGCCTGGCCACGATCATCGAACTGTGGTGGCGCTGGGGACGGCTGGCCATGATCCGCCACTCCAGCCGGACCCGACCCGGCCTGACCTTCGCTCAGCGGCTGTTCTCCCCCGCCGCCGCATACTCGGTCCTGGCCGGCCGCGCCCATTACCGGCACGCGCTCCGCCTCCCCCTGGACGAGCACGCCGTGATCTTCAGCCCGCCCCGCGGCGGCAAGACCGGCTGGCTGGCCCGCATCATCCTGCACTACCCCGGCCCCGTCCTGTCCACCACGACCAAGCACGACGTATTCGAGCTCACCTCCGGCATCCGCGCCCAACGCGGACCGGTGCACCTGTTCAACCCCCAGGGCGTCGGCGCCGTCCCCTCCACATTCCGCTGGAACCCACTGGCCGGCTGCCAGGACCCCGCGGTCGCGATCCGCCGCGCCGACGCCTTCGCCAACGCGGTCAGCCAGAAGGGTGTCGAAGACGCCACCTTCTGGGCTGCCAAAGCCTCCGACTATTTACGCGGCTACTTCCACGCCGCCGCGCTCGCCGGCCTGGACCTGCGCCACGTGGCCCGCTGGGTTTCCGGCATCCGCCCGGAAGAAGCAGAAGACATCCTTTTCTCAACGCCCAGTGCGGCGCATTATCTCGCCGAGCAGCTCGCGGAGATGCGGGGCGAAGCGAACAAGACCATCTCCACCGTGCGGATGACCATGAGCCGCAGCCTGGCATTCCTGGCTGATCCAGCCCTCACGGCGTGCGTTCTGCCCGAAGAAGGGCAGTCTCTCGACATCCCCGAGTTCCTGCGCGAGGCCGGGACGCTGTATCTCATCGCGGAGACGCGCGGGGAGGACGCCCCGGTCGCGCCCCTGTTCGCCTGCCTCGCTGCGGAGATCCACAACATCGCCGCGTTGGCCGGCAGCCTGCTGCCTCATGGTCGCCTCGACCCGCCGCTGCTTATGGCTCTCGACGAGGTCACCCAGATCTGCCCGGTCCCCGTCCCCTCCTGGCTCGCCGACTCCGGCGGCAAAGGTATCCAGATCATCACCGTCGCCCACGGCGAAGCCCAGCTGCGTGGCCGGTGGGGTCCCGACGGCTCCCGGATCATCATGGACACCTCCGGCGCGAAGATCTGGCTCCCCGGCATCTCCGACACCGCCACCCTCGACGCCGCCTCCGCCCTATGTGGCACCACCGCGATGAAGGAGACCCGCAACATCTTCGGCCCGCACTACGACCGGCACGACCTCTACGCCCGCCACCCGGTCATGAGCCCGGACATGATCCGCCAACTCCCCGGCCGTTACGCGCTCCTGCTCCGTGGCGGCATGTCCCCGGTCATTGCTCGGCTGCCCATGGCCTGGACCGATCTCACCTACAAGCGCGCCCGCCGCGCGGGCCACGCCACCGCTGCCCTCACCGCTGCCGAGCCGACCAGGCTCTGGCACGAGGTCCCGCGTCCCCGCGAGCCCTGGCCCATCGACGATCCCGCCACCGGCCCCATCCCGTCGGCGCCGGAATGGGATGACCCGGACCGGTATCCGTGGCAGTAAGCACCTCCGAGCATGACCCCGGTGACCTCATCACCGGGGTCATGCTGCAGATCACCCAGCACGCCGAACGCCTCGCCCTCCTCGACCAGCGCGAGGCCACCCACTTCCGCGAAACCGCCGGGCGGCTGGCCGACATCGCCCGCACTCTGGCCGAGGTGAGCGGCCAGGTCGGCGACGTTCACGACGTAACCGCCAGACAGTCAGCACTGCTGGACACCCTCGACGGCCTCGACAAGCAGGTCGCCACCCTGGCCACCCGGCTCACCACAATGACTAGCAGCCGGAGCGAAGCTGACGATGCTGACGAATACCAGCCCGCCCCTGTCCCCCGCTGGTGGAAACTCGACAGCCAGGATCGCCAAGAAGCCTTGGCCCGGCTCCGCGCCTGGGTCGAGCAGATCTATCGTCCCGGCTATGGCCATCTCGCCGCCGCCCTCGGCCCGTGCTGGGACCAGCACCCCCTCTGCCTCTACGGACTCGACTGGCTCATGGAACTGTGGTCAGTCCTGTACCTCACGCAAGAACGCAACCCCGCAGCCCTCGCCAGCCAAGCCGAATGGCAAACCCGCCTCCTGCCCGCTCTCGCCGAACAGCTCTACCTCGAAACCACCCGCTGCCAGCACGCTCCGGCGGCCCAAGACCGGCGACCGTCCCACCCAGCCGATACTCCCGACGGTGGACGCCCAGCTCACCGGCGCCCAGGCACTTCACCGTGACCACCCATCACACCGCCGGCGAGCCGACCCCCCGCAACTGTCACCCCGGCGTCCTACGGTGACCGCCAATGGCCCTAGCGAAGACCGCCTACATCGATGAGTCCATGCGTGTGCCGCACGGCCTATACGTCCTGGCCGCTGTCATCGTGGCCGATCACCACGCCGACCACCACCGGGCGGCGCTCCGCGCTCACCTCTACCGCGGCCAGCGCCGCCTGCACTGGCGAGACGAAAGCAACCACCGCCGCACCGAGCTGATCGCCGCCATGTCCGCTCTACCGCACACCGGAGCCATCGTCCTCGCCACCGGCGCCCAGCCCCGACGCCAGGAACGCGCCCGCCGCAAATGCATCGAACGCCTGCTCGCCGAACTAGCCAGCCGCGGAATCACCACCGCCGTATTCGAACGTCGCCACCCCGAACTCGACGCCCGCGACCGCACGATGATCGCCTCACTGCACCGCCAGCAGTCGCTACCCGCTGCGTTCCAGGCCACCTGGCAACCGGCCACCGCCGAACCCCTGCTGTGGCTGCCCGACATCGCGGCCGGAGCAGCATCCTTAGCCGAGACCGGTGACGACACGTTCTGGAGCAGCCTAGCCGCCGTCTTCACGGTCGAGCGCTTCACGCTCACGTGACCCCAGACAGCGCAAAGCCCGGGCTTCCGTCGTCCGGCGGTCCACCCGGGCCCACTTCCAGCCCCCAGAAGAGCTGACAGCAAGAGTCTATCCAACAGCCACCGGGCAAGCCAGCCATTACCCCGTCGCGCTCATGCACGCGATAAAAAGCGTGGCGTCTGCCCGGAGTCGGAGTTCCAGTTCTTCGTATCACCACTCTCGCGCACCGTCCCACACTTCGGCAAAGTTACGGAGGTAGACAGAGCCCATATCGTCCTCCCCCTCAGAACCGTGGAGATGAAGCACAGGCCCACGTCCAGCTGCGACGCCATGAGCTTGCTGGCCAACCAGTATCTCATTGTCGGCAACGTAGACCGCATTGTAGATAATGGCCGTGTACACCCGCAGCTCTACGTGCCCTGTCTCGCGCAACGACGCGAAATCGGCAAGCACCCGCCGGATTTCAGCGTCAGGCGCGGAATCCGGATCGGGCAGGCAAATCCGCACACGTATGCTGGATGCCGCCTTGCGGGTCAGCGCCTCCAGCACACGCGGGTAGGTGACGAAGAGGTCAGCCGTTTCGGTAAGTATGCCGATATCCCGATCGGCGGAGCCGAATAGCCGGAGCCACACGCCCTCCGGCACGGTATCAAGGTGGGGATAGACGCCCTGGACGACGTCGGGGCGGGAACGAGCGCTTCGCAGCTGCGGCCAGAGAGCGGTCTCATCTAAGCCGAGCATGGCGGCGAGCGCCCAGCGATGCCGCGGGTACGGCATCCGGCCTTCGAGCCAGCGGCGGACAGTCTTTGGATCAACCTGCAGTCGAACCGCCAGGTCTTCTTCGCTCAGCCTCGCCTCGAGGAGCGCGCGGCACAAGGACTCGTTCAAGCCGACGCCTCCTCGCAGCAGGTGACACCTTCGACTCTAGCTCAAGACGTCCCTAGTCGTCCCTTGCTGGGGTACCGGAGTTCCGCCGGTCTCCACCAGGCTGATGGCACTCACCCGGTAATCGCGGGCTGGGATATGCCCACCTCAGCGCGGGTTTTGAACGGACGAACACATGGAGGTGACGGCGGTGAGCGACGAGCTGGCCGTGCTGCGGGACGCGTTCCCGGCATACCGGATCTGGCAGGAGCAGCTTCCTGGCCGGACCCGATACATCGCGCGCAGGCTTCAGGGCTTCGGGCCGCACACGGTTGTCACCGCTGATGCCGACGAATTACGCCATGCGCTCGCCCCGGCCGAGCAAGCCGTAGCGGCGAAAGCTCATCATGAGCCCGCTCCCTGACACGCCGCTCTTCGCCTGCATGTACGCCGCCATCACGGCCCACCAGCGTGTTGTTTGGCGCCGGGTGAGGTTTGCGTGAGAACCGTTGACCCGACGCGCGATGACGCAGGGACGCGATTGCGCGCCCTGCGGTTGCGCCGCGGTATGACCCAGGTCGCGCTGGCGGAGCTGGCCTGCATCTCACTGGCGCTAGTGTCCATGGTCGAAACCGGGCAGCGCTCGCTGCACAGCGCTAACCACGTCCTCGCCCTGGCCCACGTGCTCCGGGTCTCCCCGCACCACCTGGCCAGCGGCTGGGAGGATGCCCCCGCACCGGGACAGCGGATCTCACTGACAGCCCCGTTCCCGCCGCGCTCCGACTCCCACGCACTGGCCCGCCACCAGCCCCTCGCCCGCCAGTTCAGCCAGCTCGCCTGCCAGGACGGCCGCGCCACCGGGACTGGCTGCGCCGCCTGGCCCGTGAACCCACCGTCAATCCATGGCTGCTACTCGACCAGATAGCCACCATGCACCCCGTCCAGGCCATCACACAGGAGATGAGCAATCATGACTGGCGCACTCAGTACCCCCGCACGGTCGCCAGACCGTTGGTTCACTGTCGTGGACGGAGGACGCCTGCGGCAGCTACGCCACGCCCGCGGCCTATCCCCAGCCGAACTCGCCGCCCGGGCCGACATTGGTCTATCCACCGTGCTTCGGCTCGAACGTCAGCCACGGCCCTCATGCCGCACCCGGACTCTGGCCCGTCTCGCCGCCGCGCTCGGGCAGCCCTCAGCCGCCCTGACAGCTAGCCAGCCAGTACCCGGCCATGCCTCCCACTGAGACGCCGACCGCTTCGGCCGTACCGCGGCGAGTGCTCGGCCAGTACCTCCGTGAGCTGCGCCTGGAGGCAGGGCTGACCGTCAAGGCGGCCGCCAGGCTAATGGATTGGTCCGAGCCGAAAATGTGGCGGATAGAAACGGGCCAGACCGCGCTGCGCGCGCTGGACGTTCAGGCCATGTGCGCCGCCTATGGTGCCACACCGGGACTTACTCAGGCATTGGGCGGGCTGGGGAGACAGACCCGGGCGAGGGGCTGGTGGCGCGCCTACGGCGAGGCCATCCCCGAGGACTTCAGCATCTATGCGGCTCTGGAGAACACCGCCCTTAGCGTCGCCAGCTATGCGCCAAGCCTGGTGCCGGGGCCGCTGCGGACCGAAGCCTACGCCCGAGCCTTGTTCGCCGGTCGCGACGCTGGCAGCGCTGAGGTCGACCAACTGGTCTATGGATGGCTGGCGAGGCGGGTGCTGCTGACCCGAGCCAGTGAACCGCTGGAGATGACACTCGCCCTGGACGAGGCGCTGCTGCACCGGCCGGTGGGTGGGCCTGCCGTGATGGCCGGGCAGTTGCGGTTCCTGGCCGACATGGCCGTGCTACCGAACGTGCGTCTGCGTGTTGCGCCCTACCGGGCTGGGACGCATCCCGGCCTGGCCACCGGAGCGTTCACCTTGCTGGACTTCCCGCGTGCCAAGCACAGCGGGGACACAGACACGGCCATCGTCCATGCCGAGGGCTTGACTGGTGAGCTGTACCTGGACAAACCCCACGAGGTGCACCGCTACCGCGACGCACACGCCGCCATCCTCCACTGCTCGCTGGATGAGGCTGCCACCCCAGATCTTCTGCTTTCTGCCGCCAAAGAGTTTGAGGCATAGCCAGTAGCGGATTCCAGCGGCCATCGGACAGGACGTCTCGAAGACGTCCCGAGATCGTCCGGCTGGGTCCGTGAACGTCCGGCACAGCCCGGTTACGTTCAGCAGCATGACCTACAGCGACTGGGCTGAAGACATCGCCCGCACTCTCCTCGCCGAACCGCTGCCCCGCCGTTGGGCCCACGTCCAGGGCGTCGCTGCCGCCGCCCGCACTCTGACCCTGATCCTCGGGGATCGCGCTGACCTCCTGACCGCCGCGGCGCTGCTGCACGACATCGGATACGCGCCCACCGTGGAAGTGACCGGCTTCCACCCGCTCGACGGCGCCCGCTACCTGCGCGACGAGCAGCACGCTGACGGCCTGTTGTGCCGCCTGGTCGCGCACCATTCCTGTGCTCTCATCGAAGCCGAGCAGTGGGGTCTCGCCGACGAGTTGTCCCGCGAATTCGAGCCTGCTCCTCGCGATCTCTCCGACGCGCTCATCTACTGCGACATGACCACCGGACCCGATGGGCGGCGCATGACAATCGAGCAGCGACTGGCTGACATCCGCGGCCGCTACGGCCCCGAGCATCTCGTCACGCGAGCGCTGGCCTGGTCGGCACCACAGCTCACCGCGGCCGTTGACCGCGTCACCCGCACGTTGACCACCTGCACCAGGCCGCCCGCCAGGGTCGCATCGATTCCGCGTCGGCTGGTCCCCGCTCTGGCCGGCTAACCGACGTAGGGCTGACTGCGGTGCTCGGCGTAATGCTGGACGCGCAACCTCATCGACGGATCCATCTTGTAGCCCGCAAGCTGGGCCTGCGGTACCCACCGGACTTCCGAGGTTTCGCTGCTCGGAGTGGGCTGGCCGCCGGTCGCCCGGGCCGTCAGCACGATGGAGAACTCCTGCCGGACCTCACCGTTGCTGGTGTAGAGGATGACGTGACCGGGGTCGGTGTAGATGCCGGACAGGCCGGTGACCTCACACTCGATCCCGCTCTCCTCCACGGTTTCCCGGACCGCCGCCTCAGCCAGTGACTCCCCCACGTCCACGCCGCCGCCGGGCAGCGCCCAATTGTCGTTGTCCGAGCGGCGGATCAGCAAGATCTCCCCAGCGTCATTCGTGACTGCGACGTTCACGGAGGGGACGATGCTGTTCGCCGCTGGGGCATCAGGGTCGTGGTGGTAGTCGATACGGCGGCCCATCAGCCGCTCACCCTGGCACCGGGACGGCGGAGTCCCAGACCCGCTCGAAGCTCTCCAGGTAGGTGGAGGCGATCTCCCCGCCGGCCACCTTGCGCAGATGCCAGACAGGCGCACCGGCTGCGGGCACACCGTAGATGTGGGTGTTCACCAGGAGATGCTCGTCACCGCGGTAGATGGAGTTGTACAAGATGGTGCGGTGAAAGCGGAACTCCACACTCTCGATCTCACGTAGCGCCCGGTACAGCACGAGCACGTTCTGGATCTTCGCGGCCACCATGCCGGCCACTCCCTCGTCCGCACCACGTTCAGCGACCTGCGGGCTGTCCGGGTCACCGAGCAGGATCCGCACCCGGGTCCCGGCACGGGCCCGGTCCGCGAGGACCTTCTGCAGGACCGGATCCTCGGCCAGGAACAAGCCGGAGTAGACGAGCACACCGATATCGCGTTCAGCCGCCTGGAACAGCCGCTCCCATGCCTCCCGTGGAACGTCAGAGCGGTGCGGGTAGATGGCCAGTACTTCACTGTCCGAGGCCGCCGCGACCTGGTCCTTGGACAACGCGCCAGGCCACAAATACACCTCATCCACACCGAGAAGCGCCGCGACCGCGAACCGGTGCTTACGGTACGGAAGCCGGCCTGCGATCCAGCGCTCTACGGTCTTCTGGTCAACGCCCAGCTCATCACTGAGCGATGACGGCGTCAGACCGCGCTCCAGCAGTGTGGCTCGCAACCGTTCGTTCGGCATGCACCCGACCGGATCCGCAGGACGTCCAGGACGGCTTCACCCTAGCCGGGACGTCTCACTGCCGTCCATCAGCGCAGTGACGACGTCCGCACCCTCCGTCGCACGCTAGCCCCATGACAACCATCGTCATCGGCTTAGCCCTCCTGGTCATCGGCATCATCGCCATTCCGCTCGCCATTCTCCGGGCCGGAATCCGCAACCAGGAACGCGCTGCCTGCTTCGCCTGCCAGCCGCCTGGGCTGTGCGCCGCTATCTCCCGCCGACTGCTCGGCCTGTCCGCCCGTGAGCCCACCTGCGCCGGGTGGTGCCAGCAGGCAACGACCCCGCCCGAGCTCATCTCGGACCGCAAGGAGTCAACGTCATGACCGCCACCGCGGAACTCTTCTTGCCCCCGGCCGTAAATGGAATGGTGGACGGCATCCGGCCCGTCACCCCGCCCGGGGTGATCGGCGCCGCCGTCATCAAAGCCGCACGGCGCTCCGCGCGGCTGACCCGCCGCCGCCTCGCGCGGGCGGCACGAGTCAGCCCGGCCACCGTGCACCAGTGGGAGAACGGCACCCTCCCGCTGTATTGTGTCGGCTACCGGGACCTCCGCCAGCTGGCCGAGACTATGGCCAGCGCAGGCGCCGTCGTCGGCACCGACGTCGCCGAACTAATGGCCGCCGGGCAGTGCGATCTGTTGCTCACCGGCATGCTGAACGGGTTCGAGGACTACGCCGAGGTCCCACCCATCGAGGAACCCGGCCCGCGCGGCGATCGTGCCCGCGAGTTCATCCGCTGGGCACTGGCCGGCATCGTCCCGGATAGATTCCTCGGCCTCGCCGACCGACGGCCGCTCCTGGCACCCGCCGACGCAGCTGCCATCCGCAGAGTGGCGTACGACCTGCACGCCGGGACGGCCGGACCTGAACTGGCCACCTTCGGCACCGCTCTCCTCACCCTCGTGAGGCGCTGACCGTGGCGGCCAACGACAAGAAAGGCCGAAGTCGGCGCCTGCCCAGCAACGCCATTCCGCGGCTGCCCAGCCGAGGCTGGTCGCTCCACAGGCTGTCAAGCCAGCAAGCCGAACTGGCCTGGATCACGAGGCGCCGGGTGGCCCGCCACCTGGCTGCCGGGTCAGTGCCGAGAGCAGCCCGCGACACGATCCCCGCCCGGAATCCGGACAGGAGGCACACCCACATGAGTGACTACCCCCGCCCCGGCTACTACCACGCCCCCGACTACATCCGGGCGGCAGCACGAGACAAGATCGGCCGAGCCGTCCGCGACATGGTGCTCCGCCTCAACGGCGACTCAAGCGCCCGCGTCGAGCTGCCACGGCTAACCCAGCACACCGCCGACTTCGCTGGCCAGCACCCGCTGGCCAGCCTGGAAGCCGCAGCCGAACTGGAGCAGGCCGCGCACGACCTGGTGGGCGAGCACATCCGCCTCGCCCGGCAGGCCGGCCGCACCTGGTACGAGATCGCCGACGCACTCCACCTGCACGCGGTGGCCTGCGCCAACAAGGAATCAGCCCGCGACGAAGCCTTCAGCTTCGCCCTGCAGTATCGCTCCATCGCCGACCAGCGCAACATCATCTGGACCTGTCCGGCGTGCCAAAAGAAGATTACGGACCACGGCCCCTGGGACGAGCTTCCCGAGCAAGAAGACGGCCACACGCCCGACTGCTCGCGCCGCACTGCGGAGTTGGCTGCTTGGCGGTCACGCAGCTCTCCATAGCGATGGCCCGCATCAGCGGCCTGCCCGGACACGGGCAGGCCGCTGATGCGTGTCGGCCGAACCGTGGCCAAACGGCCGAACCGCCGACCGCGAGCCGACCGTCTCTGGTCCGCAGGGCCGGCCTGTCAGGATGGTGACGTGGACGTCTTGAGCAGCCGCATCCTGCTACGCCCCGTTGACCTGCACCGGAGCCACCAGTTCTACCGGGACGTGCTGGGGCTGGCTGTCTACCGTGAATTCGGCCCCCAGGACTCTCCCGGGCTGGTGTTCTTCCTCGGCCAAGGCTTGCTGGAAGTCTCCGGGCACTCCGATGGCACCCGGGGCCGCTCGCTGATGATCTGGCTCCAGGTACGGGATGTCCACGCCGAACACGAACGCCTGACAGCAGCCGGAGTCCACATCCTGCGCAAGCCAGTAACCGAGCCATGGGGACTGACCGAGATGTGGATCGAGGACCCCGATGGCGTTCGGATCGTCCTCGTCGAAGTCCCCGCCGACCACCCACTCCGCAGCGACGCACGATCCTCATCGCAGGCCACGTGACCAAGCACCCGCCCTATATGCGGCATATCATGCAGATCCGGACGTTCGCCGCGCCTGGGCGCCGTGCATAGTTTGTCTGGGCCCACCTGGCCCAGACGGCCTTGATGGATCGCTCGCTCGACGATGCCATGCGCTGCGCATGCCGCCGATGGGGCTGGCCCGCCAGCTCGCAGCGCCGCTGCCCTGGCGAGTGCAGGACTGGGCATTTGGCACGCGATCAGAAGGTCGATCAGCAAGATCTGTCTCCGCGCCGGGCTAGGCGCGATCTCGCCTCGAACACGGCGTTCTATACGCGGTTAGTCTATAGCGGCTGAGTCGGGCCTGCCGATTGTCACAAGAAGACAATCCCCCGAATATTTAATGATGCGAGGTAACCCGCGGAAGGAAGAACTGCATGGCTTCGACAGACCTCACGGCCGCTACGCCGGGACGCGATCCTCGCTCTCAATATTAGCTATCAGGCCCAGGTGCCTTCGATACTCCTTTGGCAGCGTGCAGTCGAGGAACAGACTCCGGCTCTATAGCACTATTCCGCCAGCTGCGCTAACCTGCCGATATGGGGGGGGCGAGCGCTTCAGGAGTGAGATCGCTGCTGCGTGTAGCTGTGATCGCGATGATCCTGACGGTGCCGATGATGTCCATCGGCCAAACGGCAGCAGCCGGGACCTGCGCGGCGGTTACGGTCGCGATGACCCAGGCGGCAGGCCCCGGAGAACTCACGGTTAAGGCGGCCCCAACTAAAGTCAGCCTGGCCAACCCCGCAATCGTAGTGCGGGCGTTCAACGTCGGCGGCGGTCCAGTTAGGTCAGTCAGGATTGAGGTTGACGCGCCGCCCGGAGTCAGCGCCATGGTTCATCCTTCAACCATAGCCCGGCTCGTGGCCGGGACGTCGATGCTAGTGACGATCACGGTGCGGGGATCGCCAGGGAACAGTCCGGCAGCGCTGGTGATACGGGCGACAGGGCATTCGGATGCGGGGAAAACGACGGCGGTGACCTCGGTTCATTTGGTGCCGCCTGAACCGGACGCATCGCTGAGCTTGGTTGGCAACACCATCCTGACCGACGTCTCACCAGCCGATCTAGTGGCCGTTATCGGCAACTTGGCCGATGTGCCCATCAGCGTGTCGATGCGGGCCACCGCCGGCCAGCAGGTCGTCCGGCTAGCACCGGAGGACAAGGACGTCTCCCAGTCTGCGCCCGGCGCGCTACTGACAATGACGGTGCCGGCCCGCCAGTCTGCCGTGGTCCTCGTGCAAGTGGAGGCGCACCTGCCGTTGCGGCCAGGCAGTGTGGGCCTTGTCGTCATCGCCGCCGTCCGTCCTGACCTGAGCACTGATGAGTCCGACATCACAGCTTCTCGGCAGCTTAATGTGGCGCAATCTGCCGACGTTCTGTCTGGGATTCCCGGCATTGGATCGGTAGTGGTTATCCCCGGGCTGGTCGGTATCTGGGCCATCCTGAGCGTGTGGTATCTGGATCGGCGCCGTCTTGGTCTGCCAGTGCGCAGCGTCGGCAGCCAGATTTGGGGAAACAGGTTGTGGCTGCTGGCGGCGGCGGCGTTGTCTGTACTGGCTGCCGTGGTTTACGCGGCTGTCGGATTCGCAGATCTGCTGGTCGCCTATACCCTCAGCGACATCGTCATCGTGACGGTAGGCACAGGCCTTGTAGGAGCCCTGGCCAGCGTCTTGGTCGTGTGGTTGCACCGGCGCAAAGTTCCCGCGATAACACCGACGAGCACGGAACTTTCGGTGCTGCAAGCGGCATATAATAAAGAGAACCCCGGACGTTCCCGAATAGCTTACCGCACTCCGGATGGGAGGCGGGGGCTTCTTGTGCACAGAGACTGGGGCGCCATCGTGCTGACGCCGCCAATCGAGTACACCAGAATAGACCTACAGAACATTGACTCATTCCAAGAGGCAATCAAGATGATCGAAGAGGCGATCAAAAAGCCGAGCGGAACGGAAGGCAAAATCCATTTCCTCCGAAACGGGAATAATGATTATATCGAGGGGCCTCGCGCAGTTCCCACAGCCACGTCCTGCGGCCGGGAGGAGATCCTTCTATATGAGGACAGGACCCAGGATGAAGACGAGGCCCCGGCAAGGACCGCCCCGCAGGCGTCGTTATTCTTGCGGCGCCCGCGGGGCGATGATACGCCGCCACGTAGCGGCGCAGTTTCTTCCGCTGCCTCACCAGGTTGGGGACGGAAGATGGCCTGGGTAGCCGGCTACTACCAGCTCCTGGTTCCGCCAGGCCGTGTTGTGGTGCATAGTTTAGCAGGGGGTGCGCATGCTCGGAAATATCCAGGTCACACGACTAAGGATCTCTTATATCGCAGCCCGTATCCACGACCGTCTGCAGGTGGTTGGCGGGCCCGTCGCGTTCGAGCAACTGCTGGCGAACCCGCAGCCCGTGCGCGGGCTGCAGATCAGCGCCCCCTTCGGGGATGGGCTTCGGGTGGACACCGAATTCTGGTCTCTGATCACCGAGACGGCGCTGAGCACGCCGGTACCCCTCGAGGCCGCTACCGGGCTGCGGCGTGCCGGACTTCCGCTGCGATACCGGGGGAGCCTGGTAGCGACCGAAGACGCAGAAGGCGTAGAGGTACCCAGACTGGAAGCGCATCTTCATCCCTTCGGCGTGGTTGTGATGGCCACCGTGGACCTTACTTGGTCCCAGCCGGTAACGCTGGGAGATGAGGTAAGACAGCGCGTGCACGAACTTGACAATACGCCTGCAACTATGAGCGTTGACGGCCAGGAGACAGAGACCACGCTTGGCCAGGCGGCCGTACTGGGGGCCAGAAGCCTCGTCCAATTGTTGACCACCGGAGGCCAAGGCACCGCCTGGGACATCTCACCGCACCGGCTAGTCACCGTTATCAGCGGGAACATCGTCACGCCCTTGAAGGCCATGCCAACCGCACAAAGCCCATTGCACTTGACCCTGCACTGGCTTTCCGCAGACGATAAGGTACTGGCTGTGCCCGACCCGGCGAGCGCGTTCGTGGCGCAATGGGACGGTTCCGGATACGGCTGGTCGACCAGCAGCCTCGTGTACATGCTCAAGAGTGGCACTTCCACGCTCTCCTCGGAGGCGGCCGTGCCGACACGCGCCGGAGGGGAGCCAAGAACCGCCGACCGGCACCGCCTTCTGCTGCTCCAGGTGGCGTACATAACCGCACTGAGCGGCTTGGTCTACGCTGCCCCAGGCAGCACGTCATCCTATTTTGCCGAATGGGCTAAAACGGCCGCACATCACCTAGGCCGACTGTATGGCCCAGCGGGGCAGTACGCAATCTGGGGACTGATACCACGAGCCCTGATGATGCGCACCGACGTCAGCTCTAATATCAAGCGTATACTCAAGAAGGAGCCGTACGCCAACTCCAATTACAAAGTATCCAAGTATCCCTGACCCTGCCATCCGCCTCACTGCTGATCTGCGGCAGCCTCCGCCCGGCGCCCCGCCAGAACACCCGAATGATGACCGAACACCGGAACTACCACAGCACCGAGCACCCCGCACAAAGCCGGGCCATGTGCGCGTGATCACACTCGCAACCAAATCCGATCTGCAGTGACCCCGAATCGGCAGGGCGGCGTGCCCTGCATAAAAATGATGATACTAAGTTGCCGATCGTCGCGGCCTCCAGCCTGCCTTCGAGGTTTGCGGGTAAATATGCCAAAGAGTGCATAAGTATGCGTGCACGCAATGCCCGCTATTCGGCTAGAATGGTGAGCTCATCCGCGCTAGCGTGATCATCGAGGCACTCCGGCTCGCTGGGCAGGGTAGCAGTGATCACGTGCCGTAGGGGCTGCAGCCTGCGTCGTCTACGGGTGGGGTGGTGGATTGGCCCCCGAGCCAGCGGATTGCAGCATGGACGCCTTCGCCGTATTGGGGCGGCGGGTAGGCATTGGGATCCACCGGTATGCCGCCCGGGCGGCCTTGCATGCTGACCTCATTGGCCGAGGTCTCCTCGTAGGAGAGGTCGTAGACGGTGGGCAGGCTGACAGAGCGTTCGTTGAGTGGCGAGGTGGGGTGTTCGCCGAGGACGCAGGTGACCAGGTCGCGGACGCCGTGTAACCAGGCTGCGTTCATCCAGGTAGGGCTCCAGCGCCAGGGATGCTGGGCTTCGTCAGGATCCATGCGGTCGGGTAGATCGCATTCCTGGAGGCCGCGGAGGGCGCGGTCGCGGATCTGGCAAATCTCCTCGTCGGTGCGGGCGTAGTCGTCGCGGGCGCCGATGGAGCGACCGCGGTTGTCATCGTCGATGGGAATCTCGTCGGTCTCGCCGATGAGCCATCCCAGAAGGCGGCGGGCTTCGCCGATCTGGTCGCAGAAGTCCGACGGCACACCCGGAGGCGCGGTCGAGCTGACTGGGTCAGCGTCGGCTTCGGCGAGTACTTCTTCGCGGGTGGGCGGGCGGCCGGCCGACGGCTGCTATGAGCGTGATCCGCAGATCGACGATGCCGGTGAGTGCCCACCGCCCTGCTTGGGCGGCGCGACCGTGGACTCCCAGGTCGGCAGTGAGCTCTCCGAGTACACCCTTGATGAGGCGCCTGTTCCTGGTGATTGTTCGTGGCAGTTCGTCTGGGATGGCCACGTCTGCGTATCGGGCTTCTTGCGCCACGTGTCTACCGTAAAGGTCTGCCGGCCTATTCGTTAGCCCATTTCCGCGTCAGCGAACCGATGAGCGTTGGCCTGGTGATAAGCGAGAATGCGGGCTGATGGGGTCACATCAGGGCGGGGTGGCTGGAGTACACCGTCGCGTTCGGGTCTGGTGCCGACGGGCCAGGCCAGACTTGGCGCTGAGCTGTCGTCCTCAGCAGCGGGGAGGGGCAGGTTGGCCAGGTCATCGAGCTTTGCCTGGGCGATCCTGGCGTTGCTGCGGATTCGAAGCACCTGGTCTGGGATTTCCGCGTGGGCTTCTTCGGGGATCAGGCCGAGTGCCGCTTGCCGATCGATATCGCGGGGTTGGCAGGGTCCGGCTTGTTGCTGCTCAGGCCGGTGCTGGATCGTGCTAGCCGGGCTTTCAGAGCCGTTGAGGATGATCTGCTCTCCGTTGTTGGTGTCGTGCGCTGAGTCTGGGTTCGCCGGGTAGGTGATGCCGTCCGCTTCGGAGGGATGGGGGCGGAGCGGCTCGATGTTCATGTCCGGGTGGCGGCGCCGGAGTTCGAGGTCGGCGGCGATCGAGATGCGGCGGGTCGTTTCGGTGACCGCTTCCCAACGGCGCCGGGTGTCTTGGACAGCGGTGAATATGTCCGCTTCTTTGGCGGCTTTGGCTTCGAGGGCCCGCCAGACCGTGGCGAGTTGGCGGTGGCGTTTGGCGGTCTGCTGGTCTTTGGCGGCGTGGCTCTCGTGGTCGGCTCGGACAGCGTTGGCATGAGCGTCGCGTTCGGCGGTACGCATGAGGCGGAGTTCTTCGGTGACATGGGGAGGTGCCCAGGCGGTTTCGCGTTCGTAGGTGCTGCGGCGTAGCCACAAGTGGCCATCGGTGCAGCCGCGCAGGTCGATGCCGTCTACCCGGCCGAGCGCGGCCAGGGCGGCGTGCCAGGCGGCTCGGGCTTCCGGGTTGGCTTTGGATGGTTCCGGTCCGATGGGGTCCTCAGGATGCGCGTAGCCGTAGCGCTCGCGGTAGGCGGCTACCAGGCTGGCTCGTCGTTCCCAGTCCAGGCGGGCGACCGGGGCACCTGGGACAGGACCGAGGGATTGGTGGGTCCAGGCCGACTGGGTGGCGGCGGTGTGCTCGCCGAGCCTGCGAACGCGGTCGTCCATGGCTTGGGCGAGTTCACGCAAGTAGCGGTCCAACTCGGCGGATCCAGTACAGGGGACACGGTCAGCCCAGGGGCCCAGGGGCTCGGGCTGGATGCCGTCAAGTATGTGGCGGATGCGCGAGTCCAGGACGCGGGCGACATCGCGGGCTCCTGCCATGGCACGGCTGGCCACTGCTTGCTGGAGGACTTGGCCGCCGTCGAGGCCAGCGGCTTCGGATTCGCGTAGGGTCCGCCACAGCCAGGTGCAGGCCGGGTCGTCGAGGGCTTGCTGGGCGAGGTCGGCGGGAAGAGCGTCGCGCAGCGCCTGCTCGTATCTGGCGGCTTGGGCGCGGCGGGTTATGTCGTCCCAGATTCCGCCGAGGATGCCTAGGTGGTCGGCGTTGGACAGTTCGCGTTGCAGGGTCTCGGTTGCGGAGAGTTCGCTGCCGTCGCGGGCCACGATCCCGGCGAGCACGGAGACGGGGTGGAGGACGGGTGCCTGCTCATCGGCTACTGGTTCTGCTGCGGGGAGGGTGGCGTACTCGCGCAATAGGCGGCTGGTGCGGTCGAGTTCGGGGGCGGCCCGGCTGCCTGGGCGGGTGTCAGTTGTACGAGGGAGCGTTATGCAATAGGCGTGATTGGCGTCGCGGCCCCGGCTCATGGCGACGTACAGTCCCTGCCGGTCGCCGAGGCCGTCGACTAGGACGTGGGCGGTGCTGGTGGTGCGGCCGAGCGCGGCGTGCTGGGTGGTCGCGTAGGCGAGGGTGGCGTGCGTGGCGAGGTAGCGGGCGGAGATATGGAACGGCGCCGACCATTGGAGGTGGCCGGTGGTGGGGTCGCGGCCGGTGAGCCGGCGCACTTCGCTATGGCGGCCGCGGGGGCCGGTGGCGGTGCGGGTGATCTGCAGGACATCGCGGTTGGCCAGGTCGCGGCCGTCTTCACCGGCCTGGATGGTACGGGTGTTGCGGCGGGCCATGATCAGGTCCCCGGTGCTGGCGTACTCGCCGTGGGCGAGGCGGATGCCCGGACCGCCGGCGACGAGGCCGTAGCGGATGAGGTCATCGCGGGCGCGGCGGGACAGTTCGCGGGCTTGCTCTTCGGTGCGGGTCATCAGGATGGTGTCTTTGCCGTCCAGGTAGTCGGCGAGCCAGCCGCGGTAGGCCTGTTCGGTGGCTTCCTCCGGGGTGCCGCCGCGGAGCCGGCCGTGTTCTTCGTAGACGGCGAGCACGGTGACGTCGCCGGCGCGCAGCCGCAGGGTGGCGTCGCGTTCCCAGGCGTGGGTGAAGCGCTGGGGCTCAGCGAGCTGGACGTAGCCGTTGCGGCGGGCGAGCAGCATCATCCCGCCGCCTCCTTCGACCGCGGTCAGCTGCTCGTGGTCGCCGGTCACCACGACCTTGCAGTCGTTGGTGTGCGCCAGGGCGAGGATGGCGGCCATGTCGGCCAAGGAAATCATGCTTGCCTCGTCCAGGATCAGCAGCGACCCACGCTCGACAGGCAGCGCGCCGAGGGCCTCACGCTGATCGCGGAGGTGGCCGAGGAAGCGGGCCGTGTTGTAGGCGTGGGTGACTCCGACGTCGGCGAGGACGTTGCGGGCGGTCTGGGAGGTGGTCAGGCCGACCACCTCTCCCTGGCCGGCTCGTCCCCAGAGGCGGGCCATCTCGGCGAGGGTACGGGTCTTGCCGGAGCCAGCCGGGCCGGCCAGGACCTCAGCGCGCCGGGTGGACGTGAGCGCGTGGAATGCGGCGGCCGCCTGGTCGAGGCGCAGCCCGGAGCCGGTGCGCTCGGTGATCGCGCCTTCGGTGGTGGCTGTCGCCTGGAGTTGCGCTTCGAGCTGCGCCTGTTGCGCGCCGATGAGGCGCGCGGCGGTGGCGGGGTCAAGGCGCGGGGCGCCTTGTTCTTGCGCGTGGGCGAGGAGGCGGTCTTCGAGAGTGAGCTGCGCGCTGGTGGCGTAACGAGCGGCACCATGTGGGATGTAGACGCTTTCACCGGAGGCGCGGCGCAGGATGTCGGGGACGCGCGGCCATTCTGGCGCGGCCAGCGTGACCGCCTCGATAGCCATTGCCTGGCGGGCCAGGGTGGGGAGCAGCGCGGCGGCCTGCGTCGCGGTCATCGCACCGACCTGAGCGGGCAGGCGCTCACCGAGGTGGCGGATCAGGTCGGCTTCGGTCCAGGTGGACTGTGCGGCCTGCAGGCCGGCGACGGCTTCCTGGATGAGGCGGCTTGCCTGCGCGGCGGTGAGCGGGACAGGGTGCGCTTCTTCTGGTTCGGTGCCTTCCTGTGGCTCAGCGGGCGCGGCGGGCTGGCGTGTGCCCATGATCTTGGGTGCGAGGGGTTCGAGGGCACCTGCTTCGCTGGCGCGGGCCTGCGCCACCCATCGGCGCACTAGCGCTGCGACGTCGAGCGCGCTGGGGTCTTTGCCGCGCCGGGTGGCGTGGTTGGCCCACTGGCGCAAGCTGGTGAGCGCGCGTGCGTCGGGGACGCGCCCGAATTGCGCCTCATACTCTTGTGCCAGGCGCACGATGAGCGGACCGATGCTTTGCCGCCGGGAGGAGAAGAGGTCCATCAGCGCCTGCTCGACGCCAGCGATTTCCCGGCCGTGGCCGTCCTGGCGCTGGACCCAGCGGACGCCGAACCGGCGGGTGAGGGCGTTCTCGGTGGTTAGGGCGGCGATCGCGGACGCGGCCGGGCGGTGCCGGTACAGGGACATGGAGTCCAGGGCGCGCCATTGGCCGTCGGATTCGCGGAGCACCTTGTGCAGGATCAGGTTGTGCACGTGCAGCTGCGGGTCGCCGTCGCGGCTGGTGTGCTGGCGGAACGAGGCGATCACCCATTCGCGCGCGTCCTCCCACCGGCCGCCCGGGTGGTAGCCCGCGCGGGTTTGCCCGGCCTCGCGCTGCAGGTAGTCGAGGGCCGCGGCGTTGCCTTCCATGATCGCCTCCCAGATGCCGTCGGCGACCTGCAGCCAGGCTTCTGCATCTGGTTGGTCGCCGTCGTGGGCGGCGGCGGCCGCGTTGGCCAGGGCGCTGGCGTGGAACAGGGAGATGGACTTCGAGACGCTGAACGTGGCATCCCAGTACAGGTCCGGGGTACGGACCTGGGCTTTTGCCTCGTTCAGTAACTGGGCACGGCGTTCGGCGGTGGCCTCGGGTTCGGCGGCCAGCAGCGCGGCGTAGATGTCCTCGACGGAGCGGAACTGGCTGGGGGCACGGCCGAGGCGGCCCTCGCCTGTGGGGTCGCGGGGGTCGAGGTGGTGACCGTAGAGGCTCTCGAAGACTTCGCGCTTGACGATGCCGCCGGGTTGAAGGCCCAGTTCGGCGACTCCCTTGCCAGTCCAGGCGCCGGGCGGCTCGCCGCCTTTCTCAGCTGGGGAGAGGTAGTAGCCGACGCCTACGGCCGCGGACTTGGTACCTGGGGATGGGTCGGCCGTGCCGATCTGGCGCCACGGGTAGGAGGCGTCGTGGCCCTTGGAGATGGTGATGATCCCGGCCACGTGCCCCGCCTTGCCGGTCCTCGGCGGTCAGCCGGAGACCCCCATGATCATTAGAAATGCGTAGGTGTGAGCTAAACCAGATAGCTCAATCGTGACGAGACGGGCGGGCAGCAGGCAACTTGATATAGGCCAGCGGACAAGCCTGGGCAAGCCCGGTGAGAGCAGCGGGGATCCTGCCGGATGGCACCACTTCCTCCTGTGCGACGAGCGGCTCCACGGTGGTCAGCGGGTTGGGATCCAGGCCGGCCGCGACTAGCCGGTCATGCAGGGCTGGCTTAGGCGGCCTAGCCGCAATGTGTGTGCTCGACGTGGTCCAGCGCACCGTGGGCGGTCAGGGCGTCGAGTTCGTGCCAGGGAGATGGTGACGGACTATCAGCCACCGCGCGGCGTCCGCATCGTCACGGTCCTGGGCCAGCGCATTGGTGTTCCCGGCGGTGGCCTGGGCGGCGCGCAGCCGGGCGCGCCAGGCCAGGGCGGTGGCGTGGTCGGGGATCAGGGCCCTCACTCAGCTTCTGACCGAAAGCTCTGGTAGGCCCTTAATCGAATTGCTCAGCGTGACCTGAGAAATTGTAGGCTGAACCTGAATAGCAGGACCGTAATTCAGCGATAAATAAGGAATGCGATTATCCCCGGAGGGATGCTCGCCACGAGAAAGATCACACAGAGGCGAACCGTTCGAGCTGTGCTGTCGAGCGCATACAAGACGGCTTCCCATTTATTCGGGATCAGTTGCCGTCGTTCCCGGCGGACGTGTACGCTCAAGGTAAGGAACCTCCCCTCATGAGGGTCCTTGATTCAGGTGACGGCCTCCTGTTGGCGCAGGAGGCCGTCGCGTTGGTCTAGGCGGTCCGACAGGGCCCGGAACGTCGGCGGGCGCTCCGATCGGGGACCAGAGCACCGCTATGCATGTTACACCGAAACCCCCCCTTGTGCATCAAGACCGTATTGAAAGCCGACTCTGGTCAGGCTGCACAGTCGGGCGGTCTGCTCAGCCCTTTCCCGGCTGATTTTCCTTCGCTGTTTCCCCGGTAAACCCCTGGGACGGCTGAGCCCCTGGGCCGCCGCTGCGCTGGGTCGGGGTTCCCGCTGGCCAGCCGGCTGCGCCCGGCCGGTCATACCGCCCGGGCAGCCGCGGCTGGTACTCCCGAAAGCCCCGGGTGCTGGCCAGTTCCCGGCCGCCGTTGGCGATCACGACGGCGAAATACGGGATGGCGATAGCACCGACCGCCGGAATCGCGGCGAACCAGCCCGCGCCCACAACGAACAGGCCAAGCGTGAGAGCAAACAGGCCACCCGGATACCCATCATGATCAGGTAGCGGCGCTGCCGGGCGGCAATGTCCGCGGACAGCGACGGCTGCGCCTCGGTAACCACGGCGGTCAGCACTAGGTGCAGCCGGACCCGCTGTTGGGTGACGGTGGTGGACGCGTCGGCGTAGAACTTGCACTCCCACACCTGGATCAGTGGGCGTCCATGTGATCGACCACGTCGCGTCACCTCCACATCTGGGGAGTTGATCGGCAGATGAGTCGGTCCGTCCTCGTTACCGGGGGAAACCGGACATCGGGCTGGACACCGGCTGCAAGCTCGCCGCATCATCGAGCGAGGCCACCGTGGTCTCAGGAGAATGCCCGGCAGCGGTAAAGGCGCCCGAATCTGAGTTTGAGCGATTACCGGAGTACGCGATCTCGGATAAAGGCCCTACGCCAAGCAGAAGTGACTGGCTGACCTTGCATGTACGCACTTGTGTTTATTGTCTGCTCTTCCCGCGCAAGCCTTGCGCAAGAGCTACCAAAACGAGGAACTCATCTTGGCAATTGAGCAGCTAAGGCTCCGACCCCTGACGAGCCGTGGCTTATCCTCGTCCGGTTCGATGAGTGCGAAATCCCAGACCGGGATATAGGCGGCGGTCGCACGCTCACCTCAATCCAGCGCGTTAACCCATTCAACCGCGCCGACGAAGGCGCCACCCGGCTGGCTGCAGCTGTTAAGCGGATCCTCCGGCGACAGCACGGCACCGAAAGATGAGACTGCGGCCATGGCGGAGTGCGATACTGCCGACGTGGACGAGTCCATCGCGTCTATCGCGGCTCTCCTACGTGAGCGCAACAGCATCGATGCCAGCATCGCCAAGGTCATCGACCGGCCCGTGACGGCTGGACATCTCGGCGAGTGGATCGCTTCCCAGATCTTCGACATCACGCTAGAGGAATCAGCCGCCACCCAGGGCTTCGACGGCCGCTTCCGCTCCGGCGCGCTCCGAGGCTGCACGGTAAATATCAAGTGGTATATGAAACGCACCGGGCTGCTTGATACTACCGACTTCCCGAACCTGGATTATTACCTGGTGCTCACGGGGCCGCCGTCGCCAGCGGGGTCATCGCGCGGCATTTCCCGGCCGTGGTGCATCCAAGCCGTGTTCTTGTTTGAGGCGCGAGAGCTGCGCGCCGACCAAGCCTCCCGAGGGGTCAGATCAGGCATCGCCTCCAGCGTGATCAGGAAACGCTGGGACGCAGCCGAGATCTACCCGCAGGCCCGTAGCGCTGCCCTGACTGCCACTCCTGAGCAGGTGCAGATGCTCCGGATGTTTCAGCCTGGCGCGATGTAGGTCATCAGCGGCATAACTGCCTGATTTGAGTGTAGTGGCTAGCAAGCGCTGAGGGGCGACGGCCGCGCATAGGGGCGGTAGGCGTGCGTCCTTGGGAGTTATGGAGCTGGTCCCGGATGGGCTGGTTCGGGGAAGTAGTCTTTGCCAGTGTTCTCGGCTAAAGGCCCGTCTGTGCGTGAACTCGCGAGGCAGGCGCTGTCCTCGATCGAGGGCGGCTATGACCTGCTGGCCCCGAAGTTCGACCACACGCCGTTCCGGACCCCCGACGCTGTGCTCGACGCGACCGCCGCCGCGCTGCGCCCACTCGGCCCGTTTGGCCGCGGGCTGGACGTGTGCTGCGGCACCGGCGCGGGCCTGCGGGTCCTGGAATCGGTGTGCCAGGGAGCGGTCACGGGCGTCGACTTCAGCGCGGGCATGCTCGCGCAGGCGCGTCGGGCACATCCGGCCGCCGGGTGGGTACGGGCCGACGCCCGGGCCCTGCCTTTCGCCGTGGCCTTCGACCTGGCGGTCAGCTTCGGAGCGCTCGGGCACTTCCTCCCCGCTCAACGGCCCGCACTGTTCGCAGGTGTGTACCGCGCGCTGCGGCCGGGCGGGACGTTCGCCTTCTCGGTCGGCGCACGGCCGCCCGTCACCTCCCGCTGGTACTGGGCCCTGCTCGGGTTCGACCTGGTCATGCGGGTCCGCAACGCCGTGTGGCGTCCCCCGTTCGTCATGTACTACCGGACCTGCCCGCTGCATGCACTCTGCAGCGACCTGACCGCGTCCGGATTCACCGTGGCGACCCTCCCCCTGACGGCGCTAGGCCGGCGCGAAAACGGCAGCCCGAAGGCCCGACTCGTCCTCGCACGCAAACCCAGCACACCCTGACCGATGCCCGTGTCCACGGACAGCATTTGATCGCGACCTGAGCGGCCATCCGCACCGTCCGCGCCCGGCCCAAGTCCAGCCCGGCCCGATCCCGCACATCTGCGCGCCGCGCACAGATACCTGGTTGACGCGCTCGATAATCTGATTTAAATCAGATGTCTCTAGACTAGCTAGGGCAGCTGCGAGTGCAGTCAGCTGTCAGCCCGCACCACCGCCGGAAAGACGAAACCATGCCGCGCCGACGCTCCCCGGAGCGGACTGAGCCGCTGTTCGGCGAGGACTGGTGGACCGAGGACCAGCAGCTCTTTCAGGACAGCCTGACCCGCCGCTCCGCGGCCAAGCCCCAATCCCGCCGTGCCAGACGTCGCCGGCCAGCACAGCCCACTACCCTCCCAGGGGGGTACGAGCAGGACACCCTGTTCTCCCCCGCCGACCTCACACCCACCCAAGGAGCCGAGCATGAACCGCTACGGCCTGATGGCCCAGAAGCACTGGGCGCGGTGGCTCCCCACCCGGTACTCCCAGATCGAGGATCCGGACAGCTTCTTCTCGGACCTGGGGACGCAGGCAGCCCAGCAGATCGACCAACTCTCCCTCCAGCTGGCCGGGGACGACCAGCCCGGGGAGGGCTACCTGAGCAAGGCCGGCCGATTGGGCCAGGCGCGGCACCAGGCCGAGGAGATCGTCCTGGCCGACATGATCCTGCTGGAACCCGAGCCGGGGATGACCGACGAGGACGACCCACCAATCCCGCCGACGAACAACGGGCATCCCCCGGCACCAAAGACCTAACCCCCTTCCGCCCGACAAGCCAAAACGACCTGGCACCCTCCGGCGCCGTGACGAGGGTCCGCGCCAACCTGGCCGCCCTCACCACCCTGCGGCACATCCAAAACGAGCACCGCCCGGCAACCGCCGATGAGCAGCGAATTCTCGCCCGCTGGTCCGGCTGGGGCGCGGTCCCCGAGGTCTTCGACGACCGACGAGACGACTTCTTCTGGGCCCGCGACCAACTCGCCGACCTCCTCACCCCCAGCGAGCTAGCGGCCGCCGCGCGCAACACACTCAACGCGCACTACACCGACGCTGCCCTGGTCCAGGCCATGTGGTCAGCGGCACAACAGCTCAGCTTCCACGCTGGCACCGTTTTAGAACCGGGCTGCGGCAGCGGCAACTTCATCGGCTTCGCCCCACCCGCCGCGCACATAACGGGCATCGAACTCGAGCCGCAAACCGCCGCGATCGCCGCCGCCCTCTACCCGCAGGCAACGATCATGCCCGGCTCGTTCGCCGACACCCGCCTCCCGGACTCCTCCTTCGACCTGGTCATCGGCAACGTCCCCTTCGGCAACGCCGCGCTGCACGACCCGCGGCACAACCGGTCCGGGCACAGCATCCACAACCACTTCATCCTCAAGTCGCTGAACCTGACCCGCCCGGGCGGCCTGGTCATGGTGCTCACCTCCCGGTACACGATGGACGCCCGCAACCCCGCTGTCCGCCGCGAGATCGCCGCCCTCGCCGATCTCGTCGGCGCCCTGCGGCTACCCACCGGCGCCCACCAGCGGGCAGCCGGCACCAGCGTGGTCACCGACCTGCTGATCCTGCGCCGCCGCGAGCCAGCCCGCCAGCCCGGCCCCACTGTCTGGGAGCAGGCCCGGATGACCGAGCTGGACGGCGCGCAGATCCCGGTCAACGAATACTTCCTCGACCACCCCGAATCGGTGCTCGGCCAGCTGCGCGCAACCGGTGGCACCTACCGCGCCGACGACTTGGCCGTCGCCCCCGCGGGCGACACCATCGAGTCCTTCACCCGCAGCCTCGCCCGCATCGCCGCCGGCGCCGCCCCCCGTGGTCTCACCTGGACCCCACCGAGCGCTGAGCCCTCACGGCCGGCCGAAGCGACGGCTTCACCCCACCCGGACGGCTACCTGGAAGCGCACACCGACGGCACGTTCACCGAGATCGCGGACGGCATACCGATCCCCCACGAGGTGCCCCGATCCCAGACCGCCGAACTCCGCGCCCTGCTCGCCCTGCGCGACTCCGCCGTTCGCCTCCTGCAGCTTGAGTCCACCACCCCCGACAACACCCCCAATACCGAACGCCAGCGCGTTCAACTGACCCGCCAATACGACGAGTACGTCCGGGCTCATGGACCCCTGAACCGTTTCTCGGTGCGCCGGACCGGCCGCACGGACCCGGCGACAGGCGAGCCAGTCCTGGCGCGAGTCGCTCCTCCGCAAGGCGGATTCCGCGGCGATCCATACGCGCCGCTTGTGTACGCACTGGAGGAATTCGACCCAGCCGGGCAGCGAGCGGCCAAGGCCGCGATCTTCACCCACCGGGTCGTCGCCCCACGCACGCCCCGGCTGGGCGCCGACACCGCGGCGGATGCCCTGGCCATCTGCCTGGACACCCATGGCGAACCCCGGCTTGGCCAGATCGCCCGGCTGCTCGGTGTCAGCGAGGATCAGGCTCGCGAGGACCTGGGCACCCTGGTATTCGACGATCCGCAAACCGGTCGGCTGGTCCCGGCCGCCGAATACCTGTCCGGGAACGTCCGCGACAAGCTCCGCGCGGCCCGGCAGGCGGCCGACGCCGACTCCCGCTTCGTGCCCAACGCCGCAGCACTGCAGGCGGTCATCCCGCGTGACCTGACCCCGGAGGAGATCGAGGCCCGGCTCGGCGCCGCCTGGATCGATGCCCGCTACGTGCAGCAGTTCCTCGCCGAAATCCTCGATGACCCTGGGCTGAAGGTGGAGCATCCGGGCGGGCAGGTGTGGGCCGTCCACGGCGAGGCCCACAGCGTGCTGGCCGCTTCCACCTGGGGCACCGAACGCTACCCCGCACCACACCTGGCCCAGGCAATCCTGGAGCAGCGCAAGATCGAGGTCCGCGACCGCGTCGACACCCCGCAAGGCGAGCGCAACATCCTCAACCCCGATGCGACCCTGGCCGCCCAGGAGAAGGCCACCGAACTCGCCGAACGCTTCGCCGCCTGGGCCTGGGAAGACGCAGCGCGCGCTGCGGTGCTGTCCCGCGCCTATAACGAGGGATTCAACAACCTGGTGCTGCGCAGCTACGACAACACCCAGCTCACCCTGCCCGGCCTGTCGCTGGCCTTCCGGCCCCGCCCGCACCAGTACGCCGCGGTTGCCCGGATGATCCACGAGCCCGCCGTCCTGCTCGCCCACGAAGTCGGCGCAGGCAAGACCGCCGAAATGATCATGGGCGTCACCGAGCTGCGGCGGCTCAGCCTAGTCCGCAAGCCCGCGATCATCGTGCCCAACCACATGCTGGACCAGTTCACCCGCGAATGGCTGCAGCTCTACCCGCAGGCGAAGGTCCTGGTCGCCCGCCGTGAGGACTTCCGCGGCGACCGGCACCGCCAGTTCGTCGCGCGCTGCGCCACCGGCGACTGGGACGGCATCGTGATGTCCCGCTCCGCGTTCGAGCGCATCCCGATCAGCGCCGAGGAGCAGCGCACCTACCTAGACCGAGAACTCGTCCAGATGCGCTTGTGGATTGCCAGCGCCAAGCACGGCCAAGGCCTCTCGGTCAAGCGCCTGGAAGGCGCACTACTGCGGGCCGAGGAACGGCTCCGCGCGAAACTCGACTCCGCCAAGGACCCCGGCATCACGTTCGAAGCCACCGGTATCGACTACCTCGCCGTCGACTTTTCCGACCGGCCCCGCTGGCGTCCGCCACGTCCGGCGAGCCTGCTTCTGGCGGCGTGACGTCGCTGTTAACCTGCCGGGCCAGGGATGTGCGCGACGTCCGGGGATCGGGGGGATTCGT